>Ga0307428_1001557_pt1 | contig 11428 bp, 9 predicted proteins | sample SalMarWE160240MG_FD_202161 | JGI IMG/M metagenome (GOLD analysis project Ga0307428, IMG submission 202161) | Salt marsh sediment microbial communities from the Plum Island Ecosystem LTER, Massachusetts, United States - WE1603-240 | ecosystem: Environmental > Aquatic > Marine > Intertidal zone >...
AGCCTTCAACACGATCTTTAAGTGATGCGGTCCAGAAACCATCGCATTTTTCATCATATCTCCCGAGGAACTCTGAAAGCTCAGTAGCCCACCTTCGCTTCAAAGAACACCGAAAAATCCCAATGCTCGTGATAATAAGTACCATGAAGTTCAGCAACTCGACCGATTGAACCAGGGATATAGCCCTTTACTATTTTTATATTCGGCATGCATTACCTCCCAATTAATTCTTCTCGACTTTTATCCACCCATAAAGCCTTTTCTAAAAAACGTTACTTTAATTAAATTACTACATAAACTTACAAAGTCCTTCTTTTTTTATAATAAAATTTAAAAAAACAAAAAAGCCCTTTAACTTGATTGCCAAAGGGCTTGGAATTAGCAAGCTCCCCCTAGTGGACAGCTTCAGAACTTTTTGTTGGGATATTGTAACAGATAATATTAAATTAGATCGGTTAGTTTTTCAGTAATGTAACAAAGCTAACTGTTATTTGGTTTCTCTGTTAAAACGATTTTCGAATTTTTTGTATGAGTGTGGATACTGAAAAGATGTGTCAAGAGTTAGAAGAAATAATTAGTGATTGCTAAGAATTAATAAAATAGAATAATTCTTAAAATAAAGTTACCGAATTATTGAGCTGGCACAATCGTCTCCTGTTTTTTTACTATCACCACACTAAATCAGTAAAATAGAGAGTATTATTCTTTGCGTTTCTCAGAGGTACAGAAAGAACTCTCTGGAATGAAGGTAGAGTTGGGGAAAATTGAAGAGAATGATGTTAACAACAAGAAGCCAGACCTATCTTAAATTGTTTAAGTGTTTTATATCTCTTTATTATATTTTTAGGTCTGGTTTTTTATATTTTAAAAAATATCTCCTACTATGTTTGCTATTTTACAAAAAAACTTAATTCAATTAGGGAGATTAAGGTACTGGTGTTAAACTTATACTTATACTGTAAGTTTCAGCTGATTCTACTACAATATTGTTTACAATCTCTTCGACATAACTTCCTGCTACCACATTAAGAGCATAGGTTCCAACTGGAAGCTGCTCAATAGAAAAGCTACCTTCAGTATCAGTTTCTGTAAAGCTGTCAAAACTATATGTACTACCACCAGACAGAGTTATAGTTACCGTTGCTCCCTCAATTGGCGAACTATTTGCTAAATTTACTACACTCCCTGAAATTACCCCAGTTTCTTCAAACGACAATATTATATCAACTACCGTATCTTCACCATCTTTCACTACATTGCTTTTAGAATAATCATCAAAGCCGTCAGCATATACATTTAAAACACAATTACCTATAGGAACATTTTCTATAAAATTAAATGAACCATCTTCTGAAGTTGTAGTATTATAGACAAAGATATATTCTCCACCAGAAAGACTCACACTTGCTCCACCTATTCCTATTAATCCTAAATTTTCACCACCATAATAAGACACTGTCCCATAAACTGAACCGGTATCAATATCTTCTTCTGAAGGAATTTCAGATGTTACATGAATAACCGGTTTCAATTTATATTTCCCGTTACCTGTTTTTACCACAGATTTCTCAGCATCAAAATCTATAGTTAATTTAGTAATCATACCTGCAACAATTTCAAAATGACGATTTAATTTTATTCCAGTTTGATAAACACTGGGAATTTCAAGAGGTTTTTCTGTTAAACCTGAATCATTTAATACTATCCAAGCATCTTCCTCTTCATCACCTTTTAGAAAAAGTCTAAGTTGGGTATATTTATTGGGCTCAAGCTCCAAAGATGCTAATAACATGGAAACATCCTCTAACTCTATAAGGTTAACCAACAGGCCTTCATCCCATTCCTTTAATATTTCCCAAGACCCTTTATATTCTCCTTCCTCTCCATCTCCAGCTATATGTCCCTCTATTTTGGAAATAATTATATTTACTTCCAAATAATCCCCCGGAGCATCAGTAAGATAAATTTTTAGTGTTCCCTTTCCCGGTACTACCCCACCTTCTGTGTCTTCTGAATTTAAATCACTCTCCGGAATTACTAAATCATAAACGCATCCTGAAAGGAAAATAACAGTTACTATCAAAAACAAAACAACACCAAAATACTTTTTCATTGTTCTATCCTCCTTTTTTATATTTAATAAATTTAAAATATTTATTTAACAAAGATAATATATACAAAGTTAGATACATCCTCAATAATTCATTATCAAAAAAATAAAAAAAGCCGGCAGTCTGGCAATCATAGCACTTTAAGTGCTTTAGACCCATGACTTTGCGTCCTATCCTTTCAGATAGTTTGCCTTTATCAACTTTCAAAGATGCTTATTCTATTTTTGAATATACTTGCCTCTACTTATTTTATTCCCCAAAAGAATCATTTTTAGACATTAATTTAAGGTTTTATTAAATAAAAAAGCCCTTCAACAAAAGACCAAAGGGCTGGTTATTCTCTGGCTCCCCGGGTTGGTATCTGAAAGCGTGCTTTTATAGGTAACGCCAGAGAAAATTCCATGGTTATATCTATAAAATAATATCTCCCTTAAGTTATAAGACAATATGGGACAGAGAGAAAGGTATCCAAATGTCTTACTCGGCACTTAAATAAATCACTCGCTGTCCTGATCAGATAATTCCTTTAGCCTGTCCACGACCCCACCAGAGAAGGCAGGATAGTACTAAAAAAAGACACGTTGGTAATACAGTGAACCAGGTTGCTCCGCTACCTTCTTGCATAATCCAACTGTACAGGTTCCCTAGACCGGCAAATAAAGCAGCCAATGCCATTGATGTTACAAAGATACCCTGTTTTTCAGATTTACTAGAAACCATTAAGGCACCAATTCCCAGTGCGATGATCACACCTCCCGACCATCGTAACCAGCCGAATTCAACAGGGTTTCCAGCATTCAATTTTACCAATGTACCAGGAACGAACAATAAACCGATCCCATAGACAAACGCTAAAACCGCGACAATTATCAAGGTGACTTTCAACACTTTAACATCATCCTTCTGAGCCACGATATGTTACCTCTTTTTTTCTTACTAGTATAAGCGGGCTGAAATCGCGTCTAATTCTTTATATCCGAGCTTACTATTTATTTTAAAATTCTCTAATAATGTCTTTTATCTTTCTTCTAACTATTCATAATCTAAATTTCTCATATCTTTCTATATTTTAATACTACACAATTTTTAAAAATCCTTTTTTTGAAAAATATTACAAAAATTATTTAATATAGCTCTCTCCAGGAGATTTTTCTCCAAATCGGAATGCCAGTACCAAGAACGGTAACACTTATTAAATCTGTAGCATAGGCAACATTAAATGCAACTCCTCCACCACCATTAAAAACTCCTGTAATAGCATAAATAGCCCCTTCGTTAATGTCAACAACGCCATTATTTGTGAAACCTCCCTCAGTTTGAATGACTCCTTCACCATGAATAGATCCTCCGTTGGTTATATCTCCTTTAGCTACCAGGCTAAGAGGATGAACTGTAAGATCATTCACTAAAGTTATACTTCCATTTCCTAAAATATCAATTGTACCGAAAGCTACAATAGTTGCATTTTCAAGTATTAAATCAGTTTTAATAATTACATTTCCATCTATGTAATGTATTCCGCTTAAATATTTTGGGTCATTAAAAATAACAGTGTTATCGCCAAGTATATCCTCGTCTGCATCATAGTAAAAACCCCCATCAACTCCACTTTTAGCCAAATCTAGAAAATAAGGCCAATCAATATGAGGAAATTCTTCAGGAGGTACACCACCATCACCATAATCATTCGTTCCAGTTGCCGTAGCTTCTCCATTCTCCAGGTTAAAAACATCAGGACTGGTAACAATTAGATCTCCATTGGCATGAATGTTACCACTAATAGATATACCACCATTAAATCTCATATCATCGTCTGTAAAAATAGCCTTGTCATAAGTTAGACCAGGGACAGGAGTTATTCCCTTTTTTAACTTTACTTCAACTACACGATCTTGCACATATTTGCCTCCTCCTTCTATTGTTCCGGTTGAGATAAGGGTCTTTATTTCTTCAGGATATTCAGGTGTACCAGGAACAGCAACTTGAACTTCTACATCATAATATTCTGTAGTAGTACCTTGATGAAGGTCACCTACAAAATCCATACCATCGGGATTATCTTCGGATGAATTTAAATACCAAATCGATTTTTCAATCCCCCCGTCTGCTTGATATAATGCTTTTGTAGTATCTCTCTGCATAGAAGATAGTTTAATGTCATTGCTGGTCATTGCCATTAAAGCCACTACGAAAGTTAGCATTAGAAAAGTAAATATCAAGACAGATAAGAGAGCTGCACCTCTTTGATTTGACAATAAATTTTTTAATTTATTGTATTTTATTTTATTATTCTTTTTTTTCATATTTCTCACCTCCTTTACTTGACTTATTTTTTATTAACTTTTGTCCTGTAAAAATTTACCGATGTTGTGTTTTTATAGGCAGATTAATCTTTAATTTTTGATAAAATTAAAGATTTTATGAATGGTGCTTCGACTGTTTTTCAAAGCAATTTTTTGAATAGGTTTCTGTGTAGGTTTTTCGAGTTTTGGAATGTTTTTTGAATGATTTTTTAAAGACAGTTTTTTGGCAGGTAGATGATAAGATTTCTTGAGTGATTTTTTGCTTGATAAATGTAAGAATAAGAGAAATGGGGAATAATAGGTAAAATAAAAAACTGCCACTCTTTATTTAGTTAAAAAGTCGGCAGTCTGGCGGTCCTGTCACTAAAAGTGATTTAGACCCATAACTTTGCGGCCTATCCTTTGGGATAGTTTACCTTTCTCAACTTCTCTTGAAGTATTACTTTAATACTTCACCTCTACTTGATAAAGTTAAAACTAGTAACATCAGGATAGAATATTTAATTTTGCTAAACGTGGCAACTAACTATAACAAAATAAATTAAAAAAGTCAATTTTTTTAGATTTTTTGAGTCTGTACTATAATTTCTGTAAAAGTAAATAGAAGAACTTGAAAAGGGCCATCTAAAGCCTCCATAATAATTAAAAGACAACTAAAACCATTAAGGAGGAAAAAAATAAGATGACCCAATTAAATAGTAAATCAATACAGGAAATTTTACAAGAGGCACTCCGTCAGGATGGAGATTTTTTAAAGGAGATATTAAGGAGGGTATTGCAACAGGTGATGGAAGAAGAAAGAGACAGGCAGGTGGGTGTATTATCTCACGAAAGAGACCACCAAAAAAGAAAAGCAAATAGAAACGGTTACAAACCCCGTTCTTTCAATACCCGGGTAGGTAACTTATTACTTGCTAAACCCCAGATCCGGGAATTTGCCTTCAAGACCCAATTATTTGAAAACTACCAAAGAAGCGAGAAAGCCCTCCTTTCTGCTATCTGCCAGATGGTCACCGATGGGGTCTCGACCCGTCGGGTACAAAAGATTGTGGGTAGACTCTCCCCGGATCTTCTCTTTTCCAAATCCACGGTCAGCCGCATCACTCAAGAATTGGATCCCCAGATAAAATATTGGCGGGAAGAACAATTGAAGGATCATTACCTTTATCTCTTTACCGATGCGGTCTATTTCTTCTTGCGGGAAAACCACCAGGTGGTCTCCCGGCCTCTTCTTATTACCGTTGGTGTAGATAAGAATGGAAAGCGCAAGATTCTAGGAGTGGATATCGCCTTAGAGGAGAGTTATGCAAGTTACCGGGAGCACTTTAAAGCATTAAAAGAAAGAGGCTTAAAGAGAGTGGATTTGACCATCTCCGATGCCCATAAAGGCCTGATTAAAGCCCAGCAGGAAATCTTTCCCGGTACACCACACCAACGTTGTATCTGCCATTTTATGCGCAACAATCTGGCGAAAGTGCCCTATAGGGAAAGACCGAGGTTAGCTGCCTACCTCAAACAGATCTATGCATCCCCCAATAAGCAGATGGCAACAGCCATTGCCCGATTGATTGCCGAGAAGTATCAAAAGACTTACCCTAAAGTCAGCCGTTTACTGGAAGTGGAACTGGAATCCACCTTGACTTACCTCTCCTTTTCGATTTCTCATTGGCGGAAGATTCGTACCACCAATCTCATTGAAGGAGTTTTAAACAAAGATCTAAAACAACGGTCTAAGGTCGTCGGTATCTTTCCTGACCAAGCCTCCTGTCTGAGATATGCCTGTCTCAGACTCATGGAAATTGATGAGAGGTGGCAAACCGGTAGAAAGTATATGAAGCTATCACAGGAAGATGATCAGAATTCAGAGATGAATGATACTTTACTTAAAGAGATTAAAAAGATAAAAGAAGGAGTTAGTACCAGGGAGGAATTGATGGTTTCTTAATTTTACAGAAAAATTGGGATTGACTCGATTTTTTCTTTATTTTTTTATTGTATATATTATATATACGACATGGATTTAAAAAATCCTTCTTTTTTATAAAAATAATTTATAAAAATAAAAAAGCCCTTCAGCAAAAGGCCAAAGGGCTTGAAATGTCTGGCTCCCCTAACGTTTTCCAGTTGGAACCAAATTATTAAAGATATACGTAACATCTATAAACTAAAGGAGTTAATTGACCTTCCTGTAAGTGTTATAAATCCAATTTAATGGCTTATTATCCTTTATTTATCAATAATTATACTCCCCCTACTCTTATTCTAACCATGTATTACGAAAGTAGGTGCGATTATTTTAATGATAAGAAGATAAAAAGAAGAATGATAAGTTGTTTTAGAAAAAGAAGAAATCGTAGAATATTTCGAAATGAATATTTAGGCTAGTTATAACAAAAGAGTTTTTTCAATAAAAACATGCTTAAATCGTTGAGATTTTTACTCTTTAATATTAAACCCTTTCTCTAACAAGTTTTGGTAAGTATTTTTTTATTTGATTTGTTTAATCTGTGAAGTGTATTTTAAAATATTTATCTATTTTCAAAAGGATATTTATATTTCTTACCTAATTCTAATGTTCTTTCCCAAAATTTGAAAATGACTTCCTTTTTAGGCAAACTAAAACATTTATTAATATATTCAAGACTCATTATCATAAAATGAATAGAAGCAAAAATCGGATCTATTTCACATTCTTCCGCTTCTGGTCCCCAACGTAACTCTTTCATTAATCTATTCTCATCGAAAATTAAGTATTTTTCTAGTATATCAGGAGAAGAATGTACTCCCGCCGATACCATTCTGTAAAAAATTAAATAATAATGCATAACACTTTTTGAATCTACCGCTTTTATTCTATCTACTAACTTTATTTCTTTTGGTTTACCCTTATCGCCAAATATCTCCTTAACACCCAAACCATGAAGGTAATTCATTAATTCACTTTCCTGTTTATCATACGATTTTTTTTCGAAAAACATTTCTTTAAAATTCTCAATAAAATACTTTCTATTTGCTTCCAGATCCACTATATTAATTAATCGTAATCTATTTATTGCCGTCAAAGATAAATATCTCCTAGTCTCATCTTTGCCTAAACTACAGTATCCGATATTAACCGTCTCCTCAAATAAAATTCTGCTTAAGTTCTCTGCATTATTACATAAATAATGTTTAAATAAAATGTAAATAGATTGGAAAGTGGCTAATGATTTAGAAAATATACCAATCATCGTTCCGCCTTGAAAATCATCATTTTTCAATTTGATTCCGAAAAAATTTGCTTTATGTAAAAAATGATTAAACTCTTCATAAAAATCAAAAACTTCTTTATATTTTATTATCAATTTATTTTGATATTGTTTAATATCGTTTCCTAAAAAACCATATTCGTTGATAGACATTTTATCCCTCCTTAATATAGAAATCATAATCTTATAGCTTCTTGATCATATTTCACCCCTTTTCAAAATAGATTAAAGTATATGAGTTCGATTCTTAAGATATGATTTATTGGGAGAGTTGTCTCAATATTGGTTAATCGTAATTCAAGATGTTTCAATAATGATATGGGATTAATAAGTGGATATTACTTGATATAAAGATTAGTTTAGATATGCTATTTTATTGGGTATATAATTCTTCTTTAATTTTTATATTCTACATTGAGCAATAAAAATCCTTCTTTTTTATAAAAATAATTTTACAAAAATAAAAAAGCCCTTCAGCAAAAGCCAAAGGGCTGGAAATTGACAAGCTCCCCCTATTGGACGCGTTCAGAACTTTTTGTTGGGGTGAAATTATAGAAGAATTACGAAACACCTATAAACTAAAGGAGTTAATTAGCCTTCCTGTAAGTGCTATAAGTCCGGTTTAACTTCTTATTATGCCTTATTTATCAATAAGTATAAACCCTACTCTCATTCTAACCATACATTACCTTTTGAAGTAGATTTAACTATTTCTTTTAATTCAAGAATATCGGGTGGTCCGTATCTTGTGCATACAATTGCTTTCGTGAGCTTCCTCCAAGATTACGCCGCATATTGGTTGGGTGCGGCGCTTTGTCAGGTTTTTTTGTTATGTTCCACAGTTATGACTACATTTCCCTTTTTGTGTCCTTTTTCGACATACCGGTGAGCCTCGACAATTTCCTCCAAGGGATAGCGTCTATCTATGACCGATTTTATCTTTCCTTCCTCGATAAGCTCTTTGAGGAAGATTAGATCTTCAGTCTTTACGCCGCCTCCGGAACCGGAATCTCTGTTAACGTTAAGATAGATTCCTTTTTTCTTTAGCGAGCTTTTACAACGTGAACGCGAAGTCTTGCCTACCGCGTCAAAAATAACGTCATAGGGCTCACCACTTTGGGTAAAATCCTCTTTGGTGTAATCAATCACCTTATCGGCTCCTAAGGATCTCACCATTTCTAAATTAGTGGTACTGCATACCCCGGTAACCTCTGCCCCAAAGTACTTGGCAAGCTGTACCGCAAAAGTACCTACACTTCCAGAAGCTCCATAGATAAGAACTTTTTGTCCACTCTGGATATTTGCCTTTCTAAGAACCCTCAATGCTGTAATTCCCCCAGAAGCAACGCCAGCGGCGGCTTCTTCAAAGGTCATATTGGTCGGTTTTAGTGCCAACATCCCGTCTTCAGGCAGACATTTGTACTCGGCATAACCACCAAAATCCGACCAAAAAGTAGATGCAAAAACTTGGTTACCTTTCTTGAACAGCTTTACATCTTTGCCTACTGATTCAATTTCCCCGGCTAGCTCCATCCCTAGTATAGCTCTCTTTGGTTTTCTAAGACCTAAATATATTCGCGCGAAGAGCCATTGCCAGCGAGGAACATCGAAAATCCGCATTCTCACATCCCCTATATGTACTGTTGTCGCATGAACTTTTATCAGTACTTCATTGTCCTTGGGAGTAGGTTTTTCTACTTCTTTGAGCTGAAGAACCTCCGGTGGTCCGTATCTTTCATATACAATTGCTTTCATTTTAATTTCCTCTTATCTTTATTTTCTTGAAATTATGGAAGTTATTATCAGACCTAAGCCTATTCCTATGAGTGTAAATGCAACTATTCCTAAAGGATATGTCTTTATATAAAAAATTCCAGCACCAACACCTATAAGTACACCTCCACCAATAGCCCATGTGCTCTTATCTTCTTTTTTGTTTGTCTTATCCATTTTATTTATCTCCTTTTTTTTAATTATTTAAATTGTCCTGTGCAGTTATTATGCAATATTTTTTTTCTTATGCATGATACTTTAATATTTGGAAAAAAATAAGAAATGTTTCTTCTAACCACACCTCCTTATCTAAAACTTAAATTTTTTCTTTTCCCCCTCTTTACCCTTTTAAGGGGAAAGTAATAAATACTTGAGACTTTTAAATTATATTCGACACTTAATATTAAAAATCCTTCTTTTTCAAAATAAAAAGCCCTTCAGCAAAAGGCCAAAGGGCTGGAAATTGACAAGCTCCCCCTATTGGACGCTTTCAGAACTTTTAAGGAAAATGTTACAACTGAAAATGTTAGATTAAATCAGTTAATTCTTCAATATTAGAGAAATATTTAAAGATTAGATTTATAAAATATTCATAAATAAAAGTCCTTCAATCTTTTAGTTAAAGGGCTTTCGCGTCTACTATGGGGGAGGGTGGTAGACGAGTTTCGAAACTTTTGTATAAGTGATGAAACTGAACTGGTATGAGAGACATTATTTCTCCTTTTATTTATTTTAGCGAAACGGCAGCATTATATTTTTTAAATCCCTAAAGTACCTATCTACTATTAAGAAGTTTTACCCAAGATTTGTTTGTAAGGTAAAACTAAGCCAACTATCCAAAGTATGACGAATATTATACTAAATGGAGCATGTGAAACCCAAAGAATGAGCATCCCCAGCATATGGATACCGCCTATGACCAGTATCGCATACCAAGCCCATTTCTCTCCCTTCCTATAGGGTATCAAAGATATAACACAAAAGAACAATCCAGCAATTAATCTTTCTAATCCATAGAATTGATTCATATGTATCATAAAATCCGTCTGTGCAATAGTTACTCCATACATCTTCATCCATATATCTAAATATCCTGCTGATAATAATAAAGCCCACAATCCTTCAAATGTAGTCCATGCCCCAATAATAGTTAATAAAGCGGACGCAATATTTAAAGTTTTATTCTTCATCATTTATCACCCCACTCACTTTTTTACTGCCGTTTCGTCTAATTACTAATAGACTTATGAAGATCTGGAGTCTCCACAAGTTTACAAAAATGTTATTTCTTTTTTTAAAAATCAATTCAATAATTAGTAACAAAAAAGACTAAGCAAGACAATAATCAGATTATTTTCCTACTCTCTCTTTTTACTTGAAAGATTCTTCCTGGAAAACCAGGAAATGACTTTTTAGTAAACTCTGTTTGGGTTTTCCAAAAGCTTAGGAATTGCCCCGTCAGTGCTTTTTGGTATAAAGCTCTCCAGACTTCTGTCCGGTAACAGTCCTTTGGCCTGAAAGTTTGAATACATTTAGTATCTTGCCTCTTCGGCTCTTTTTTTCAAATAAAAAAGGTCTTTCCTGTTACCTTCATCCAGAAGAAGATATTTGGTTTTAGGTTAAGTGATGATAGAAGATTGATGGTAGGATGGTTAGTATAGTTAGGATATGTTCCTTGGTGGGTCTCTTGGGATAGAGAAAGATTGTTACTCTTAAAATGAATCTTAGATAATATAGCTATTTATTTTAGTATAATGATATTATAGATATTCTGTTTAGATAAAAAATACGCTAATTATACTTCTTTTAGTCACTATTTTGTATATACTGTAAAACTTATTAAAAATCCTTCTTTTTCTGAAAAATAATTTATAAAAAACAAAAAAGCCCTTCAGCAAAAGACCAAAGGGCTAGAATTAGCAAGCTCCCCCAACAGAACGATTTTCGAACTTTTTGCATGAGTGATGAAACTAAAAAGATTTATCTGGAATTA
>Ga0307428_1001559_pt1 | contig 11423 bp, 23 predicted proteins | sample SalMarWE160240MG_FD_202161 | JGI IMG/M metagenome (GOLD analysis project Ga0307428, IMG submission 202161) | Salt marsh sediment microbial communities from the Plum Island Ecosystem LTER, Massachusetts, United States - WE1603-240 | ecosystem: Environmental > Aquatic > Marine > Intertidal zone >...
GATTTTGATTCCTCTAAGACATGCCCAGGAAAACTTTTTAATATAGAAAAATTTAGAGAAGAATTATTGGATATATAATAGCTCATAATGGTTGTATATTAATTACGTTTATTATATTCCTCATATCTTTTTCTTTGGTATGTTTCCTTACTTACAAAATCATTGCAGTTTCTGGGATCTCGTATGGTATAAAAACAACCATTCTTACTTGTAAAGTCATGACTTTCACAGTTGGTATTATAGCATTTTACTATGTCTTTCTTTTTTAGTCTTGCTAGAATAATGTAGACTATTATCGCTAAAAGTACTAAACCCAAGTATATAGCAAATACTAAATCTATTCTTATCATTATTTTACTCCTTCCTTTTATATAACTTTGTTAAAACTTTAGCTACTGCATCTGGTATAGATAGAATAGGTGGGTTTCCTGCTAATACTTCACCACTTATTCCTTTTGTTTGATCAATTATCTCTTCAATGGAAGCTCCATATTGTAAAGCTAGGGAAGCAAGTCTTCCAATTACTTCTGCTTTGGCTGTTGTAGATTTTCCACTTTTTCCTATTATACAAAATATTTCAACGGGTTTTTCTTCATGTTCTGTTACAGTAACATATAATTTACCGTAAGCTGTATCGATCATATTTGTCTTACTACGTAATGTTTCTGGTCTGTCTTTCATAATTGTACCCCACTTTACTAATTATACAAATTAATTTTTGGTAAATATTAAATCTATTTTTAATATTTTAAAACTTGGCTTTACTAATATCATTTTGATATCTCCTTTATTTCGGTAACTCCATTGATTAACTTTGTGTCAAATACCTTGTCCGCATTCTCAATAATAATTTCTCTGTCTACTCTTTCATCTGAGATCATTATAATTTGTAAATCTTCTAATTCTTCACTTATCGTCTTTAGCATCTGTAATGCTAGAGCGTTTCTCTCTTTTCCTTTTAGTCCCGGGAAGGGTTCATCTACTAATAATAAATGCCTCACTCTTGGTTGTGATACGCTAAGTATTGCATACCTTAAACTATTACCTGCTATATTCCCTACCCCTCCTCCTGCTGAAAACATAGGATCGAAATCTTTGCCATCCTTCTTAAACTTTATTTCACATTTACTTTCCCCAAAGTTTAAGGACAACTCATAAGGATCATCAAATACTATCCCCATAGCTAAAGAAACAATTTCTGATAGACTGTATTCTAATTGCTCTTGTGTCTGTTTGGCAACGAGTTGAATAATGGTCTGTGCTTTTTGTATTTTGATAAGTCTTTTTTGGAGTTTCCTCAAGTTATCTTTTAACTTTTGAAAGTCCGTTCTTAAAGCCTCCCTTCGTCCTTTGGCTTTATAGATAATTTCCTTAATCTTTTCTAGTTGCATTTTTTATCCATTTATCCATTCTTTGAGTTTCCCTACTTTTTCTTCTCTTTCCCTTCGCTCTTGTTTTAACTTTATCTTTTCTTTCCGTAGTTCTTTTTTAATTTGTTTTAGATTAGAAGTATTAAATAACTCAGTTAATTCCCCCTCCACCATTTCGATTTGGCCACTGAGTTTGATCTTCTCATTTTCTAATTCTTTTATTTCTTCTTTTAGACGGAGTAAAGTATGTGCTAATGACATTTTAATATCCTTTCTTGCTACTTACTACCTCAACTTCATCCCAATAGCTTTGTGGTTCATATAATAAACCAACGTCTGGATCACCATTACAACAATCAACCGAAACACAGTAATCCGCATATTCCCTAGCTATTTTCTTTCTCTTCAATAATTTTACTGCTTCCTCTCTCTCCATCTTCTCTCCTTTCCTCCCTTATTAAATCAACATTTAATGCCCGCAAAACCAAGTCGTAATAACGCTGCCGCTAAACACCCCTCCTTTTGATTAAGATCGGAAACATGACATATTTCTCGTCCAGTATAAATATCTCCATTTATGTTATATTTATCATCAAGCATCCCTCTCTCCTTTTCCCTTCCGGCGGGGAGGGTTGTTTATCTCTGCCCATCTGTTGCTGTTGGAATATGACCATGAATTAATTTTGTAATAGATTCATCTTGAACACTTACCCAACCTAATCCACCACATCCATGACAGGGCTTTGGTGTTGAGGCGTTTATGTCTGTTTGCCATTCAGGGTGAGCCTCAACTATACCCCTACCACGACAAACCGGACATACTTCAGAATGTGCCATTTTTTCTCCCTCTCGTATCACTTTCGTACTTTTTCATTCTTTATTATTAAGATCTTTCGCTATTTTTCTCGCCATTCTATAAGCATCTAATGGATTTTTTCCATAGCGTTGCTCTTCAAAAATAGCAGGTGTTACTAAATTATTTAATGGTTCGATGGCGATTGTTGGACTATCAGTCCCCTCAGATTCATCAAAAACAAGGTATGCTATATATTTTCTAACAACGAACATCACCCCACCATTCCTTTCAATTCCTGCATGTCTTTATTTGATCCTTTAAAACGTAATATAAATGGTAAATAAATTTTCATCTTAGTTAATGGCCTTATCACAACCAGGATAATGATAGCTCCTTTCTCCTACTGCCATATCTGTTACCCACCAGTTGTCTTTTGTATCTAAAAGAAAATCTATTGACCAATAACCCGTAAACCAACGACCTATATATTCAGCCATTAATTGTAGTTCTTTATAACTATCATCACTAATATATTGTAATTCTCGTATTTCATTTTCTGAGTGTTCTCGCTTAAAACAATTTGAGGGCCAATAAGGATGGTTGCAAATTAACTTTCCATCTTTAATAAAAACTCTTCGCTCTTTTGTAATTGGCATATCATGGAAATCATAAAATAGTGCTTTTGTTGGGATAATTTCCCGCACTGCCCATATAGAATAATCAAGGGGTAATCCGGCTATGTTGGCTAAAACCGAATATTCTAAAATAGAACCGATGTGGCCATGAAGATTTTTGAGACTTTCAATAAAACAACTATCCTTCCAACTATGCTTATTGCTTGTCATGCCCGATCTAAGAAAACACGGGAATCCGATTTCTAAAATTGCTGATTTAAGCCTTGCAAAAAATATGTCGGCTTTTTCAGGCATTTCTCCGTCTAATAGACCTATAAGTTCACAGTCTCCCGTATGAACCAAAATGGTTTTCGGGACTCTCATTTTAATCTGTTTTAAAAGGGGGAACCAATACGCCATATTGTTTTTATTCTCTTGTTCATAGTTCATTTTTTCCCCAAAGAGTTCCGTCATTTTATCATTTATTTTACTTGCTTCCATAATTTCTTTCATGATTTTCTCCTTTCCTTTTATCCCTTACTCCTTACGGCAAGGAAATTTACTTTTTCCTTTATTGCTTCTATTGCCTCATCTTTTTCTTTTTACATTTCGTAAAATGATCTTCTTTATACTCTTACGAATTTTATTTTTCTCTAAATACTCAAGGATATTTTTCTTGAAACTTAATCCTATTTCATACTGCTTTCTTAGATATCTGATATATGCTTTGACTCTCTTTTGTCTTTCCTTCTTTTTTGAAATGTGCTTTTTACTTACTACATTCTTTTGTATAGGGAGAAAAATTGGAAGTACTGTGTTTGTTTTTGCATAATATAGATAAACTCTTGGTCTATGATTCTTTTGGTCAACAGTCATTCTCATTAATGAGCCAGGATTTACTAATATCCTGCCTTCATATTTTGTTACAAAAGGATTATGATTATCACCAGAAAGAATAACATCATACATAGGATATTTTTTTAGAAAATATTTTCCTGTCCTTGCAACTTGTTCAGGCCATAATGGTTTATCTTTAATGACCATTTTGTGCATAACCAAAATATTTCTGTCCCATATCTGTCCTTTTCTTGGGATTCTTTCTCCGAAAGGACAAGGAGAAATGCTTATATACCTTTCTGCTTTTTTTATTACTTCCACCTTGTATATCATAACTCTTAATACATCTGAGCTACTTAAAACACCCAAGCCAGAATGCTTCCATCGTTCTAGTTCGTGGTCAGGAAGATCATGTTGTCCTGGAACTACATATATTTTCTGATTTGTTAAAGATGTAAAGATTATCCAGTAAGATAATAACCAATTCTTCCATTCAGGTTTATTCCCTACATCTCCTGCAATTAGGATAGGACAAGAATATTTTTCAGAAAGGGCAGCTATAAAAATGTATTTTCTTTCCTGGGCTTTTAAGTAATTATCTATCCTACATGAAGGGATGGTAGAACGGCTATGCCAATCTGCACTGAAAATAAGATCAGGATTAGGATCGATTATTATAGAGTTTCTCATTCTTTCTGATTTTCCTTGGATTCTTTTTTATCGGTTTCTCCATATCTAATATCTCCATATCTAATATATATCCGTTTCCTTTTTATAAAACACCTCCCTGATTCTATTTAGAATACCTTCTGAGGCTTTCAAATCCGCTCGACATTAGGCGATCGTTGGTTTTTTAACCCTTTGTCCACATAGCAAACAAATAGGAGGCATTTTGGCCTTAAATTTGGTTATTTTTTCCTCTATTTGTTCTGCTACTTTTTTTAATCTTTCCCTTTTTTGTTTTATTCCTTTTATCTTATCTTCTATTAAAGAAATTTCTTTTTCTTTAGACTCTGCTTTTGTTTGTTCTTTTAATAGTCGCTCAGTCTCTTTCTTTATTACCGGATCGAATTTTAATTGATCTCTCTTTTTTTGGAGGCTGATTAATTGGTCTATTAATTTAGACCCTTTTTCTATCTTTTGTAGGAGGGTTTTTATCTTATTATCTTTTATCTTGATCTGTTCAATAAATCCTATGGCTTTATCTATCCACCTGTGGGTTTTTAACTTCTTTTTAATCTCGTCTATTTGCTCTTCAATATTCTTAATCTCTCTTTCAGTAGCTAATTTCTCTTTCCTTATATTAGAAATAGAATCATCAATTATTTCTAAATCAGTAATTCGGTTTAGATACTTTGCAATTTCTGGTGGAGTTTTGGATAAAAGAAAAAATGGTTCAGTATGACTTTGAAAATTTATATCTGTCATATTGATCGCCTTCTTTACATCTTCTGGAACATTTCTACCGAAAGCTTGCAAGGTTCTATCATTAAGTTTATAATAGTTTTTATTCTTCCCTCTGACTCTTTCTATAGTACAGTCATCAAATATTAATTTACTACTGGCAGTATCAGCCCAAAGAGATAAAAATTCATCTTTAAATTTTCGTCCTTCCGGTTGGTTGGTTACAGGCCATTCTATTCCTCTTTTTAGAGCCGTTTTCCCAGTATCAGTTCCTCCTATAATTACGTTAAGACCAGAGGAGAAATTAATAATTGTCTTTTTATGGCTTTGAATATTTTTTAATATGACTTTTTTTAGCATCTTACTTTTTTTCTTCTAATTTAAAATGGTAACTTCATCTTCATAAAAATATAATTTTTCTTTTTCTTCCGTTTCTACTAGGAATCCCTTCTTCGATCCCTCGCCATTATCATTTATCTTTAGGACTTTCATTGTTTTTCCTCTCCATCGTGGATTGATGAAATCTTCTTTAACTTTTATTTTCATTGTTCTTTTCTTCCTTTCTAATTAGTAATATTAATACGATTAATACGAATCTTATAGTTTCTGCATGACATCTTTTCGGAGAGCAATGGCAGAATAGACGTAACTTTCCATACTTTTTGTATGCTTTTAATAACTTAATTAGATAGATAAAAGTATCAGAACCTTCTTCTCTTAGTATTTCTTTTTCTAACCAAGATATATATAGATTGTGCAAACTCTATCTCTTTCCCTTTGACTTCTATCCTCCATTAGGTATGGATTTCCTAGAGGACTCTTTCGATCTACTGTAAAGTCGTAGGGGTGCTCTCTTTTGTTATATTTAAAATTTATTATTCTTATATCTATAGACATTAATAAGTATCTCCTGATCTATCTCTTCTAGTTAAATGAGCTTCAACGTCTTTGCACAATTCCGGAAATTTTTTCTCAAACCAATCTTGCTCTAGTAAAAATTCCAAGTATGATCTTTCTATGGAATGGATTGGTTCTCCTCTGTGCTTTCCAAAAGGCATTATAGTATCAGCTTCTGACATATTCAATACATACCTTTTTTTCTATAATGTCCTAGACGGTCTGCTAGATTAACATGACCTTTATAATTATACTTTAACCATATAGTTCTTTTATCTCTATCTATTTTAGATTTAGAAAGGACAAATAAGTGAATAGGTGCCTCTTCTTGTTCTGACAGATTTTCCTTATCTTCTATGAATCCTTCTATCTCTCTAATTTGTTTTGCTAGGTCATTGATAACTTCCCGTAGCTTTGTGAGAGGTTGGTATTCAATAAAGAATTCTATCTCATTTTCTTTAAGTCTCGATCTTTTGATAGTATAGTTAAGCAATTTCATTTTTGCTTGCCTTTCTTTATCTTCTTTCTATTAGTTTTTAATTTGATCTGTGGGCCTTTTAGATATTTCTCTGCCCACATTGATATATGTATAGCATCTGCTTCATTATCATCTACAACTTCTCTCCCAATTATCTTAGAAGCTTTTGCCTTCATTTCATCCTTATCGGCATTTCCTTTTCCAGTTGCAAATTTCTTTAAGGTGCCACTATGGATTGTGGTATAATCTATATTATATTGAGCACAAATTTCCTGTATTCTTCCTGTTAGATTGACTGTTATTTCAGTAGAGGCCCCTCCTCTATGGTGGGATTGTTCATATGCCACAAGATCAATAGAGAGAGTGGATGCTACTTCATTTATCCAAGTGCGGAATTTTAGAAATAGCATCCCACTAGATTCTCCCCTTTTCTTGGTTAAATCTATGATACCACTTTTTAAAACTTTCTTCTTTTTAGTATCATAGAAAGAGTAACCTGTTTTAGAGGCTATGTCTAAACCAAGGATTAACATTACTTCTTCTTTTCCTTCCTTTTGTTTCTAATATCAATTACCTTTTTCCTAATATCTTTAGTTAGCTTAGTAATATCCATCATATCTTTTCTTAACCTTGTTCCTGCTACAGTTACTTTTTTATCAGTAAATTGATTACTATTATTATTTGCTTCCTCCATTTTCTTATTTAATTGCTTCATCATTTTACTTAATTTCATTTTTCTTCTCCTTTATGTCAAATTGATTTAATAACAGATAAAGCTTCTTCTATAGTTACTCTATCCCATGTGATTTTTTCTTCAATGGTATATAGAATATGCCATAGCTTATCCCATTTCATTTTTCTTATACCTACTATTTTATCTTTGTAATGTTTGTATCCCATCTTCCTTCTCCTTTATCTAAAATTATTAAAAGTTTTTATCCATCTTCTAAAGTCTTTTGTAATGCTTCTAAAACCAAGACTCTCACAAATAGAATAAAAAGAATCAAAATCCAATTTATTTCTTTTTACTGTAAAATCTTTTAACTCTTTCATAGGATAAGGAACTGTTACTAATGGTAAGTTTCTTTTATATATTCTCTTACCTTTTTTACTTTCTAATTTTTTGTAAGCTTTCGTAGTAGTTTTTAAGTTTCCTGTAAGATAAGCAGATGCTGTTTTATAACCAACCCCAGTAATGCCTTTCACATTATCCGTACTACAACCAGCTAGAGCCTTTATCTTTATCCAATCGCTTGCTTTTTCTAATCCGTATTGTTTAAAAAGATCTTCTGCAGTATAGAATTTTTTAGCTTGCATTTTATACATGCTTGTTTCTATATCAAGTAGTTGGTATAGGTCTTCATCAGATGATACAATTACTTTTTTTCTTAACTGATACTTCTGGCAAAGTTTCCCTATTATATCATCCGACTCGAATCCTTTAGCAATGAAGTTATTCTTAAATCCTATTTCCGGGAGTATGTCTCTTCTGAGTTTAGTAAACTGTCTAAAGTGCTTTTTCTTTATACCAGATTTTCTTCTTGATTCTTTCCTTCCTTGTTTATAGGGTTCGTATATATCTTTCCTATAGTTAGTTCTGCTATCCCATGCAAATACTATTATTGGATTCTCTTTTTCAAAGACTTTGGCAATCTTTAATAATTCTGTTAGGAATCCATAGATAATTCCTGTAGACTTTCCTCTATGGGATAAGTTTCCTGTCTTATAGAAGGCTATATAGCAGATTTGGTTGCTGTCAATTATTAATAGAGGTTTGCTCATTTCAATATTTCCTATCTATCATGGTATCTAATATAAGTCCAATGCTGTTTTCTTTGGCACACTCAACGCAAATGTGACTACCAAAAAGCGCCGGGAGCAGATCACCTTCATATCTGTAGATTTCTAGAGAGTATGCAGCATGCTTAGCTGTATCACACATATCTTTTCCACAGATACCACATCTAGATACATGTTCAGTTTCTTTCCCACAAAAATCACAATATTTTACCTTAACTTCTCTTTTTTCTATTCTTTCCATTTTAGTATTTTCTCCTTCTATCTGTATTGGATAATTCTTCCTGTAAAAAATTCCAACTTTCTTGAACTTCATTTTTTAGTCTATCTATTCTTTTATTCTTTTCCTCTATATAAGAAACTAACTTTTTCATATTCATATCTCCAAAGGGAGATTTTATTGATGAAGCTTTCTTTTTCTTCCAGAACTTGAATTTTAGTAACCAGTCTATTATTGAAGTAGTATCATCAATCCCATAGTGAATATCTAAAGGAAAAGATATAGTACCTTTATTCCCGGTTAATCTATTCTTAGTAACCTTTACTACTACTTCTCCTCCTATCATAAATTTCTGGCTTCTAAAAGTTTTCGTTATAGGTTTTCTTACTGCTAACCACATCTCTTGAGAAGACCAATGTTTTAAAGCATTTCCTCCCGATCTAGTTTTCTTACTTCCAAAAGTAACATTTAAATTTGTTCGTACTTGGGAGATAACGAATAACAAAGATTTTGTTCGTTTGATGTTTGGAAACATCTTTCTTAATCTTTCGTTAAGTACTCTAACTCTTCTTGCTGCTATATACCCAGCATCTTCATCTGGTTTTTCTTTTTCAGATCTTAGATTATCAAACGAATCTAATCCATATATAGCAGGTCTTCCAAAGGAAAATACTTCATAAGCTTGTCTTCCAAAGTCTTCAATAGTTATAGAAGTCTTGAAAGATTTTTTAGTAGACTTTCCTTTTTTGGAAGTAGGAGGAATAATCATCTTTCCCTTTGTATCCTCCCAAATAACTCTATCTAGTATACCTTCCCCGAACAATTCTTCCGCATTAATTTCAAAAGATAGTTCCGGTTCATCGAAATATAAATCGTAATCGTCATATATAGAATTAGAGAATAACTCAGCGAATAGAGTCCACAACAAAAAGGTCTTTCCAGAGAACGAATCCCCCACCATATTAATCATCTTTCCTTTTGGATATCCTCCTTGTATAGAATTAGATAGAAGGAGATTTAGCATTGTAGAGCCGGTAGGAAAAGTTCCTATTTGGACAGGTTTTTGTGGTTCAATTATTATCTTTTTTCTCATTCGTCTTTTCCTTAGTTTTAACTAATGTAACCGTTAGTGTCATAAAAAATGGAAATAAAGACCACCAACCATGATCATTAATTATTAGATATGTACCTGAAAGTACGCATGTCACATTAACTATCATAGCATAAATAATATATATCGTCATCTCTTTCATCTTATCTATCTCCTTATCTAGGTATTTTCTGTACGACTATCATATTAATCCTACCACTTTGAAGTGCTGGCAATATAAATCTGCTTATAGTGTAACCTCACCAACCGAAATCATAAGCCCTCGCCACTGCCAGCACACTTTATATTATCTCTTCTTTTTCTTTTTATTCTTCTTCTCTTTTTTCTTCTTATTCTTAATCGTTTCTTTATAACAAGCATCCCAAGTATCTTCTGGACAATCATTACATCTTTCTAATTTATTACATTTGAGTCCGAAGTATGGGCACTCTTCATCATCGTCGTTGTCATTATCATTATCATTGTCATTGTCATTGTCATTGTCATTGTCATTGTCATTGTCATTATCATTGTCGTTGTCATTATCGTTGTCATTATCGTTGTCATTGTCATTATCATTGTCATTATCATTGTCGTTGTCATTGTCGTTGTCATTGTCATTATCATTGTCGTTGTCGTCCCTACGACTACGATGACTGCCTTTCCTCCTTTTGTCTTTTTTACTTTTCTTCTTTTTCTTTCTGCTCTTTTTCATAAGGTCTAGGGTTTCTTCCAAAAGTTCTTCAATTTCCTCTTCATCTCTCAACTCTACTATCTCTTCTAATTTATAGACTTCTTTCTGAAGATTTTCTATTTCTTTATTAGAAAGACGGTCTTCCTTTCCTCGTTTGATTATATCTAACTCTAAATATTTTGTATTTGTCCTATTTAAACCTTTTCTTTCAAAAACTATATCCCAATTTTCAGAAAGAACATTAAAGTATTTCTTTCCTTTTCCTTTCTTGCTTCTGGCTTTGGAAGAAATAGTTTCAATTATAGATTCATGTGGAGCCTCCCAAATCTGAATTCCTTTCTTCTTCTCCTTTCTGCTACTAAGAACTATTACGTTCATTATTCCTCTTTTAGAAGGACGTAAAACTCGTATCATCTTTTCATCATCTTCAGGATCCAAGTCATTTGCATAATCACAAATAGGACAAGGTTTTCCTACAGTTCTAGGACAAATAAGTCTTTCCTCATTCTTGCCTATCCCTGAATGGATAAGAAGGGTTAGTTTCCAATCCCAACATCTATTACTTTCTATCTGCTCGTCTAGGAAAGGTCTATTAAAAGAATCTATTTGTCTGAAAGGACTCTTCTCTGGTTTTCTCACCCGATAAGGAATAATCATAAGTCTGTGTTCGTCTTCGGTTACCTTCCACTTTGGTACTGATTCTTTAAAGTAATCTCTAAATCTCCCACTATCTCCCCTATGCTGATAAGTATGGTCTATACTTTCTCCCATATCATCTGTAGTGGGGCCTACTCTTCTCTTTTCTTTTCTGCTTTTTTTACTCATGGCTAAATGCCTCCTTTGTTTTTATTAGATATCTAATGATAAATTAACTTTTGACCTAGTAAATAAATACCTTCGTTCATCATCTTCTATTTGCGTAGTTTCTAAGAAGGGGGTATTGATGGAAGTTAATCTAACATCCCGTGGTAATTTTATACAGCCTATATTTTCTCTTAAAAATTTAAAGATCTTCATCTCTAATTTGTCTTTTTTCTTTCCTAATTCCTGTAAAGAATCACTTATACTAGTCATATCTTTTTTCTCCTTTTCTTTTTTCTAGCCATCTTTTTTCTAAACCCTATATCTAGAGCTTCTTCATCTGAGATATGATCAACTGACCAGTATTGATCTCGATAAAGCTCTACCATATATTTAATCATAGACCTTCTCTGATCGAAAGCTTT
>Ga0307428_1001562_pt1 | contig 11414 bp, 10 predicted proteins | sample SalMarWE160240MG_FD_202161 | JGI IMG/M metagenome (GOLD analysis project Ga0307428, IMG submission 202161) | Salt marsh sediment microbial communities from the Plum Island Ecosystem LTER, Massachusetts, United States - WE1603-240 | ecosystem: Environmental > Aquatic > Marine > Intertidal zone >...
GTTGAATTAGAGAGCGCTGTGATATCTTTCGCCTCAATGGAATCGACAAAATCCCGGATCTGTTTTAACGTTCCGTACAGCTCGGGAAGATCTTCAATGCTTACGCTTATATGATGTGCGAACGTTTCCACATCGCTTCGCAACGCCAGGTATTGCTCTATTGTTTTAAGCAATTGGATCTTTTCCGTGATTTCGGAAATGGTCATTTCTGAGAGCGGCTTATCCGTGAGCTCGACAATAGTATCGACTACGGGATTAAGCTCAAGGCTTCCAAGCTTGGCAAAAAAGCCTTTCAATTTTTCAGGGCCATACTGTTGAAAACCTTGTACGATGTAATCACCGGAGAGGAAGGGAAACCTCTCGAGAGTTTCATTGACATATTGGAAGACTTCTTCAAGCCTACTGTGAACTGTGTGGCTTCCCTTACGCTCCAGCTCTTCCAGGATTTGAGGATAATCAAGCCCTAACCTCTGTTTGACTTTATTGATTTCCTTGTTTTTCAGAAGCTTACCGAGCAATTTATCTTGGAGTTTGACAAGTCTGGATATACGGGCTTTGATATCCAGAAGGGCATCATGAGACGGAAAAAGACCTGTATCAAGTGCTTGAGGCGGTTTGAGTTCAATGCTGTCCACTTCAGCCTCTCCAAGAGGCACATGTGCATCTACACAGCAGGCTATGCAATCAATTAGCTCCTTAAACTTGTCCACCTCAGCAGGCACTGACGAAACCCTGGCAAGGGCACTGCCGGGCGAGGTTGAACCCATCTGATTCAACCGATCGCATTTGGACAGGATATCGGGGAATTTGTCCCGCTCCTGGAAAAGCTCTCTCAGGGCATCAAAAGATACTGTTATCGGCGTATCTCTAAGCCTCTGTGCTATATCCCTAAGTCGATCAGTATCGAGACGAACACCTTCAGGTAGTCTATTTGATATTTGCTGGTCCTCCGTTAGCTCCGGTCCGAAGATGGCTTCCCGCGCTTGAGCCCATTCAAAGGTCTTGCGGGTAAGCGCATCATTTTTCTCGGCAGTTTCCCAAAACTTGCTGGTCATGCTGTCTATTTGCTCAAAGAGGCGTTCTCGGTCATTTGCTACCGCCTCCTGATTCAATCGTTGAGCGCGCGCTCGGGCTGCATTGATGACATGGCTCGAAAGGGTGTTCTGGATATTATTGAGGCTGGATGGTCCCCGTGCTTTCTCAAGTCTAAGGACTGAAGGTTTGGAGCGCGGATGCAGTCTTTTGAACTGCTCGGTAAGCGTCTGGTCAATTACATCCAGGGCCTGCTTCTTGTGTGAGGTGATGACTACAGATTTGCCAAGCTGGTTTGCCAGATAGACGATGGCGGTTATGGTGTAGGATTTGCCCGTTCCTGGCGGCCCGTCTACGACGACAATTTGGTTCTTTCCATTTTCTACGGCGGTCAGAATTTTCTTCTGAGTTTCGTTTAAGCTGAGGGGTACGTTAAGGCGCATAGGGGCAAGTTTTTCAGCCGATTTCCTTGGGTAGCTCCGGTCATAGGTATTCTGGACCTCATCGGTAGTGTTCACCACATTGCCTTCAATATAACTTGTGATCATATTGATAAACTTATTTCCGGCACCCTCATCAAGGCTTGTGATTAACTCAGAATAATCAAGGATTCTCCTGTCCTCTTCCTTTACTGCCTGAAGGCCAACCCGGTAGTGCACAACAGGCAATTCATCCTTTACCAAGGGCCGGAAAGGACTGGATAGTAAAAAACTCTCTGTTACGTTATATTTTGCCTGGAGGAATCTTTCCATAACTGACAGTATTGTGACCCCATCCTCAAAACGACATGCCCTTGGCGTTGTCAAAACCGTATCAAACTCGAAATTGTTTATTGCCGGTGTATTGAGCATGATCAAATTTCTGAGGCTCTGAAGCACTATTGAGTTATCGCTTTCCCTGATTTCTATCTCGACGGAAAAAATAGGATAGTGTTGGTTCTCTTTGGTAATCTCCTGAAAGAAGACGTAGATGGATTGAGTGCCTATGAGCTGGTTATAGCGACTGAGCATTGGGTGCAGGTCAAACATGATGAATGTAAAGGACCGCTCTTTAATATAGGACATAACTTCATCGACATATCCTTCGGGACCGGTATGATTGCGAGCAAGATTTTGAAGATCGTCATAGATCCTTTGAACCTCACGCTGGGGGTTGAATGTTGACGGTGGCACACTGTGGAAGCCCAATTCGGTCTGAAGCTCTTTTATCTTTTTACCCTGAATTTCTGTAAATGTCTGTTGAGCCTGTTTACGGAAAGCCAGGTTGAATTCCCGGAGCCCTTCCGCTAAGGCCTTTGAGCCAAGCACGGACGGGTCTTCGTCCGGCAAGGCTTCCTCAAGGCGTTCTTTGGCTCGATTTATAAGGTCAAGCAAAAAGCCTTGCTTCAGTGCATTATCTAAAACATCGAATAGAGCATCCTTAAAGGCAGCAACGTTAAGTGGCACTGTATGTTCATGTCTTTTTATCTCTATGCGGAAAGGCGAACCCTGCTGAATTGAATCGAGCAGTTGTCTCTGGAAGGCGGGAAAAACGGATAGATCCAAGGTAAAGGAATCATTAGACCACTCATAGGGGAGTTTCCGGCTGAAACGAAATCTTGTTTCATTAAAGGCAGCAAAATAATTCAGAATGCTCTTGGCGAAATTTTTCATAATGATTTTAATAGGCGAGGTTGTTGACTATGTTGAATTGCTACATTCTTCACTCCAATCGTTAATGTGCTCCCCATACTTGAGCAGCTTCTCCCGCGGCCGTTCATTCTCCGACCACTCCCGTATCGGCATGGGGTATTTCTTGTGTTTCGGGTTACCTGTGTTCATTGTTTCCTGGTACCCTTCTTACCATATCCAGCCCTATGTGATTTGCGGGACGTTCTTGAATTCATTGACTTATTGCCTGCCAATTCCAACAGCGCTCCTGCCGGTAGAGCCAGCCTTGATCATTATGGCTATGGTACGTTCGTAGATACAAGCCGAAAGGAAAAGTGGGTTCACCGTTCAAAGTTCAGGTCTGCAAGAAGCTCATGGCTCATCACTCATAGCCCGGTTGACTTACGCATTGGTATCATGGGGAAAGGAAATTATCTTTTTAATACTCGCATGGGGAGGAAAAGGCAAGGGGAATAGTATGCGGGGAACAGGGGTCAGCCCCAGTGAAATACGCTTCGCTATCATTGCTATGAATTTCACGGGGTAAAGGTTCAGGGGCCGGGGATCAGAGAGTAAGGACAGGGAGAAACGGGGAGTCGGAGAGAGGAAAAGGGGGATTGTAAAGTGGGACTCTGGTGCACTTGTCCTTGTGTTTCACGCTGCCCACAGGCAATGATTGTTTAGCCTCTTTATTGATCCGCATATAACCTTCTGATCAGGCTTACCGAGTACTTAAAAGATTGTCCAAAACCAGAAGGTTTAGATTGGATATCAATGGCAGTCTGGTATCGTTTGTCAAAAAAAACGATGCGCCCTCATGCATTGCTGTTCCCAATTGTATCGCATCTGGGGTCCGTATGTTGTATTGTGCCCTGAGCTTGGCAGCCTTCTCAGCCACCGCCTCTGACATACCTATTGTCCCCAGATTGGGAGCATTGAGCAAAATATCGCGATACTCTTCAGCCAGCGCAATATTGTTCTCTCTCAGCGGCTGAACCAGGACTTCAAGCAAGGTTACTGTGGATGTAATAGCCCTGAAGGTCCCCTTTTCCATGGCTCCAAAGAAATACCGCATGGGTTCCAGGTAAATGGGATGTTCCTCTATCATATATATGATCGGGGCAGTGTCCACCGCTATTACTTCACCTCGCAGCCTGTCTACCCATTCCACGACTTTCTCTCCTCATCCACATACTTCTGTGCATCAATGTTCTGCCAGATTTCTTTCCCCAATCCCTGCAACTCCATAATGCTGCGATGGGTCTTAACAGCCGCCTTTTGTCTAATCAAAACTGCAATCTGTTCAAGGAGGCGGAGCTGATCTGCATAGGCGAGTTTTTCCACTTCATCCAGTAATTTTTTATAATTTGTATTCTGCATCTTTTTTCTCCGTCAAAAAATGGTTATTGGTTTTTACTCCAAATTTCCGACTCCTCTCTTCCCCATCCTGGTATGGGATCTCCTCCATATGGATCTTCCTCTGATGCCTTGATTTGGCCAAGAAGACCATCCTTGACGTGAGGATAAGCGCAGTTGGGTTGCCTTTCTCATCAACGATAGACTGTTTATTAACTGAAGGATCCATGATGGAGCCCTCCTTATCTCATGACCATTAGCAACCTGATTGTTATGGCTGTGATTATCAAAATACCCTCACTTTGATAAAAAATCAAAAAGATTCACTGTGCCCAGCGTGCACCCAAATCAGGGTATCTGCAAGGTCGCACAGTTTATGTCATTGAATTCGTTGACTTACTACCTGCCGCTATCAACGGCGCTTTTCCAAAAGCGCCAGTCCTAACGTGCGCCTGGCATGACGCACTCGCTGGCCTTCTGGCTTACCATAAAGGGAGCTGGAAGTAAAACACCCACCGTTACCGGACGGAAGGGCAACGCCAACAAGGCAAGGGCAGTTCCCAGAAATGGGGCGTCCGAAGCTTGCCTGCTGCAAGCAGGGAAGCATGAGGCAGAACCCATGTACGTAGCGAACAGCGAACCAGCTATATGGCATTGGGGAGAAGGTCGAGCCAAGACCTAATATACGGGGTATCGAACCGACGTGAAGCTGGACGGGATAGGGGGAGGTGGTGCGTCTTACCCAGGGAAACCCTCCTGATCTGACGGGATAAGCTGTCATGAACGTTAGAAAACCAAACGGGGGTGCTCGAATCCCGTGGCTACGGGGTACCGATCAGAAAAACCTGGGAGGTCATCAGACATCCGGTTCCAGGCCAGAGGGCGACGCGCAACCCGGCAATCCTTAGTGCTGAGAGACGTCACGGAGGGAAACAGTGAAATATGAGAAGGTCTTAGAGCGAGTCTATCACCCGGGACGACTGCAGGCAGCATGGCAGCAGGTAAAGGAAAATGCTGGGGCAGCGGGAATAGACAAAATGACGGTAAGGGAGAGAGCTGATAGTCGAAAGGAGCCGGGGTGAAATCAATGAGCTTTTCACCCTGATGACTTCTGAGGTATCCACCCGAACCCACAGGATATCTTCCACCTCAAAAACTGTTGATATTTCTGCCAAATCCACGCTTGGCCGTCATTGCAGATGCCTGCTGAATTCCCCACAGTTTCTGATCGTATCGATAGAGTTTATCTTGATAAAAACTGAAGGCAACCTCTACTGCCAAGGAACGATCCGCTCGCCCCTATAATACCGATGATAATCCGTTCTTTCATCCAAAACTTCATTGTTCACGGATTTTCAGCTAGGCGCTTCCGTACCTATTCTGACTCGCTCGCTGTCACCCTCTCTATTATCATATCCACCAACTGGCGACTATGCTCCAAGACCGATCTGATTCCTGCCTCATCGATATCATCCCAGTGGATCCCCGCTGTTACCGTGACGTTGGTGTTGAGTGCAGCCGACAACCTTTCCGCCGCCTCCTTAGCGATGCCATCCTCCTTGTGCCCCACATAAGAGAAAACAGAGGCTGTTGCACTGAGTCTGTTTTGATCTCTCAAACTCGGCCGCGGCTGAGCTGCTGCAACAGCACCGATGTGGGGTCTTTCCCCACCCCAGATAGCAACGAGGAGATCTTTGCCGATCCTCTTGACAAAGGCCTCGAGATTGTAAGCGTCTCTCTTGGTGCTCAGATTAAATTCCAAGAATCAGCTCCGTTTAGGTAAGACTACTGCACAACTCATTAGATGATCTTAATCTTATAATTATCCTTAACTTATTGCTGCAAACTCAATACCCAAGTTGTCGGGACCATGCCTGCCTCATCTTTACTGCCAATGCCACATAGTCTTCACGGCGCCATCTTACAGCCAGCGTATCTGCTCCTCGAATGACAAGCTTTATTCTTCCTGCTTTGACCGGTCGATCATCCCTTCTAGGGCCTCAACCAACAGAGCGGCAAACTCAGGAGAGTTGAGATCTGTGTCGTTTTTGCTCACTTCGATATCACGGCGCAGATGGCCTTTGAGGGCAGGTGCGAATACCGCGTCGGTCTCCGGTTCATAGAGCTCAGCACCTTTCACGCTAAGGGTTGACCATCCTCGAGTGGGGATGAGAAACCTGACTGGCCCTTCTGACCTATTAAGCTTTTCAGCGACTGCCGCTGCAATATCCCTCAACTCATCTGCGCTGGTACGAGCCTGCACTCTGAATTCATCCGGAATAAAAATCTTTCGCTGAGCCAAGCGATGCCTCGTCCAAAGCGGATCGCCGGTATCTCTTCTTTCCAATGGTCCACAGCTAATCATATCAAAACCACTCGGAGCAATTACCTGAGGGATGCCCCTGCGGCCCGCCGCTTCCAGCCGGTGAGGACCTGCTGCCCTGTTTCCACCGAAAAGTTGTTCGCTAACCCCCGCAGGTACAATATCAATAATCCCATCCATCAGACCTTGGTCGATGAGTTCCTCCATGGCAGCATCCCCCATGCCCTGCGCGTGGAAAGCAATCACCGTATAGCCTTTCTTCTTAAGAAGTTCTATAACGTGGTGGGTGCATGCGTCAGAAAACTTAAAGGTTGTCACTGCAATCAACGGTGAATCATTTACAGGCTCAACAGCACCTCCGCTCGCGGCGACCATACCGCATATGCCGCCGGCTGCTCTTTCTAGGACCGCTTTTGTGAGATCATTGAGCCCAGAGATGTCTATCACGGAGTGCATCATCGTGATGTCCTTCGTGCCGATGAATTTTGCAGCGTAAGCAGGCATAGAGGCCCCACTGGATACCATGAACTTTGGGATTCCGAAGGGGAGCATTTTCATGACGTTGGTAGCCAGTGTGGTATTGGATACGCCGCCGAATGATATGATTCCGTCACATTGCCCGTTGGTTAATAATTCCTGCACCTTGATAATTGCCCCCTCACACATAATGGACGCCATTTTCCCCGTGTCTCTTGATGCCCTTATTTCGGTAATATCACCTCCTCCGGCCTTTGCCACCTCTACGGCGGAGATATCTGAGGAAATGGTCGCCTCACCGCCAAAACCCGTGTCCACAAGAACCGTGTTCATCCCTTTGTCTTCAATGAGTTGTTTTAGGTAGCTGGCTTCTTCCCCTTTCGTATCAAGTGCACAGAGAATGACTATGTGTTTCGACATGATAACTCCCCATTTTTGGAATAATAAAAAGATGATATTCAACAATGAGTTTAATCACACTGAGCCCCACACCGGGCATTGAACTGGCATTCAGTATCATGTTTTAACATCTCTTTTCTAAAGAAAACTGTCAATTTCTTTTTTCTCGATCTCTTGAACCATGTGTTGGAAGCCCGAAGCAAAGGAGAAAATCCCTGGAAAGCTTGGCAGTAAAGACTGCCTTCGTCGTATTTCGAGAAAAATTCGGTGCGGCATGGGAGGACATGCATAGAGAACTCTGGGAAAAATTCAGGGTGAGCCTTAGAGAAATGTGCGCTGGAACCACAAACAATTGAACCTTTTCTGGGGCGTTCATGCGATCAAGAAGCGCAGAGATTTCACAGGATTTCTACTTCTACCAGATCTCCGACATCAAGGTAAAGGTTCTCTCTCACATGGACTGGAGCAATCAGTTCCATCTTGTTCTCTGGGTAATCCGGAACAAGTGGAAAAACAATAGCGCCTTTAATCCGGCCGGCGATCAGGACCGGATAGCATTTCGCGCTACAAAAAGTACGGTCCTCCGGCGTCATCTCGATTCCCTGGCCGGTCTTGAGGGTTTGGAAGGTTTGAAGATCGTCGCCTTCTATCTCCAGATTAAGGGTTCCCGGATAAGCTTCTATGGTGAGTTTGGCCACGAACTGCCTTTTGACCCAAGGGACCTGCGTGAAATCGGCAGCAGCCCGAATCCCGTCGACAATTTTTCCTCTAATCTTAATAGGATACCCCCTTCTTCCTCAAGGCGTCTTTCAATTTCGGATCTCCCCAGCGATTGACGAGGTGGTGTTGAACCCCGAATACGTCGAGCACTCTGCCTACCGTGTGGTTTACCAGATCATCGATCGTCTTGGGCATAAAGTAGAAGGCCGGAATAGGGGGAAGGATAATCCCCCCGGCATCCGCCAGATTCATCATCAGGCTCAGATGGCCTCTGTGAAGCGGGGTCTCTCTCACCACGGCGACCAGTTTCCTCCTCTCCTTCAAGGTCACGTCGGCTGCACGAATAAGGAGATTGTCGTTGTAAGAATTGGCAATGGCAGAGAGGCTCTTGATGGAACAGGGAATAACTGTCATGCCTTCGGTTTGGAAGGACCCGCTCGAAATGTCCGCGCCCACGTCTTCCATGTTGTAGGTGACCCGGGCAAGGGCTTTAACCCGCTCGACCTCCCAAGAGGTCTCCAGGCGAATGGTCTTCTCAGCAGATCTGGAGATCACCAAATGGGTTTCCACATCGGTTTTTGACAGGAACTCGAGGAGGCGGATACCGTAAATGGCGCCCGTAGCCCCGGTAATCCCTATGATCAGCCTTTTCATTGTATTCTCCCCTTGAGATCTTTCAGAACACGGGCCAATCGACGCTTCACATCTTCGGGGACATCCACTTTCTCAAACCCATCCTTCTTGGGCCGGGTGGCATCAAGGCCCATCTTAGTGGTGATAAAACCCTCTCCGGAGGAGGGATCAATGGGCTGACCTTTCAGGTCTGGGATGACCACCAAATCCTTGTTGGCTTGGAATCTTGTTGCCAGAGCCCACTCAACCTCCTGATCGTCTTCAGGATCCACATCCACATCGACTACGACAGCCTTCTTGATGCTGGTGAAAGAAAGGGCTAAGGTCAACGCCCTTCGTATGTCCCCTCTGTTGTCCGTATCCATGCTCATGACTACATGAGAGCCAAAGGTCATGGGGATGAAATGGATCTGCCGTATGGAGGGGATCTCCTTCCTCATTTTGGGTATGAAGTCGAGGCTGTGAACGAGATAGAGAAGGCTGTCCACTTCGCGTGCCCATGGGACAATGGCATGATAAAAGGCCCCATTGCGGTACCTGAGGGCTGTGACGTTAATGGTAGGGCTCTTGCCAAATGCCATGTAGTAGCCGCTGGATTCACCGAGTGTTCCATCTTTCTCCTTGTGTTTCGGGTCAATATAACCCTCGATGACGATCTCGCCATGAGCAGGGATATCCACATCCACTGTTTCCCCTTGCACCGTCTCGATAGGCTCTCCCATCAATCCGCCGGCGACCGACAGTTTGTCGGTTCCGCGCGGGACTTTGAAGATGGAGGCAATGAAGACTGCTGGGGCCACGCCGATCACGGTGGCCAGTTCCATCCGCGTCCCTTCGCGCTTATGTCTTGCGTAAATATCGGCGAGGGGGGGGTTGAGGAGGGAGATGCCAAGAAGGTCCTTGCCCCTGACTTCCATGCGATGGAGACCACGTCCTGTCGTCCCTGTTTCCTGATCTCTTGCTGATGTAATCCCTGAGGTGATGTAAGGACCCGTATCCTTGGAATAGTGCGTCAAGACCGGAAGGAGCTCAAAAAGGTTCACCTTCCCTTTAGGGATGACCATTGACGCGGGAGCTTTATCAGCAATAGGCTTGGGGGGCACTCTCTTCTCGAATCTGGGAATGACATCATCCAGAAGTCGGTGTTCATCAATCCCCAATCCCAAAGAAAGACGTCTCACGGTTCCGAAAAGATTCCCGATCACAGGGAGCTTGTACCCCTTGGCCTTTTCGAAGAGAATGGCCGGGGCTTCCCTTTTCCCCAATTCGGAAAGAATGGTGGAAATCTCGAATCTCGGATCAAACGGTTTTGACAGGGCAAGGAGTTCTCCCTGGTCCTTCAACACCTGGATAAAATCTCCCAGTGAGCGATGCATGGACAAAAACCCCCATTCCTATTGGAACTTGTTGACCTCTCTGACGACCTTGACAGACCAGGGCTTTTCCTGTAGCTGTCCCCTGCCCAGCCGGACCCAGAGCTTGTCCGGATATTTCGATTCGTCTCTCGAAAGCAGGGCGGAAGCAAAGAAACTGCGATACTTGTATCGCGGGTCAGAGGGTGTGAGATTGCGAAGGACTACTTCCGTTTCCTTGTCTTCAGGGACCGAAGCCAGGTCCGTGAGTACGTAGGTGTCGTATTCTTTTCTCGCCATCGATGGCCTCCTTACTCTTTAAAACCATAATTCTTCCAGTTTTCAAGAACCTTTTCCTGGATTTCTTTTGGGTAGACATTGTTGAAAGAAACTTTTATGGGCCTATCCGCTTCAGGCCAGTCCAAGGGAAAGGTGCAGTCGAAAAGAACCTGCGCGCCCCGGCTCCATTTTCTATCCTCGGGGTCGGCAAACGGATACAAGGGCGTTCCTGCGGAATGTTCGTATTTTCTGATGCCTCGGATGGGATGGCACTTTGTGGCCAGGGCATGAATGACCTCATCCTTATTGTAGATGTCGGTCTCATCATCCACAACGATCACCATATGATACCAGGGACTCATCTTGCTCCCGAAGATAAGGTTGGCAATCTGGGAAGCAATATTGCTGTAAGCAGGCTTGACACCTACCACGACTATATGATGGGTCGATTCGGGGAGCATATAGACGCCTGTAATAGGGTATCCCTGGCTTTCCAGGAGCCGCCGCATCTCCAACCCCAGTGAAAAGGATCGGAGAAGCTGACCTTCATCGGTAGGGATTCCCATGTTGGAGACCGTTAGAATAGGGTTGTTTCGATAGGTGATCGCCTTAATCCGGTACACGGTCCGAGGCTCTCTCGGCGAAGTCCGGTAGCCCGTATATTCTCCAAAGGGCGCCTCCTCTATCATGAGGTGGGGGATCACCTCTCCCTCAATAATGATTTCTGCATGGGCCGGGACCTCCAGATCACACGTCTCGCACTTCACCGTTTCGACAGGCCGTCCCATTAACATCCCGGTGAACTGATCTTCGGGAATGGGCGAGGGAGCGCTCGCAGCTATGCCCGACAGGGGATCGCAAGCGATGACCGTGGCAAAGGGCATGGGTTTGTTCCTAGGCACATACTTGCGATAGAACATCTTTCCCATGTCGGAGAAAGGGAGCACGGGTCCCACCATGGTCTTCTCATCGAAAACCATCTGCCGGTACATTCCCCAGTTGATCATACCGTCATCCGGGTCTTTGGCTACCACAAAATGCCATGTGGCCAGGTATCTTCCCCCATCTCCTTCGTGGACCATGGGGGCGGGAAGCTTGAAAAGATCAGCCTCCTCACCCATCAGAATGTTCTCCTTGCAGGGGGCGTCCTTCCTGTCTACAACCACCGGTGCTATAGGAGGATTTGAAGTGCGC
>Ga0307428_1001563_pt1 | contig 11403 bp, 6 predicted proteins | sample SalMarWE160240MG_FD_202161 | JGI IMG/M metagenome (GOLD analysis project Ga0307428, IMG submission 202161) | Salt marsh sediment microbial communities from the Plum Island Ecosystem LTER, Massachusetts, United States - WE1603-240 | ecosystem: Environmental > Aquatic > Marine > Intertidal zone >...
CTTGATATCGGCGCCGTCGTTGACGCCACCCTTGATCTGAGACTGCGTATAATTGAACTTGAGCGCCGTGTAGTCGGTCAGCAACCAGTTCAGGCCGACAAGCCACGTCCTCTGCTCACCACATTCGGAGCAGTTGACCACACCGAAGTTGGTGATGGCGTCGGCCTTGTCACTGAGATCAATGGTGTCATAGCGGCCGGCGATCTGCCAGGCACCCCAACCCCCGCTGCCATGGTACACCGGGTGCTTCACCTTGGTGCGGCCGAACTCGCCCGAGTCGGCCTCGTAGGTCCGCGTTTCGCCGGTGAGGTACCAGCTGGCATCCACATACCAACCGTTATAGGTCGGACTGACATTAGAGAAGGCTGGATCAGCATTGGTCTTAAGCTGTGCGTATTCGCCCTGCACCGAGAAGGAGTTGAACACGAAGGCGCCTTCGAGGACGAACATGTCGTCGTCTTCCGCTATGCGAGGCGTGGCAACGAAGCGATCAGCCAGATGCAGATCCGGCCGGGCGCGATAGCGGAAAAGTTCCTCTGTATCGTCGGCCCTTAGGGTGCCGGCGTCGCGATGGCGGTAGCTCGCGCCCAAATGGAGCACCGTGTGGACGCCATTAGCGTCAACATTGATCGGGGCAACAGTGCCGCGCACCGATGCCGCCGTGGTGTCGGCGGAGAAGGTGCCCTGGTCTCCGCTTTCAGCGCCGTAATAACCCGTTTGGAACGACCAATGTTTGTCGCCGGCAAGCAAGCCAACGCCGATCTGACGCTCCAGGAAGAAGGCCTCTTCGAAGGCAGCGCGCTCCATGAAGGTGATGAAGCGCGAGCTCGTGATCTCTTCGAGTGAATTGTAGACGTACTGGTTGCCGAATCTGATCTCCGACTTCTCCCAAGGCGCCCAATTCGCGTAGGCTACATAGGCATCCTTGACGGCCGTCGTGTCGCCAGCAAAGTCGACCTCGAACTTGTACTTCCAGTCGTAGAACACGACGCCTTCGACTCCGAGACGCGCGCGGCGCAGTTCGACGCCGGAAATGTCCTGATCTCCGGTAATCGGATAATCCTGGTTGATGCCGTCGTAGTCCGCCATGACGCGGCCGCGGACCTTGAACTTGAACTTGCCGTCGGAGCTTGAGAGTTCCGGCGCGCCTTTCCACTTGACCTTGAGGTCGAGGTTGTCGCCGCTGCTCCCCTTCGCGGAGGCCGCGACCGCCTTGGCCTCGGCGACCTGCCGTTGGAGGTCTCTCATCTGGGCCTGCATGGCCTTCATCTGAGCCTCGAGCTGCTGCACATTCTGCGCCTTGGCTTCACCGCCCCCGGCGACGGCCAATAGAGCGATCGTGCTCGATCCGATCAGCAAATATCGCGTGATCCCTCTGATAAGTCCCCCGGTCATACCCCTGCAGCTCCTCTGTTTGACGACGCTTGAAGGATTTGCGGCCTCTTTCCCCCGAGTCCGCGCTCCTTCTTATGGCCTGGTTAGTTGGACAAGGCGTTCGCCCGCGCGGCAAACCCCTTGCGTCTAATGGGCCGAGCCTAAAAGGCGGGCAATGACACTCTCGTGACATGCCGAAGACAGATTATGATTTTCGGCTGGGCTGTAGCGTATAGGTCACAGCTCTTGGAGCTACTAGCCAGAACTTCTCGAGTCTCATTGCTCATCATTACTCTGATCATGTGCCGACAAGCTCAGCCAGGTGGAACGTTCATCTACTTCATCCCCCATTATAGGAATATATTTGCTCACTATTGTTGCTTTATCATCACAGGACTCGTCTAGCCATCCGCATCGCCCCGATCTCATCTCCCGCCGAAGCCGCATAAGAAAGCTCTGTTGTTTTAGCAGCAATTCACGGGCGCACCGCTTTGACGCGGCGCGCCGTAGCATGCCCGCTGCTATATCTTAGTAGATATAGCTACGCTTGACACTCCGCGGTGCCGACATTGGCGGCTGTTGCGCGTGACGGATATAAGGGAACGTCCTTGCACGCGGAGAGGTGCTCGATGATCTCTGAGCAGAGCGACATCGCTATCGTCGGCGCTGGGCCAACGGGCTTGGCGGCCTCGCTCGCGCTCGCTCATGCCGGCGCGCGCGTAGCGCTTGTTGGCAGTCCACCCGTGCCTCAGAGCCCGCAACGGCTCGACACGAGAACGGCTGCCCTCCTCCAGAGCTCGATCGACATGTTGAGAGCCCTCGGCGTGTTCGACGATCTCAAGCCTCATGCCGCGCCGCTGCTTGCCATCCGCATCATCGACGACACTGGCGGACTGTTCCGCGCGCCTGACGTCGAGTTTCGGGCGAGCGAGCTCGGCCTTGAGGCCTTCGGCTACAATATCGCTAACAGCGTCCTGGTCGAGGCGCTGTACCGGCGCGCGGGCGCCGAACCTATTGCCCGTCATCCCGTGACGGTCGATTGTATCGCCTTGTCACCGAGTGGCGCCACGTTGAGCGCCGACGATGGCTTCACGCTTACCGCTAAGCTCGTCGTCGGCGCCGACGGCCGCCATTCGATCTGCCGCAAGGCGGCCGGCATCGGCGGCTCCGAGCGGCGTTACGGCAAGGGCGCCATCGCCACGAGCTTCGCCCATGGCGTCCCGCACCGCGGCGTCTCGATCGAGCTGCACCGGCAAGGGGGCTCGATGACCACGGTCCCCCTCCCCGACCCCTACGCTTCAAGCTTGATCTGGCTCGGCGATGACGCCGAGATCGAGGCGCTGATGGCGCTCGACGCTGAGGCCTTCACCGCCGCGCTGGAACAGCGTCTCGGCGGTCTGCTCGGGAGCATCAGCGAAACGAGCGCGCGCGGGCATTTTCCCGTCACCGTGCTCGCGGCCGACAGCATGACCGGCCGCCGCACCGCCCTTGTCGGCGAGGCGGCCCATGTGCTGCCGCCGATCGGGGCGCAGGGCCTCAATCTCAGTCTTCGGGACGCGGCCACGCTTGCCGATTGTGTGAAGCGGGCGCTGAAAGAGGGACGTGACCCCGGCGCCGACGCGGTTCTTCGCGCCTATGAGGCCGCGCGGAAGCCCGACGTGTTGACGCGAACGGTCGGCATCGATTTGTTGAGCCGCTCGCTGCTCTCGGGCTTCCTGCCGCTGCAGGCAGCACGCGGGCTCGTCTCCCACGGCCTCAATGCGCTGCCGCCGTTGCGGCGTCTCGTGATGCGGCTCGGCATGGCGCCGCCGACGGAACTGCCGAGCCTGATGCGCCCGGGGGCGGGCGGCAGGCCGGTCGCCACGGCGCGCGGCCCTGTGCAGGCTTGACGCTTCCGGCGCGATTTGTCAGGAGGGTTCGCCTCCCCGCCGCGCCTGAAACAAATAAAAGCGGAGCCATGACCGAGCCCTCTGCGATTCCTCTCTCGCGCGACCTCCGTTACCGCGCTGAATATGCGGTGTTGCGTCTCCTGATCGGCTTCGTGCGTCTATTTCCGATTGACGTCGCCGGCTCGATCTCGGCCAAGATCTGGCGGCTGGTCGCACCCTACAATCGGCGTCACAAACGGGCCCTTGCCAATCTCGAACGCGCCTTTCCCGACAAGACGCCGGCGGAGCGCGAAAGGATTGCGCTCCGCATGTGGGAGAATCTCGGCCGGGTCATGGTCGAAACCATGAATATCGACCGCATCCTCAAAGAGCCCGACCGCCTGCATGTCACCAACGGTCATTGGATCGGCCGCTACAAGGAGAAGATGGGGCCCGCGCTGATCGTGACCATGCATATGGGCAATTGGGAGATAGGCATGTGGCCGGTGACGCTTGCCGGGGTCCGCCCGGCCGGCGTCTACCGCCTGGTCAAAAACCCTTACGTCGACCGCTACCTCCGCGACCAGCGGAAGGACCTCTATCCTGGCGGCTTGTTCGGCAGCCGCCGCGCTGCGGGCCAGGACGAAGGGCAGAAGACCGCGCGCCTCGTCATGGACTATGTCCGCCAAGGCGGGCGCCTCGGCTTCATCTCGGACCTCTACGACGCTCAGGGCATCGCGGTGCCGTTCTTCGGCTATCCGGCCAAGAGCATGCCGATCGCCGCCATGATCGCGCGCCGGGTCGGTGCCCGCATCTGGATCGGGCGCTGCCTCCGAATCGGCAATCGCGCCTGCTTTGACATCAATGTGAACGAGCTCAGGATTCCCCGCACCAACAACCAGGCCGACGATATCCGCAGCATCACGGCGGCGATTCAGCGCCATTTCGAGACCTGGATTCGGGAGAATCCGGACCAATTCATGTGGTCAAACCGGCGTTGGTCTTGAGTTCTGCATTAAGCCTTATTTGCCGTTGACAGCCCCTTGGGCCTCCAGTCTTATCGAGAAAAGACTTGGGGGATAGGGCTATGTCCATCGTCCGCAGCGCCAAGTTCCAGATTGGCCAGGTCGTGCGCCACCGGGTCTATCCGTTCCGGGGCGTTATCTTCGATATCGACCCGAGCTTCTCCAACACCGAGGAGTGGTACGCCTCGATTCCGCAAGACGTGCGCCCGGCCAAGGATCAGCCGTTCTACCACCTGCTCGCCGAGAATGCAGAGACCGAGTACATCGCCTATGTCTCGGAGCAGAATCTCGAGCCGGACATTTCCGACGAGCCCTTGCGCCATCCGCAGGTGCCGGAGCTGTTCGAGGATCTCCGCGACGGTGTGTTCCGCTTCCGCTTCGTCCAGGAGCACTGATCCGCGGCAGAGACTGACCGCGCCGGTAGGGTCGATGCCCTGAGCAAACGAAAAGGCCGCGTCGTTGACGCGGCCTTTGTTGTATCCGGATGGTGCAGTCCCGCTATTGCCCGGCCGCAGGCATCTTCGGCGGCGCGACGGTCGCGTTCGGTGCGGCCGGTGCTGCCGCGGCGCCTTCCTTCTTCTGCTGCGCCTCGGCCGCCTTGTTGGCGAGCTCCATCTGGCGCTGCCGGAATTTCTCCATCATGGCCCGGCGCGCCGCTTCGTACTTGGCATTGTCGACCGGGGGACCGTCGTAAGTCTTGCTGAAGCCAGTGAGCGGCACGGGAAAGGCCATGGCCTTTTGTTGCATGTTCATGGCCGCGACGACCATCTGCTTGCCCTTCCGCATCTTCTCGAACATCTCCTTGGTGAGCTCCATCTGCACCTGGCAGCTGGTCGGGAAGCACACGGCGTATTGCAGCTGGATCGGCTCGTCGTCGTCGATCTTGATCTGAACGCCGGCCGGCATGATCAGGGAATAGGCGGTGGGCAACCGGACGAGGAGATGCTGCTTGTCCTCACCCTCGATGGTCCTGACCGCGGCGGCGACGAGGACCATGCCGGTGTTCGGCTCGAGCCCCTCGTGGTTGACGAGACAGACCTGCTTATTGCCGGTCTGTTCGTTCTTCAGGCAAAGCTTCACCCAGGCCGAATCATCGGCAGCCTGGCCCTGGCCAGCCGCGGGCGCCGCCGGGGCCTGTGCAGCCGGCGCTGGCGCCGCACCCTTCGGCACCGCTTGCTCTTGCTGCGCCAGTGCGACAGATGTTCCGAGCCCGAGAGCAAGTCCCGCGAGCAACGCCGACCCAATCGCGCGGCGGACAACGTTCCATCGATCCATCGACGAGATCATAACCGACCTTTCCTCGTTTTCGCGGGGCGACCGCGGCCCTTCACCGGCTCGCTGCTCCCCCCGCATCCCTCTCTGAGAGAGGTCAATACCCGAAATGAGGCATAGACGTGGCTGGGTTTGGCGGGCGACAGACGTTCCTTACCGGCCTTTCAGCGCTGTTGTGCTGCTTCGTCAAATCCCTGCAAGGCGCCTGCGGCCGTTAGGCCTGTCTGCCTTGGCGAGCCATGCTACCCTTGAGACCATGCCGCAATGCGAGAGCATCTATAGCCACACGCGTTCGCCGTTGAAAGCCCCTATTTCGCTGCTTTTCGTGATCCTTCTCATGCTTCCGGGGAGCGCCTGGTCCGCGCCCGCCGGAGGCATCGCCATGCATGGACCACCGGCCGAGCCCGCCGATTTCTCCCACTTTCCCTACGTCAATCCAGAGGCGCCGAAGGGCGGCCGCTTGACGCTTGCCATGCCAGGCTCCTTCGACAGCCTGAACCCTCTGATCGTGAAGGGCGTCAGCGCCGAGGGCGTGCGCGACTACGTCTATGAGAGTCTGCTCGCCCGCGCCTATGACGAGCCGTTCACGCTCTACGGCCTCATCGCCGAGAAGGTCGAGACGCCAGAGGACCGGAGCTACGTCGAGTTCACCTTGAACCCGGCGGCGAAATTCTCCGACGGCACGCCGATCACCGTCGAAGACGTGATCTTCTCACACGCCCTGTTGCGCGACCACGGGCGGCCGAACCACCGCTCCTACTATCAGAAGGTCGCACGCGTCGAGAAGACCGGCGAGCGCAAGGTGAAGTTCACCTTCGATGGCGCCGGCGACCGCGAGATGCCGCTCATTCTTGGGCTGATGCCGGTGCTGCCGCGCCATCTGATCGATCCCGAGACATTCGAGAAGACGAGCCTTACGCCACCCGTGGGGAGCGGGCCCTACGTCGTCGAGGAGGTGAAGCCCGGCAGGAGCATCACCTACAAGCGCGACCCGAACTATTGGGGCGCCGATCTTCCCGTCAATCGCGGCCGCTACAACTTCGATGAGATCCGCTTCGATTATTACCGTGACGCCGGCTCGATGTTCGAGGCTTTCAAGTCCGGCGCCATCAAGGCGCGGGCCGAGGACGACCCGACGCGGTGGACCGAAGGTTATGACTTCCCGGCTTTTCGCGACGGACGCGTGATCAAGGAAGCGTTCACCGTGGAGACCCCTGCCGGGATGTCGGCGCTCGTCTTCAACACCAGGCGGCCACTGTTCGCCGATCAGCGCGTGCGCCAGGCGCTGATCGAGCTGTTCGACTTCGAGTGGATCAACCGCGCGCTCTATCACGGCCAATATGCGCGAACGCAAAGCTACTTCGCCCGGTCCGACCTGAGCTCCCATGGCCGCCCCGCGAGCGACCGCGAGCGGGCTCTGCTTGCGCCCTTCGCCAGCGACATCAAGCCGAAGATCATGGACGGCACCTATGCTTTCCCCGTCAGCAACGGCTCTGGCCAGAACCGCGACGGCCGCATCGAGGCGCTGGCGCTCCTCGCCGAAGCCGGCTACCGCCTCAAGGACGGCGTCCTCGTCAACAAGGCGAACGGCGAGCCGTTCAGCTTCGAGATCCTCGCCGCCACCCGAGCCGAGGAGCGCCTGCTCCTGACTTATGCACGGGCCTTGAAACAGGTGGGAATCGACGCACGAATCCGGCAAGTTGATTCGGCCCAATACCAGCGGCGCAAACAGACCTACGACTTCGACATGATCCAGTACGACTGGTCGGTGTCGTTGTCTCCGGGCAATGAGCAGTCCTTTCGTTGGGGGAGCGAAGCTGCGATGACCGAGGGCTCATTCAACTATGCCGGCGTGAAAAGCCCGGCCGTCGACGCCATGATCCAGGCGATGCTCGAAGCCAAGGACCGGCCGGGCTTCGTCGACGCCGTGCGCGCGCTCGACCGCTTGTTGTTGTCAGGCGACTACGTCGTCCCCCTGTTCCATTTGCCGCGGCAATGGCTCGCTTATTGGCGCGACCTGAAGCGCCCGGCCGAGACGCCGCTTTACGGCTATCAGCTCGACGCCTGGTGGATGGACCCATCGCCGGCCGAAGGGAAAGGGGCCGACGCACCCTGACGCCATGCCATGAGCAGCCTCGCCGCAAAGGTCAGAGAGACGGAGCGAAAGCCGGCGCTCACGGCCGAAGGCTTGCTGCGGCGCCGCGCGCGGGAAATTCCCGACGCGCCAGCTCTTGCCGATCCGCCGAGCCGCGACGTGTTGCGGCCGAGCCGGTCGTTCTGCTACCGCGACGCCGATGCCGCCGTCGATGCTCTCGCCGCGCGTTTCAGCGGGCTTGGCCTCAAGCCCGGCGACCTCATCGCCATGCAGCTGCCGAACCGCGTCGAGCAACCGCTTGCCATGCTCGCTGCCTGGCGCGCCGGGCTTACCGTGTGCGCGCTGCCCATGCTGTGGCGCCACCTCGAGATCGCCAAGGTCGTTGCCGAGCTCAAGCCTAAGGCACTGATCGGCGTCGATGCCTTCGCCGAGGAGAGTCCGCTGCAAAGCCTGTGCGAGATTGCCGCCGAGGCTTCGATCCCTCTCGTGCTCGGCTTTGGCGCCGAGCTCCCGATCACTGTCACGCCTCTCGACGCGGCGCTCGACGCCAAGATTGCCGCGGTGCTCGATCCCGCACCTCAGGGCGGCGCGCCGCTCTTGATCACCTTCACCGCGCGTGCCCGCGCTTCCCTCGTTCCCGTGTCCCACGCTGAGTGCGAGCTCCTGGCTCAAGGGGCGATGACGGTGATGGCGCTCAAGCTCGACCGCAGCGACGTCATCCTCAATCCTTACCCTCTCACCGCGCCGTCGGGCCTCGCGCTCGGGCTCATGCCTTGGCTGATCAGCGGCTGCACCCTGTCGCAGCATCAGCCCTTCGACGCCGCCGCGTTCGAGGAACAGCTGATCGAGGGCGGCGCCACCGTGACGGCGCTGCCGGCTGCTGTTATCGCCGGACTCCAGAGCGATGGCGCGCTCGACGATTCCCGCTCGCGGCTGAAGCGGCTTGGCCGCGTCTGGTCGCCGGCCGAGCTTGCGGAAGGCCCGTCGCCAGAGGCGGCAGAGCCTGACTTCGATGTCTTTCCGCTTGGCGACCTAGTAAGCCTGGTCCGGCCTCGCCAACCTGGCGCCGATCCCACGCTCCTGCCCCTCGGCAAGGTCCATGTCACCGGCGCCGATGCCCACAAGGCCCTCTTCCTCGAGACGACGCTCGGCAGCGCCTCCGATTGCGGCGAGGCGAGAGAGATCAGAGTGCGCGGCCCGATCTGCCCGCGCGGTTCGACGACCGATGAGGCGCTCGCCGCCGATGCCCAAGGTTTCGTCGGCACCGGCCTCTGCGCGCTTGCCTTCGGCGAAACCGGCGGCGCGCTGAAACTGATGCGGGGATCAGAGCTTCGCGCTCATGGCGGCTTCACCATCGCCACCGGCGACCTCGATAACATCTATCGCAGCTTCTCCGGATTTCTCGACGCCGCCTGCTTCGTGCTGCCGGATCCGATCATGGGCGACCGGCTTCTGGCCGCCGTGGTGCCAAAGCCTGGACGCCTGATCTCGGTCGAGGCGCTGCACCGGTTTCTGCGCCACCGCGGCGTTGCCCCGTACAAGCATCCAGAACGGGTGATCACCGTCGACGCCATTCCGCGCGACGAGACGGGGCGCGTGCTCCGCGACCAGTTGGCGCAAGCAGCCTAGCTACGCGGCCTTCTTCACTTGGCCGGCGATCTCGACGAGGCGGGCGAGCAAGTCGCGCGTGCCTTGCAGGCGCTCCTCGGGCGTGTCCCAATCGGCGTAGTAGATCAGGCGGTGGTCGGGCTGGAGCTTCACCCCCGACCCCTCCTCGCGGATGAAGGCGATCAGGCCTTCGGGATTGGCGAAGGACTTATTGCGGAAGGCGATCACCGCGCCCTTCGGCCCCGCGTCGATCTGCTCGATGCCGGCCTGACGGCAAAGACCCTTGATCTCAACGATGTCGAGCAGATGCTTCACCTCCTCCGGCAACGGGCCGAAGCGGTCGATCAGTTCCGCGGCGAAGGCCTCGATGGCGTCGTGGGTCTCGATTGCCGAGAGACGGCGATAGAGCCCAAGACGCACCTGGAGATCAGGCACGTAATCCTCGGGAATCAGCACCGAGGTGCCGAGGTTGATGCGCGGCGACCATTGATCCTCGATCACGGCCCCCTCGCCGCCCTTCAGCGCTACCACCGCTTCTTCCAGCATGGACTGATAGAGCTCGAAGCCGACCTCGCGGATGTGACCTGACTGCTCCTCGCCGAGCAGGTTGCCGGCGCCTCTGATGTCGAGGTCGTGGCTTGCGAGCATGAAGCCGGCGCCGAGCGTGTCGAGGGATTGCAATACCTTGAGACGCTTCTCCGCAGCTGGCGTCAGCCGCGCCTCGGCGGGAATGGTGAAATAGGCATAGGCCCGGATCTTGGAGCGTCCGACCCGGCCCCTGAGCTGATAGAGCTGGGCGAGGCCGAAGCGGTCGGCGCGATAGACGATCAGCGTGTTGGCGGTTGGAATGTCGAGCCCGGATTCGACGATCGAGGTCGACAGCAGCACGTCGTATTGGCGGTCGTAGAAGGCGTTCATCACCGAGTCGAGCTCGCGCGAGCCCATCTGGCCGTGCGCGCGGGCGACCTTCAGCTCAGGCGCATGCTCGGTGAGAAAGGCGGCCGCCTCGTCGAGATCAGAGATGCGCGGCACCACGAAAAAGGTCTGGCCGCCGCGAAAGCGCTCGCGCAGCAAAGCCTCGCGCAGGATCACGGGATCGAATGGCGTCACATAGGTGCGCACCGCGAGCCGGTCGATCGGCGGCGTCGCGATCAGCGACATCTCACGCACGCCGGACAGTGCCAGCTGCAGCGTGCGCGGGATCGGCGTCGCCGTCAGCGTCAAGACATGCACATCTTCGCGAAGCTGCTTCAGGCGCTCCTTATGCTGCACGCCGAAGTGCTGCTCCTCGTCGATGATGAGGAGGCCGAGATTGGCGAACTCGATGCCCTTGCCGAGCAATGCGTGGGTGCCGATGACGATGTCGATCGAGCCGTCCGTGATGCCCTTCTTGACCGCGGCGAGATCCTTGCCGGCAACGAGGCGCGAGGCTTGCGCGATCTTCACCGGCAGCCCGCGGAAGCGCTCGGTGAAGGTGCTGAAGTGCTGGCGGGCGAGGAGCGTCGTCGGCACCACCACCGCGACCTGCTTGCCGGCAAGCACCGCGAGCAGGCTCGCGCGGAGCGCGACCTCGGTCTTGCCGAAGCCGACATCGCCGCAGATCAGCCGATCCATGGGACGGCCGCTGGCGAGGTCGTCGAGCACGGCGGTGATGCTGGTTGCCTGGTCCTCGGTCTCCTCATAGGGGAAGCGTGCCGAGAATTCGTCGTAAAGGCCGTCTGGCGGGGTGATCACCGGCGCCTGGCGCAACTCGCGCATGGCCGCGACCTTGATCAGCTTCTCGGCGATGTCGCGGATGCGCTTCTTAAGGCGCGCTTTCCGCGACTGCCAGGCAACGCCGCCGAGCCGGTCGAGCTGGACGCCCGCCTCGTCGGAGCCGTAGCGGCTCAATAGCTCGATATTCTCGACCGGAAGATAGAGCTTGTCGCCGCCGTGATAGATCACCTCGAGGCAGTCATGGGGCTCGCCAGCGGCCTCGATGGTGGCAAGCCCGGCGAAGCGGCCGATGCCGTGATCGGCGTGGACGACGAGATCGCCGACGGCGAGGCTCGAAATCTCGGTGAGCACGTCGCTGCCACGCTTCGTCTTGGTGCGGCGCACCAGCCGGTCGCCGAGAATGTCCTGCTCGTCGATGACGGCGATGCCCGGCGCCTCGAAGTCC
>Ga0307428_1001564_pt1 | contig 11396 bp, 10 predicted proteins | sample SalMarWE160240MG_FD_202161 | JGI IMG/M metagenome (GOLD analysis project Ga0307428, IMG submission 202161) | Salt marsh sediment microbial communities from the Plum Island Ecosystem LTER, Massachusetts, United States - WE1603-240 | ecosystem: Environmental > Aquatic > Marine > Intertidal zone >...
TTGAGATAGGCGGCCAATTTTGTTCTTTCCTTGTAGGGAACTTTAGCTAAACCGTTTCGCATAAAATGACAGATACAACGTTGATGTGGTGTCCCGGGGAAGACTTCCTGTTGGGCTTTTTTGAGTCCCTTATGGGCATCGGAGATAGTTAAATCCACTCTTTTTAATCCTCTTTCTTTCAATGTTTTAAAATGGTCCCGATAACTTTCATAACTCTCCTCTAAGGCGATATCCACCCCTAAAATCTTACGGTAACCGTTTTTATCTACACCAACGGTAATAAGAAGGGGCCGGGAGACCACCTGGTGGTTTTCCCGTAGGAAGAAATAGACGGCATCGGTGAATGTATACACATAATGATCTTTGAGTTGTCCTTCTCGCCATTTCTTGATTTGGGGATCCAGTTCTTGAGTGATACGACTGACTGTGGATTTGGAAAAGGTAAGATCTGGAGAGAGTCTGCCCACAATCTTTTTTACCCGGTTGGTGGAGACACCATCGGTGACCATTTGGCAAATGGCAGAAAGAAGCGCTTTCTCACTTCTCTGGTAGTTCTCAAACAATTGGGTCTGAAAGGCAAATTCCCGGATCTGGGGTTTAGCCAGCAATAGGTTACCTACCCGGGTATTGAAAGAACGGGGTTTGTAACCGTTTCTATTTGCTTTTCTTTTTACATCATCTCTTTCGTGAGACAATACGCCCACTTGCCTGTCTCTTTCTTCTTCCATCACCTGTTGCAATACCCTCCTTAATATCTCTTTTAAAAAATCTCCATCTTTATAGAGTGCCTCTTGCAAAATCTCCTGTATTGATTTACTATTTGATTGGGTCATCTTGATTTTTACCTCCTTAATGGTTTTAGTGTATTTTAATTATTATGGAGGTTCTTGATGGCCCATTTCAAGTTCTTCTATTTACTTTTACAGAAATTATAGTACAGACTCTGAAATTATTAAACCTTTGGTAGCAGCTTTTAAAAGAGAAGGTATTTCATATTGGTATGATGAAACGGAGATTGAATGGGGAGATAGTATACCTGATAAAATTAATAAAGGTCTTAGGATATCACGTTATGTAATTGTCGTAATTAGTAAATCTTTTTTATCAAAGAATTGGCCAAAAAGAGAATTGGATTCAGCACTAAACATTGAAGCATCAACCGGAAAAGTAAGAGTATTACCTTTAGTTGTCGGAACAGATAAAGTAAGAAAGGAGATATTCCAAAAGTACCCACTTCTCAATGATAAATTGTATCTAACTTGGGAGAACGATGTACAAAAAATTGTTGATGCCTTAAAAGGTTGTTTGGGAAAAGCGAATAAAATTTCTAAAGGTGATAATTTAGTAATAGAAAAATCAGATTATGATATCCCAATTCCTAAAATAACTAAAGATTTTTCACAATTAGATAAAGATCGTTTTATAAGAAACACCTTTGATATTATAAAAAAATATTTCAAAAAAGCTTTGGATAAATTAAAAGAGCAATATTCCAACTTAGATTCTGATTTAGTTGAAATTAGCAATTTTAAATTTGTTTGTTCGATATATCAAAATGGAGGTTTACTTAATAAATGTAAAATTTGGATTGGTGGTCCTCTTTCTGAAGATTCAATAGCGTATAGTGAGGGAAGTTCTAACTATGAAAATGATAGTTCATTTAATGATTGGCTTACGGTAAATGATGATGGATTTAAATTGGGATTAACAGCATCAGGTTTTTCTATGAATATTAATAATGACAAAGAAGGAAAATTGCTATCTTCAGAAGAAGCTGCTGAATATTTTTGGATTCGTTTTACAAACCGTTTAACTTTTAGGAGGTAAAAAATGAAAAAGCAAAGATATATATGCAAAAATTGCGGGGAAGTTTTTACAGTAGAAATATTTGAACCGGGGGAAGCGGAAGAAAAAGGATTAAGAACGTCTCCGGTAAAATGTCCAAAATGTGGAAGCACGAATGTTAAACATTATTAACTTTTATAATTTTAAAGATTAGAAGGGAAAGTTTTTAAAATGCAATTTTTTTATAGTTACTTTTGAGGTTTGACTCTTTACAGATTAAACCTTCTTAGCTTATTGATTAAATTCAATTTATTTTTGAACAGCTACAAGAAGCCAGATTTTAGGATGTGTTAATTTAAAAAAATGAAAGGAGGTCATTTATGTCTATTCAGATTAATGGGTATTCTTTTGAAGGTCCGTATTCATCGACATACAGTTTAGAGGACAGATCAGGTGTTTACGTAATACTTTGTAATAGCCGTTTAACTGATGTTGGTGAGTCTGCTGCTGTGAGAGATAGAATTGAAAATCACGATAGGAAAAATTGTTGGGAAAGAAACTGTTCAGGGAATATTAGTTTTGCCGTACATTATACACCTAATTTGCAGCAGTCAGGAAGAATGGAAATAGAGCAGGAAATCCGTAGAAATCATAGAGACATACCGTGTGGAGAAGTTTGAAAAGCAGTACAAGATAAAGTGGGGGGGGAGTATTTTGCTGGCCCCGCCCCCTAGATCAAGAGGGTCGGTTCTTCACATTGACATAAAAAAGAATAATTTATTAAATTTATTAATGAGAGGAACAGGCCATTGAAAATGTACACGTTGATGAAACTAAATGATATTTTTTAGAAGGAGGTGATAAAATAATGGTAGCAAAAAGGAATACCTATAAATATCATTTTAAAATTGGTAACAAGATCGTTCATAGTGGTATAACAAATGATTTAGATAGGAGAGAAATGGAACATAAACAAAAATGGCTTAACGGGCATATCTTTCAGGTTGGAAATAAGACTACAGAAGAAGCTGCTGTGAATTGGGAAGAAAAACAAAAAAAGGCTTAATTCTTAGTAAGTCATCCAATAAATATCCCGGATCTTAATTTTATTCCTGTTTACATCAATAATAGGGATAGCTTGGGTTCAGAAGGAAATAGGAAAAATAAGGCCAGTCACCTATTTTTATTGGATTACTTCTTTCAAACCATATCATAAGTATATGCCAAGAACAGCACGAAATGTTGCGGCGGGGTTTTGCACACATCACACAAAGAGGGAACTATCGACAAAAGATATTCTCTGATCATACCGACCGAAACAGAATCGTTTCTTCTACATATTATAGAGACCAGTTGTATAGGAATCTTACAGGGTGAACCGGAATTGATTGGGCAGGGGCAGATGCAGGGGATCAGAGCAGAACTACCAGCAAGTCAAATTTAGAGAAATATGGTAAAGAATTAATTGAGGAAATACTTGCTAAGTTTCTAGAAATATTGATGAAAATAAATTACAAGGAAAACTTTCTACTTGAATTTATAGAATAAAGGGCATTCTATTTCGAAGGGGGGTTTTAAATGAGTGATAGACAAGAAAAATTATCTATCCTTCAAACTTTGACCATATGCAACTTAAAAGAAATTTGTGAGAAGAATAACCTAAAGGGATATTCCGGAACAAAAAAGGAACTGGCTAAGTTTATGGTTGATAATCTGGAGATTTCTTTAGAAGAGTTAAAAGAGATCTGTAATATTTATCTAACAGACAAGATGTTATGTAAGATTCGAGATGGTCGAGATGATTTTTTAAATAAGCGGGTAGTTATCAGGTGCAGAGATAAAAAATCACACATTATAGAAGTGGGGGGACATAGAGTAATGATTAATAATTTGGGAAAAGAAGACTTCTCGTATCTGTGTGATGATAAGTGTGCCGATTATCTCTATCAAGTAAAGAAGGGGAATACCCCCTTTTGTAAACATTATGCTGCCGCCATTGCCCAATTGATCTACGAAAAAGAAGTAAGTCCAAAAGATAAGATTAATTATATGGAGGGGGCGGTGTTAGAGGAATTATTGGCAGTAGTAAACCAGCGCAAGAAAGATGAAGGAATAGAAATCACCCATCGGGATATAGAAGGGGATTTAGAAAGACTCAATACCGATTTTTTAGATATTGCTCGACAGAATAGGACAGTAGCCCGAAAGAAATATCATGATGAACCGGAAAGAGTCTTTGAAGATTTAGTAAATCGTGCCTTCTTGCTTTTGGATTTTGATACCATCCCTCAGCGGAGTGGTCATGGCTGGGATATAGTCTTAATTGCCGGAAGGGCGGTGCATCCCTATTTTATCGTAGTAGAATGTAAGACTGCTGCGGAAGGGACCTACAATTATCTGGTTAAAAAACAAGATTATTTATATACCTTAAAAAGTTATTGTCTTGATCTATTCAAAGACAAACTCATTGGTGCCTATAAAGGTTATGCCAAATATATGCTCCTGGTTGCTCCTGACTTCCCTGGCGAGACAGAAGGATGTTGTAGGAAATTTAAAGATATCACCGGCTTTCAACTTTCTTTTCTACCCGTCCCGGTATTATTAAAATTGGTCAATAGATATCGACAGACTCCTATCCTAAATCATGATTGGATAGAACCCTTTTTTCAGAAAGAAAGAGTGATTAAGGGGGAAGATGTAGAGGAAATATTTGAGCATGCAGAAAAAGAGATAGACCTTCTTTCTGAGAGACTTTGTGCTAAATTAAGAGAGCGATTTAAGCAAATTTCGCAGATTTCAGGAGATGCGGCTTTTATCAAGTTAGACATGAACGTAGTATCATCGGTTTTAGAAGAGATTATTAGTGAGATGCCAGAGTTGGTTATCCCGGAGAGAAGAGGGATTGTTGATTATATAAATATAGAACATGATTATTATGAGATATGGGAAAGGATTCTGAAGAGATTAGGAAAAGAATTTGTAAATATATTAAAAGAAACTTCTTTTTCTCAGGTTAAAAATACTGAATTAAAAGAAGATTTATTGAAGATGTTGAAGGTGAAATGAAGCAACTATTTCGCTTAAAGTTAATCATATTTTTTATAATATTTATTTTTAAATAGGAAGGATTCTGACTCAATATAGATCTATTCTCCCCAAGGTTAAGTACAAATCAAAAGAATAAAGACTTTAAAGAAGAAGAGGAATTTTAATAGTTTTGTAGAATATGAATATAAATATTTTTGAAGGTAATTTCCTTTGGCACTAAAAAAGAGAAACAATTTTTAGAGTTAGCATAGGAGTGTGAAAGAAGAAAAAATTAAGGTAAAAAATGGGGTATCTCTTAATTTAATTGAATTAAAAATAATAATGTATGTCTAAATCTTTAATGGAAAATAGGTGATTTTTATGAAAAAAGCAGAATTTTCTTCATTTACAGACTATTATGAATATTCTCCAGAGGAGATGGAAAAACGCTCGGCTGAATTTTATGCAGAAATGAAGAGAAGACGAACGGTGCGCCAATTTTCAGATCGGCCAGTGCCTCGGGAGATCATAGAAGATTGTTTGCGTACAGCAGCAACAGCACCTAGCGGGGCTAACCTGCAACCCTGGAGTTTTATAGTAGTAACTGATCCTGCTGTTAAACGGCAGATTCGTAAAGAAGCAGAAAAAACAGAGCGGGAGTTCTATCACAAAAGTGCGACCCGAAAATGGGTAGAGGATTTAAAACTTTTGGGTACCAATGAAAATAAGCCTTTTTTAGAGATTGCTCCTTACTTGATAGTTATTTTTACCCAGCGTTATGGTCTTTTACCTGATGGCAGTAAAAAAAGTCATTACTATGTGACTGAATCAGTGGGTATCGCCACAGGTATGCTTATTACTGCTATCCATCATGCTGGACTTGTTTGTCTAACTTATACGCCCAGTAAGATGGGTTTTCTGAATCAGATTCTGTCCCGGCCTTCGAATGAAAGACCCTTTTTAATACTGGTCGTTGGTTATCCAGCTAAAGATGCAGTTTTACCTAAAATAGCCAAAAAGTCACTAAAAGATGTTGCTAAGTTTATTTAAAACTAAAATAGACACTTGTACCAGCTCAATATTTCGGTAACTTTTAGCAGAAAACCTATAGGCTCTGAGGGGTTGTATAGGATGTGTCTCTATTAAATTCAAAAAAATTATAAGTAGAACAACCTTCAAAATCGCTGGCTGTGACAGGTGCTTTGAATCGAAATGCGCAAATGCAATAGAGTCCGGGGTGGTGTAAGTGAAAGAAACACATCGAATAATCCGTAAAAAGATAGTAATCACAAGTATTATGATCCTGATTGCGCTAATCCATTTCTTTACAGGTAGTAATTACAAAGGTCCATACCCAGGATTTGTCAACGGCTATTTGCTCAACATCCTTGTTCCTTTCGGCTTCTACTTCTTATCGTGTCTTAGCAAGTTTCCTTTGTTGAAGTCCTGGATTGTCAGGAGTATCTTGGTGTTCGGAGCTGCTTCTTTCACGGAGATTGCACAATTTTTTGGTGTTCCTATATTCGGTCGAACTTTTGATCCTGTGGATTTTGTCATGTTTGCCATAGGGGTCATATTAGCAGCCATTCTTGATATCATAATGTTTCCCCGAATCTTTGATTTTTGGACACCCGAAGCCAAAGGATCTATCTAAAAATAGAGAGGGGATTAATGGGATATGTGACAGGAGACGATTCTTTGTCACACAAAGGAGGAGTAACAATGAAGGTAATTGCTATAAATGGCAGCCCTCGAATGGAAAAAGGGAATACCGCTTTGATCCTTACTCCCTTCATCCATGGAATGATGGATGCCGGATCGGAGGTCGAGCTATTCTACGTCAGACGCCTTAAAGTGAAGCCCTGCACTTGTGGTGATTTGTCCCTTAATTAATCCCATCCTTGAGAATCGCGAGGGACGTACACGAGCCAGATTCCATAAACAGGTTAAGATCCGGAAAATCGTGCTTGTATCTACCGGTGGATGGTGGGAGAAAGCGAACTTTGAAACAGTAGTGCGCATCACCGAAGAGCTTGCTAAAGTTGTGAGCGTGGAATTCGCCGGTGCAGTGCTCAGACCCCACGCCTTTTTGATGAAGGAGAAGGGGAAATTGACTAAAGATGGGGAAGCTGTTCTAAATGCGGTGAAAAGAGCAGGCTATGAACTCATCAAAGAAGGGAAGATGAATAAGGAGACTCTCGAGACAATAAGCCGTCCGCTCGTCTCCGAGAAGGAGCTCTGGCGACGATATAACGATGAGTTGTGAAAAAGCCTTCTCTGCCCTTCCGAACATGACAGAATAGGCTTCCATCTTTTTACGATGGCTTGTTGATTAATTTTCATAATTAAGTACCTCCTTTGGTGGTATAATTATACCAAATAAGTTACTTAATTACTGAGCATAAACAACCGTCCCCTGTCACATTAAAACGATAAGAATTGGTTTATTTTTTAAAATTAAAGACGAAAGCACTTTATAAATACTATCGTATTATAGATTTTACTAAAAATTTATCAATAAAAGAAGGATAATGAGCGTTTCTTGTTGTATAATATATTTAGGTTCTAAAAAATAAAATAAAATGGAGGTTTTTAAAATGTTTGGGAAAAAATCAAGAAAAATTTTGGGAATGATTTTTCAAGTACTAGTGGTTGTTGTTTTAGTAACTTCTATTGCATTTGCTAACAGTGAAAGTTATACAGTTCAATCGGGTGACAGTTTGATTAAAATTGGAACAAAATTAGGCATAAACTGGCGAGATTTAGCAAAATATAATAACATCGAGGATGTTAGTAAAATTTATATTGGTGAGGTTTTAAGATTAGGGCCAGCTTATACGATGAAAGATCTTAACGAACAATTGGTCATGGCAACTTTGTGGATGCAAACTGCAGCAGAATATAGGGGTCTCTGCTATCAGGCCTTCAATTTGGCAAAAATGCTGGTAGATAAAAAATTAGCGGAAGGTATTTCGCTTAAACCCCTGGCCATAGTCGTGGATTGTGATGAAGCCATTATAGATAATAGTGCCTATGATGCGGGATTGATAGGGACAGAAAACGCTTACTCTTCAGAAACATGGGATCTATGGATACAGGCGGCCGAAGCCAAAGCAATGCCGGGCTCTGTAGAATTTTTAAATTATGTTTATGAACAGGAAGTAGAAACTTTTTATGTAACCAATAGACCCATGGCTACCGGTTATGAAGGAACCATGAAAAATCTTCAGGATTTAGGATATCCCAATGTGGACGAAAAACATCTAATGCTAAAAACAGATACCAGCAATAAACAGCCGAGAAGAGATATGGTTTTAGAAGAATATGACGTCATCTTTTACTTAGGCGACAATTGTGGCGATTTTTCAGTAGATTATTATCATGCATCTTTAGAAGAGAGAAATGCTGTAGCCGCAGCTGACAAAGATAAATTCGGTATAGAATTTATTGTATTGCCTAACCCCATATATGGAGACTGGGATGGAGCCATATTTGAATTTAATTACGGTGCCACTGATGCAGAAAAAGATGACTACCGGAAAAATGCTTTGGAAAGATGGGTTGCAGGCGATTAATTAAAGTAAATAAAGCAGTAAAATAACAATAAAAGCGGTCTTTTGACCGCTTTTATTGTTATGATTTCTTTTATACTATCATTCAAAATTCATGGATTCTTTCAGGATTAGTTCATTTACCGCAATTTTTTATCCCTTTTCTTCTCATATCTTATATCTCAAAAGGCAAGATTAAGGATTATGTGTGACAGGGGACAATTCTTTCTCACATTGCGCAAATAGGTAGATAATTAATATTTTACTTTTAAATTAGATAAATAGAAAAGGTATACCAGCTAAATAATTGGGTAACTTTTAGCGGACAACCTATAGGCTCTGAGGGGTTCTTAACCAGATGGTTGAGGCTTTAGGGAAAGCCAAACCATAGAAAAAATAGGATGTGTCCCATTTAAATAATTTTTCGATGATTTTGTCTTTTGAAAGGAAAAAATTGTTATCTCTGAGTTTGAGTAAATAGAAGATTTAGGAGTTAAAATAGTAATTTACAAAATTTACCAAAGGAGGAATGCTGGATATACTAAATAATTTTTTTATAGATAAAAAAGCTTTGTTCATCCTGATTATATTAATAGCGGTTTTTAATATAATTTTATCTTCCCGTACACCCCCAACCCTAGCAAATGAGGAGCAGACTCAGAATGGGATTACCTACCGTTTTCTTTGTGTAGGTGTTGGTGAATATATTAATTATGGTAGTGAGGTTGATTTTGGAGAAGCTCCACCTTATGACTTGATTTATCAAGTTCTTAGTAAATGGAAATTTGGGCCGGAAAAGGTTGGATTTTCTAGAATAGATTATATAAGTGACTTTGAGGCAACAAAAAATAATATTTTACAGGGAATTGCCTCTACTTTTTCTGAGGCAGATGATGATGATGTCTCGTATTTTTATTTTGGTGGGCATGGTGACAAATATAGGAGTATTTATTTTATCTGTCCAGCTGATATGACCTCTTCGGTAAATTCCAAGATCAGCGTGAATGAATTAGAAGAAGTTTTAGGAGTTATACCGGGGACGAAGGTGGTTATAATTGATTCCTGTAATTCTGGAGGATTTATAGGGAAAGGTGGAGATTATTACGAATTTTCTGATAAGGATTTAAAGGCTTTTAATAACGATATAGTTAAAGTATTTTTTTATAAGCAAAATAGAGAAAGAGATTTACTTACTGCTGACTGCTATAAAATTTTAACTTCCTGTAGTTATAATCAAATAAGTAATACTATAAATTTTGATGGTAATATTATAGGTGCATTTACTGCAGCATTGCTTGAAGGGTGTGGTTATAATTGTTTTCCAGCAGATTCGGACAACAATGGAGAAATTACTTTAGAGGAAGCCTATCTTTATGTAAAAGACAAGATATCTTCCTGGGGATTTATCCAGGATGTACAGGTCTATCCTATTAATTCTACTTTTGTCTTTGCAGGATATTGAGTATTAAAATAAGGAGGGGTAGGTCTATAAATTTGACAGGTTAAAGATTTTATTCTGGTCAAATGTGTAGACCCTATAGAGTAAGTTTTTTCTAAGATTAGTAACCAATTTGTATATGTTTTGAAAAAATTTATAAAAAAAGATTTTTGATAAAAATGTAGTATAATAAAAAATAGAGATAATTCAAGTCACTTTTTATAATCTAAAAATAAAAAAATAAAAGAAAGGATTTTATATATAACTTTAAGCAGATAATAGGGACAGACACCTATTTTCATGGACATCACTTCTGCGAAGAACTATACTCTATATATGCCAAGAATAGACTTCCTCATGTCAAATCATGTTCACTTTATAGTGGTTCCCCAAAGAGAAGATTACATATTTCTATAATCATTATTACGGAATTAATAAAATAAGTTTATGATAAGCATAAGGATAGATAAAGATATACAGCACTTACGTTAGCCAGCGGGATATCGGAGGGATTAAAAGCCTTTTGGATTTTATGATAAAATAATAACAAGTAACAAGAAGTTACAATTTGAAGAATTACATATATAGTAGTATATAAACGAAACATTTTGCAAAATTTCCCAATTAGAAGCATAGACGAAGTAGTTTAGTTATTTTAAGTTATAAGAAATTGCTATCTATTAAGTAAGGAGGTTGTGTATTATGAATAAAAAATTACTCTATTTTTTGTTAGTAATTGGATTAGCTGTTGTAGGAATGTGGATAGGAAGTTATTACATGTCCCCAGAAGAAATAATTGAGGCCCAAAAAGTAGAACCTATTCCTTGCTCAATTGAAGGAAAAATCTCCATAATAAGTATCTACGACAATTATTATATCAATCCTAATTTAACTACTAGTTGGGGTTTCGGCTGTATAATCAGGATATCTACTAAAAGCATCCTTTTTGATACTGGTGGAGATAGTGCTATTTTACTTTCTAATATGGAAAAGATGGACATAGACCCTAAAGATATAGATATAGTGGTTATTTCTCATATTCATGGAGACCATGTGGGAGGACTTAATGGATTTCTAAAGAGAAACGGAGATGTAAAAGTATATATTCCCTCTTCCTTCCCCAACTCAATAAGAGAAAAAATAAAATCTTATGGAGCAGAATATCAAGATGTAAAAGGAACTATACAAATTTCTAACAATGTATATACCACAGGTGAGATGGGGATTGGGATAAAAGAGCAGTCTTTGATTATAAATACTAAAAAAGGATTAGTGGTTATTACTGGTTGCGCGCATCCCGGAGTGACAAACATTGTTAGGAAATCAAAAGAATTATTGCATAAAGAAGTTTACTTGGTTTTAGGTGGTTTTCACTTATTCGGAGCTTCGGATTCTAAGCTAAAAAGCATTATAAAGGATTTTAGAAAATTAGGAGTTCAAAAAGTAGCTCCCAGCCATTGTTCAGGAAATAGATGTCGGGAATTATTTAAAGATGAATATCAAAATGATTTTATAGAATATGGCGTAGGAAAAATAATTGAAATTAAAGAAACAAAATTAGAGGAAATAAAGGTAAAAAGCCGGATTATAAAGAC
>Ga0307428_1001568_pt1 | contig 11360 bp, 13 predicted proteins | sample SalMarWE160240MG_FD_202161 | JGI IMG/M metagenome (GOLD analysis project Ga0307428, IMG submission 202161) | Salt marsh sediment microbial communities from the Plum Island Ecosystem LTER, Massachusetts, United States - WE1603-240 | ecosystem: Environmental > Aquatic > Marine > Intertidal zone >...
TACAGCAGATCAATCCCATAACAACAACAACAACAACAACAAAACATTCTTTTTTTTGTTTTTTTAGCGTAGAAATTAATACCTCGTAACTAGTGTAGGTTTATTGTAATTAAGATAAAACTTAAAAATTTTGTTTTAGCCGGAGTTTCCATGGGATTGGGCGCACTGTAACAACTAAACTAAACGGTACGCTACTATCTCATGCTGTAGTAACAGAAATAACAGTAGTAGTATATGATTCATAGAGATTGTCACTGGGCACAATTCTTTTCCACTTGATATCGATAACAACTACATGTATCCTTAGATATCCTTTCTAATACATCATTTGTATCATATTATTCTCTTTGATTGGCTGCTTTGATACCTGTGCTGACTAAAGCAATCACAGCCCCTTGCGTTGCGTCTTGCTGATTATTTAATAGTCAATAGGTGATGATGAAAAAATATATTTTACTTGTTCCTCACTCAAATTTCCATCATAATTCTTTTGGCCGTTTATATGAAATGATACCGAAATGCCTCTATTTTATTACATTAATTAAGGTGTCTAATGGATTAATAATGGAAACAGAATTTGAAAGTATATATTCTAATGAGTTATCCTAAAGGGTCCATTTTAATAGGTGGCCGTCGTGCAGGGATCATTAATTCTGTGTGGATCAACAATGAAAGGGCAGAGAAGGAAAGGCTTAGATTAATATCAATAGATCAAGAACAGTTATTTATATATGAATTGGAAGAACTAGAGGTCCAAGAGTAAAATTAAGCTGATGTGAAAGAAGATCAAAGCTGTCAGATTACTTCACACATTCACTTTAATGACAAGAAATTGATACTAATTATTCATTCAAGTCTGTGAAGAGTGTGTGTGTGTGTGTCTAATTACCGATAAGCCCAGTGAAAATAATAGTTTATTTGCATATCTTTAAGTGATCCTTAGTGATATCTATAAAAATTGCTTTAAAGTCATCTCTAATTATGCCTTCTATCCTCATGAATTTTGAGTCCTAAATCGTATCCTATACTATCTTCTTATCTACTTCATACAATCCGTATAAAAATAAAAAAAGAATAGGTTCCCAGTATATTATTACGTCTCTGTCTTTATCATATATACATACAAGGGTTTTTTCAAATCTATCAAGATGTAGATCATATTCGGAATTATCTTTCATATTATCATATTGGTATTATTGTATGATTTATTGATTATCTCCAATAGTTAAAGAAAACTTCAAACGGTTTAACTTTAGAGATAAAATTAAGGGCGTGTCAATAGGTTGCTATAATAAGCCATTAATGAACTCGTAGATATGTATATGTATTACCACATTGATGCTAGCAACAGCAGTTACTCAATCACGCATTACATTTAACTGTTAAATGGTAGATTAAATCGTTAGAGGAATCACTTTTAAGATTGTGATCTGAAACATAATTGTATGTCCTCAGATATTACACAAGAAACAGAATGGAACTCATTGATATCAAAGAAGAAACTATTGGCAGCCGACTTTTGGGCTCCATGGTGTCCTTATTGTATGAGATTAAAACCCATATTCGAATCAATCGCCAGTAAATACCCAGATATTGAATTCGTCAAAGTTAATGTTGACAAACTTGATGCATTGGCATCAAGATATGGTATACAAGGTATACCTGTAATAAAATTCTTCTGTGAAGGAAAAGAAGTAGGCGAAATTGTTGGATATGTGCCTCAAAATGAATTAGAGAAAAAGATTAGTAAAATAAGTAGTGAAGCTCCTGCCTGTTTAGCAAATACCTCCGTGAAACAAGAATAAAGGCAGGTCAGTTAATGATATAATGTCTATAGTTAATGTCTAATAATGGGTGCTACTACTTTAAAGTATCAATATCTTATTTTGTAATCTTAAATCAGCTCACTATTGGCAAATGAAACAATCCTAATAGATAAGGTGAACGAAAGACCGGTTATTTGAAGACAAATCATGAACCTCCGCTGCTGCAATGCTATCTGCATCCGAATTTTTTGAAGACGGATGAAGTGAGTCTGATTTGATTGGGCGAAGGTTTCTAAGGTTATTGCCTTTATTTTTTCTAAAAGATAAGGGATCGGCTGCAGCGTATTGACCTTTTATCCTTCCAATTATGTAATCTAGAAACCGAACTATGCATCCCATTCCGGAATGAATGTTGAGGTTATGTCTCTCTCCGCTAGACTTCCTAGTAAAACTCGGAACGAGTCACACACACATACGATGGTTGTTTCATAACATTATCGAGTAATATTCATAACAGTTTGTTTATAAGATTATTAAATCTGGGAAACGGTGCCACAGAGTGCTGCCCGTCAGAAAATCCTCTGACGGTCAATATTTCGGGTATTTCTAGCGCGTGCTTCCCGGAGAAGCATGACTGAAATTTGGATTCGACAATTTGAATTGAGCAGCAATATCGCCAGAAAATGCTGTATTCCCTTCCGAGTCAATGGCCGTTTGCCCGGAACAAACAAGAAATTTCTCTGCGCCCCTAATCTCATTTGCTTGTACGAATCCGTATTTATCCTGCCATTTCCAAGGATTTATTATTCGTCTCTCAGTCACAGTCTCAATACTCGGTTTTTTTATTTAAACATTAATTTCTGGTCACAAGTATTTTCATCTGGTACATCTGGTACTTTGAACGACATTTTTCTCCATTATGTCGATACAATAGGACTTGCTCCTAATCCTAATCAAAGATTAGAGGTGTTATGCTCTCCATTTCGGTCTTTGGAAGTGTTTGCCCTACCGTTGTTGGTGCTAGCATAGCCTGGCGCAGACCAGAAATGCCTGCCAACAGGAAAGGTGACAGAATCATATTTAGTATTTTTATTCTATCATCTATTTAGTTGCCAGACCAAAGCACATTTAAGAATGTCAATTTTATGTCTAGCTGCCATATTTCCTATGATTAATGCAATTTCAATATCTGAATGGATCTATTCTAATTCTGCTTTGCATTTTACTAACAAATTTGTTTGGTACTTGTATATGATTTAGAGACTGTTGCAAGCTATAGCTTTTTCTATTTGCTACTGTCTGCTACAGGCTGATTTTAATTGCTATTCTGCGTATACTAGGTCAACTTATAGAGGATGTACATAGGGTAACAGAGTAGGATCAGTTATTTTGCACGATCATGTTTCTTCGATTCTTCCTCTTCCTTTTCTTTATGCTGCTAATCAATGATTGTACGCCGTAATATATAGCACATGATGGGCATACTAAATTTGTCCAATTAGGCGCATGATCCGTACTTTCATGGTTTTCGTAGCCATCATTATCTTCGATGTCGTTCACACCAAAGTAATTATTGACCACTATGTTAATAATCATTACTTCTAACGATTGAATCTTTTCTTGAACGATTCAAAGTGAGTTGTACTGTTCTTCACCTGTATTACTGATCAATTTCGCAAACTGAACTATCGGTAACAGTACTAACGCACGGGCAATTAGTAATATCGCACAATCAAATCCATTTATCGAATGAGTCAAATCTGATGAAATCCTCTATGGAAGATCCACAGATCGTGAAACTCAGCAACAATCCTGGAGGTTCGGAAGGACCAGACTGGTAATAGCCACAGCCTTTTCATGAGTACATAAACATCCATTTTAGGGATATTTGAGAGCAATTGTTGTAACTAACACTTGTTGAAAATTTTTACCTTCAAGATTTAGTATTTCATTTACTCTTTTCATAGTATCTCTAATAACATTCTATTTTGTTACCAGGTTAATAGTAATGGGCATCCCAAGTACACTTTTTATCCTTCTGGAGAATTCCTCAGTTCTACTTTTATCATTGTCAAAGCAGACTAATGCTAACTTTTGAACCGGGAAACTTCGTATTCCTAGCGCAACCCCCTCCTGACCATCAGATCCAAAAGTAGCAATCTGAAGTGTGGAGAGTTGGTGATGATGGTTACGGAATTGTGCTACCATTGTATTACTTTTTACCTACTAGATAATAAGATATGCCTCCAACCGTTCAAATTTATCTTTAACTGATTCACCATTATATATGATAAATATCTATAACTGAAGTTGGTATTCTAATTCCCATGCCTACGCGTAACTTTTAACTACTTTACTAATGCCAGGAAAAATATGAATGTAGGCATTCATGAATGCCTATTCTTATTTAGTGTCTAGGAGTGAATTGTTGCTGAATTGACGAAGAGGATGATGCCCAAGCAGTTGCTAGATTAGAGTTATATTCAGCAATTGCTTCTACTATTCTGCTATTGTTTTTCACATTCTCTCTTAGCGCGTTTAGTGCATTGATCGTTAACTGATTGTTGATATCTGCCATTCTAATGAGGTTGTTAGTAAAATCAGTTGATTGTCTTGCGACGTCCTGGACATATGGTGCTGCTGCATCTGAGATGATGGCGTTGTTGAAATTGCTGTTGCTGCTAGCTAATTGCTTTTGAATTGAAGTTGTTCTCTGAACGGCAGTTCTAACTACATCTATATATTCTTGTTGTAAGTTGGATACTGCTTGTGCGTACTGTGGTTGAACCTTTGCAGATTCATTTATTAATCTTGTGAAATTGTCATTTGCTGCGTCGAATATGGGAGTTACGTTGACTGCTGCTGCTGCTGCTGCTGCATCTGTAGTACCCGTGCTATCTTTTGACCTTTTACTTTCTGATGATGACATAATTATTGATAGAACCCATCCATATATAAATATTGGTATTAAATGGTATTTGTTACCACCCAATCCCATTTAAAGTGTGTAACCGTTTGCCTACATACTAGTTTCATCTGGTATCCGCCTAAGCGCGTGTGAATGTTTGCTGTGAATATTCTATTCAACCACACCTAAGCATATTATGCAAATAACTGTACACATGGAACTTAAATACAGCCAATTCATATAGTATATTGAAAGGTGAATTTTAGAAGCACAAATGTATGAGGTAACCTGTTTACCTTGCGGAATTCGAGAACGTTTTGCAGAAGAAGACGAAGCAATCATCCATGCATACAACCATGAGAGAGTATTAACGCATAGTACCTCAAGTGGGTATTTTGTAAGCGTAAATGAAGTCTAGTTAGACATTCGTCTCTTTTTTTTCTTTACCTAATCTGTTATCAATACTTATAGATACATAACCAACTAACAATGTCGTTTACTATTAGTAATTAGGACTGTGTCCGTTTACTATTGGTAAAGTGGACTATATTACTTATTGAATAGAAGATTGTTTCCTTATAGCTGCTGAGGGTATTGCTTATCAAACTCCTCACTCACTCCTAACTCACTGTATTATACTCTAATCATGTTCTATTTGTAAGAAAGAGTTTTCCTACCGCAGTAAGCCTTACAATAGGAATGGTACCATTCTCGTTCCTTCTACTTTCAACCCAAACTAATCCTAGGTCAATTAAACCCTTAGTATTATTACGTCCATGTAAATGATAACTCAATAAGGGTTTTACTAGTCCAGATAGCCTTTGTAAGTGATCTAGACCATATACTACACCCCCTGCTTTTGCAACCGAGTTTAGAATTCTAAGGTTTGTTTTTGTAATTGTCTTGTCATAGTATGATCTGGGTATAGGTAGAACAGCCGGACTATCAGAGAAATTGGAATTTATCAAAAACGTTTCTATCCCCTTTATATACGCAGCAGACAAGACTGCATATTTCAAGAACTTATCGCCGGAACTTACATTTAGCAATATCCGCTGAAATCTGCTTATCTCAGATCTAGATCCAACTATTCTACTAAAATGCCCAAATACGCTCTCTATAATATTTTGTCTAGATATCAGGCATATGATAATCCCAATGTTTTTATCAACTGAACTGATCATTTTTGTAAAGTGCTTCGCATTGGTGTTATCATAATCATAACATATTAGCACTAGTTTCTGCGAAGGATATATCTTTAATCCAGTTAAAATGCTGTTAGCACAAAATGTTCCAAATGTTGCAATCTGAAATATTTTTGTAACCATCTATGCTTGAAGATAATCGATCAATCAGCAGATGCGAAAACTAAGTATTTGTGTGATAGGTAAATATGGGCTTTGACCAGCTTCATAATCAGCTTTGGATTATATGATCTTTAAGAATTAAATGACTGAAAAAGAAAGAAAATGGATGTGATTCCAAGTTTTGCCAATCATGTATCTAGGTATCTTGGCTCCTGTTTGGAAGCCATTTGTATATGATACAATCTTTCAGTCTGTCTACTATCCGAATTGTTGGCTCTTGTGCTCAAATACTGTATCAGGATCAAAGAATGGACAATTAACCACATGCATGCCATCCATTGCTGGAGTTATTGTTATCAGTCCAGCTTGCTGCATCGCTCCGATATCGCTTTGAGTCTCGAGTGTTCTTGCTTGCAATGGGTCGTTCCACTCAATGAATTGGATGAACCACATTGGACTGTAATTATCATCTGTCGGATTGGCTCCGCCTATTCCCGCTTGAAATCCCATTGGTCCTGAACCATTAATGCCGTTCATGAATTGAAACAGATCTACTGCTACCGGAGTTCCAACCAACTGTTCACTAGCAGGTACATATGAAACTCCCATCATGTTTGCAGGCATGTCCGGTGTTGCATCGGTTACGATATAGTATATTGTCTTTCCGTCAGGACCCCAACCTCTATGAGCTACCATGGTAACAATCATATTTTCTGTGTCTATATTCAGTACTTGTCCTCCCATGTATGGAGTATCATCATTTATATTACTTGCATCTTCTCTTACCATCAGTGAACCATTCTGCCATTGAATAGCTGGATGGTTAGCGATTATATCAGTTTGATTAATCGACAACTCTCCACTTTGTTCAGCAGCTGTGATCTCTTCAACTGATGTTAATTCTCTGGGAGTTGCATCGTCATTCCATGCAACAAGATTAATTTGCCATAATGGGCTATACCCTTCATCTCCTGGTTTTCCATTAACTACTGGGACCTGAAATCCAAATGGTCCATCGCCTGCGATCCCGTTAGTAAAGGCATATGCCTGAGCCCTAGCAGTTTCTGGAGCCTGAGCTAGTAAAGGTGCATAATTTACTTTAAAACCTGTTAGGTTAGTAGCATCAGCAGCTGTCTTTTCATCTGAGACGTCAGTTGCTATAAAGTATATTTCATTACCATTCTCATATCCTTCGAGTAACGGGATGTCAATTGGTACATTAGTTCTTGAAAGCTTGAGTACCGATCCAAGATCTGGAGGTTGTTGTGCTAATACTAGCTGTTGTATTGAAGTAGAACCCAAGATGACTGTTGCAGTTAATAAAAAGGCTGCTACTGTCAGCATGGCATATCGTATATATGCTTGCTGCGGTATACTTATCGTAGTCTTTCTGATTTTGATCATTAGCATCCGAAAACTAAGAAAACTATAAATGCATATCCTCTAACCCAGAGAGAGTTTGTTTAATGGTTCAACTTATCCTTTAACTATAACAATAAAAATATGATACATAGACAATAGGTACTTATTTCACATTAAGAAAGGATGTTATAAAATTCATAATTTGAAATGACGAGTATAATACCAACTATAGGACTCACCTATTTTCATATTATGTAGTTGTATATGCTCAAACTATGATTTCATACAACAGATTGAGTTGCATCTTGATTTGAATTACTATTTATGGTATAGCAAATTAACTCCCAATGGTCAAAAAATAATGAAAGTTAGCTCGACTTAGCGAAGCTTGATGTCATAGAACATTAAATGGTCTGTGAATTCGAATTGTGGTGGAAAGTTATTAGTCATTGGACCAGGTGGTGACTGAATAATTAAATGGACCTGTGCAGTATTAGGGTCAGAGTATCCATCTGCCGGATTCATAGGATTATATGCAGACGTCTTATTTGCAGTGAAGACTTTTCCAGACGTAGGCTCTCTTACGCCATCAGTTAGCATCATATGTCCATGAAGAGTTCCACGGCTTTCTCCATTCTTCCAAAGCTCTCCAGGCCCCCAGGTAGCTAGATATGTGAATACAGTTGGAAGCACCGGTGGCCCAGCATTCGTGTTTCCGTGTAACCAATGATTGATAGCTACTGAATCATTACCTATTCTAGTGCTAGCAGTACCATTGGGTAATACACCTTCAAAATAGAGTTGCCTTGCCGGCGTGAATTGTGGCTGTACAAAGCTCCAGTTATTGTTCTCATCATCAACCCAGCTCGCATTTATTATGCCTGTCTGTGTGATGGGATCCACATCTACATCTATGGTACCAGATTTAAGCTTCACATGTCCACTTCCATCATAGCTAAATGCATCTATTCCTCCTTTTGGTGTTTGCCCACTTACTATGTAGGTATTGGTTGCTGTGAAATTCGTTACAGGTAGCTGTCCGCCAGAGAACTGGCGAGGCAGTTTATCAGGCGTCGTTGTTGCTGCTTGTACTACTTGTTCATGAATTAAGATAGATACTAATACCACTGCTGCCAATAATATGACCACTAGAGTTATCACAGGATATTCTATCTACCCTAGCTGCTGTTGTGAGTTTTTATATTGTTTCTTCATTAAGGAATTTGCTAATAGGTGATTTAAATCTGTGTTCTCCAACAGTTAAAGATTACCATTAACCGTTACAACAGATTCTCTTACGGTTCAAGAGAATAAATATATTTATGCATCAATCGATATCTACTACTAAGTATGTTATTCAATAGAAAAGTCATTATTTATGGAATACTTGCATTTGCCATCACATCTATAATGGCTTCTAGTATTGTTAACGACAAACTATCTATTGGTGAAGTTTTAGGACAGCAGGCTACAGATAATAACATCAACAATAACACTGCTGCTGATACAACAGGTACGGGAATGGTGGAAGTCTCAATAGTTCCTGGAGCAGCAGCCTTAGGGGACAAGGCTTATTCACCCAATCCAATCAACATCAAGGGAGATATGGTAGTGTGGACTAATGATGATACTTCGGATACACCATTTCATACAGTCACATTTGGCAGTGGTCCAGATGATGAAAATAAGGGCCAAGAATTTGATTCCGGGCTTACAGGGACCACAGCTTTGGTAACGAAAGGAACAACATTTATTCATACGTTCGATGCTGTAGGAGAGTTTCCATACTTTTGTCAGCTACATCCAACTATGATAGGAAAGGTTATAGTCACAGGGTGACAACTGTATTATTATTGCTAATGAGGGATGTCGGCAGCGTGGAGGAGTACTGTAGACATGAAAGATGAAAGATGTAAAAGGGGTAGAAAAGAAGAAGAAGACATTTCGATAACTTCAAGTAAATGTGAGGATGTATGCAGATAATGTTGAAAACTGCATTGATAGTTGGATCAGTAAGACGTGACCGTCAGGGAATTAAGGTCGCTCGATGGATCGCCAAGAAATTAAAAGAACGAAGTCATGAGGTATTTTTTATTGATCCGTTAGAATTAGATCTTCCTCTATTAGACAGGATGTATAAAGAAATGGAAAATCCATCAGAAAAAATGGTAACACTCAGAAATAATATTAATACTGCAGAAGGATACATTGCAGTTACTCCTGAATACAATCACAGTACTTCAAGTGCATTGAAGAATACATTAGATTACTTTCTCGAAGAGTATTATTTTAAGCCATCAGCGATCGTCTCTTATTCACCTGGCATGTTTGGAGGCATAAATGCTGCTCAACAACTTAGATTGATATTTGCAGAACTAGGTGCACCTAGTATATCTTCTTCTTTCTCAATACCTAGAGTTCATAAGGTCTTCAGTGAAAACGGTGAGTTATTACAAGATGAATATAACAAAAGGATCAATAAGTTTCTGGAAGAATTTGAATGGTATGTTGAAGCATTAAGAGCTCAGCGAGCCAAAGGAACTCCCTACTAGGGTCAGTTAGTTCTTCTGGTTCATATGTGCCTTTTTGATGAAGAAATTTGCATTTTTTACATTTGGTTGACGGCCTGTAACTCGAGTAGCGTAATGTGGAGGAGACGATTGGATGGATATACAACACGACATTTGTATAAATTAATAGAGTGGAACCATCAGGAATGAAGCTTATAGTACTGACAATTAACAGATGACCTAACCGACACCCCAAGGCTTATAGTGCACTACTTCTTCTTTTTTATATTAGTATTAATATAACAATATTTTTATGCTTCTGCGAATAGAAAGTCCCTTTGTACAGTTAGCCAATAAACTTAGAAATCCTTTTTCTGAAGAAGAGAAAGTGAAGTTAGCAAGAGCCTTAGAATCTAGTTATGACAAAGTCCGTTCAGTAATGTTAGCTCAAGAAGCCACTAAAGATCAATCCACACCAACAGCTATCAAGTTAGGTAACCTCGGCACTCGATTCTTTATTCTGAATATTTATTATAATGATGATGAGATGTATGACGATATACCTATGCCTATCAGGCAGATATTACCATCGATTTCCCCCGTTAGAATAGATGTAATGGCCACCATTTCTAAAGCGTCTGCTGATTCACAAGAAAATTATGTCAAAGCAGCTCAAGCCTATGATGATGGAGATATTCATGCACACTTTCTTAAAGAAGTAGTGGAGGAAGACGAGGGGATTCGTCCCGTAGACGATAAAGTAGAATGAACACAGTGAAGGAGGAGCAGAAGGATGAGCTATATGATGTGCCATCTTATTCCATGAAGGGATAGAAAAAACAGACCCACAAGGTCTGTTCTAATATATACAAGAGATCCTAGCGGATAGTTCTAGCTCCATCTACAAACACGATCAATACAAATGTTTGCATGCTCATACATCATTCTCCCTACCTGCAAGTCCTAGCTCATATTTGCCTGTGAAGCAAATATGTGCAGGTTTCCTGATCTGTCTCCAGCAATTATGTCTTCGTAGTCATCATAATTAATATCCATAGCAATTACGTTCGACGAAAGCTTATCCAAAAGTTCTAAATTTTCATCTACATAAACAGTACCATCATTATCGAATATAGATAATATTGCAAGATTTTTCTTATTCAGTGTAGGAATTATTAGATCATCTTGTCCATCATTATCTACGTCTGTAATGGCATACATCCCAATATTTCTAGATCCGTAGTCATGCGCAGAGAATCCCTCCGTCTTAATTGTTTCACTTTTATTTGTAATATCAATGAATTTCACTATTCCAGATAGATGAGGTATCTCATTTATAACTAGCATGGATTCATTATTGTTAGTCTTCACAGATCCCAGTATTAGTAGCCACCTAAATCCCTGACCAATAGGCTTGGAAGAAAACTGGATAGATGACTTATCATTATATACGTATGCTGCGCTTCCTACACCGGTATTACTGGATACTAAAGCAACACCTTTGGAG
>Ga0307428_1001569_pt1 | contig 11348 bp, 6 predicted proteins | sample SalMarWE160240MG_FD_202161 | JGI IMG/M metagenome (GOLD analysis project Ga0307428, IMG submission 202161) | Salt marsh sediment microbial communities from the Plum Island Ecosystem LTER, Massachusetts, United States - WE1603-240 | ecosystem: Environmental > Aquatic > Marine > Intertidal zone >...
ATTATACAGAGATACTATCCATATGTCAAGGCATATATATCTCAGATTAGTGGCTACAATATATCGGAAAACATGGGGAAACACTGTCCGGAAACGCCTTTCTCAGTTTGCAAGGGGGGAACATCCGTTATAACCTATCCAGGGGCTCCAAAGCAAATTTACAGGAGTGCTCCGATTGGTGGTGAAGAATGAGGGTCGGATCTTAAGTTGTGGCTTTCTCGATGGGCTGGTCAATCTATCCGAGCGAGCAAGAGATGAACAGATGGATAGAAGTCACAGCTCAAGATCCGACCCCGCAATCCAGAACGGCTCTACCCGAGCGATTCACCTTGACTACGCCCGAGACGATCAGCCTGGCTTCATATATACTCTAGAGAACTAAAGCCTCCTCACAGGAAGAAGATTGCATACCCGTCTCTTTATAGCCGGGCGAGGAGGGGGAGCTCGCGGGGGGTGTTCAGGTTGATGAACGAAGAGAGATCGGGGTCGAGCACTCTTATCTCTTCCTCCGGCACAGCGCAAAGGCGAAGATACTCGTAGATCCTCGTCACTTTGAGCTCGTTACGCTCTAGAGCAGTCGCAATGACCGGGATAGCACTCTTCCGATAGACCGCGCAGAGCGGCTCGTAATACCCACGCACAACGGGAACGACCACATCAGCATCGAAAGCACGCGAGAGAAGTTCTTCCACGAGTCTCGATCGTACGAACGGCATATCACAGGCGAGGACGAAACATAGGTCGGTCTGAGCCGCTGCAAGGCCGCTGTAGATCCCGACTAGCGGACTTCGTGCCGGATGAAGGTCCTCTACCGTGCGCAGCTTGGGTAATTCATGAGGGAGCTCCCGGCCAACGAGGAGTGTCTCCGAAAAAGAAGGGGAGAGGCAGGTATGGAGGTGGTCGATAACTGTGCCGCAGGAGGTGGGAAGAAGGTGCTTAGGTTGTCCCATTCGCTTTGACTCGCCACCGGCAAGGAGAATCAAGGTCGCCTTCTCTCTCATCTGTGTTCAATCCTCCACGAATTGGCGTATATATTCAACCGTTCCCCACGAACGAACCCGCAAAGACAAACCCCGAGTCGTTCGGCAAGTTCCACCGCTTGTAACGTTGGAGCAGAAACCCCGGCAACGATCGGAATCCCACATCGGGCAACCTTCTCCACCATTCCCTTTGGGACCCGCGAGGAGAGGAAGATAAACGTTTTGGAGAAGTCGATCCCACGAAGAAGTCCATCCCCAACTGCTTTCTCCAGGGCGCAGGTCCGGCTGATATCCTCGAAGAAGCTCTCGATTCCTGTGGAATCACCGAGCGCTGCGGCGTGCGTTCCCCCTGTCTCTCGAAAGACCACCGCCCGATCGCCACACTCCCTCCCCACCGCAATGAGCGATTCAATCGGCAGGGTGAATGAGCTATCGATCGGGACCACAAGGCCTGGCACATTAGCGCGCACCTCGACGGATAATCGCTCTCCCTGTACTTTAAGGGAAAGAACATCATCTGCAGTGTGGATGATCCCTCGCGATAAGAGGGCTCCGTATGCCAGTTCACGGGAGTTTCCCGGCGAGCAGGAGGCTGAGAGAATGGGCCCCCCATTTGCTGTAAGAACGAAATCCTCCTCCACAGCGAGAAGGTCTTCGACTTCCTCGATCTTCCCGCCAAAAAACCGCGAAATCCGTCTTGTCCCTGTCGTTTCCATTCGAGTGAGAAGGGTGCCGGTCGTGAGGAACCCCACGACCGGCGGTGAGAGGATCAATTGCTACGCGTTCTTCTCCTTACGGATGTAAACCATCCAGTACAGGGTTGCGACAAAGAACGCTCCGCCGATGATGTTCCCCAACGTGACTGGTATCAGGTTCATTACCATCCCTCCCACAGTTAGGTGAGCAAGTTTGTCGGTGAGACCAGCCGCAGTGACTATGGCGGTCTGCCCCTTCAGGGCGAGGCCCATCGGGATGAAGAACATGTTCGCCACACTGTGCTCAAACCCGCTAGCTACGAAGGCCATGATCGGGAAGAAGATCGCCCACAACTTTCCGATCACAGTGCCGGCAGATACTGCCATCCACACTGCCAAGCAGACCAGCCAGTTACACAGTATGCCGCGGGCGAACCCCTGCAGAAAGGTGAGATTCACCTTGGTGTTGGCGATCGATAGGGCAGTGGCTCCAACTAGGTTCCCATTCGTCTTCCAGAGTCCGCTCCAGTACATGAGAAGGACGAGGAGAAGCGAACCAGCGAAGTTGGCAAAAAACACGATCGTCCAGTTTCGCAGCCACTTCCCCACGCCCACCTGCCGGTCGAGGACGGAGAGGAAGATCAGGTTGTTCCCGGTGAAGAGCTCTGCCCCGGCAATGACGACGAGCATCAGGCCGACGCTGAACACGGCACCACCAAGCAGCTTGGCCATTCCCACACCGAGGAAGCCTGCCATATCGTGGGTGACCATAATTGCCAGTTGTGCGCCAAAGCCGATGTACACCCCGGCGAAGATGCCGAGGATCGTGAGCTTCAATACGCTCGCCTGTACCTTCTTCACACACACGGTCCGTGTCAATGTATCGGCGACCGTCGCCGGAGTCTTGCAACCAATATCCATTAGTAGATCCTCCTTACAGGTTTCTTGTTGGTTAAGGTTTTTCGATCTGACAGGCGGCAACCTTGAACTCTGGGATCTTCGCTTTCGGATCCAAGGCATCATTGGTCAGTCTGTTCGCGGCCGCCTCAGCGAAGTGGAACGGTACGAATACCGACCCTTCTGCCACCATCTCCGTTGCTTTCACCTTTGTTGTGATCTCGCCGCGGCGGGTCCTCACCCGGACCAGCCCATCCTGTTCGAGCCCAAGACGTGCCGCGTCGTTGGGATGGATCTCCGCGTACCCCTCGTTGACGAATGCATTCAGTGCTTCTGCACGCCGGCTCATCGTCCCCGTGTGATAGTGAAACAGGATCCGTCCGGTGGAGAGTATGAACGGGTACTCCTCGTCAGGAAGCTCGGCGGGCGGGATGAAGTCGACCGGGTGGAACCGACCTAATCCGCGGCTGAACTTGCCTTTGTGCAAGTATACCGTTCCTGGGTGATCGTCACTCGGACATGGCCACTGCAGGCCGTCCGGAACCAGACGCGAGTGGTGAATCCCGCCGTAGATCGGGGTAAGTGTTGCGATCTCGTCCATGATCTGCGCGGCGTTCTCGTAGTGCATCTGATATCCGAACGCTTCCGCGAGCTTGCAGATGATCTGCCAGTCGGGAAGAGCCTCGCCAGGAGCGTTAATGAACTTGCGTAGCAACAGTACGCGCCGCTCGGTATTAGTAAACGTCCCTTCCGTCTCGGCGAACGAGGCTGCCGGGAGGACGACGTCGGCGAGCCTCGCCGTCTCACTCAGGAAGATATCGCTCACCACGAGGAAGTCGAGGTTCTTCAACGCCTCCTCCACGTGGTTGAGGTTCGGGTCGGAGACCATTGGGTTCTCACCCATGATGACGAGCCCCTTCACCTTTCCCTCCGCTGCCGCGTTCATGATCTCGACGACGGTAAGGCCGGCCTCAGGCGAAAGCTTGGCACCCCACGCCTTTTCGAACTTCTCCTGCACAGCGGGATCGGCCACCTTTTGGTACCCGGAATAGACATTGGGGAGTGATCCCAGGTCGCACGCTCCCTGCACGTTATTCTGCCCGCGCAGTGGATTCACACCTGTAGAGGCCTTTCCCATATTCCCGGTGAGCATGGCGAGGTTAGCGGTGGAGAGAACGTTGTCAGTTCCGGTGGTATGCTGCGTGATTCCCATCGAGTATACGAGCGAGGAGGTCTCCGCCGTGGCGTAGATCCGCGCCGCCTCTCTCAGCTTCTCCGCCGGAATCGTGGTGATTTCCTCTACCTTCTCCGGCGTATACTGTTCGACAACCTTCTTCAACTCGTCGAAGCCCTCGGTTCGCTCCTTGATGAATTCCTCGTCCTGCAGTCTTTCACTCAAGATGACGTTCATCATCCCGTTCATCCACGCAACATCCGTCCCGTTTTTCTGGCGCAGCCATACGGCGGCGTACTTGACGAGATCGATTCTCCGCGGATCGACGACGATCAGCTTTGCCCCGTTATAGCGTACCGCCCGTTTGATCAGTGAGCCGATTACCGGGTGGGTCTCCGTAGTGTTAGAACCGGTGACAAGGATGCACTTAGCGTGTTCGAGTTCGGCGATGGAGTTGGTCATCGCTCCGGAGCCAAACGCGGCGGCAAGGCCGGCCACCGTGGAGGCGTGGCAGAGGCGGGCGCAGTGGTCGACGTTGTTCGTCCCTACTGCCGCCCGGGTGAACTTCTGGAACAGGTAGTTCTCCTCATTGGTGCACTTGGCCGAGGCCAATCCAGCGATCGCGTCTGCCCCATGTTCTTCCTTGATCTTGAGGAGATTCTCCTTTACCACGGAAAGGGCTTCCGCCCAGGTCGCCGGTTCAAGCTTCCCATTGCGTCGGATGAGTGGTGTGGTCAGGCGATCGTTTTTGTCGATGTACGTATGTCCGAACCGTCCCTTGATGCAGGTTGACCCATAGTTGGGGATAGCCTCAGCCCCGCGCACCTTCACAACCTCGTTATCCTTCACCCACATCTCGAGCTGACAGCCGACCCCACAGTAGGAGCAAGTCGTCTGGATCTTCTCCACCTCCCAAGCGCGTGGCGGACGCTCAGGGAGCTTCTCCATAATAGCCCCTGTCGGGCAGAGCTGAACACACTCACCGCAACCGTCGCACTCCGATGCTTCCCATTCGCCAAGGCCGGCAGCTACAACCGTCTCTAGACCACGATTAGCAAAGCTCAGGACTCCTTTTCCTTCGATCTCGTCGCACGCCTTGATGCAGCGAGCGCAGACGATGCACTTGGATGGGTCGTAGACAAGGACCGGGGAGGAGAGATCCCGATCAGGGAGGACCCTCTCTCGGGCGACGAACCGGCGCGTGCGATTATCCAGACCGTAGCGGTAGGCGAGGTCCTGTAGCTCGCAGTTTCCCGCCGATTCGCAGGTCATGCAGTCACAATTGTGCTCGGAGAGGAGAAGATCGATCAACATCCTGCGCATCGATTCGAGCTCTTCATCGAACGCTATCACCTCCATCCCATCTGTCACATTGACCGTACAGGACGGAACCACTCCCGGTCGACCGGCGATCTTCACCACGCACAATCGACACGCACCGGTAACGCTTATGCGGGGGTGATAACAGAGCCCGGGGATGTCGAAGCCATTATCCCGTGCTGCTTGCAGGAGATTCGCTCCCCCAGCAACTTCCACCTTGTGTCCATCGATGTGTATAGTAGCTGTTGTTGTCATGATCGTCCTTCCCCACCCTTAATTTGCTCAGCCAGCAGTTGGTCTCTGAAGTAGTCAAGTGCACTCTTCAGCATGGGATACGGAGACTGTCCCAATGGGCAGAGAGATGTTTGCTTCATCGTTTGTGCTGTGTCGAGCATCAGGTCAAGATCCTCCTCTGTCCCGGCACCTGCGAGGAATCGATCCATTATTTCCACTAGATGCACGGTTCCCATTCGGCACGGGACACACTGACCGCATGATTCGTGACGGAAGAAGTGGAGGATATCCGCGAGCAGTGGCGCCACGCGGCAGCTCTCGTCCAACACGAGGATCGCGCCAGATCCAAGCACAGCTCCATGGGATGCCAGGCTGTCGTACTCGAGCGGGATATCTAGCGTATCCTTACCCAGGAACACGCCTGCCGCTCCTCCAACAAGGGCAGCAAGGAACTGCTTCCCTTGAGCAACTCCGCCTCCGATCTCGAAGATCAGTTGTTGCAGCGTAGCTCCCATCGGGGCTTCCACCACTCCTGCATGGACTACCGCGCCGGAAAGAGGATAAAGTTTGGTCCCCGGAGAAGCAGGCAAGCCGACTGACCGGTAGGCATCTACTCCTTCTCGCACTATTCCAGGAACATTCGCCAGGGTCTCGACGTTATTGATGACTGTCGGCTTCCCCCACAAGCCCATACTTGCAGGGTAAGGAGGACGTAGGCGTGGGATCCCCCGCTTTCCCTCCATTGATTCAAGGAGTGATGTCTCCTCACCACAGACGTATGACCCAGCTCCTCGATGCACGTGAATGTCGAACGAAAAGGATGAATCAAGGATGTGCTGTCCTAAATAGTTAGCTTGGCGAGCTTCCTTGAGTGCGTTCTCTACCTGTTTGATTGCCTCAGCATACTCACCGCGTATGTAGATGTACCCCTCCAGGGCACCGATAGCGTAACCAGCAATGATCATCCCCTCGATGACTCGATGTGGAGTCCCCTCCAGGAGAATACGATCCTTGAACGTCCCCGGCTCCCCTTCATCGGCATTGCACACCACGTACTTTGGCTCTCCAGGAGCTTTCCGCGTGAACTCCCATTTACGGGCAGTGGGGAATCCTGCTCCGCCCCGCCCGCGCAATCCCGCATCCTTAACCGCAGAAACAACCTCCTCAGGGGTCATCTCGGCAAGAGCACGTGTCAACCCTTGATAAGCGCCCTTTGACACCGCTTCTTCGAGACTTCCCAGCTGATCATAGTCCTTCAGGAGCCGACGGGGTTCTCCGAGGAGAGTGGGGGAGTATCGCCGAGATGACGCTCGGCTCGCACCACGTACCTCGGCAAGAATCCCCGGAAGGTCTTCCTGTTTAACCTGTGTGTAAATGGCATCGTCTACCTGAAGGGCTGGCGCCTCTGCACACGCCCCTAAGCAACTTGAGAACTCAAGCGTAAACTCGCGATCCGGTGTCGTCTGTCCCGGATCGATCCCGATCTCAGCCTTGATCCCTGCGATCAATTTCCCCGTTCCAGCAAGACGACACTGAGGGGATTCGCACACGCGTATGATATGCCGTCCGCGCGGATTCTCACTGAGCATAGAGTAGAACGTTACTACTCCACGCACAAAACCCATGCTGACGCCGAAATCCTCCGCAACCGCTTCCAACGCTTCCTCTGAGAGAAACTGATTCTCCGAATGATCCTGAATCTCACGCAAACGTTGCAAGAGCCCAGGATCAGCAGATCGTTCCACTCTAAACGATGACACGGTCTGTCTCACGTTACCTCCTCTTCCTGTCTTACCTACCTCGAATTACGGCTTCCGAGCAGGTTTCTCCAAGCGCGTTCCGATTCATGCCTCTGATCTCATGACCTGGCTAGGTCTGCCAAGCCTCAGATTGGTAAACCTCGCCTTAATCGCTAAGCTAATTAGTTCATTCTTCCTGTATTAAAAAAACCGACCCAGCCGTACGGCCGCGCCGGTGAATCAATAGATACCTCCTAAAAGACTGGTATTTTTAAGTATGATCATTAAAAAGGAAAACATACCAAAAAAACCAGAGAGAGATGGGAAAACCTCTTCTCCCGGTTGGGTCACCTCTTCTCCCGGCACGGACAGTTGCAAGCCTTCTTAAGAAGTTTCATCTACATCTCCTCTTTCAATCAATCGCAACCTCTCTTCTCTCTCGGCCTTTCCCCGGTTCGCATCTTCAGTAGGAGCTCATATCGGCGTGCAGTATACACAGAGCGACCTGGAAAGGTCAAGTTGCAAGCAGCGCACAAAAACGCGGGCTACACTTCGCAGCTTGGGAACTGAACTTGGAAGTCCAGTTATTGTACTTGAGCAAAAGTAAGAGGAATCTTCCCGTTAAAGCAGTGTAGGCCGCACGCCCTCAGGAGAGGAAATCGGACATCAATCTCCTATGATATTGCCACCGTTGCGGCTTTCTTGTAAGCGTTTCCACAGTTACCACCATCGATCTTCATAGTCCTCCTTGGTGAGCCTGTTGTAATTACGCACGGCGATGAGAAGATTTCGTCCGAAGTCGGCAGGTTGAGCTTGGCCAGACATCGATAGATTCCCCCTGCCTCCTCTCTTGAACTCCGGAACATATACGAAATTACAAGATTCGTATGTAAAAGGGGTCCCCGATAATAGAGTGTCAAGCTTGAACCAGGGAACATAGGGACGTATAGTCAAGGTGGCCACAGGAGCGAGTCGCTTTGGGTCTAAATTTCGACCACCTCCTTCTTGCTTGGTAGGTTTCGGGTAAGAAGTGAAGCGCCTTGTTCAAAGGGTGAAGTGTTCAATTGTTGCCATCTAAAACAAAGGAGGGCAACTCGATATAGGGGGTATGATTGTGAGCAGCACAGATATCCTGATTGTTGGTGGAAGTGCAGCCGGCCTTACCGCCGCTATCTCTTCAAGACGATTCAACCCAGAGGCGAAGATCACGCTTGTCAGGAAGGAAAAGAGGGTCCTGATCCCATGCGGGATTCCTTACATCTTTGGAACCCTTGACTCCCCGGAAGATGACTTGATCCCCGATGCGGTAATGACCAAACATAATATCGACCTGATTGTGGATGAAGTTGTCTCCATAAACAAAGGAACAAAGACAGTCACTACGGCAGGCGGGGATACGATAAGCTATGAGCGGATGATCCTGGCCATCGGCTCTTATCCCTTAGTCCCGCCCCTGCCGGGGGCAAATCTGGAAAACGTCTTTAGCGCGAAGAAGGACATCGCCTATCTGACTGAGCTAAAGCAGGCTCTAAGTCAGGCAAATGATTTGGTGATTATCGGTGGGGGGTTCATCGGGCTGGAATTTGCCGATGAGTGTAGAAAGATCGATAACTTAAATAGCGTAAGCGTCGTCGAGCTTCTTCCCTACTGTCTCCTCCTGGCATGCGACAGTGAGGTGTGCATGCAGGTAGAGGAAGAGTTAAAAAGGGTCAAGGTTAGCCTGTTCACCGATAGGCGAGCAAAGGCCATCCTGGGTGAGGAGAAAGTCGAGCAAGTCGAGCTGGAGAATGGTCAAAAGCTCAAGGCGGATGTCGTCATCCTTGGGATCGGAGTCAGGCCGAACATCGACCTGGCAAAGAACGCCGGGTTACAGGTGGACGATCGATCCGGTATATGGGTGGATTCCTGGATGAGGACTAGCGACCCCAATATTTTTGCCGCCGGGGACTGCACACAGAAAACCTGCTTTTTGACCAGGGGTCCGTGCTTGCTTCGGCTTGCTTCGATAGCAACCATGGAGGCCAGGGTAGCGGGAGCGAACCTGTTTTCTCTACGGCAACGTGCTGCTCCCCCGATCGGTGTGTTCGGGACCGTAATTGGCGATTTATCCGTTGGATCGGCCGGGTTCACCGAGCGGCATGCTCAGGAGGAAGGGGTAGAAATCATTGTGGGACAGGCAACAGCAGCGGATAAACACCCAGGATCCATGCCCGGTGCTCAGCCGTTGACAGTGAAACTAGTGTTCATGAAGGGCTCCAGAAAGCTAATCGGGGGACAGGTCTACGGAAGCGATAAGGCGGGTTACGTGGCCAACTGCATCGGATCACTCATTCAGCAAGGCTTGCGCGCGGATGAGCTGGTTACCTTCCAGGTGGGTACCCACCCCAAGCTGACTCCATCGCCGATTGCTCATCAGATTGAGAATGCTGCTGAAATCGCCCTAGCTGAGCTGCTCTCTAGTTAGGTTAACAGAGCGGAGGAACGGTGAGCGGAGGGATCAAGCCTCAGCTGCTTACCGTTTTTACCGTTTCGTTCAGGTAGAGGTCAATCCCTCGTGCCGCCTCGTGACCGTTGGCGACAGCCGTGATCACATTCGGACCCCGGACCATGTCCCCGCCGAAGAAGAGCCAGGGGAGGTTGCTCTGGAAGTGCTCGTTTACTTTGATCCGTCGCCCCTCGTACTCCAGATTCTCTTTGATCTCATCTGAGAGAAAGATCTCATCCAGGCTCTGGCCGATTGCCTCCACTATCATGCTACCCTCGATGAATAGAGTGTCTTCTTTGTTCACCGTTGGGTTGAACCGTCCCTGCTCGTCGAAGACCGAGGTGCACTCGACGGTGTGCAGGCCCGTAATCTTCCCCTCCTCTATCTCAATGCGGGCAGGAGATCGTCCGGGGACGATGGTGATCCCTTCTTCGCGAGCCTCATCGATCTCGTTACGAGTAGCGGGCATGATCTCTTCGGTTTCCAGGCAGGTTGCTGTGAGGTTGACTTTGCCGTATTGGCTCTTCTGCAAGCGGGCAAGGCTTCTAGCGATGTCCATCGCCACGTCTCCTCCACCGATAACGACGATGTTATCGGTGACCTTAACCTCCTCGCCACGGGTGATGGTCCTGAGAAGGTTGACCGCCTGGAAGACATCTTCGTGATCGGTTCCCTCGACACGAGTACTGCGTCCTCCCTGCAAACCCGTCGCAACGTAAACGGCGGCATAGTCCTGGTGAAGCTCATCCAAGGAGAGATCTTTACCGATCCGCGTGTTACACTTGATTCTTACTCCCATCGACTCGATGTACTCGATGTCCTTATCCAGGTCGTCGCAGGGCAACCTGTATTCAGGAATTCCGTAACGCATCATGCCACCAGGCTTTTCCTTCTCCTCAAATATGGTGACGGTGTACCCCATCAAGACGAGGTAGTACGCAGCAGATAGACCAGCCGGCCCGGATCCCACTATCGCTACGCGTCTACCGTTTGACTTGATGACTTCGGCCTGCAGAACACGCTTGTAATCCTCCCTGGGGATTTGATCCATGGCGTAGCGTTTAAGCCAGCGGATAGAAACAGGATCGCCGCGGTTACCAAGGCCACAGGCTGTCTCGCAGTCATGGGTGCAGACCCGTCCACACACATCCGGCAGGGGGTTCGTCTTATAGATGTCTCGAGCAGCCTGCTCGGGGTCGTCCGACCATATGGCGCGAATGTAGTCGCTTATATTCATGTGGGCCGGGCAGGCCTCCTCGCATAGTGCGCACTCAAAACAGCGAGCTGCCTCATTCAGTGCCTGCTCTCGGGTGAAGCCACGCACTATCTCCACAAATGAGTTGATCCTCTCATCGGCTGACACGTGTTCCATCTGCTGTGCCTGGCCCTCAAGTTCGGCAAGACAGAAATCGAGGTCCGAAGAAAACCCCTTTTGCCCCAGTTTGCGGTGGTTCAGGCTAGCCTGGAGGTCGCTGTGTTTCTCGACGAATGCCTCGTTCGCCGATGTCTCGTCCTTGCCCAAGACGGCTACAAAGCTATCTGTGGCGTGGTCGATATGGATGAAGTCTTGCGACAGGCTTAGGCTGCCACTGATGCAAACATCGACGCATAACCCGCAGTAAGTACATCTACCATAGTTGAACTGCGGCCGTTCGCCCTTATCCCCCTGTTTGGGCTTTGCCTCTATGCCGGGGACTTCTACCATCGTAATAGCCTGGCAGGGGCAGATGTCGGCGCAGTTGCCGCAGCCGGTGCACTTATCGATATCGTTTCTGTGGAACCCGCGATAACGCTCGGAGATCTCAAGCTTTTGAAACGGATAGG
>Ga0307428_1001570_pt1 | contig 11343 bp, 10 predicted proteins | sample SalMarWE160240MG_FD_202161 | JGI IMG/M metagenome (GOLD analysis project Ga0307428, IMG submission 202161) | Salt marsh sediment microbial communities from the Plum Island Ecosystem LTER, Massachusetts, United States - WE1603-240 | ecosystem: Environmental > Aquatic > Marine > Intertidal zone >...
TGGACTTTTTCCTCTTTGATGATGGTGGTGAGATGGATAATCCGCGCGGGACTCACTTGACGGTGAAAGTCCACCGGGTAGATCGGGACCCCAATCTGACGTAACCGCTCACCCAACGAGCCCCCAGGCTGGCAGGCAAATGAGATTTCGTAACGGTCCCTTAGGGCTTCCGCCAACTGGGCAAGGACCCGCTCTCCGCCCCCGAACTCGATGTTATCGATGACGTACAAGACTTTGGCCTTCACACGCTCTCCCGCCGACAAATGTTCAGGATCAATCGGTGTCTTACGCCTTTGGCGCCTGTTCTCCGCTCGAGTGGACAGTTTTTTGTCCGACTACCAGAATACTGCCTCTAAAGTGGGGAACCACGTAAAAGGGACGCTTGGCCATGTCGGTGAGCCGTTGAGGCATTGTTTTCACGTTATAGCGGGTGTTCTCTCCCAAAAAATGACGAGTCTCAATCACTTGTAAGCCAGCCTTCCGAAAACAGTCGCACACCTCCGCCAGGGTATATTCACGGAAGTGGGGCCGCCACTCATCTTTATGGTTTTCATAGTCAAGTGGGATGACCCGATCAAAGTTTGAGCGGCCGACGAGCAGCTTGAAGATATTACCGATACGGGTTACGTTCGGTGTGGTTACCATTAAGTGTCCACCAGGGGTCAGAATGCGAGAGGCCTCGGCGAAGAGATGGGAGGGTGAGACTAGGTGTTCGATTACTTCGAGGGCAAGGGCGAACTCGACGCTTCCATCGTCCAAGGGGATCTGGGTGGGGTATCCCTTTCCCCTGAGCTGATCGTTTCTGGGATCTAAATTGACCGTCAGGATCTCTGCCCCACAGTCCTTCGCCATAGAGCGGCGAAATTCGTCAGAGATCATCAAGCCGACTCCGACCAAGCGGCAGGTGTCGGGTGGGAGTAGGCGACGGAAGAGCCTGAGGAAACTTCCCGGATAGGTTCCCAGATCAGCCACGGTCAACGGGCCGGGTGGAACATAGCGTTCGGCGGTCCGCAGTGCTACCCAGAGCCGATCGGAGTTCTTGAGAACATGATGCATCCGCACCCTGAAGCGACGATCGGTCGGCGGAAAGTCCTCAAATGGTAGTGGCTGGTAATCGCGGACAATTTGATTGTAGTGGCGACGGTTGATTCTCATCCCGGTTGCTCATCCTCGCGGACTCGAGCAGTATTGTACTGTCCAGGGTTTGCCTGAAGAAGCAACTCCAACGACTTAAGCAGTTTCATGGTCTTTTTCCCGTCGGCCCCAGGCTTCGAGTGAAGGTCCAATGAGCCACCGCCCCCTAGAGACAAGATAAACTGTCTGCGAGAGGCCGTGAACACTCAGCTTGATCAACGTCAGCATTAGCTCCGCTCTTGAGCCGAGCCCGAGGTAAGGATCGCCTTCTGTCGGCTTGCCGTTCTTGATGCTGAGGGGGATGAGGCCGGCTTGCTCGATGAGAAGCCTGAGCGTGGAGCAGGAAAAACTGTTCATATGAAACACAAATGCTGCAAATGGGCACTTCTCAAAGACACTGCCCCATCCAAGTCGTGGAAGCAGGCTGGTCAGCCTGAAGCTGAAGCGCTGCCATGCCTCGTTTTGCGTCCTGATAAAGATGGTTCCTCCGCTCTTCAAGACGCGTCCGGCCTGTCGCAGCATCTCGACCGGGTCTGGAACACACTCGATAACGTTCCACAGGGTAACGAGGTCGAATGAGTCGTCGGGAAAGTCAACGTCTCTCAGGTCCCCGAGGAGGGCGTTGACCTGCAGGCCTTCCTTCGCATAGGAAATTCCTTTAGGATCCAAATCGATGCCAACGGCCTCCCAACCGTACTCTTCGGCCGTCTTCAGGAAAAAACCGTAACCGCATCCGATATCTAACAATCGGCCAGGCCGATCTGGAAAACGCTCGAAGAAACGATGGAATTGGTGGCTTCGCCGCTTTCCTACTCGTTCCTCCCATGCAAGGGTGGTCCGCTCGGACGCATAGTTCTCACGGACGGTAGAGGCTGTCGGTCGAGGGTTACGATACACAAGATGACACTCGTGGCACCGAACCATCCTTCTGCTCCGCCATTCAAGTAGAGGATCGAGCTTATCGCTTCCACAGAGGGGACAGTGCACAACCTCAAAGTTCACAGCAGACATGGCTCTCCACCGAATCATGGTCCTAAATTCTTACGCGATTCTCTCATCGGCCTCCCTCAGACTCTCGGATGAGCCCAGAGAGCTTGAAGCCAGGCCACGTACGCGTGCCAGAGGCGATAATCGTGTTGAATGACCCTATGAAATTCAGCCAAAGCCTGTCTCCGCTCAAGGCGAGCACGGAATAATTCTACCGTCATCTTCTCTCCGTGAGACTCGCTAGGTCAGCCAGAAGTTGGTCAACGATTTCAGACCATGCGAACCGCTTCCGGGCCCTCTCAAGCCCTGCGGCGGCGAGCCTGGCGGCCAAGCCCCGGTCAGTCACGAGGGCTTCGATGGCGGCGGTTAATCTCTCGACGTCTCCCTTCGGGACCAAGATCCCTGTCTCGCCATCGACAATCGCGGTTTGCGTTCCCCCTGTATCCGAAGCTATCACTGGCAAGCCTGAGGCCATCGCTTCAACCATGACCGTCGGGAGCCCCTCGGCCCTCAGTGATGGATGGAGGAAGATATCAGCGGCCTTCATGTATCCTGGCATCTCGTGGTGAGAGATGCCCCCCACAAAATGGACGCGCGCACGAAGTGGAGATCCGGCAGCAAGCGCACGCAGGGACTCTTCTTCGGGGCCAGCGCCAGCGACCAGGAGCCGAAGTGTCGGAAATCTCCCAACAAGCCGTTCAAGGGCCTCAATGCCCAGATGCATTCCCTTTTGTCGGGACATTATTCCCGCGAGCAGGACGACGATTTCTCCGTCGGCGATGTCAAGCCCCTTGCGCGTCCGATTCCGGTGTTCCTCATCGGGCGCGAAACGACGAGCGTCCACGCCATTGTAAGAGATGAACACCTGCCGACACCGGTTTTTCAAAACGGAAGCCAGCTGATCGTAAGTGGCCAAGACTGCGTCGGCCCTCCGGAGTAGTGAGCGCTCGTGCACAAAAGCGTAGTAGAGCATCTCGGGAAACTTCATCCCGAGAAACCTCAGGGTGCAGCGTAACCCGCTTCGCTGGTGCCACTCACTTCCGAGATGGAAGAGTGTAAGGCCATAGAGGAGCGGATACACTGGAGGACGCTGCGGCATCTGGACTACGGAAGCTGCCGAAAGACTCTGGCTCAACACCAGATCAAGTGGGCCTTCGCTTAAAAGATCATCTAAAGCCTTGCGGCTCAACTTCCACCAGGCCCGGGAGTACCGTCGTGGGGGAGCTTCCGTCAAGAATCGCACCCGGAGCCCCGGCTCTTCTTCGACGAGGACGCCTGAAGGGTGACGCGTCGTGACGACTTCGACTCCATGACCACGGGCGACGAGCTCACGGCAAAGATTTTCCACATGAGCCTCCATTCCACCTATGCCGTGAACGAGCATACTCTTGGCAAAAAAGGCGATTCTCACCTCACTTTACCTCGACGCCTTCATTAATTTCCACACCTCTAGATCCTCAGCCTCTAGCCCAAGGCCGCGAAGGAGAACAGGATACATCAACCAAATTATCGCTCCTCCGACCAACCTCGGAAGCGACCCCTCCCCAACCATGGGGCTAAGGGCAACGTGGATTCCGGCCACAGATAGCGCGATAAGGATCGGCTTGGCGATCGCTTTCGTGTACGGTTGAAGCCCGGTGAACCACCATGCTATAAGCACGTTGGCAACGTTACCCAAGGCGATGGCCAGCCCGGTGGCTGATGCAGCACCGATAAGCCCAAAGCGCGGAATGAGGTAAATGTTTAATCCTAGGCCTAAGACGCCAGAAACCGCCGACGTGTAAAGTATCGCCTTTGACCTACCTGTCATGAGGACCACGTCCCCGGCCGGTCCCGTTCCCGTCATAACGAGGTATGCTGCCGCTAGGATGATAAGCGCAGGCGAGCCTCTAACGAACTCAGGCCCGAACAGGGCTAGGAGGGTTTTCGCATTTAAAAGGGTGTAGAAGAAAAGAGGCATAACGCAAATCAGGACCCAGCGGGTGGACCGCTGGTACAATCGGCCAACCTCTTCTAGATCCCCCTGCCCATAAAGGGCATAGATCTTCGGGGCGAAGATGGTGCTCACCGCCATCAGGAAAATCCCCCCAAGACCGGCCAGCCTGACTGCCGCACCGTAGATGCCCACCTCCCAAACCGTCTGGTAGTAGCCGAGGAAGAGGGAATCGGCCCACTGGAGGACGAACCCCACCACATTACTCATTACGAGGGGAAGCGAGAAGGCAAGGAGCGGTGCTAGGCGGAAGCGAGTAAGAATCGGAGGGGTGAATAGCGGGAAGCTGGACGAGAGCCAGAGTAAGGCTAACATGGCGATGGCAACCGAAGCAAGGAGATGTGAAGCACCGGCGGCGAACAATCGCCATCCCAGTAAAATCAGGACCATGAAGGTGGCGATGCGGAATAGCGGATCGCACAAGTACTGAATCGCAGAGAGTGCCTTCATCCGCCTGAGGGCCTGCAGGCCGCTGACGAAAATCAATCCCACGGTGGCGAACGGGAGCGCAAGCGCAAAAAGCGGGAGGAGCCAGGCGAGGTCTGGCGCCTTGAAGGTCGCGACTGCCCAGCCTCTCATCACGATGAGCCCCACCGCCCCCAAGACACTCGCACCCAACGCGAGAAGGGCCCCACTCAGAATCGTACCCTTGACCATGTCCCGATCGCCCCGGCCCTCGGCCGCAGCCGCCTCGCGCAGGACACCTGTTCGGAGGCCCAGGTCTGATAGGAGAGTCACAAAGTTAAAGAGCGCTAGGCCGAGCAAGAAGACGCCATACGGGTTGGGGCCGAGAATTCGGGCGAACAAAAAATGGGAAACGAAGCCGAGACCCCGCCCGATCAGCCGGCCAGAAAAGATAATCCCGGCCCCCTTGAGCAGCTCTACGGTCCCCGGCTCATCCGTCGTAAGCATCGCCTCTCCTTTTGGCAGACGGCGATCAGAGGCTCGCTCCCCCGTTTCGTCGAAGCACTCCATCACGCCCCCAAGCGCGTAACTGACGATGCGACAAACCGAAGTACCCCATAATCCACACGCACGATCATTCTAGCAAGGGTCAATGCATGCATCTCCATACCGCCAAATCCGTAGAAATTGCACGCTTCGCAAGGATCAAAAACCTCATCGCCCCTCCAGAGCCACCACAAGCTGTCTCGCGATCCGTTCCCAGGTGTAATGCGCGCAGACATGAGCCCGGCCCGCCGACCCCACGGCCTGTCTGCGGTCTGGCTGGCGGAGGAGCGTCAGGACAGCCTCCGCCAGGGCGTCCTGCTTTTCCGGCGGAACCAGTGTGATCGCTCCGCTTCCGTCCTGAATAAGTCTGACTGAGGTCAAATCGGATGCGACGACTGGACGGCAGGATGCCAGGGCGTCCAGCACCTTGAACGGAGACGTCTCCCCTCGGTCCGTAGTGAACGGAGCCACCAGTACATCCATCGCTTGGAGATACCTGGGAATCTGCTGGTAGGGTAACTGACCGGTGAACCACATAGACGTTGCCACACCTCGCTGCCGGGCAAGTTGCTCCCACGCGTGCCGCATCACTCCGTCGCCCACGATGAGAAACCGGGTCGTAGGAGCCTCTTCCAGGATCCGAGGGGCCGCCTCGATGAGTATGTGGACACCCTGGTGGCGGTAGAAGAGGCCGACAAACCCCACAACCGGCTGCTCACGGTCGAGGCCGAGCTTGGCCTTCGCTTCCTCTGAACTGGCCGGGGTGAAATGGTCGGGATCAGTCCCGCTGGGTATGACCTTAATTTTTCCCTCGGGAGCGTCGTACCGTTCAACCAGCATCTTTTTGAGGCCCGGGGTGAGAGCGACGACGAGGTCGCTCTTCCTCACGTTCAGCCGCTCCGTTGCTATGATGAGCCGCTGGCGCCATCGAGGTGCCCCTTCATTCCCATGAAACTCAGCCGCATCGGCGTTTACCTCAAGGACCACACGGGCCTGAAGCGCACGGCCGAGCCAGGGCGGCAGGACATTGAGGCCGCTTCGGAAATAGACCACGTCCGGCCGCGCCCGTTGCCCTGAGGCAAGGGCCGAAAAGAACATCGAGAAATATGCCGTCGCTGGGCGAAGGAGCGGGCGATCGAGAACCGGATAAGCCTGGGACGAGACATCCCTGAGCGGCGAAGAACCGGCAAGTGCAGGATAGAAAACATGTGATTCGTGCCCGAGGGCCTTAAACGCCCACGCCAACTCCCAAAGCTTCCTGAATCCCCCAGCGTCAGCCTGGAGACTGCGTTCGTATGCGTAATTCAGGAAGAAGATCCGCATCGCTTATTTTCCTCGCCGGCAGATAGCGATCAGCGTCGTGCTCCCCGGGGGCACGCCCTCGACGTACTCGACGTCTTCTACCGAAACCTGGTCCAGGGCCTTGGCTCCCCGGCTTAAAAGCCAGAGGCTTCCAAGACGGTGGCGGAGCGATCTCGGGACCAAGGCACGGAGCCTTAAAGGGTCGTACCGTCGTACCTCGTCGAGGGTAGCCTCCACCCGGTGCAGGACGGGTGCTGGACGCCTCCCGAATAGACGGACGGTGCCAAAGTGCGGCTGGAGGACGCTTTGAAGGCTCTCCGGACTGTACTCGCGAAGGTGATAAGGATTCTCGGGCGTCGTCGTGTGGACCTCACGACAGGGTGTAAAGACGATGAATGTCCCGTCGGGATTTAGTACGCGCGCGGCCTCGGCGACAAAGCTTTCGTCGTCTGGCACATGCTCGATAGTGTCCTGGGAGATTACCGCGTCGAAGACTGCGTTGCGGAACGCCAGCTTCGCCACATCCATGACGAGATAGGAGAGGCCGGGAGCGCGATACCGGGCCCGAGCCTCTGTGATAGCCTGAGGGGCAATGTCAACTCCGACCGCGGCTAACGCGCCTCGGGCGAGGGCGTGTGTTCCAAATCCGGTCCCGCAGGCGGCATCCAGGACTCTGAGCCGGTCTCCCCATTTGAGCTGCTGGAGGGCCCAGGTATACCCGGACAGCTGGACCATGTACTGTGTGTCCGTGTGGCAGACGGTTCGGCGTTCGAAGAATCGAGGCATTGTGTTTCAACCCTTCTCCCCCGCAGCGCGAGCCTTAGGCTGTCCTCTGTCTTGAGCCGCTAACGGCGAAGGTTAATACTCCGCTCGTGCCCACCATATTTATTTTCTCGCGGACACCGGGACGCATGGAACAAGGACAAGGATCAAATTATAGGCGAAACGCTGACCTCCTACCCACTGCATGGCCCGCTCGACCACCGGAGTCAGGGTACTGTAGAGGCGGCCGATAAGGCGAAGTCCCAAGAGATACCGGAAATACCTATAGCCCACCAGACGCTGGATCTTGAGGCCGTTGTGGTGGACCAGATCCACGATCTCGTGAAATTCGTACATGGTATCCACCGGTTGCTTGGTGTTCGCGGGATGTTCATACGGGAGAAACTTCCTGCGAAGCGTGCGTGTTGGGATCCACCCGTCTAAGTAGTGGAAGGGAAAGAAGCCAGTGGCGTTTGGGATCGTGACGACGAGCTGACCCCCAGCGCGGAGAACTCGGGTCATTTCCCTTAGCTGGCGACCGGGGTCCACCAGGTGTTCAAGCGTTTCGCTGCATATCACGAGATCCATACACTGACTCTGAAACGGGAGGTCATCTCGGAGATCAGCCGTGACAAACCTGATTCCGTTGCTTTCAAAACCCGGGTTTGACAGAACAATATCCACCCCAAAGAGCTTACCAGTCGGCCAATGATCTGCCACCTTTTTCAATAGGGTTCCATCACCGCAACCCACGTCCAGAACCCGAAGATCCGATAAGGAACTCACCACCCCAAGAATTCGATCATAGAATTCCAAAGGCATGCCACACTGACCCGTGAGCAATCGATAGCGGTGGGCCACTTCCTCGGCGGACAGATCATGGCCAGTCTTGATCATGCGGTCATCCTATACAGAGTACGGGCGCGGCGAACATACACAATTGCCAGTCCAATAAGGTTGAGAAACTGTACAAGCGCGCTCAGGGTGAGATAGAGGCCAGCGAGGCCAGTAGCCGCCGCTCCTATGAGGATCGGATCTTGCCCCTGCACGTCAGTGGTGTTGTGATAAAGGCGGTAGTACCATCGTTTGCGGAAAGGGACACTCCCTTCCGTCTTTTCCCTTTCCTCGTATGAGTCCAACTCCCTTGTAAAAACATGGAAAAGTTGCTGGAGCTGAAGCACGAGATAGCGGGAAAGGGTTGCTGCGGCCCCGAGCAGGAGGTAAACGACGGGTGGTATCGTTCCAACGCCAAATGCTGCCAGCACAAGCGAAAGACTCGAGTCAGGCGTCCGGTAAAGCCCAAGCCCCAACGCAAAGTAGACCAGGTAGAAGACGAGGCCGACCATGGCATCGTAAAACTTTCCTAACGGCGAGCTCTCTTGCCGCATCCGGGCCATGTTGCCATCCACGCAATCCAAAATGTTGAGGAAGGCGAAGAGGCAGCTTCCGGCTATGATTCCTACGCCTCCCCAGGCCATCAGGAAGAACGCTCCCATTCCTGCGAGGAAAGAAAGAAACGTGACCTGGTTCGGTGTGAGGTGAAACCAGAGGGCGATCCGCGTCAGTAGGAATGACAGCGGTCGAGCGCCATAATAAATCCAAGGGTAGGTCCGATCCCACCGGCGTTTCTCCTCCGAATAGCTGACCAAAACGGCTTCCCAATGGCTCAGTACCTTCATGATTCCCTCGCGACGAGGACGGCCAAGTGCACGACCACGGGATCTACTTGACGGATCAGAGGCCTCTCCCTCCAGGTGGCTCGGAAAACTCCCATATCGTGGGGGACTTGAAAATCATATTCCTACGCCACCACAAAGACGGTCACTTGCGCATAACTCATCGACCTCGGATTCCAGCACCGTCTGAAGGATCCGAACGAATTGTGCGTTTTCCTCCGTGGTTCGAGAAGCGATTCTCACGAATCGTTCCCCCAGCCCCTCCTTATTGGCACAATCCCTGATGTAGATGAGGTACCGACTAAGCAGAACGTCTCTCAGCGTAGTCGAGGTCATCCCATTGGTGACCTTGGCGAGTACAAAATTGGCCCGGGTCGGATATGCTTTGAGGCCTTGCAGGCTTGAAACCGCCTGGTAGAGCTCCTGGGTTGCTTCAATCGACTGGATCCTTGCCTCCTCGTACACGTCTTCATATTTGGGTAAGAGTTCCAAGAAAAGTTCCGCAAGACCGTTCACGTTCCAGGCGGGTAGCAAACGGCGGATCCGTGAAACAACGGAACGGTTCGCCGCCACCAAGCATCCAAGCCTCAGGCCAGGAATTCCGTAGTCCTTTCCGAGGCTGCGAACGAAGACAAGGTTGGGATAGTCTGCTCGGTCGTGGATGAGGGTGGGGACCTGGGAAACCGAGGCGAACTCTATGAAGGATTCGTCGAGCATAATCATTCGGAGATCCTGTAACTCCGCCAACAACGCCTTGAGGTCGTGCGGCTCGATCAGGTGCCCCGTCGGATTGTGGGGGTTGATTAGGACAAGCGCATCGGCCCCTGACTGACGAACGGCGGCCACGACCTCGTCCACATCGAGGGCAAACTCTCGGTCCTCTTGAAGCTGGAGCGGAATGACCTGCTTCTCGGCCGCCCGGGGGGCTTCCATGAACTCACTGAACGTCGGGATGGGGACGAGGGGCCGTTCAACCAGCGTATAGTTGACCATGCTGATCAACTCCGACGCCCCGTTACCCACCACGACTTCCTCAACATCAACCCCAAGCCGTTCGGCCAAGAGCAAGGAGAGTCGCCGGTTTTCAGATGGGTATTGTCTCATGACCCGGGGGAACTGAAAGAGGAGCTCATTGACCATCTCTTCGGGAGGGAAGTACGGGTTTGTAGGATGGCAGAACTCCAAGAGATGGGCGGCCTCGATGCCACCGGCGAGGAGGCCCACCGAGGGGGAGTGCGTGGTTCCCTTGAAGAGGCTGGGGTCGAGTGCCAATGGACGTGCCGTCAGCTCATCGAGGAAGATCTCTCGGGCCCGCTGGTACTCGTCGATGTAATCAATCTCTGTCCACCGACGTCCCCCCGTCGCCTGAAGGAAGAGAGGGATCCGCTGGAGGATATTCTGCAGGGCCGCCTCGTAAAACACGCCGACCTGTCCTCCCTCAACCATCCGCTCCACTTCGGCCAGAAACATTCGGCTTCCTTCCGGGGAGAACTTGGCAAGGCCGATATACTCACCCTGCGACTTTGCCGGATCCAAATCCTTGCTGATGCTGATCAGATTTTCTCCGTCGATCAGCACCTTCATCTCCTCTTCCCCCACGGGAGAGCGGAAGTCGACGACGAGGACGTTAGGATGGGGAGTTCGGACGAGGTCTTCTAGAATCGCTTGCTCGAAGACTACATCACCCTCAACCAGGATGAACCCCTCTTTCGCCCACTCCCGGGTCAGCCAAAGTGAATAGATCGTCCCGGTTCGGTAATACAAGGGATTGACAATGGAATGGAGTGTGATGTCGGTAAGACGGCTTTGAAGCTCATCCATCTTGGCTTCGACCTTTTCAGCCAGGTATCCGATCATCACGGCGATCTCCTTCACCCCTTGTGCGTGGAGCTGGCGGACGGTCCGCTCCAAGATCGGTACCCGGTTAATTTCCAGGAGGCACTTGGGCATGGACGCCGTATACGGGAACAGTCGGATTCCCTTGCCAGCTGCCAGGATAACTGCTCTCATCTTTTCGCCTCCACCCCGGTCCGTACTCCGGCATTCTCTGCTGGGGGGGTGTGTAACTGCTCAAGTTGTGGGATTATCATGATCATTCCGGCGAGGAACCAGAAGGGTTCCATGATTCGGATAATGATAAACGTGTTCGTACCCAGGGCGTGGACCACGAGAGCGATGAAACCAGTCAAAAAGCCCAGGGTGACTCCTTTGAACAAGGGGTCTTGTGTCTGCCTGAGGACGTCACGGGCCCGCCGAAAAAGGCTGATCTGCAGCCACACGAGGGTAAGCAACCCGACGAGGCCGGATTCCACGAGCACACGCAAGTATTGGGAGTCGATGAAGTGAGAGCCCGTTACCCCATAGCCGAAGACAGGATGCTTGGGCCAGTCGACCGACACGACCTCCTGCAACGACTCAACGCGCGCTGACGTGGACGTATCGAGTCGAACCCCGCCGACCACCGTCTGAGTAGGTTGAACCGGTTGCGTAAAGGTATACCGAACGCGGTGAACAACCGCTTTGGGAAGGAAAAACGGA
>Ga0307428_1001573_pt1 | contig 11319 bp, 9 predicted proteins | sample SalMarWE160240MG_FD_202161 | JGI IMG/M metagenome (GOLD analysis project Ga0307428, IMG submission 202161) | Salt marsh sediment microbial communities from the Plum Island Ecosystem LTER, Massachusetts, United States - WE1603-240 | ecosystem: Environmental > Aquatic > Marine > Intertidal zone >...
GCAGGACTCGAACCAGCTGAAGCCGGCGCTGGCCAATCTCAAGCAGTCGTCCCGTCTGGAACACGACAATCCCTATACTTGGCGGCTTTTGGCGACCGCCTACGGCCGGCTCGGTGACCGCGGCATGACGGCGCTCTCGCTGGCCGAGGAATCGCTGATGCTGAACCGCAAGCCGGAAGCCCGCCGACATGCGGAGCGGGCCATGGAGCTGCTGAAGAGAGGCTCGCCGCCGTGGCTCAGGGCGGAGGACATCGCCCGCGCGCTTCGGGGCGGAGTCGACGAGGCGCAGCCCAATCAATAGCTCGCGCAGTCGTGAAGAGCCGCCAACGTCGGAGCCTTGCCAATTTGGCCCGGCGAGCCAAATATGAACCTATCATTTGACCGTCAACAGGAGCCGCCCGTGCGCCGTCCCAGCCGCATTGCAACCGCGTCCGCCCGTCGTCGTCTGGTGATGGCCACCGCCGGCTTCATCGTCACCAGCCTGCTGGTCGCTGGCCCGCCGCCGGCGCGCGCCGCGGACCCCGCCCCGATGATGACAGGGGCCGAGAAAGAGGCCGTCGAGGATATCGTCCGGGCGTACATTCGGGCGCACCCCGAGATTGTCATTGAAGCGATCGAGGCCTGGCGCGAGCAGCAACGACTGGCCCAGGAAGAAAAGACGCGTCAGACTATCGTCGCCGAGGGCGAGCGCCTGTTCCTGCGACAGAACGATCCCAGCGCCGGCAACCCGGCCGGCGATGTCACCGTGGTCGAGTTCTTCGATTACAACTGTGGCTACTGCAAGCGCGTGATGGAGTCTTTTCTCGAGACCGTGGACCAGGACGGCAAGGTCCGCATTGTCTTCAAGGAGTTTCCGATCCTCGGCGCGGATTCACGCTTCGCCGCCGAAGCGGCGTTGGCGGCCCGCAATCAGGGCAAATACTTCGAGTTCCACAGAGCGCTGATGGGCGTCCAGGCCCGCGTCTCCCGCCGAGTGGTGCTGACGGTCGCCAAGTCCGTGGGGCTCGACCTGGACAAGCTGCAGGAAGACATGAAGTCCCCGGCGGTGCAGGCCGTGATCGCCGACAACCTGAAGCTCGCCGAAGCCCTCGGCATCCGCGGAACGCCGGCATTCGTGGTCGGCGAGAAGCTGGCTCCCGGGGCGGTCGACGCGGCGACCCTCAAGTCCCTGATCGCCGACGCCCGCGGCTAAAATAATCCGAACCAACCTGGATGAGCTCTGAAGCAAACGCGCCGCGGAGGTGTGGGGGTCGCGCCAGTGCGCCGTGGCCCTATCGGGCCCGGGCAACGACACAGCGATAGAGATCGCTGAGCACGGTCTCGATGTCGCTCGGTGAGACCTGGGGATAGGTCCTGACCAGCGCCAAGACGATCCGCTGGGTCAAGTCCCCCGGGCGCCTGCGATCCTCGCCGACGACGTCGCTAACGATCTCGATGACGACCCGAAACGCGCGGTAGAGCTCGCGCGGCAGACCCGACTGGGTATAAATCGTGCGCAGCCCCCCCCGCTCGGTATCGTATGCCCTGGACCGAACCGCGTCGATCGACAGGCCGGCCAGCTGGGCCATGCTGGACTCGAAGAATCGAAGGTCCCCATTGCACAAGGCTCTCAGCACGATGCTGGCGGTGAGCTTGCCCTCGGCATGGAGCTGAACCGCCAGGGCGTCCATGTCGCCGGGGTCGGCCCCGGCAGCCGCCGCCTCGGCGACGGCGCGCTCGCGACCTTGCAAGGCCAATTGTTCGGCCAACTCTCGACTGAAGCCGTGGTGGGCGATGATGTATTCACGGAGCTGGTCGGAAACGCAGGAGATGAGACGCTCCTTGAGGGTGAGCGGCAGCGTCGCCCGGGCCACCATCGACGCCTGTATCGACTCGTCCTCGCCGACCGTGTCCATGACCTTGTGGAGCGACTGCTCGGCGATATCGGCGCCCGGATTGTCGAGGAGGACCCTGACAACAGATGGGTTTTCGGTATCCACCAATGCCTCGGCGATTGCTGAGGAGACCGATTTCCGGCCGGCCACGGCCTCCTGCTTGCTGACGTTGCCCGCCAGTACCACCGCGATCAGGTCCTCGTCGCGCAGCGCCTCGGAGAACTGCAGGATAGGCAGGGCGACGGTCTCGATGTCCTCGGCCAGCGTTCGCGCGATCTGGGCGGGTAGTAGATGGCAGTTGACGAGATGCGCCGCCAGCGCCTCGCGAACCTGCTGGGCCACGTCGTGGGCCAACAGCTCCAGCACTTCGAGGGCGGTCTGGCGCTCGCCCTCGGTCAGGTTGCCCGCAGCGACCATGTCGGCGACGCCGGCAGCGGTCTCGGCCCGCGCTGCCGGCGACGGATCATTTCGAAGCCGGCCGACATGGGCCATGCTGAGCGTGGGCTCGCGCTGGGCTGATTCCGGCATGGCGCCGCCACCGGTTGTGCTTACACTGCCCGACCCTAGCAAAGCAGTGCTAAGCTTGCGTTAAATGACGGTGCCGCCATGCCGGCCCGGGTCGGCACGGGTGCAGCTGGTGTTGCGGGGCGGAAACGGGATCGCGCCGACGCTTGGAGGGAGGGATGGCCTCAAGTAAATCCGATTTCAGGGGCATGGGCGTCCCGGCGTCGTTGTCGCTCGTTCTCATCCTGCTCGCCGCATTCGTGACGGCGCGGCCGGCCCAGGCGTCCTGCCTGCCGGTGGCCGAGGCGAGCCCCAGGCTCATACCGGCGGCCTACCAGAAGACGGCGGTTCCCGAAGGGCACGTCCTCATCATCTTCGCCGGGCATGCGAGCTTCATGGTCGAGTCGCCGGACGGCGTCGGCGTCTTCACGGACTATAACGGCTACGTCGTGCCGCCGTGGCTGCCCGACATCGTCACGATGAACAACTCGCACGATACCCATTACTCGGAGGTCGTCGAGCCCGGGATCAAATATGTCCTGCGCGGCTGGGATCCGGCCGGCGGCGTCGCCCAACACAACGTCACGGTCCGGGACACGCTCGTCCGCAACATTCCGACCAACCTCGTGGAGTTCGGCGGCAAGCTGCGCAACCAAAACTCCATATTCGTGATCGAGGCCGCCAACATCTGCGTCGTCCATCTCAGCCACGTGCACCACATGCTGTCGGACGAGCAGGTGCTCGAGCTCGGCCGGGTCGACGTACTCCTGGCACCAATAGACGGGATCTGGACCATGAGCCATGCCGAGGTGCTGGACGCCATCTTGCGGATCAAGCCGCGCCTGGTCATCCCGATGCATTTCGGCTATGGCGGCAACGTCGAGGCCTTCGTCAACCGCGCCGAGAAGCTCTACACCGTGCGCCGGCACACCAGCGATCGCATCCTGGTGAGCGGCGCAATGCTGCCAAGTCAGACGGAAATCCTGTTCCTGCAAGGACGATAAAGGTGTCCGCCACCGGGCCCCGCCGGCGCGCGCTTGCGAGCCGTGGTGGATTGCGTCAGATTTGAGCAGGGGCAGGATCCGCGCCATGGAGGACAGGAACTGATATCGTCCGAGGGTGGGCCGACGCCGGCCGGCAACGTGATCGACATGATCGGCAACACGCCGATGCCGGAGCTCGGTAAGTTCGGTGCCGGCTGGCGCGGTCTCTTCGTCAGGTACCCCATCTCCGTCGTCGAGGACGAGGGCCGTTTCCTCGGCCTAATCACCCGTATCGACCTTCTCCACCACCTGCGTCGTCGCCAAAAGTAAGGCGGCGGCCGAAGGAGCCGCCATGTCGGAGCGCAGCAACCTGGCCTTCGCCACCCGGACGATCCACGCCGGACAGTCGCCGGACCCGACCACCGGCGCCATCATGGTGCCGATCTACGCCACCTCGACTTACGTTCAGGAGAGCCCTGGCAGCCACAAGGGGTACGAGTATTCGCGCACGCAGAACCCAACGCGCATGGCCTATGAGCGCTGCGTCGCCGACCTGGAGAACGGCGGCGCCGGCTTCGCCTTCGCCTCGGGCATGGCGGCCACGGCGACGGTGCTCGAGCTGCTCGACAGCGGCGACCACGTCGTCGCCATGGACGACCTCTACGGCGGCACCTACCGGCTGTTCGAGAACGTGCGGCGGCGCTCGGCCGGGCTCGACTTCAGCCTCGTCGACCTCTCGGACCCCCAGGCGCTGGAGGACGCGCTCCGCCCGGACACCCGGATGATCTGGGTCGAGACGCCGACCAATCCGCTCCTGCGTCTGGTCGACCTGTCCCAGGTCGCCGAGACGGCCCGCAAGCGCGGCATTCTCTCCGTCTGCGACAACACCTTCGCGACGCCCTGGGTTCAGCGGCCGCTGGACCACGGTTTCGACATCGTCGTCCACTCCGCGACCAAGTACCTGAATGGCCACTCCGACGTGGTCGGCGGCATCGCCGTGGTGGGTGGCAACAAGGAGCTCGCCGAGCGGCTCGGCTATCTGCAGAACGCCGTGGGCGGCATCGCCGGGCCCTTCGACTCCTTCCTGGCCTTGCGGGGCGTCAAGACCCTGGCGCTGCGGATGGAGCGCCATTGCGCCAACGCCGCCCGCATCGCCGCCTGGCTGGAGGCCCATCCCAAGGTGGAGCGGGTTTATTACCCGGGGCTCGAGAGCCATGCCCAGCACGCGCTGGCGCGGCGTCAGACGCCGGCCTATGGCGGCATGGTCACCGCGGTGCTCAAGGGGGGGCTTGCGGCCGCGCGCCGCTTCCTCGAACGCTGCCGCATCTTCGCCCTGGCCGAGAGCCTGGGCGGCGTCGAAAGCTTGATCGAGCACCCGGCGATCATGACCCACGCCTCGGTGCCGCCCGAGCTCAGGGCGCGGCTCGGCATCAGCGACGGCCTGGTCCGACTTTCGGCCGGAATCGAGGACGTCGACGACCTGATCGCCGACCTGGACGCCGCGCTGGGCTGAGCGACGACGCGGCGGGCGCCCGCGCCGGCCCCGGGACGGTCCTGATAAAGCGCTTCTTAACCTAATTCCCGCAATTTAGCCCGAGGACGCCGAAACGGATCCGGGGTCGGAGGCAAGCGTCATGCTTTTCATTGTCGGCAGCGTCGTGGTGATCCTCAGCGTCATCGGCGGCTATACCGCGATGGGCGGGCACTTGAACGTCCTGTGGCAACCCTTTGAGTTCGTCATTATCGGCGGCGCCGCTGCCGGCGCCTTCATCATCTCCAACCCGAAATCGGTGCTCGCCAAATCCACTGTGGCCATCGGCCTGGTCCTCAGGGGTCAGAAATATAGCAAGGCCAGCTACCTGGAGCTGCTCAGCGTGCAGTACCAGATTTACAAACTGGCAAAGTCCAAGGGCGCATTGGCCCTCGAAGCGCATGTCGAGAATCCGGACGAGAGCGACCTCTTCAACGCCTTTCCCGGCTTCGCAAAGGACCACCACGTCCGGACCTTCTTTTGCGACTATCTGCGGTTGATCACCATGGGGAGCGACAACCCCCACGAGATCGAGGCCCTGATCGACGAGGAGATCGAGACCCACCACGAAGAGCAGAGCATGATCGCCACCGCCTTTCAGACCATGGCGGACGGCACGCCGGCGCTCGGCATCGTGGCGGCGGTGCTCGGCGTCATCAAGACCATGGGCGCGATCACCGAGCCACCGGAGGTGCTCGGCGCGCTGATCGGCGGCGCTTTGGTCGGAACCTTCCTGGGCGTCTTCTTGGCCTACGGCTTCATTGGTCCCTTGGCCAGCGCCCTGAAGCACAACTACGACGCCGAGGCCAAATATTTCCAGTGCATGAAGGCCGGGCTGCTCGCCTACCTCCACGGATACGCGCCCGCGGTCTGCGTCGAGTTCGCCCGCAAGGCGCTGCTGTCGAACGTGCGCCCGACGTTCTACGAGGTCGAGGACGCGGTCGCAGAACTGCCGGCGGTGTCCTGAGGGCGAACCGGTGAACGCGGCGCCAGAGACGGCGGCCGGCAAAGCCGCGGGCGGCGGCAACGCCGCCATCATCATCAAGAAGGTCAAGAAGCGCGGGCATGACGGCCACCACGGCGGCGCCTGGAAGGTCGCCTATGCCGACTTCGTCACCGCCATGATGGCGTTCTTCCTGCTGTTGTGGCTGCTCAACGCCACCACCGAAGAGCAGAAACGAGCGATCTCCAACTACTTCGCGCCGGAGGCCCCCTCCTACACCAAGAGCGGCAGCGGCGGCGTGCTCGGCGGTCATGTCCTCTCCGAGGACGGCGGCGCCACCGCCAACAGCGGCGGCGGCGGCATCGTCATTCCGGTGCCGCGGGCGCCGCGGGCCGACGACCCGACGACCGAAGAGGACCGCAACAAGCCGGCCGGACACGAGGCCCAGGACGGCGAGGAACCCGAGGAGATTGGCGACGACGATGCCGCGGCCGTGGCGCAGGCGCCCGGCAACGAGACGGTCCCGCCGCAAGGGGAGGCCCCGCCGACGGAGCGGGCTACGACGACCGCCGAGGCGACCACCCAGACTCCGGGGGAGGCAGGCCAGCCGGTCCCGGGCCTGCTTGCGCAAGACGGCCGGGCCACCCAGGGCGCCGAGCCGGGGTCACCCGGCGAGGTCGATGGCAAGGCGCCGGAGGCGGAGCGGCAACCGGCCGCGACCAGCGAGGACCTGGGGAAAGCGGCCGCGGCCGACCCCGGCCGCCAGCAAGCGACGGCAGGCGAGGACCGCCCCGAGACGCCGACCAAGGCCGATGAAAGGCGTGCCCGAGAGCTGCAGCGGCAGATGGAAGAGCGGACCTTCACCCGGATCGAGCAGTCCCTGCGCGAGGCCATGGAGGCGTCTCCCGAGCTCAGCCGGATGGCCGACAACCTGCTGATTGACCGCACCGCCGAAGGCCTGCGCATCCAGCTGATCGACCAGGACCGCCTGGCCATGTTCCCCCTGGGCAGCGCCAAGATGCACGATCACACGCGCAGGTTGCTGGCCAAGATGGCCGCGATCACGCTGCGCCTCAAGAACAAGATCGCGGTGACCGGTCACACCGACGCCACCCCGTACGTGAACGACGTCAATTACGGCAACTGGGAACTGTCCACGGACCGGGCCAACGCCTCGCGGCGGGCGCTGCTCGAGGCCGGCCTCGCTTCCGACCGCTTTGCCCGGGTCGTCGGCAAGGCGGACCAGGAGCCGTTGCTGCCGGACGATCCCACCAACCCGCGCAACCGCCGGATCAGCATCGTCATCCTTCGCGACAGGGAGCCCTTGGGGCAATCGGGCCGATAGCGCACTTCCGCTTCGGCCTTTGCCAACGCACTCCTCGAAACCGGCGACCAGCTACCCTATATTTAATGGGTAATGGCTGACGGCCCGCGCCAGGGCGTTCCAGGGCGCCGGCGATGGGCGCTGCAACGACGGAGCAGTCTCGTGGCGCAACAAGAGATACCCACCCTCGGATTCGGCAAACGCAGCCGGCAGCGTCTTGGTCCGGACCCCAACCTCCACGCCGAATACTACAGCAACATCGTGGCCCGGCGGTTTATGGCGTGGCTGCTCGATACGATATTAATAACATCAATAATGGCGGCCGTTTTTGTTGTCCTGCTCATCACGAAAGTCATCACGTTCGGGCTAATGTCCATCCCTCTATATTTCGGATTCTTCTTGGTTCCCCTAATATATTACTCGGTTTTTCTTGCAGGCGAGTTGGCAGCTACGCCGGCCATGCGCGTCGTGGGGCTGGAGCTCAAGACCTGGAACGACGGCCGGCCCGATTACGCCCAGGTGGTGCTGCGCACTATCGTGCATTACCTTTCGGTCCTCTTCCTGAGCCCGCTGGTATTGCTCGTCATGCTGTTCAATCAGCGCCGGCTGGCCCTGCACGACTACCTGTCGGGCACGGTCATGGTAAACCGGCTGGCAGCCGCCGCCACCGCCCCCATCGACCCCCGCCGTAGCCAGCGTCCGCCCCCGATCAAGCGCTGAGGACCGCCAAGGTCCGTCTTCGACCGCCGAATGAGCGGCAGCGGATATTGCGCCGCTCGCGGGCGCGATGATAATGTATGGGTTGGCGTCGTGGGCAAGGTGAGCGCAAGGCGAGGAAGCTGGCCTCCTATTGAGGGAAGACGATCCGAGGGATTTGGAGCGGCTCTGGTTAACGTGCGATGAAGAGTGACAAACAGGTTTGGAGTGCGAGGTCGGTACGCCAATTTTATCGGATGCCGTCGCGCCCCTGCCCCTACCTTCCAGGGTTCGTCGAGCAGAACGTCTTCACCGACCTGAGCGGCCCGGACTCCGACCAGTATTACCACATACTTTCCCAGGCCGGTTTCCGCCGCAGCCATGGCATCGCCTATCGCCCCGCCTGCCCCGGCTGCTCGGCCTGCGTTCCGGTGCGTGTGGTCGCCGACGCCTTTGCCCCCGGCCGCACGCTGCGCCGAATCTGGAAGGCCAATGCCCAGGTAACCAGCCATGAGCTGCCGCCACGCGCCAGTCGGGAGCAGTATGAGCTCTTCTCGCGTTACCTCCGGGCACGCCATGGCGACGGCGAGATGGCCTCGATGGACTTCGCGGACTATCAGGCGATGGTAGAGGAGACGACGCTTGACACCTCGTTGATCGAGTTTCGGCACGAGGGCAGATTGGTCGGCGGCTGCCTCACCGACCGTTTGCGCGACGGTCTTTCTGCGGTTTACAGCTTCTTTGAGCCGGCGATGGAGAATCGCAGCATTGGCAATCTCATGGTGATGCGGCTGATCGAGGCCGCCCACAACGCCGGCCTGAGTTACGTCTATTTGGGCTACTGGATCGACGCCAGCCCGAAAATGGCCTACAAGCAGCGATTCCGCCCACTCGAGGGACTGGGGCCCGAGGGGTGGTACCCGCTGCGCTGATTGCCGCGCCGGACGCGCGTCGCCGCCGGCTTTGTCCCAAGCGGCTCTGATCTTGAAGGTGCGATCAAGCAGGCAAAGGATCGCAGCAATCCGAGAATCGGCAACTTGACGGCAGATTCAGGAGGCCGTGCATTCCCGGCGGGCACCGCTGTCCGAGGATTTGTCTGTCACTGCCTATCAAATGCAGCGTACCATTGAGTTGTGATCAACTTGAGGGCGATCACGCTGTCTGTTAGAATTGAAGGGACAAGCACTGTCTATCCGCTGACAAGAGACGGGATGAAGGGGCGTCAGTTTCTGAGAAATACCGGCGTGGCCGGTATTGCCGGTGCAGCCGCCGCGGCCGTATTCGCTGCGCCTGTAATTGCGCACCGCTCTTAACACAGTATGATGCGGGGGGGATCCACTGCGGGCGTGCGGCAATAGTTCCCCGATCCTCGAAATTGTCGTCCGTGCGAATCCTAGTCGTCGAGTCGGTCGAATAAGGGAGGACGTACCACATGCAACGTAGAGACTTTCTTACCGGCGCAGCCGTAGGCGTAGTCGTCGGGGCTGGCGCCACTTATGTGGCGATGAGGCCAAGCGAAAAAGCGCCTATGGTCGCAAAGACGGAGGAGGAGCCTAAGGCACCGGCGGTTATGAAAGCGGCCAAAGACATGGTCATTGTGTCGACTTGGCCGCGCGACTTCCCGGGCCTCGGCACCGGCGCCCAACGCTTGGCGCAACGCATCACCGACATGACCGAGGGCAACATCAAGGTTCAGTATTTCGCCGCTGGCGAGCGCGTCGGCGCGTTCGATTCGTTCGACGAGGTGTCTTCCGGCAACGCCCAGGCCTATCACGCGGCGGACTACTATTGGAAGGGCAAGCACCCCGGCTGGGCCTACTATACCTCCGTTCCGTTCGGCCTCACCTATACCGAAATGAACGCCTGGATCCGCTTCGACGGCGGGCAGGAGCTGTGGGACAAGTTGGCCGGCGAGTTTGGCCTGAAGTGCGTGATGGCCGGCAACACCGGCGTCCAGATGGGCGGCTGGTTCAACAAGGAGATCAACACCGCCGATGATCTCAAGGGCCTGAAGATGCGTATCCCAGGCCTCGGCGGCGACGTCATGGCAAAGCTCGGCGCGTCTCCGGTGTCTCTACCGGGCGGTCAGATTTACGAGAACCTGGTTTCGGGCGCCATCGACGCCACCGAGTGGGTGGGCCCGTGGAATGACAGCTTCATGAAGTTCTATGAGGCCGCAAAGTACTACTACTATCCGGGCTTCCACGAGCCGGGCTCGATGCTGTCCTTCGGCATGAACAAGAAGTTCTGGGAAGGCCTGTCCAAGACCGATCAGCTCATCGTCGAAGCCGCCGCATCCACGGAAAACGACATCATGATGGCGGAGTACAACGCCAAGAGCGGCTCATCGCTCGCCACCCTGATCAACGACCACGGCGTCAAGCTACGCAAGTTCAGCGACGAGATTTACGACAGCTTCGGCAAGGCCGCGGAAGAGGTGTTCGAGGGTGTGCGCGCCCACAGCCCGTTGGCCAAGGAGATCGACGACAGCTTCCGGAAGGCGCGTAAGGACCTCGGCGGCTGGTCGAAAATCTCCGACCAGGCCTACGTTGAGCAGCGTAACCGCGTTCTCGGAGTCTAGATCGAACACGATACGTTCATGTCGGCGTGAAAGCGGAGCCATCGGGCTCCGCTTTCCGTGTGCATCGAACGGAGGGCCGGTTACAATGCGGGCGCCACATTCGACGCGATCCGGTTGGCCATGACACCGCCGCCCGAAGAACCCGCCGGTCGGACTGAATCGGCCGCGACGGCCGCAAAGACGACTGCCGATGGGACTGCCGACCCGGTCTTGCTGGGGCTGCGGATCACGGCCCTATCCGTGGCCGCCCTGGGGCTGCTGTTCGTCTTCAACGGCTACCTGATCTTCTGGCGCGGCTGGCCGGGGATCCTTGTACTGTTCCAGCATTTGGGACTGTTTGTCTTGGCGCCGCTGGCTTCCCCTCTGGAGGGTGGCGCGGCAGTCCTGGGCTGGATCCAACTCGCCATCTATGTGTTGCCCGTTGCCGCCATCGCGGCGGCGGTCATCCGCACGCCGGGGCGCTCGTTGCACGAAGACGCCGAGATTCTGACCGCCGTGGCCGCCTACATCGCGCGCGCGGCGTTTTGGGCGGTCCTGCTTGTCGGTCTGGTCGACATGGTGATCTCCTTCCTGCGGGTGGAAGGGCTTTTGGGGTCCGTCGTCGGTGAGGCGCTGGCCCAGGACCTTGGTCGCTCCAACTTCCGCGGCAGCTATGTCCACTACCCGCTCATCGGCCTTTCGTTGGTCATCGCCGGCTTTTACAGGGGAATCGGATTCACTTGGCTGGCGCTGCTGATCGTCATCGCCGAGCTGCAGATCGTGCTTGCCCGTTTCATCTTCTCCTACGAGCAGGCCTTCATGGCCGACCTGGTCCGCTTCTGGTATGGCGCCCTGTTCCTGTTCGCCAGCGCCTACACCTTGGTTCATCAAGGCCATGTGCACA
>Ga0307428_1001575_pt1 | contig 11314 bp, 10 predicted proteins | sample SalMarWE160240MG_FD_202161 | JGI IMG/M metagenome (GOLD analysis project Ga0307428, IMG submission 202161) | Salt marsh sediment microbial communities from the Plum Island Ecosystem LTER, Massachusetts, United States - WE1603-240 | ecosystem: Environmental > Aquatic > Marine > Intertidal zone >...
CGGTCTTCGGCGCCCTGACCAAATCCTGCGACAAACGCTGAGTTTCGCCGACGGCATCGAACCGAACATCCAGCTTGAATATACGCTCGACCGGCAGACTGTGAAACTGGACGCCAAAATCCGCAGAAAGACCCGACAGTATCGATTCAATATCACGTTCGGATTCAGCCTGGAGCGTAAACCAAAGATTGTACTTATGCTGCCGCTGATAGTTATGTGAAACGCCCTCCAGCCCGCTCACCGCCGCCGCAACTACCTCCAGCTTATCCTCCCGGACAGCAGCGCCCACCAGAGTGCTCACGAGTCCAAGTGCCCTGTAATCTATCAATGCTCCGATTCGCCGAATAACCCCAGCCTTTTTCAACGCTTCAGTCTCATTCAGCACGGTCTTTTCATCGGTGCAGAGCTTCTCAGCCAATCGCGCAAAAGGCCGGCGACAGACAACCAGCCCGTCCTGCAATGCGTTGCACAATCTCCTTTGCAGCTTCGTCAAGCGCTCTGTCATCTGTCTGCTCTCGGTCGGTAAGCGCAAACCGGGTCCGCTGCCAGATAGTCGCCGCTTAGCGCAAACGCCCTCGCCCTGCAGCCGCCGCATACTCCAACGTAATCACAGGTTCCGCAGTTGCCCGTGTAGTTACAGGGGTCGCGAATCTCGTTAAGAAACGGCGACTCTGTCCATATCTTGCCGAAATCGAAATCGTTCTCAAGTAGATTACCTGCGACTATGTCCAGAAATCCGCAGGTCTGCACGTCGCCGCGGTAACTTATAAATCCAAAGCCTTTCCCGGCCATACAACCGCTTACACCTTTGGTAAGCTGGTCAAGTTTCTCCTGCCGAACAAGTCGCGCAAAGGCCGGCGCGCAAGTGACTCGTACCTCAATTCCCGACTCGAGTTTCAACCGCAGCAATTCATTAAGCAGCGCTTCGTACTCAATCGGGTCAAGAATCTGGTCCCACATTTGCTCGGCCCGGCCGGTGGGCACGAGTGCGAAAGCGTTGAAACAGTTCGCCCCCAGCTTTTTTGCAAGCTCCGCAATTCCGAAGATTTCATCCACGTTCAGCTTCGTAATCGTAGTGTTTATCTGAAAGGGCATCTCTGACCTTGCAGCAATCTCGGCCGCTGTAATGATGGCGTCAAACGCACCAGAGGTCTGTTTGAACTCGTCGTTCGTCTCCGCAGAGGCGCCATCAAGAGAAAATGATAGTGCCGATACACCGGCTTCTCTAATTCTGGCAATTGATTCGTCGTTAATCAAATAGCCGCACGTGGCCATCACCATCCGCATGCCGAGTTTCGAACCGTAGCTGCCAAGCTCATAAATATCCTTCCGCTCCATAGGCTCACCGCCCGTGAGAATTATGACCGGCCGCGGACGCTTCTCCCCGCTTCTGCGCCGCCCCCCAGCCAGGGTAAAATCAGCCACCGACTTAAGTATCCTCTTGCATTGCCCAGTCGCCAGTTCCTGCTGCCCCACGCTGTAGCCCGCGCTTGCCCGGCAATACCGGCAGTTGAAAGCACATCGACGCGTCACTTCAAAAGCTACCAGCCTCAGCCTATCAGAATTATCTCTCATAACAGACGACAAGTGTACCCTATTATTCATCGCCGGTCAACGCCTTCTTAGTCAACCAGGTCGCATTACTGTCGCCGCAGCCCGCCAATTATGACTTGACGGACTCGCCCGGCAGTAATAAACTTGCCGTTTTGCTTCCTTCGGTTTCTTAGGAGTCTGACAGGTGCAGCAAGCTATTGCGAAGGCTAATGCTTTGATTGAGGCGATGGAGTACATCCGCAGCTTTCGAGGCCGGACCGTCGTCGTTAAGCTCGGCGGCAGCGTGCTCGACGAGCCTTCCCTGCGCAAAAAATTGCTCACCGATGTCGCCTTTATGGCCACCGTCGGGATGCAGCCCATCATCGTCCACGGCGGCGGAAAGGCCATAACAAATGCAATGAACCAGGCTGGACTCGAAACCGTCTGGGTCCAGGGCCTCCGCTATACCGACCAGCGAACGCTCACGATAGCAGAGCATACCCTCGTTCATAAGGTCAACACGCCCATCTGCCAAACACTTAAGGAGCTTGGCTGTGAGCCGATGGGACTACATTCGCTCAGCAGTTGCGTGCTCTCTGCCGAACCGTTGAGACTGGCCGGCGAAAACGGACGAAAGCTCGACCTCGGGCTCGTAGGCCGCATCACCGACATTAACGCCGATATGTTAAACGTCCTGTGTGCCGCCGGGACCATACCGGTCATCGCACCAGTGGCGCTTGATAAACGCAGCGGAAAGTTGAACGTCAATGCCGACAGCGCAGCCGGACAGGTCGCCGCCGCCGTACACGCCGAAAAGCTCGTGGTCGTAAGCGATACCCATGGAATCCTGGCGAACCTTGACGACCCGAAAACCACAGTATCAAGCGTCGACGAAAAGCAGATAAAGGATATGGTCAGTTCGGGTATTATTTCAGGCGCGATGTTGCCTAAGGTCGAGGCCTGCACAATCGCATTGGATGGCGGCGTAAAAAAGGCCCACATCATCGACGGCAGAATCGAGCACTCGCTGCTGTTAGAGATATATACCGACAAAGGTATCGGAACCCAGATAATCAAAAAATGAAAATTGGAGAGCAGAAACATGTTGAATGAGACATTAGCATTCCTGACGCCTGCGCCGATAGGGATATTACTGGTTCTTCTTGTCTTTTTATTTGTTTTTCTGATTCCGACCGCCCTGGTTGTTTTGCTCGTAGTTTATGTTTTAAAAAACAAAAAGGAAAAAGAAAAACTTCGCTCAGATGTGGAAAAACTCGGCGAAGAGATTAGCAAACTTAAAGAAGGACAAAACCAATAAACTAGGGGGCAAATTATGACTACCCAGGAGACAATTGATTTGTTCGACAAGTACGTTATAGCCAATTACGCGCGCCTGCCGCGAGTCATCGTCAAAGGCCACGGCTGTTACTGCTACGATGCCGATGGCAACGAGATATTGGATATGTTCCCCGGCTGGGCTGTCAGCGGCATAGGACACTGCCACCCCAAAGTCGTCGAGGCAATCAGAGAACAGGCCGGCCGGCTCCTGCACATCGACAATACCTTCTACTCCGAGCCGCAGGGTATTCTCGCCAAACTACTCAGTGAGCGAGCCTTCGGCGGCAAGTGCTTTTTCTGCAACAGCGGCGCCGAGGCCAATGAGGCGGCGATGAAACTGGCCCGCCTTCACACGGCTCCGCAAAAGTATAAGTTCATCACTGCCGAGGGAAGCTTCCACGGCCGAACTTTCGCCACCGTCGCCGCAACCGCACAGCCAAAGTACCACGAGGGCTTTTTGCCTTTGCCGCCCGGCTTCGTTTATGTGCCATTTAACGATGTTGACGCACTCGAGGCTGCTTTCAGCGACGAAGTTGCCGCGGTTATGGTAGAACCCATCCAGGGTGAAGGTGGGATAAATGTCGCCACGCGGCAGTATCTCGAAGCCATTCGTCGGCTCTGCGATGAAAACGCAGCCTTAATGATACTCGATGAAGTCCAGACAGGCATCGGACGAACGGGCAAGTGGTTCGGTTATCAGCATTTTGACCTTACACCGGACATTATCACTCTGGCAAAGACCCTCGGCGGGGGCGTCGCCATTGGTGCTATGATGGCCAAGTCGGATGTTGCCGCTTCCCTCGTTCCCGGTAAGCACGCCTCCACGTTCGGAGGCAACGCCCTGGCCTGTGCAGCCGCAATCGGGGTCATCGAGGCCATAGAGCAGGAAAACATGCTGGAAAATGCCGTCCAGCTCGGCGAGTATGCCAGGAAAAAACTGGACCAGCTCAAAGAAAAATACTCTATCATCGACCATGTTCGCGGCATAGGCTTGATGATTGGCATTCAGTTGACAGGCCCGTGCACAGACATCGCCGACAGATGCCTGGAAAAAGGCCTGCGCATCAACTGCACCAACAAAACGGTCCTGCGTTTTATGCCGCCTATGATAGCCACCCGCGACCAGCTCGACCAGGCTGTCGATATTCTCGACGGCGTTTTAGGTGAAAACGTAAAATGAAAGACTTCCTTTGCATAAACGATTGTTCAACAGGGCAACTGCACCAGCTCCTGCTGACGGCAGCCGAGCTTAAGAGGCTGTACAAGCAGGGCAGCCGCGACCTGTGTCTTTCCGGCAAAGTGCTCGCGATGCTCTTCGAAAAGCCCAGCCTGCGAACCCGAATCAGCTTTGAAGTCGCGATGACCGACCTCGGCGGAACCGCAATCTATGTCAAGCCAGAGGACATCGGCGGCATCGGAAAAAGAGAACCCATCAAGGATATCGCCCGCGTCATGAGCCGGTACGTTGACGGGATAATGGCACGGACGTTCGAGCACAGCGCGGTTATTGAACTGGCCGAGTTCGCGACCGTGCCGGTCATAAACGCACTGACGGACTGGTCCCATCCCTGCCAGGCGATGGCCGACGTTCTGACGATTCAGGAGCACTGCGGACACCTCGAGGGCGTCAAAATCGCCTTCATCGGTGACGGCAACAACGTTGCGCGGTCTCTCGCCTTTGCCTGTGTCAGGTTCGCAATGAAAATGGTCGTCGCCTCACCGGCTGGCTACGAGCTCGATGACCAGGCCATTCAAACGGCCAATCATACATCGCCCGATGCCGTCACGAGAACAAATGACCCGAAGCAGGCTGTCCTCGACGCCGACATTATTTACACCGATACCTGGGTCAGCATGGGTCAGGAAAGCGAAAAACAGAAGCGCATCGCCGACTTTGAAGGCTTCCAGGTCAATGCCCAACTGCTCAAATCAGCCGGGGCCGACGTCAAGGTTATGCACTGCCTGCCTGCTCATCGCGGCCTGGAGATAACCGACGAAGTCGCAGAGTCGGACAATTCCATCATCTTCGACCAGGCCGAAAACCGCCTCCACTTCCAACGAGCGCTGCTGAAGAAACTGATAAGCTAAACGCAAAAATTGAAAAACTATGGATAATAAGTCTTATAAAACTATTAAGGAATTGGTTTTTGATATTATTCATCAAACAAAAGATACGGTAGATTATAAAACTATTACAAAATATGTGAGAAAGTATTTCCCTGAAAGCAAGTGGAAACCAAGCCATTGGTCTTGGTATCGGAGTCAGATAAAAAATGGGAAATTCAAAAGTCAATTTTCTAAAGAAGAAAAGAAAAATCTTAATATAAAGTTACAAAAAGCCACGCCGAAGGAAGAAAATAATGTTAAGCGCATAGGTGATGCCATCTTAAATCATGTGCGCTTTGTGATAAATGAAACAGCAAAAGAAAATGCTGATTTAAAATTTAAACTGAACCGTTGGGTTTGTGCACGTTTGCAACAGGATGAGATTAGAGAGAAAAAACCCATAAAGCAAAAACTTTGGGATTCAGGGATATACTCTTGTCAATCTTGTGGCAAAGAATTCGAAACTATTAAAGGTGTTGAAATTCATCGAAAGGACCCATCGACAGGTTATTCTGTGGAAAATTGCGAGTTGCTTTGTTGTCGTTGTCATCAGGCAAAACAGTAAAGGTTAGCCTTACAAAGATGTAACCAAATGGAAGAAACTGTTGACTTTTTAGAAGATTATGTAAAAGACAATTACCAAGTCTTTGACAGATTTACGTTTGATTATCTGTTCAAAAGACTATTAGCTGATGGTTATGACAACGAGGAGGCAAAAGACATAATACTGTATAACTGCGCTCTGAGTACGTTAGTAACCCAGGAAAGACTGGATAATGAGTATTATCTTGAGATATCGGTGCAGGATGAAATAGCTCCAGATTTAGCGGAACTCAAAAAAGAAATTGCTTGTCAGATTATTGAGAATAAAATTCTTGAGATATTGTGAATGTGGATTCCTGTTTTCACAGGAATGACATATTCTGTGGGAGTGTAACATACCTGTTTGAAACCTGTGTCTGGTAAAGATAAAAAAATTCTCGTTGCTACCACCAATCCAGGTAAAATTGCTGAGCTAAGAGCGATGCTGGGAGGGGATATTAAGTGGGTCGGCTTGGCGGATTTTCCGGATGTTGCTGAGATTGAAGAGGACGGCGCTACTTTCGCCGAGAACGCCCGCAAAAAGGCGCTCGGCTACGCCAAAGCAACCGGCCTGTGGACCATCGCCGACGACTCCGGCCTGGCTATAGATGCGCTCGGCGGCGCGCCGGGCGTAAAGTCAGCACGATTTTCAGGCGCTCCGGATGAAAACAGAACACTGCTGGACCGCAAAAACATGCTGAAAGTCTTGAGACTTCTGAAAGCCGTACCCAGAGAAAAAAGAACGGCAAGATTTGTCTGCTGTCTGTGCCTGGCGAGCCCTGAAAAAGTATTGGCCGAAACCGAGGGAACCCTTCAAGGCCTTATCGCTGAAGAAGAAATCGGGCAAAACGGCTTTGGCTACGACCCGGTATTCTTTGTGCCGAGCCTAAACAAAACCGTCGCCCAGCTTTCGCGCCAGGAAAAAAACACAATCAGCCACCGAGGCATCGCCATCCGAAAACTAAAACCAATGCTGACGTCAATAATGTAAGAAAACCGCGATATCAATCTCAAAACGGTTTTACCTTGACATTTCTGCAGTCCGACAGTATCTGTCCAATTCTAAATTAAATCGTGCAAAACGCCGATGAGTGAACAATCGCCGATTCGGAGCGAATGCTCGGTATCTGCCAATGAAGAGACTAGGGGTCGGAACCTTTTATGGCAAAGCCAAGTTCCAATAATAAATCGCTTGTCATTGTCGAATCGCCTGCCAAGGCGAAAACGATAAACAAATACCTCGGCCCAGATTTTGAAGTCAAATCCTCGATGGGCCATATCCGAGACCTGCCCTCGAAAGGTCTCAACGTCGATATTGAAGACGGCTTCAGGCCGACCTACGATATAATGCCCGGTAAAAAACGCATCGTCAACGCGCTCAAGGCCGCCGCCAAAAACTGTCGTGACCTCTACCTGGCCACCGACCTCGACCGCGAAGGCGAAGCAATCGCCTGGCACCTGGCACAAATTCTCGGCGTCCCCCAGGAAAAAACCTACCGCGTCATCTTCAACGAGATAACCCGCTCGGCCATAAAGCGGGCTTTTGCTGAGCCCGGCAGGCTCGATATCGATAAGGTTATGGCACAGCAGACCAGGCGGATTCTCGACAGAATAGTCGGCTATCAAATCTCGCCCCTGCTCTGGAAAAAAGTCGCACGCGGCTTGTCCGCGGGCCGCGTCCAGTCCGTCGCCGTCAAAATGATAGTCGAGAGAGAAAGGCAAATCCGCGCCTTCGAACCCACCGAATACTGGCTTATCCCCGCCGTCTTCTCCTCCGATTTAGACCGCGACTACCGCCAACACTGGCTCCAATTCGTCAGCCCCGCGACAGAAAACGACAAGCCTCCAACAGCAGCACAGCAGAACCACTGGCTCGCTGAGCACAACGCCTTCAAGGCAGAGCTTGACAGGCTCGGTGACGAAAGATTCAAGGCCTCCAATAAGCAGCAGGCGGAAAAAGTCTTCACCGCCCTCAAGCAAGCTGCTTTTCAGGTCGCCGATATTCAGACCAAGCTGTCCATTTCCCAGCCGCCGGCGCCTTTTATCACTTCGACTCTCCAGCAGACAGCAGCCAACAGGCTGGGCTTCTCCACGAAAAGAACTATGATGGTTGCTCAACAGCTCTACGAAGGAATTGACCTGGGCTCAATGGGCTCGCTCGGCCTTATCACATACATGCGAACAGACAGCACTCACCTCTCCCCCGAGGCAATCACCGAGGCACGCAACTACATCAGCAGGCATCTTGGACCCGATTATCTCCCTGCCAAAGCCAGGCTCTACTCCGCAAAGAAAGGGGCACAACAGGCCCACGAAGCCATTCGCCCAACCGACCTCGACCTCACACCCGCCGAAATCAGCCAATACCTCACCAACGACCAGTGCAAGCTCTACGAGCTGATATGGCGCCGATTTACAGCCTGCCAGACAGCTCCTGCCAGGTGGAACGTCACAAATCTGAGCATCACCGCCGATACCTCCGCCGGCAAATGCTTCTACAAAACGACCGGACGTGTGCTCGTCTTCGATGGCTTCACAAAACTCTGGCCCACCACCTCAGAGCAACAGCAGTTGCCATCCCTGAAACCGGGCCAGAAGCTCTCCCCCGTGCACATCGACCCGCAGCAGCATTTCACCAAGCCGCCAGCCCGATATACCGAAGGTTCTCTCGTAAAGGCGCTTGAGAAAGAGCGAATCGGTCGGCCAAGCACCTATGCCACAATCATCAGCACCGTTCAGGACCGCGGCTACGTCGAGCAGCAAGATAAGAAATTCTTCGCCACCGACCTTGGCGAGGTCGTCACGGACAAGCTCAACGAATACTTCCCGAAGATAATGGACATTGCTTTCACACGGTATATGGAGGACCAGCTCGACAAAATCGAAGAACAACACCTCGACTGGCTCGGCGTCCTGCGAGAATTCTACGGCCCGTTCAAACAAAACCTCGATACCGCCACCGCCGAGATGAAGCATGCCAAGGCCGAGGTCGCCCCCAGCGACTACACCTGCCCGCGGTGCGCCCAACCACTCGTCTACAAGTTCGGCAAGAGGGGCAAATTCCTGAGTTGTTCGGCATATCCGGACTGCAAGTTTGCCTGCCCCTGCGATAAGGACGGCAGGATGGTCGAAGAAAAGCTCAGTCAGCATAAATGTCCGAACTGTGGAAAACCAATGGTATACAAGCATGGGCGATTCGGCCAATTTCTCGGATGCAGCGACTATCCGGACTGCAAAACCATTGTCAACATAGATAAAGACGGCAATATCCTGCCGCCCAGGAAACCGCCCGAGCCTACCGGTATCAAATGCTACAGGTGTAAAGATGGTGAGCTGGTAGTTCGTCAGGGCAAAAAGGGACCGTTTTTGGGCTGCAACAGGTTTCCGAAATGTCGAACCATCGTCAGTTACAACCAGTTGGACCTGCTTAAAGACCTGCAGTCATCCGGCAAATGGCCGCCCAAAACCCCTGAACAGGCAGACAAGCTTCTGGGACGCAAAAACACAAAAAGGACAAAAAAGACTGCCAGGACCAGCAAGTAGCACTCCACAGACCCGCCGTAGCGGGCCCAACTTGTCGGCCCTCGCTAAACTATCGTACCAGAAACGCCGATTTGGAAATCAGCAGCCGAGGAAAAAATCCGGCATAAACAAATTTAGCTTAACCTGGTATAATACCGTGGTTAGCTGGTTCCGCCGGGTAAATTGCAAATGAATAAAAACGAAAAAATTGAAGTCAAGCCCCTTGAAACGGTCGAGCCCATCGGCAAGCGTGTTCTAATCCGCAAGGATGAGGATAAAAAACAGACCAAAGGCGGCATTCAACTGCCCGACAATATAGAAATTCCCACCATTACAGGCCGAATCGTCTCCATCTCTGCCGAGGTCGACAACAGCCCCGATATACCATTGCGGCAGTACGACAAGGTGCTTTTTAATCCAAAAGGTGCCATACCCGTCGATTTCGAGGGGGACAACCGACTTTTCGTCGTGGATGTCGAAAACGTGGTCGCCGTCTTCCGAAAAGCATAGGTCGGATTACCAGTACCGGTGCACCAAGCAAGACACCGCCAAAATGCCATCGTCTCTTCCCAGACTTTCGCCTAAAGTTGCCTGGACGGGTGATGGACTTTATACTAAACAAGTACTGAACTGGAACCTGGAGAACTTAAATGGACCTACTATTATGAAATCAGTCGAGACCTTTAACATTTTTGGGTCAGCAGCTCACCGAATAAGTTTGCTGGTTATTCTTGCATTGACTGGGACGCTTGCCACGAAACCAGACTGCTCCGTCGGCAGTACTCATCACGTATGGGACAAAGTCGAAATCGCCCTGCACGCAGACAAATCCTATAAAAACCCGTATACAGAAACAGACGTATGGGTAGACTTGAAAGGACCTGGATTCGATAAACGCTGCTACGGCTTCTGGGATGCCAACAATACCTTCCGTGTCCGAGTATTGGCAACTTGCCCCGGAACGTGGAGTTGGGTCAGCGGCTCCAACCAGTCCGATTCGGGGCTCAACGGAAAAACAGGCAAATTTATTGTTCGCAAATGGACCGAAGCCGAGAAGAACCAAAACCCCTGCCGCCGGGGTATGATAAAAGCCTCCGCGAACGGCCACGCATTCGAATATGCCGATGGCACGCCCTTTTTTCTCGTGGGCGATACCTGGTGGTCGGCCGGTACTTTTCGGTACCGCTGGCATGATGACGACAAACCGCGACCCATGGGGCCACAGGCAGGGTTCAAGGACTATGTGAGATTTCGCCGCAGCCAGGGATTCAACTGCATTGCAATGATAGCCGCCTTTCCCAACTGGGCAAATGATAACAAACCGCCCCGTCTCAGGACAGCCGACGGCACCGAACTTCGCTCGGCCTGGCCGCAGGCTGGCACAAACAGTGCCAAGGATATGACCGACGAAAATGGTAATAGCCCATTTTTCTTTCCCGGCACTGTGCCGGGATACGAAGAATATTTTCCCGATGTTGACCGTATCAATCCACTGTACTTTCGTAATCTGGACAGAAAAATTGATTATCTAAACGCCCACGGTTTTGTTCCTTTCATCGAAGTGGCTCGACGCGACATAGGACCGGCCTGGAAAAAGTATTATCAGTGGCCGGATTCTTACACACGCTATATCAACTATCTATGGAGCCGGTATCAGGCCAACATCTGTCTTTTCAGTCCCATCCATTTCGATTCGCGCAGCAGTCTCGCTGCCGAACATTGGAATGTGGCTGCAAACAGGATGATTGAAAAGTACGGCCACCCACCCTTCGGAACATTGGCAGGCTGCAACCCCGCCGGTTCTTCGCTAAAGTATTTTGACCATAGGACAAACGCTGCGTGGATAACGTTTCATCAAATAGGCAACTCGCACCGGCACAAAAGCTTCGCTTACATCACAGAGATTTTTCACGCATCACCACCTTTACCCGGCATCAACGGTGAGCCTTATTACGCGGGGATGCATGGTTCGCCGGGTGGGTCCGAGCAGTCTGGACTCAACTGCCGTTCGCATATGTATGGAAGTGTCCTCTCAGGTGGTTATGGCGGCCACATTTATGGCGCAGGTGACCGCGCACCGAAGGGAGGAGCAATGTGGGCCGGCGAGGTCGAGATGGTCGATAAACCACACATCTGGGACGCAATAAAATGGCCGTCAGGTGACCAGATGCGGCACCTCCGAAGTTTTCTATTGTCTGAGGGACCCAGGTATCAGGACCTTGAGCCTGCTACC
>Ga0307428_1001578_pt1 | contig 11308 bp, 13 predicted proteins | sample SalMarWE160240MG_FD_202161 | JGI IMG/M metagenome (GOLD analysis project Ga0307428, IMG submission 202161) | Salt marsh sediment microbial communities from the Plum Island Ecosystem LTER, Massachusetts, United States - WE1603-240 | ecosystem: Environmental > Aquatic > Marine > Intertidal zone >...
TTGAAGCGGTGAATCTCGTCGATAAATAATATGGTTTTCTGCTGGTAGAGCTTGGCGCGCTCTTTGGCCTCCTCGATTATCTGCCGCAGGTCGGCCACGCCGGCGCTGACGGCGCTTACCGGGCTGAAGTGGGCCTGGGTGGAGTTGGCGATAACAAAGGCCAGGGTGGTCTTGCCGCTGCCCGGCGGCCCCCAGAGTATAATTGACGGCACCTTGCCGGCTACGATGGCTTTTCTTATTACGTGGCCCTTGCCCAGCAGGTGCTCCTGCCCGACAAAGGCGTGCAGTGCGGCGGGGCGCATGCGGGCGGCTAAGGGGGCGTCCCGCCTTTTCTGTTCGTCAAACTGGCGCTCGAACATGTCCATGGCTTTTGTACCTTAATACTTTACCCCAAACCCCGGATTTTATCCAATCCGCCCCAATTATATCTATTCCCGCCCGCCGCCCTTTGTGGTAGGGCTAACGCACTTTAAAAATCTAGCTGAATTTCCCCCTCACCTAGCTTCCCCGGGGAAAAACGTAAAGAATCAATAGCAGTTGGATAACCCCCACTCCAACGACCACCCACAGCACCGGTCTTAAGAAGACATCGGCCGCTGTGCTTTCGGCCAGCATCGATGTCCAGACATAGAGAAAGGCGATAGCCGCCACCCCCAGAAACTCCCAGATGACCGCCATAAACTCTTCCAGTATCAGGTCGTTGATTAGCTTCATTATGAGGGGAATAGCCATGAGAATGGCCCCGGCCACAATCAGGGCGAAGTTGGCAATCACCGCCCCGATTATGCCGCACACCATTCCGGCCGCTACCAGGATAATCATAAATGCTTTAAGTGAAAGTCTGGAACCATTCATTATCAGTTGACCTCCCCCCCCGTTTTATCTTATCCCGCCCGCCGCCCTTTTATGGAAGCGGGCTCCCGCCCTTTTTATCCCCACCCCTTAATTCTATCACGGCTAACTCCTCCCCTTATCCCCCCCCCTATTTATACCGCTCCACCTCAAATCGGTACAGCTTCACCGGCTCATCGGGAGCGATGCCCGCCTTCTGGCGGCAGATGCCTATCTGCTCCTCGGCGCTCTCGACTCCCTCCAGGTCGGGCAGGAGCAGGCCCTTCCGGCTTCCCGCTTCCACGATAACCCCGTAGCGCCTGGCGTCGAGCTGTCTCCGGCTTCTCACCGGCCTGGGCTCAGTCAGGACGTCCACGCTGTAGTCAAGCTCGCCGAGCTCATCGGCGGTAACGGGGTAGAAGCGCGGGTCCCGCCTCGCCGAGCTGATGGCATTGACGATAATCTCCTCGGCTATGTTGTTCCTCTGCGGTTCAATAGTGCCGATGCAGCCCCTCAGTTCGCCGCCCTTATGGATAGAGACAAAGACACCGGCCTTTGGCTTCATCTCGGGGGTAAGCCTTTTCACCTGTGCCACCTTCCCCCTCCTGACGTAGCTCTCCACCGTTCGCTTGGCTAATCTCACCAGTGGGTGCACCTATTTGCCTCCGCCTTTTATTATGATACCTGCATAGCCCACCACGCTGGAGTAGTCGCCGGTGGCATCACCGCTGGTCTGGTACTTAACCAGTTCGGCTCCGGTTGCCCCCAGTTCCTTGGCGGCGGCGATAAGGCAGACCGCCGGGCCGTAGGCACACATTGATATATCCAGCTCCTGGTAGCGACGGGTCAGTTCGTCCTCATCAAGTTTCAGCATAGCCTCGATTGCCTTAGTGTCCTTTTCCTCGGCGATTTCCTGCGGCTCGTAGTGGGTCATATCGCCGCTGGCGATAATTACCGCCTCTCCCTTCGACTCCTTAATTGCCCTGGCTATATCCTTACCAATTTGCTGGTAAACCTCAGCGGGAGCTTGGGCCAGGATGATGGGCACTATCTTGATATCCGGCTTTAAATACTGCAGAAACGGAAGCTGCACCTCGACGGCGTGCTCTTGGAGATGGGCCGCTTCATCCTCCCGCAGGTAGTCGGAGCTGGCTAGAAGCTTTTTACCCAGCACTGAGTCGATTTCGACCTCACCCAGGGGTGTTTGCCATTTTCCTTCGGTCATGATGCTGAACGGCTCCCCCGCGCCGGTGTGGCTGGGTCCAATGATAATAAAAGTATCCCTGAACTTAACCCTGGATATGGTAGCCCCGGCTACCGGCCCGGAATAGGGGTATCCGGCGTGGGGCATAAGCAGGCCGATTGCCGCTTCTTTTTTGGCGGTCTTATCAACCAGCATTTCCATCATTTCCCGTATCTCTGGCGCCGAGCCGGGGTAAAATCGTCCGGCGGCGATGGCATTCCTTATCATTTTACCCCCTCCTTCGGGCCGCCTCCCCTGAAGTTAAGCTCCGCCCCGCAGAACCGGCACTTTGAGCCCTCCAGCCCGACTACCTCGGTCTGGTAACCGAGGCGCCGCGCCACGGTCTTACCGCAATTATAGCAGACGGTGCTTTCACTACTATGCCCGGGAACATTACCGGCATAGACGAACTTCAGCCCGGCCTTTTTCCCAATCTCGAAGGCATGCTCTAGGGTGGATATTGGGGTGGGGGGTAATCCCGTCATATTATAGTGGGGGTAAAAGCGGGTCACGTGCCATGGGGTCAGTTCTCCCAGTTCCTCCCTTATCCAGCTGGCGATGCCGTTTAGCTGGTCGTCATCGTCGTTCATGGTAGGTATGATGTTGGTTACCACTTCAACGTGCATATTCCACTTATCCTTGGCCCGCTTGGCAACCTCAAGTATCCCTCGCCAGCGGCTTATCTTAGCCAGCTTTTGGTAAAGAGAATCACTGAAACCCTTGATATCAACCCGCCAGGCATCAAGGTAAGGACCGATGGTATCCAGCGCCTCGGGGGTAAGATAACCGTTGGTCACATAGACGGTATAAAGGTTATTTCTCTTGGCTAGCTTGGCCGAGTCAAGGGTGTATTCGAACCAGATACTGGGCTCGTTGTATGTCCAGGCGATACCCTGGCAGTTGTGAGCTTTAGCCAGTTCCACGGCTGTCTCAGGCGGAACTTCCTGGGAATTAAGCCAGGGTTCGTTATCTGCCGGGCAGGCTATTTCCCAGTTCTGGCAGTCCTGGCAGTGGAAGTTGCAGCCCCAGCCTCCTATAGAGAAAGCCAGGCTACCGGGGAAAAAGTGGAATAGCGGTTTCTTTTCAATAGGGTCAACGGCTACCGATGACGCCTTGGCATAGTTCAGGTTATACAGGGTCCCGTCGCGGTTCTGGTAGACACGGCAGACACCAAACTTGCCTGGAGCTATATTGCAGCGCCACTGGCAGATGCCGCACCTCACCCTGGAGTTCGGCAGCTTCTCATAGAGCATTGCCTGGTGCATAATGCTCCTTTTTCTAATTATATCACTCAACTGGAGGCAATCACACCCCGCCCCAATCTTTAACCAGTGTTTTATTTCCCATACCCACCCGCCCAAAAAGGCTCCGCCTCTATTCACTCTTTTTTAGCCCCTCCCATGTTGGCGGTTGTTGTACTTCCCGCCCGCCCGCAGGGGCCGACACCCAAATCTCTTGCTTTGTGGGGTGGGGGGATAAGGGGAGGTTCCCCACCTTATGGGGGATGGGTTAAAAAGGGCTTTAGCCCTTTTACCTTAAAGGGCGGCGGGTGGGAAAAGATATAAAAATGGGGGGTTGGGTTTCTTGACTGTCTGTGTACTAAAAGCTAGACTTGGTGGGATGAAGGTTATCGGTCTTACCGGCGGCATTGGCAGCGGCAAGAGCACCGTTTCCCGCTTCCTTAAGGAGCTGGGGGCAACGGTTGTTGACGTGGATGAAGTATGGCATAAAGCGCTGGAAGCTGATACCGAGGTCCGGCAGGAGATGGTGACCGCCTTTGGCACCGGGATTCTTACTCCCAACCGGGGGGTTGACCGCAAGAAGCTGGGCGAAATTGCCTTTGGTAATCCGGAGGCTTTGGACCGGCTGAATAATATAACACACCCCTGGATGTATAAGAAGGTAAAGGCTCAGCTTGGGGAGTACCGGCGGCGGGGGGTAAGGGTGGTGGTGCTGGAGTTACCTCTGCTGGTTGAGGTGCCTCTTTCCATGAGAGCTGGCGAGCCTTCATTATCGGATGAAGTAGACGAGGTCTGGGTTACCGTAGCTCCTGAAGCCACGGTGCTCAAGCGGTTGAAAGAAAGGGGCGGGATTTCCGAAGATCAGATACTAGCTCGTATCCGTTCCCAGCTTTCCGCTGAGGAGCGAACCAAGCGAGCTGATGTGATTATTGATACTGATTGCAGCCTTGATGAGCTGGGAGCAAGGGTAAGGGAACTGTGGCGGAAGCTGGCGCTTGACACCTAGCTGTGGCAATTGCTACAATAGCCTGTTTGGGAGGAAGAAGATTTACGCTATTATTGAGACCGGGGGTAAGCAGTACCGGGTAGACCCTGGCCAGACTATAGATGTGGAGCGCCTGGATGCGGCGGAGGGTGATACCGTGGAACTGGATAAGGTATTGCTCATCGCCGACGGTGACCAGGTAACCATCGGTACGCCTACCGTTGACGGGGCTAAGGTAGTTGCCACCTCTAAAGGGACAGGTAAAGGCGATAAGGTTATCGTCTTTAAGTATAAGCCCAAGGTGCGTTACCGCAAGAAGACGGGCCACCGGCAGCAGTATACCCGGCTGGTTATTGATAAGATAGTTGGGCCGGGTATAGCCGAGGTTAAACCGGCTAAAAAGACCCGGCGGCGCAAGAAAGAGGTGACCGAAAGTGGCGCATAAGAAGGGTGGTGGCACCAGTCGTCTGGGCCGTGACAGCGAGTCAAAGCGGCTGGGAGTTAAAAGATACGCTGGTCAGTACGTGCAGGCCGGTACTATCATAGTTCGGCAGCGGGGCACCCGCATTCACCCCGGTAATAACGTCGGGGTGGGTAGGGACTACACCATTTATGCCCTTATTGACGGCGTGGTTAAATTTGAGCCTACCAGCAACAACAGGAGGAAGGTTAGCGTCTACGCTAGCTAAATGTTATGAAGCCCAAGATTCATCCCGAATATTTCACTGATGCCAAAGTAATCTGTGCCTGCGGTAATACCTTTACCACCGGCTCTACCAAGAAGATATTAAAGGTTGAGCTGTGCAGTAAGTGTCACCCCTTTTTCACCGGTGAGCAGCGGGTTGTGGATACTTTGGGGCGAGTGGAGCGATTTAAGCGGCGCTACAAGTTGGAGGGTTAGACTAATATTTTAACGAGGTAGGAGCGGGCAGTTAAACCGCTCCTTTTTTATTATGGCTAAGAAATTTTACTATGGTGGTCAGGCGGTTATGGAGGGGGTGATGATGCGTGGGCAGAAGGCAATGGTTACCGCCGTGCGCCGCCCCGGTGGCGGGCTGGCTTTCGATACCCAGCTCCTATCGGGCTTCTATTCCGGCAGGCTGAGGAGAACGCCGCTAATTCGGGGGGTCATTGTTCTGATTGAGGCCCTGGTTCTGGGTATCAGGAGCCTGCTCTATTCAGCCAATGTCTCTCTGGAGGAGGAAGAGGCGAAGATTTCCGGGTGGTTCGTCTGGCTGCTGTTAGCCGTTTCGGTGGCGGTGGCGGTCGTCCTCTTCTTTCTGGCGCCCCTTTTCCTGGCCAACCTGATTAAGCCCTATATCACCTCAGCCCTTGTCTTCAGCCTGGTGGAGGGCCTTATCCGGGTGGTTATCTTCGTCCTTTACCTGTGGCTAATCTCTCTGGTGCCCGATATCAAGCGCTATTTCGCCTACCACGGCGCTGAGCATAAATCGATAAATGCCTACGAGGCTGGCGTTCCTATGGAGGTGGAAGCCGTCAAGAAATACGGCACTGCCCACCGTCGTTGCGGTACCAGCTTTCTCTTTGTCGTGCTGATTATAGCCATCATCGTTTTTGCCCTGGTCGGTCTGCCGTCTTTTGGGCTGCTGGTGCTATCGCGGATACTGCTCATCCCGGTTATTGCCGGCCTGGGCTACGAGGTCATCTACTTTACCGCCAATCACGCTGACAACCCGGTGGTGAGGGTGATATCCGCTCCGGGGCTGTGGCTGCAGGCGATGACCACGCGGGAGCCCGCGGACGACCAGCTTGAGGTTGCCCTGGCGGCGTTGAGCAAGGCGGTGGAGATTGACCAGGCGGAGGAAGCTCAGCCTTCCAAATCGGCTTTGGTCAGCTCCTGAAAGAAGCAGGTGGGGTTGCCGGTGTGGCAGACGGGTCCTGCGGCTTTTCCCTTAATCAGTATTGTGTCGCTGTCGCAGTCTTTCCAGACCTCGTGGACGGTGATGATGTTGCCGGAGGTGGCGCCCTTGTGCCAGAGTTCCTGTCGGCTGCGGCTGTAGAACCAGGCTTCGCCGCTTTCCAGTGTCCGTCGGAGGGATTCTTGGTTCATGTAGGCGAGCATTAGTACCTCGCCGGTGTCGGCGTCCTGGGCGATGGCGGGGATTAGCCCGTCTTTGTTGTATTTAATGTCTTTTAGCATTTTCCCTATTATATAACATATGGGGGGTTTTTGCCTGTTTTTTGGCGTGCGTATTGCGTCCCACCCTCCCGCCCTAAAAGGTGATACCTTTTTACGGATGCTGTTTTTTTAGGGGGGGGTAATAAATTTACGTTTAGGAATGAATGTGAAGGGGAGCCAAGAGGCGCCCCTTTTTTTATTGGGGGGGGGGAGGTATAGAAATCGCATAAAGAAATCATTATAATAAAAGGGGAGTCCCGATGGGAAAAACAACAATGCAGAGGTACCCCAGGTTACCAGATAGCGATTTGCTAGATGATGATGCGTTAGTGCCTCACAAATATAAAATCCCTGTTGATAAATTTAAAGAAATAATAATATCCGCAATCGAGACAGCGGGGAGAAAATCTAGTAGAGCTATTCTTAATCTCCCCGATGATGCTTCTGAGGAAGAGGTGCAGAAAACATATCAGAAAGAGGGATGGGAGCTATTTAAGTACTTCATAAAGTATTGTGGTGACCCAGCTTCCACTGCTCATCAATACCTACAGAGAAAGTGTGTCGATGTTGCTAAAGAACAGTTCAGAAATAGAACACTGCAAAAAGAAAGGATGAATTCGGCGTGGAGGTACCAATTTATTGCGAAAGATGCTGCCACTGCTTCAAAAAGATTTGAAAGCGTTTCGGATATTGGGCTGGCTGAAGCGGATTTCAACGCTGTAATCCGATATAAACATTCTAAGTCAAAACTAGCTATTTATGTATCAGTGAAGAATCGGTCAAATACTATGGGTGGTCAGGATTGGCCTAAGGCAATCCCGGCTTTAGAGAAAGAAGCAAAATTAGATAAAAACAGAGACGGTGACTATATATGTGTATTTGGTATTAGCATGGAGCGTGGCCAAAGGAGTATAAGGCATAGCCAAAAAACTGGTAATGCTTATTCTATAAACACGGAGCTGTGGTTTTCTGACTTTTTTTGGCCTTTCTTTTCTAACTACTCGTATGAAGAGGTTACTAAGTTCGTACTGGAAGTTCTGTTAGCGAATCAGGAGCAAAACTTTGCTGTTAGTGAAGATGTGCCGCAAGAATTAGTTGAATCTTTTCAAGAATATTGCAGAGAAGCAAACCTGCTGGATAAACATGGTCGTTTTAATGACGCGTACAAACTTGTGGAATTATTCTGTCGTAAGGTTAAGAGAAGAGCTAGGAATCAAAGAGCAAAATAATTAACTTGATTTTATGTAGGTGATTAAGGTGGACATTTTTAAGACTGACTTGTGGTTAGGTGATTCCAGAGAAGTTTTAAAACGATTTCCTAATCGGTATTTTAATCTTATTGTTACTTCTCCGCCATATGCGGATGCGCGACACAAACACTATGATAGTATAAGCCCTGACGAATACGCTAATTTTATATTGAGTTTCCATGAACAATTCTGGCGAGTGTTGGCTGATGATGGTTCTTTTGTATTAAATGTAAAAGACAGGGTTTCTAATGGTGTTAAACATAGGTTTGTTTGGCATACGATAGAAGCGCTATCTGAAAAAGGGTGGCTTTGTATTGATGATTATATATGGGTAAAGCCTAATGCTATGCCTGGATACTGGCCTAATCGCTTGAGGGATGAGTGGGAATATTGTTTTCATATGACCAAAGATAAAAAGTTTGCAATGTATCAAGAATCAGTGAAGAAACCTATTGGTGATTGGGCAGAAAAAAGACTAGCTAAACTCACGGGTAAAAGTAATGGCAGACACAATAGCGAGAATTCTAGCGGGTTTGGTCGTGATTTACGCAAGTGGGTAAACAAAGAAGCCGTTCTTCCAGGGAATGTTGTTAATATGCCTTTGGTTGGGAAGAATATGGGACATCCCGCGGTATATCCAGTCGGGCTTCCCGAGTTTTTTATCAAGTTGTTTACAAAACCGGGCGATAATGTTTTAGACCCATTTGCTGGTAGTGGGTCGACGGCACTAGCAGCAGAAAAACTAGATAGAAACGTCGTAATTATAGACTCTAAACAAGAGTATTTTGAAACAATGAAAACTCGTATTGGAAAAACTTGCCCATTGAATCGACAACGGACGTTTAATGAAATGTTGAATGACGATGTTAGTAGTAAGCCTTGGAGCGCAGTTACCCTACATTATTCCGTCCAATCCTAGCTAAACAAAGCTAAAGTACTCAAAGCCCCTCTCCCCCTGTCAAGGGGATTCTTTTTGGGGGGATATAAAGGGCTTTAGCCCTTTTACATTAAAGGGCGGCGGGCGGGTACAGATAAAAATGGGGGAGGCTTAGCTACAGGCTCATAGCGGCTATAGCCTGCTTCAGGTTAATGTCTTCGGTGTAGAGCGCTTTGCCGACTATGGCGCCTTCGGCGCCCAGCGATTTGAGCATCTTGAGGTGGTTAATTGACGAGATGCCGCCGGCGGCGATGACCGATGCCTTGACCGAGTTAATCAGTTCGGCAGTTGCCGAGAAGTTGGGCTCGGTGAGGGTGCCGTCGCGGTCAATATCGGTGTAGATGAAGCGCCTGACGCCGACCCCGACCATGAACTGGGCCAGTTCTACCGCCTTGCGCCCGGTGTCGCGGCGCCAGCCATGGCTGGCCAGGTAGCCCTGGCGGGCGTCAATGCTGACGATGATGGATTCCCGGTACTTGCGGCAGGCCTGCTCGACGAGCTGGGGGTCTTCCAGGGCGGCGGTGCCTAAAATTACCCGCTCGATGCCGGCTTTGAGCATCTGCTCCACCGTTTCCAGCTGGCGGATGCCGCCGCCGAGCTGGGTGGGGATTAGCGCCGCTTTGGCTATCTCGGTGATGATATCGAGGTTAGCGACCTCTCCTTTGGCGGCGCCGTCGAGGTCAACGATATGGAGGCGGGGTGCTCCCATCGACTGCCATTCCAGGGCGACCTCTACCGGGTCGTCGGAGAAGACCGTCTCCTGCTCGTAATCGCCCTGGTAAAGGCGAACGCACTTGCCGTCTCTAATGTCTATGGCAGGTATAATATCCGTGATAACCTACCTAATAGCCTATAGATTGATGTTGGAGTACTTGCGCCATGGTCGAGCCAGGAATGCCTTGCTGTCCTTGTCCTTGTTTTCCAGAATATCCAGCGAGCGGTTGATGACCTTGCGGGTATCGCTGGGTATGATGACGTCGTCGATGTAGCCGCGCTCGGCCCCCTTGTAGGGGTTCTCGTAGATTTCGCTGTACTCCTCGATTCGCTTAGCCGCTGTCTCCTTGGGGTTCTCCGACTGCTTGATTTCCTTGGCGAAGATGACGCTGGCGGCGGTCTCGGCACCGACGATGGTGACCCGGGCGGTGGGCCAGGCGAAGACCAGGTCGGCGCCGATGCCCTTATCGAGCATGCCGTAGTGAGCGCCGGCGTAGGACTTGCGCAGGATAATCGAAATCAGGGGGACGGTGGCGTCGGCCCAGGCGAAGAGCAGCTTGGCGCCGTGGCGCAGGATGCCTTTCCAGTCCTGCTCGGAGCCTATCATATAGCCGGGGCAGTCGCCCAGGGTGACGATGGGGATGTTGAACAGGTCGCAGAAGCGGGCAAAGCGCGCCCCCTTATCGGCGGCGTCGCAGTCTATAGTTCCCGCCGCCCACATGGGCTGGTTGGACCAGATGCCCACCGGGCGGCCGTTGAAGCGGGCGAAACCGGTGATAACGCTCTTGGCGTGGTCCTTAAGTATCTCGTAGAAATAGCCGTCGTCGACGACGGCTTTGATAACTTTATACATATCGTAGGGGTGGATGGGTTTATCGGGGATTATGCTGTCCAACTCGGGGCAGAGGCGCTCCGGGTCGTCCTGGGTTTCGGTGCGGGGTGGCATCTCTTTGTTATTGGAGGGGAACAGCGCCAGCAGCTCCTTGGTCTTGTCCAGGGCGTCCTTATCGTCGGCGGCGACGATGTGGGTCTGGCCGGATTTGACGGCGTGCGCCTTCCAGCCGGAGAGCTCCTGCAGGGAGATTTCCTCCCCCAGCTGGGTCTTGACGAAGGCCGGGCCGGCGATGCCCATAAATCCGGTTTCCTTGCACTGGATGATGAAGTCCTGCATGATGGGGTGGTAAGCCTGCCCGCCCAGGCAGGGGCCCATTAGCACGGCTATCTGGGGGATGATGCCGGAAGCCCGTATCTGGGCTTTGAACAGGTTGCCGTACATTTCCAGGGTGTCCATGCCTTCCTGGAGGCGGGCGCCGCCGGAGTCGTTCAAGCCCACCAGGGGCCAGCCCATCTCCTTGGCGAAATCAATGGCCCGGATTTCCTTAATACCGTGGTATTCGCCGAAGGTCCCGGCCATAGCCATGAAGTCTTCGGAGAAGGCGACCACCGGGCGGCCGTTGACCATGCCGTAGCCGGTAACCACCCCTTCCGCCGGTACCTCCGCCTTTTCCATGCCGAAATGGGTGGTGCGGTGCTTGACGAACAGCCCCAGCTCGTTGAAGGTGCCCTTGTCAAAGAGATAGTCGATTCTCTCGCGGGCTGTCCACTGGCCTCTCTGGTGGCGCTTTTCGATGGCTTCCGTGGAAGCCATCTGCTCTATTTTGGCTCTCTTTTTCTTATATTCTTCGATTAGCTCCTCAGTTGATGACATTTCTAAGTACTCTCCTTCTAGCTTCAGGCTAATTATAGCACTATCGTCTGCGGGCGACAAATTGAGGGGGGTTTTTAGCGCTGGTTCTGCTTCCCACCCCCTTTTAACGGTTCTCTTTCTTCCCACCCTCCCACCCTTATAAGCTGCGCTTCTAGCACTTTATGACCCGCCCCTCCACTGGGGGTGGGGGAAGATAATCTCTCTCCTCTGGGGGAGGGGAGAAGGAGGGGTTAATTTCTCTCATTTTTTGGGGGGGCAA
>Ga0307428_1001583_pt1 | contig 11284 bp, 8 predicted proteins | sample SalMarWE160240MG_FD_202161 | JGI IMG/M metagenome (GOLD analysis project Ga0307428, IMG submission 202161) | Salt marsh sediment microbial communities from the Plum Island Ecosystem LTER, Massachusetts, United States - WE1603-240 | ecosystem: Environmental > Aquatic > Marine > Intertidal zone >...
GTTACCGGAAGAGGTCAGCACGCAGTGATGTGTCATTTGTGATTCGACGAGTTCTTATTCGGCGCCTTGGCTCTCCAAACGGATGCCAGTACGGAGCCGAAGGCCGCGTTGAAGGGCCCGAAGACAGCGGATGCGATGGCTACGAGTTTACTATCGAAGACGTCCCATGCCAGGCCGGTTGCCATCCCGCCGTTTTGCATTCCGACCTCGATGGAGATGGTTCTGCTGTCTGTTTGGTTGCGGCCGAGGAGCCGTGCGCCGCAGTATCCCAGCGTGAACCCTGCTACGCTGTGGCAGGCCGATGCTCCCAGCAGAGCTGCGCCAATCTCGAGAATATCGTTGCGTGACAGCGCTATGGTGATGGCGATGATGATACAAATCGACAGCATGGCCAGCACCGGCAGTATCCGAACAAGTCGCTGGGCCAGTCTTTTTGCGTACAGGTTAATCAGCAGTCCAGCCAGCAGCGGCAGTATAATCATCTTGAATATCGAAAGCATCATCTCAGGTGCGTCTATCTGGATGTATTGTCCCGCCAGGAGTTTCATAGCCAGTGGTGTCATCAGTGGCGACAGCAGTGTAGAGCAGGTGGTCATAGTGACAGAAAGCGCGACGTTTGCGCCTGCAATGTATGTGATGACATTGGAGGCTACGCCTCCGGGACAGGAGCCCACCAGAATCAGACCCACCGCGACGTGCGGCGGCAGACCGAAGGCACTTGCGAACGTATAGCCCATCACGGGCATAACGGTGTACTGCAGTACGAAGCCGATAACGACGCCGGTCGGCATCTTGAAAACACGGGCGAAATCCTGGAAGGTCAGCGTCATTCCCATCCCAAAGAGGATTAGCTGCACGAGTGGAGGTATTGTTCGTTTGAGTTGGAATCCGCGCCAGGAGATAAACAGGTGTGGATAATAGAAAGCGGCCGCCGCAAAGGCGAATATCCAGACGCTAAAGGCTATGCTTTTGAATCGTTTTGAGGTGGTTGCCGCAACAGCGAGCAGGGCGAATGCGGCAGTCAGTGCTAAGCCGACGAGTATTTTTGGCCCGGTCAGGTGGAGTGCAGCGGCGAGCAGAAAGCCAGCCAGGCTGGCGGCAGCCCAGATTTGTGGTGTCTTGAGCCTTCTGCAGCGGTCTTTTCGCATCGGTCGTGACCTTTGTTGGGGGTTACGGGCAACGGCGGTAATTGTACGGTCGGGATGCGGAGTTGTAAACGAAGCTTTTGGTGCGATTATCACGTTGCATAGCTGTGCAGGCCCGCAAAAAGCTGGGATAGATTGACCCAGAACAGGGTGACAATGATAACGGCCAAGCCGAGGAGAGCCCAGATGCTGTTTAGCCTGGCGTGCTTTTTGCCGAACATATAGCGGAAGTGAAAATAGCCGACGTAAACAAGCCAGGAGGCGAGAGAGAAGGATTCTTTCGGGTCCCATCCCCAGTAGTCACCCCAGGCGATTTTTCCCCAGATGCTGCCGAGTATCAGGCCGAGTGTCAGCAGTGGAAAGCCCGCGCGAATCATTCGGTATGTGGCCTGTTCGGGCTCGAGCATATTTTGCCGGGGCTTTATGTCAGCGAGTTGACAGAGCCCCTGGTAAGCTGCTTTTGCCATAAACACATATGCAAGTACGTAAACCGCTACGTGAGGTGTGAAGAGCCAGCATTGAAGCGCAGGCGGCAGATGCTGCGGCTGGTCGCTGAAGGCGAATCCAGCCGGGAAAAGCACTATTGCCCCTATTAACATATCGGCAGTGACGCCCGATACTCGCAATACCCGTCGGCAGAATATCGAGATTGGGTACACAAGTGCACCCATGCAAAGAAACACCTCGAAGAGATTCTGCATAGGTACATGCCGAACCACATAGCCCCTGTAACCCAGGGCAACACACGCAAGTATAAAGGCTGAGAAGTACAGGTGCCGGCCGGCCTTTCGCAGGCGCGCCAATGTCATCACAAAGGCCGCCAGGTACGCCGCCATTGCAACGTATATCAGGAGTCCCTGTGTTGTATATTTTATTTCCATTTACCTATTCGTGACCCGGTGCTTTGCAGACAGCAGTTCTCTAAACCACAGCAGCCAGAACACCCCCACACACAACATTGCGTAACCGGCGTAAACAATATAGAGCCCTCTGTCGGAAACGACGCCGAGCACGGTGTACCAGCCGGCTTCGCTGCCGTAGGAATTCTGGTAAAAGTGGTAGCCGGCGTAATGAAGAGGATGATTCACTTCGATATTTTTCTGAGCGACAACCCGGCCGTCACGCAGCACTTCAACCCGGCTTGTGTACTCGCGGGCCATTCTCTGGTAGATAAACTGAAATTCATCACCCGGATGGGGATGTCCCGCGAAGCGCTCAAAGACGTACCTTGTCGCTGCAGAACCGCTGCTATGGTCGACCCTTATCTCCAGGGCTGGATTGGAGCCACCGCCCGGCTGGTCAATAACCTGGTGTTTGCCCTGTTCGAGTGTGATTTTGAAATTCTCAAACTTTCGCACGATTTCAACGGTCATCAAATCAGGTGCAAGTTGAAGCCGCGTACCGACTTTGGCCGGTATTCGCCAGGTTTTTCCGTTCCGGCTTTGTACAATCAGGTATCCGGGCTGGTAGTACTCGATGCCGAAGTCTTTGAGCCTTATCGAAAACGGAAGCTCCTTTATCTCACCGGTGCCGTCCAGAACCACATGCTTTTCCGAGCCGCCCTCGTATATTTGCATGCTGCCTTGGGGAATCTTGTCTGTTCCGAGAAGCTCATTTCGGATGGCGTGGCCTCTATGCGATGCCCACATAGAACCTACCAGAACCACCACGCAGCCGGCATGTATCAGCAGCAGTGAGGGCGTGCGGACCAGCCGAGGAAATACTCCTATACCAAGCACGAGGACAATCAAAAAAACGAACCAATAAAGAATCAGCGGCACCGAGTTGAAAAAGCTCCTGGCCCGCGCCGCGCCTACAAACGCGCCGTAGATTGACAGAATAGTCAGTGCTGCAATCAAGACCAGGCCAAGCCAGAGCACCACACGTTTTGATTTGTACGTCTTGTCCATCGTGCCCGTCCGTACTGCTGGGTCCCACGTTGGTTATTAACGACAATGCTAACGGCGATGTAATAGCACCAGCGGATTATTGCCGCAAGTGAAAAATACCGGACGCCGAGGTTTAACAGTAAACAGTGTACGAAAAAACTTGAAAATGCTTGCAATTTCAGCGTGTCTCAATTAGCTTAACCGCGGATACCTCGACAGGAGGTTTTTGACGGCTTGAAGCTTGTGATTTTTCAATTTGCGGTTATAATAACGGTGTCAGGGCCCAGGGAAGGATTGAAATGAAGTGAAGCTTGTTTTACACAGCATAACTTATCACGATTGTCCCGTGCAGGTGCGGGAGCAGGTGTCGTTCTCGGACGAGCAGCAACGGCTTATGCTCAGACGCATGCACGCCGACGAGAATATCGGCGAAGCTGCCATCCTTGACACGTGCAATCGTGTGGAGTTTTATCTCTACGCGAAGAAGTCCTTCAACACCGGCGGTTTCCTGCGGGACGTTATCGCGGAGGTTCGACCGCAGGGCGTCGAGACCTGGAGCGAACACAGCCGCCAAGTTACCGGCATCGATGTTGCGCATCATCTTTTCGAGGTTGCGGCGGGACTTGATTCGCAGATGCTTGGCGAAAACCAGGTGCTGTCCCAGGTCAAGAGCGCCTACAAGATGTCGCTGAATTGTCGAACAAGCAGGTTTATGTTTCACCATCTTTTCCACACTGCGTTTCGGGTCGGCAAGGCGGTGCGCACACATACCGATATTAATTGCGGTGCGGTGTCACTGAGCCTGGCAGCGGTGGAGGTTGCCAGAGAAAAGGTCGAACTGCCGGCGTCGGGGGCTATGATAATCGGCGCCGGGGAGAATGCCGAGCTGGCGGCGAAGTATCTGATAAAGGCAGGTCTGGGAAAGCTCATTATTGCAAACCGCAGCCGTGACACGGCCGAGCAGATGAGCTCGAGACTCAGGACAGGTGAGGTAGTCGGTCTTGATGAGGTAGCTGTCCGGCTGGGTGATGTTGATTTGCTGATAAGCTCGACCGGGGCCGAGCGGCCGGTGTTGACGTGCGAGATGACCGAGTCTGTATTGGCGACAAGAGACAAGCCGCTGCTGATAATAGATATTGCGGTGCCGCGTGACATTGACGATGGCGTCGGCGACTTTGAATGCGTCTCTCTGTACAACATTGACGATTTGGATGAGCAGATAAGCCGGAATATTCAAAAGCGCAGCAGCGAGGTGCCGAAGGCGCACGCAATCGTGGCGGGCTTTACCAGGCAGTTTGGCAAATGGTACCAGTCGCTTGACCTGGTGCCGGTCATAAGCGGCCTGACGCAACAGGCAATTGAGCTGGCCCGCAGTGAGGCGAGGCGATACGCGAAGGATTTCGGCGACGAGTGCGGTGAGAAGCTCGAGCTTTTCGCCGAGTCGCTGGCAAAGAAGCTGCTGCACGGGCCAATAAGTTTTCTTAAGGCCGACGATGAGGACCAGGTAACCGCCGAGCAGCTTCAGGCAGCGGATTTGATTAACAGGATGTTTCTTTCGCAGGGCAAGCGAGACCGATGAGAAAAGTCCTTACCGCTGCAAGCAGGGCCGGGGAGCTTGCTGTCGCACAAACCGAAATTGTCATTGCCGCTATCAGGAAGGTTCATCCCCATATCGAAATCAGAATCAAAGAAGTGACCACGGGCGGCGACCGTGACAGGCAGACGGCACTTTGGGACTTAAAATCAAGCGGGTTTTTCACGTCGCAGGTTGAAGAAGCCCTGACTGCGGGCCAGGCCGACTTTGCGGTGCACAGCTTCAAGGATTTGCCGACGGAATCGAGGGCCGGCCTTGTGGTGGCTGTGGTGCTGGACCGGCGATTTGTCGAGGACTGCGTGATAGCGGCTGAGCCTGTCGAATCAATTGAGCAGCTTGCGGGTTCAGCGAAGGTGGGCACGTCGAGCCTGAGGCGGGCTGCCCAGTTGAAACACCTGCGGCCGGACCTCGAGGCGGCAGCGATAAGGGGGAACGTGCCGACGCGAATAAGGAAGCTGGCGGCGGGCGATTTCGATGCGATTATTCTTGCGCGGGCGGGATTGGAAAGGCTTGGCCTCGGCGAGAGGATTTCGTTTTGTCTGGAGCCGACGGAATTTCTCCCCGCCGCGGCCCAGGGTGCATTGGCGGTCCAGACAAGGGCCGAGGATACCGAGACCAGCAAGCTGATAGGCGCGATAGACGACAAGAATGCAAGGACCGCGGCTTTGGCCGAGAGGCGCGTCCTGGCGGCAATGCGTGCCGGCTGTCACGCGCCCGTTGGCGCATTTGCAAGGATACGAAGAGAGAGCATCACGATTTGTGCCTTTATATCGGATGTGCAGGGGTTAAATTACATCAGGCGCGAGCTTACAGGGCCGGTCGAGCAGGCTGAGGGCCTCGCGGAAAGAATCGCAGAACAACTGCTGGGCGCCGGCGGCCAAGAAATCCTCGATAAGCTCACAAATAACCGGCACACGACTCTGCCGTAGATTTTGACAGTTGCTCGCGTGAGGAGCAAGGAGGCATTGCCGGTACGGCTCGTTCTTGCAGGCAAACCGAAAGATTTGCAAATTGCAGCCCAATCTAATAAGCTAAGCTGCGTCGCAAAGCTGCTGGTTTTTGCTGAACGGATTCTATTTCAGATGTCGTTTTGTAACCATTGAGAGCAATGCCTGATTTGAAGAAGACAAAGGTGTATCTTGTAGGAGCCGGGCCGGGAAGGGCGGATTTGATTACCCTGCGCGGAAAAGAGCTCCTCTCGCACGCTGATTGTATAATCTGCGACCGTTTGGTGAATCCTGCGCTCTTGCGATTTGCCCCGCCGGACGCCGAAATCATAAACGTTCCGAAAGGAGTCGGCACGCGGTCATATACGCAGCAGCAGATAAACGAACTGCTGCTGGCAAAGTCGGCTGAGCACAAAACGATAGTGCGGTTAAAGGGAGGCGACCCGACGATATTCAGCAGGGCGGCTGAAGAGCTGGCAGCGCTGGCTGATGCGGGGATTGATTTTGAGATAGTTCCTGGTGTGACGGCTGCGGCGGCGGCGGCAGGGTTTGCCGGGATTCTGCTTACCGACAGGGCCTGCAATTCCCAGGTGGTGTTTGTGACCGGCCGGGAAGCCGACGATAAGCAGCAGAGCAGTATCGACTTTAACCGGCTGGCCAAATTCGGCGGGACGATAGTCATCTATATGGGTGTGGGGAGCCTGGCCTTTATTGCTGAGCGGCTTGTGGAAAACGGAATGAAGCAGGACACCCCCGCGGCGGTAATCGCAGACGCTACCCTGCCGACACAGAATACCGTAAAGGCTCCGCTGAGCGAGATCGCCGGACGGTGCAAAAGCGAAGGCATTGAGCCGCCAGCGATTATTCTGATTGGCGCCGTTGCCGCTGGAGATACGCGCTTTGACTGGTTTTCGAGGATGCCGTTTTTCGGGAAGAGTATTGTCGTTACCCGCGATGCGCGCGGCAACGCTGAGTCTGCTGAAAAGGTCATCAACCGTGGCGGTAATCCGATAGAGTTTGCCACAATACGAATCGTGCCGCTGACGGAAAAAACAGGTTTTATCAGCACGCTCACGAGATTTGGCCAATACGACTGGGTGGTCTTTACCAGCCGAAACGGTGTCAATATTTTCTTCGAGATGCTGGGCAAACTGGGCAAAGACGCACGTGTTTTTGCCTCGGTGAAGATTGCGACAATCGGGCCGCAGACGGCTGGGGCCCTGGCGGAATTCGGCATCAGGCCGGACCTTGTACCGGGGGTCTTCACGGCAAAAGAATTAGGCAGAGAATTGATAGCGCTGGCCAGCCTGGAGGAGAAGAAGATTCTGCTTTTGCGTTCGAGGTCAGCCTCGAAGGATTTGCCGGCGCTGCTTGAAGAGGCAAAGGCGGTGGTGGATGACGTGGCTGTTTATGACGCGGTTCCGATGAAGAGCGATTGCAGGAAGTTGGAGGAGCAAATCGCAGGCGGCAAGGTGGATTGGTTGACTTTTGCCAGCCCGTCCGAGGCCAGGATGTTCTTCCAACAGGTCCCCGTCGAGGTTGTCAATTCAAGCAGGGCGAAAGTTGCGTCAATCGGCCCGGTGACTTCCGAGCAGTTAAGGCAGCTCGGTATCGCTGCTGACATAGAGGCTTCGGAGCATACGGTTGACGGACTTCTTGCAGCCATTGAAGGGATTGCGTCGTGATAAATATCTCGAAGCTGTACTGCGGTCTGGCCGGCGAATCGGATTACCTTCGTTACTCCGAGGCGAACCGTTTCGGCCCGGTGATTGTCTATAACTGCACAGCTCGCTGCAATCTAAGATGCCTGCACTGCTACAGCGCTTCGCAGTACGACCGCGCCGACGTCGAACTAACTACGGCCGAGGCAAAGAGGATGCTGGCCGGGCTGGCCGAGGCGGACTGCCCCGTTGTACTTTTCAGCGGGGGAGAGCCGCTGCTGCGAAGTGACGTATTCGAGTTACTCGCCGAGGCAAAGAGGTTGGGGATGCGAACGGTGATTTCCACAAACGGGACCGTTATAGATGCTGACACCGCTAAGAAGCTTGCTGACGTTGGTCTCGGCTACGCGGGTATTTCACTCGATGGGCAGCAAGAGTTCCACGATAAATTCAGGCGGGTCGCGGGAGCGTTCAAAGCGGCGTTGATGGCAATCGAAAACTGCCGAAACGCTGGCATAAAAACCGGTCTGCGGTTTACGATAACAAAGGCCAACGCCGACCAGGTTCCTGCGGTCTTCGACATTGCAGCCTCGGAGGGCGTAAGACGCATCTGTTACTATCACCTTATCCGGACGGGAAGGGCCAAAGCCCTGGCAGGGCAGGTCCCGAGCGCAGAGCAGACGCGGAGCGTCGTCGATACTATAATTGAAAAGACCGACGAGGCCGTGCAAAAGGATTCGGTGGACGAAGTGCTGACGGTCGGAAATCACGCGGACGGGCCCTATCTGCTGGTGAGAATGGAAAGACAAAACAGCGAGCATTACGAAAAGGCCAAACGACTTTTGATGACTAACGGCGGCAACAAAACCGGTGAGAAGATAGGCTGTGTGAGCTGGGCGGGAGACGTACACCCCGACCAGTTCTGGATGAATTATTCGCTTGGCAATGTTAAGGAAAAGAGCTTCGGCCAGATTTGGCACAACTCGGCTGAGCCGGTCCTGAGTAAGCTGCGAAACAAATCTCAATTTGCAGAGTCCAGGTGCCTTGGCTGCCGCTGGTTCGAGTTGTGCAGGGCCAATTACAGGTTCCTTGGTTCCGACCCGGCTGTTGAGAGCTGGCGTAACGAGCCGGCGTGCTACCTGACCGACGACGAAATATCCGAATAGACTAATAGCATTGCCGAATACCGAGTAATGAAAATTTTGGCTTACGAGAATAGAAATGAGAACTCTACTCTATCGGCTCCTGACACGCAGTACGGCTAAGAAAAGCAATGATGCAATCTATCTGTCTGCTGCTGTCATCGTCGTACTGGCTTGTGTGTCGGTTGTGTCGGCTGCGGACTCCGGGCTGGAGATTCCCGAAGTAACGAAGGACAAGGTCATCTGTTTTGCACTTTATACCGTTCATAACAATGTGATGAAGATGACCGCGCAGCTCTATCCGCTGGACAAGGATGACCCTCGTACGGTGCGTCTCGAGATAAGAAGCGACGGCCGATGGGTTGAGATTGCCGAAAGCGATGTGATTGAGAAGGGCTGGATTGCGACGTTTCGGATAGAGAACTGGGATTCGAGCAGGGATGTCAAATATCGGCTGGCTCACGGCAGCTCGGCGTTCTATGACGGTATTATCAAGAGAGACCCCGTTGATAAAGACACGATTGTGGTTGCCGCTTTTACGGGTAATTCGGTCTACCGGCGCCACGACGGTGACATCCCCAGGACCGATATCATCGAGAACGTAAAGAAGATTAAGCCGGACCTGCTGTTTTTCTCGGGCGACCAGGTGTACGACCATACGAGGCATTACGCGTACTGGCTGAAATTTGGGCGTGACTTCGGCGAGATTATACGCAATATCCCTACGGTGACTATCCCTGATGACCACGACGTGGGCCAGTCGAATCTGTGGGGAGCCGAAGGCAGGAAATCCAATAGGCAGACCGGAGATGACGGCGGCTATTTCCGGCCGGTCGAATATGTCAAAGAGGTCGAGCGGACGCAGACGAGCCATTTGCCCGACCCGTATGACCCGACACCTGTCCGGCGGGGTATTGGAGTCTATTACGCTTCGCTGACAATAGGGCGTATCAGCTTTGCCATTATCGAGGACCGGAAGTTCAAGACAGGCCCGGCCGGCCTGGTTCCGCAGCGGGGTCCGCGGCCGGACCACATCGTTGAGCCTGATTATGACCCGAAAACTCTTGATGTTGCCGGGGCGAAGCTGCTTGGCGAGCGTCAACTGGAGTTTTTGCGGCATTGGGCGGCGGATTGGCACGATTGTGATATGAAGGCGGTCCTGTCACAGACAATCTTCTGCGGCGGCGCCCATGTTCATGGCAAAGTCGGTTACCGAGTCCTGGCTGATTTGGATTCGAACGGCTGGCCACAGACGGGGCGCAACAGGGCCCTGGCGGAAATACGCAAGGCCTTTGCTGTCCATATCGCCGGCGACCAGCACTTAGCCAGCATTTTCCATCACGGTATCGAACAATGGAACGACGCATGTTATTCGTTTTGTGTGCCGTCGATTGCCAACTTTTATCTTCGGTGGTGGGACCCGCTGACTCCGGGCGGCAATCGCGTCGCCGGTCTGCCGGAATATACCGGTGAATATCTGGATGGTTTCGGTAACAAGACAACTTGCCGGGCTGTCGCCAATCCAACCAAAGAGCCGAATGCCGGCGACAAGCTGACTACCCGCGCCGCAGGATTCGGAGTTGTCAGATTCGATAAGCGTACACGTCAAATCACGTTCGAATGTTGGCCCCGAAATGTGGATGTGGCTGAGCCAAACGCCAGGCAGTACCCCGGTTGGCCGATGACTATCAGCCAGCAGGATAACTACGGCCGAAAGGCAGTCGCTTATCTGCCGAGCCTCAAGATAAACAACAAGCTCAATCCTGTGGTGCAAATTATCGACGAATCCAATAATCAAGTCGTCTATACGCTGCGTATCAGCGGCCAGACGTTCAGGCCGAAGGTCTTCCACAGGGGCAGCTATACCATCAATATTGGCCAGGGCGAATCCCGAAAGTCGCTGCACGGTGTCAGGGCGACAGACGAACATGACAACAAAATATTGGCGATAAACTACTGATGATTACCAGCGAGCTTGCGAAACCACGAGGCCGGCTGAGGTCGGGAGACCCAAAACAGTATCAGACACGGAAATACAGGGAGTGCGGTAAATGCTTTTTCCGAAGACAAGAATGAGAAGATTGCGGACGAGCGAGGCGATGCGCCGCCTGGTGCGTGAGACCGCCTTGAGTGTGGATGACTTTGTCTATCCTCTTTTTGTTCGTGAGGGCAAAGGTCTCAAAGAGCCAATCAAGTCGATGACGGGCTGTTTTCACTTTTCGCCCGATACAATCGCCGCAGAAGCTCGGGACGTTGCTGAACTGGGGATACCGGCGGTGCTTCTTTTTGGTCTGCCGGCAAAAAAGGATGCTGCCGGTTCAGAGGCCTGGGCGGAAAACGGCGCCGTCCAGCGGGCGGTCAGAGAAATCAAGAAAGCTGTGCCGGAACTGCTGGTCATCACCGACGTATGCCTCTGCGAGTATACCGACCACGGTCACTGTGGTGTTATCAGTAACGGCAAAGTGGATAACGACGCGACGTGTGAGCTGCTGGCGAAAGTGGCCCTGTCACACGCCCAGGCAGGGGCCGATATCGTAGCCCCCAGTGATATGATGGATGGGCGTGTGCGTTATATCCGTGAGGCGCTCGAAGAAAACGGCTTTAGTGACACGGCGATTATGTCCTATGCTGCGAAGTACGCCTCGGCGTTTTACGGGCCCTTCCGCGACGCGGCGGAATCCGCTCCGGCCTTTGGCGACCGCAGGGGTTATCAGATGGACCCCGCCAACGGCGACCAGGCTATGGCTGAGATTGCCCTTGACATCGAAGAGGGGGCCGACATTGTGATGATAAAGCCCGCCCTGTGCTTTCTGGATATTATCCACCGCGCCGGGCAGCGGTTTGACCGTCCCCTCGCAGCTTATAACGTCAGCGGCGAGTATATGATGCTGAATACTGCCGCCGAC
>Ga0307428_1001585_pt1 | contig 11274 bp, 13 predicted proteins | sample SalMarWE160240MG_FD_202161 | JGI IMG/M metagenome (GOLD analysis project Ga0307428, IMG submission 202161) | Salt marsh sediment microbial communities from the Plum Island Ecosystem LTER, Massachusetts, United States - WE1603-240 | ecosystem: Environmental > Aquatic > Marine > Intertidal zone >...
ACATTTCGCCTTGATTGATTAAAAGAGACGCTATAATAACTCACCATAATACAAAGAATCAAGATAAGGAATAACAGAATTAGACTCTCTGCCTTTTGCAACCTGTCATATTTTCGTTTTTTAGTCAGATGACTACGCCTGGGTTTTGAAGTTTCTTTACGTATGGTCGGCTGTGACTCAGAATTTTCCGGTATATCTATATTATCATCCACTTTTCCCTACCTCATTTAACAAATCACAATGCTGATATTCCTGTATTTCTCTGGTTCGTATTTGTAGCTATAGCTGTAGTGATCCATTACTTCAAAATCAACTGCTCTAACAATTCCAGAGCAGGCAAAACCAAAGCATCGTCTACTTTTGATGCTGTCCCCAGGACATATTTTTTAGCATAGTTAATTACTATATGGGCAGCTTCTTTCATAGCTTGACCACCTCGCATCACAATTGCCAGGAGTACATCATCAACTGTCCATGGCGTTCCTTCGACATAGCTGACTATGCCTTCTTTTAGCTTCTGGAATAGATTGCTGCATAGTTCCGGAGTCAGCATGCTAAAAATTATTTTCACTGCTAATTGAAATATTATCGCTTTCATCCTACTTCACCTCCTTTCTCATCAGTTTATGGAATTTTTTAGAAATAGCTTTCGCTACTATCCATAGAATATTCCTCATAGTTATTAATGTAGTAATTCCCCTTGTCATGTTTACTCCCCCGATCCTGTATTTGTAGTTGTAGTATCCGTGGTTGTAGTCGTAGTTGTGGTCGTCACATCGTTATCTTCCATGTGGACGTCTATTTCTGAGTGATCGGTCGCCACGGTGCCTTCATCTCCTATCTCATAATTCCGGGAATTGTTTACACTGTGATTTCCAGCACTCTCGGCAACACTATCTACCACTTCAGTTAAAGCCCAAGCACCTAAGCCTAAAGGAATAACACTTTTCCCGAAGCCAAAGAACTCCCTCCAAAATTCTGTCTGGGGATCTTTAGGCATTGGCAATTGACGGTTGATAGTACTGGCAACTACAGGATCAACAGGCAGATACTGTTTAGCTACATGAATTTTGTCAATAGTCCCATCTTTATTCAGATCCAATGTAAACAGATCTTTGTTTGCGCTCTTAGTTCTTTCCTTCAAGATCTCTTCTGCCAGAGCAATTCTCTTTACTTCCACTTTGTAATATCCTTCTATCATTTTCGCATATTCTGGGCTGGCGCAGAAAGTTAAGAAAATACAACTAATTAATATGCCTAATGTTAATACCTTTCTCATATCTTCCTCCATTTAATTTGCTTATGGCATTTCATACACTTTCTCGTCTCCTCTTCTGAGAGATGTTTCCGCTTATATCGATCAATATCTATGTCTAATTTATATAAGTAAACTTCATTATCCTTGAAATACCGATAAGCCATTATTTTATTGGTAGACGTAAATACATAAATCTCTACTTTCTGTACCTCAGCTTGAGGGTCTGGATTCTGGATTAAGACTTTGATTGTAAGTGAACTAACCATCTTCTGATTGATTATAGGCCAATCCCTAAACTCACCAGGATCGAGCTCTCCTTCATAGGTATAGCCAAATACGCTTCCTGCTAAAAGCAACACAAAAGCCACTACTATAGGCTCGCTAACTTCTTCCTCATCCTTCTCACCTCCTTCCAAATATTACTCTCAACATCCTTACTTTCTCCTACTGGCAAAACTCCAAGAGAAGGACGAACCAAAACTTTCTATCCCACCAATCCTGACACTTATAAAAAATATATAAGCCATCCATTTTTTCATGCCTGCCTTAGTTACAAGGTTATTGAAAAACTTGCTGTCCACCTGCTTTCTTTCAACAATATTTCTTGGTTCCCCGTATGCATAGCCTAAGTCGTGGGGCAAACAACACTTATAAGTAATATCTCGCCAATTGCAGCCTGTGAAAAGCCCTATAAATCTATCTGGCAACCAGGAACAACCATCAAATCTCCAGTCTTTGAACTGTGCAGGGTTAGCTTCTATACGACTGGCAAGATAGGCCAAATCAAAGTACCAGCATAGCCTTCTGGCTTTCCTATTAGTTACAGTTTCACCAATCTTGGGAAAGTTAGTTAGCATATCCCTTCATATACTTCATAACTCCTGTTACCAATAAATGACCTATGCGTCGAATATTGTCAGGATCAGTTAGCAACACGTTGGTCTTCTCGTTGTCTATAAAACCGAGCTCTACCAAGACAGCAGGCATTTTTGTATTTTTCAGGACAGTAAGATGCTTAGTGCTCTTAATTCCTCTAAAGGGATTCTCAGGAAAAGCCTTGTCAATTGGTAGTCGTAATGCCTCTGCAAGCCTTCTACCTTCAAAGCTGTCCTCATAGATCCAAATCTCTTCTCCCTTTGCTTCTGGCATTCCTGGCTTGTCAATGTCTGGATCTGCATTACAATGTACAGAGACGAAAATGTCTGCCTTCCACATATTAGCAAGATCAGCCCGATTAGACAGATGTACAAACTTATCTTCATTTCTAGTCATACCTGCCCAGTATTTATACTGTAGATTGTCCTGTACTACACGACAGATTGAGAGAACGACATCTTTTTCACAGATTCCCCTAAACGAGGCTCCCTGATCGCTTCCACCATGGCCTGGGTCAAGCATTACCCTTCTTGGAGCCTCAAACTTTGTAGTTATTTCTGATCCCATGGATAACTTCTTTAATTTATTTCTTTATTTCAAATTTTTCCCAAAACTCCATTTTCGTATCAATCCTTGCCAGCAGCTTAGCTTGTTCTCTTAATGTCTTGTTAATCTCCTCAAAATTTTTGGCCCCATCTTCCAGGCTTTTTAGGATTATTTGTGGGGGACACTCTTCCCTTTTCATAAATGCATCTGACAGTTTAGCTTTCAAGATTTTTAACATCCCATTACCAATATAATTTTCATTGCGATTTCTATTATTGGTTTTATTGTTGATATATCTTATTGTTGCCATACCAGCCATTACAACTGACGTTGAACATACTACAGAAGTCCCTAAATCCATTTCACAACTCCGCTTCTATAAGATATTTTCTAAGGCTATCTTCCCAGTGAGGCATGACATCCAGTCCCAGATTATATAGTGCTCGATTTTTAAGAACACAGTACTTGCTTCTGGAAACTTTCGATGGGAATTCAGTTGGATCAGCAATATACAATTTGACATCGGTATTTGATATTTCAAAGATCTTGGCTGCAAACTGATACCACGAACAACTGCCCTGGGCCGTTGCATGGTAAAGTCCATAATAATTATTTTTCGTGAGCTCGTAAATCTGCTTTGCGACATCTACGGTATAGGTGGGAGTTAAAATTTCATCAGCTACGACCCGGACCTCATCTGTTTCCCCTGCCAATTTCAACATTAGGTCTACGAAATTCAGGCCGCCTTTGGCACGGCAGGGATTTTTTCCATACAAGCCAGATACCCGCAAAATGAAATACTTTGATGCAATATTCTGTATGAAATATTCACCCCCGAGCTTGGTCAACCCATATATGTTTAGTGGCCCAGGACAGTCAGTCTCCACATAAGGCTCTTTTTTTGCCCCATCAAAAACATAGTCTGTGCTGATATGTACAAGAACAAAATCAAGATCATTGGAAATCATAGCCAGATTTTTCGCCCCAATAGTGTTAACTGCAAAAGCAAGATTATGACTATTTTCACAGTCTTCCACTTTATGCATTGCAGCAGTATTGATAACAATATCTGGCTTAGCAACCGATAGTTTAGACAAAACAGAATTAAAATCAGAGACATCGATCACATTATGATTCAATTCAGTGACATCATCACCCTGCTCCCTGAATGCCTCGCACACATCACATCCAAGCTGGCCATTAGCACCTATCACTGCTACTTTCATGGTTATGTCACCTGCAAATGGTTTGCATCCAAAGCCTTAAAAACTTCTATATTGTAATATCCCGGGTTATCATAATCCTTAAACCTGTCCATATTCTGCACAAGCCCAGAGATAATATTTTTCACATCAAACCGGGGCTTGAAACTAAGGATATTGTTTGCTTTCTCAATACTGACTTTATAATTTCTGTAATCCTGTATATGTTTGATATCTATCCTGGCATCGATTCCCAGGTATTCCATTACACCATCTTTCACATAATCAGCTATTTCACCAATTGTATAATTCCCAGAAGCGATATTGAAAATCCCGGATATACTCATACCTGATTCTATTGCACGGATATAGGCCGATGCAGCATCACGGATAGACAGGATGGGCCTCCATATTGCAGGATTATTCACTGTAATCAATCGTTCATTGATAGCAGACTTAAACATTGCATTTACTACAAGATCGAAACGCATCCTCAGACTGTAACCACTCACAGTGCCTTGCCGAAGAGATATCACAGAGAAGTTATCATCATTGAGTTGTAAGCACCCAGATTCACCCTGGAGTTTTGATATGCCATAAGGATAATTCGAGACAGCAGGACTGCTCTCATCATAAAGTTCATTAACCGTATATCCGTAAACGGAACAGGAACTTGCATATATGTATCTTTTTACGCCTGCTCGCTTAGCAGAATAAGCTAAATAAGCTGGCAAGGCTGCATTGGATATAAAATTCTTTCCAGGCGAATACTCTGCCATTGGGTCATTGGACAGACCAGCAAGAAAAACAACTTGATCATATTGACCTAACTCCTCTTCAGTAAAATTTAAAATATCTTTCTGAAAAACATTAACATCATCCGGTAAATGATTCCCAAACCACAGCAGGTCCAATACATCTACCTGGTACCCACGCTCCAAAAGTTTTGGAATAAGCACGGAACCGATATATCCAGCTCCACCTGCCACCAAAATTTTCATCATGCCCCTCTCTTATATTTAAAATAATATGATTCCTCTCTTTTCAACCACTCGTTCAGTTTCGGAGCGGACTTATCTTTATCAGAAAGGATTGGGGTTTTCACAGGCCACTTAATGCCAATATTCTGGTCATTCCATAAAACACCAGACTCATTCTTGCCATTATAAATACCAGTACACATGTATTGAATTTCTGCATAATCGCTGATCACACAAAAGCCGCGTGCAAATCCAGCGGGAGCCCAGAGTTGCACTCTGCTTCCTCCAGACGCCTCAACACCAAACCATTGGCTAAAAGATGGTGAGCCCCGCCTTATATCCACCGCAACAAGGAATGCCTTTCCTTTGCTTACCCTCATCAATTTTCCCATCGGTGGCCCCCATTGAAAATGAAGCCCACGAACAGTATCCTTCACAGAACCAGATTGATTCAATTGGACAAAATTAGTTGGCAGACCCAACCTTTTAAATTGATCTGCACGGTACAATTCAGAAAAAAAACCTCGGTCATCGCGAAAAATCTCTGGAATAACAACAATAACATCCTCAATATTTGTCTTTTTAATCTCTATCTGCATGCATTAACCTCTTATATGATCCTAAAAAAAATGGCCATTTCAATACCGATCCATCGGCATCAAAATGGCCAACCTTCGTTGTAACACCAATTTTATTCTTATACTACCAATCTATTTTTCAAATTGCAATAAAATCTCTACAAACTTTCATACACTTCCATCCATCTCGAAATATTATCCTTTATATCAAACTTTTCAATAACATACTGGTAAGCCCTTCTACCAATATCCAACCTCTTTTCTTCATCATCAACCATCTCTTGTATGGTCTCCGCCCAGTTTCCATTCTTTGCACAAACACAGGGGAACCCATTATCGACCATCCAAGCATATTCTCCCCAATAACTTACTACTGATGGTATCTCCAGGGCGCTGTATTGCAATAGTCGAATATTTGATCTGGACTTGGAAAATTCAGTCTCATGGAGTGGGGCAAGACCGATATTAAATCGCATAACCGCCATTGTCTTTGGTAGTACCTCAATATTCACAAATTCCTGAAGAAAAACCCTATCAGGATGATCTAAAAGCAATTGCATAGGGCAACATCCGAGGAAAACGAGGGTCAACTTATCATTTTTTTTCAAAACTTGTTTAAGGGGCTGGACTATCATTTCCAGGTCCTGAACATGATAATGACCTCCCATCCAGCCTATCAGAAAATGTTCATGTCTCAGGTCCATTCTTTTCCATTGAGAAAAATCCATAGAGTTAGGCAATACAAATACTGGCGTATTTACATTTTCTTTAGCAGATTTTGCTATAGTATCCGTAGATACTGTCACTGCATCACACCTTTTAAGTATATCGGTTGTCTGATCCGGTACTTCTTTCGCCTGTTTATTTTGATATTCCGGGCTATCAGGAAAACACCATACATTATCATCTAGTTCGAATACCACTTTTTTACCTTTCATATGACAATAGTGGATTAAATGCTTTATGGATTTCCCGAGAATCCGCTGAATCACAACCACATCAGCCCAGTCCACAAATTCTTTTTGAAACCTTGCGAAATCAATAGCTGTCTCTGCAAGGCCTGTCCTATTAAGATAATAAGCGGGCAGCGTGCATCTCCAGTAGCCAATTGCACCACTGTTAGGACTGATATAATATATCTTTTTCATTTTCACCGTGCTAACCCATCTGAAATCCGTTTTATCATTTGATCACCGTCTCTGTTAAGTGACATTCCCTGAATCTTTCTACCCACTGCCAGATATTTTTCCACACAAGCAATCTTGGAATTTTTCTTAAGTACCCTTAAAATAAATCCCCAGTCAGCAGCCCTTTTATATGCCGGATTTTCATCCCATAAGATATTTTCATTCCCCAGATTTCTATGTACAATTGACGTATGATCAATCCGATTGTAAATGTTTTCTTCCCAGTATTTCATTGATTCATCCCAATGGTCACAGAGATCTACCGATTCACCAACTACTGCCTTATCCGGGGAGATCAATATCAATTTCATAAAGTGATACGCAAAATACACATCAGGCTTTTGATCAAGATATTCAATCATCAGCCTATTCCTCTCTGGCTTATAAACATCATCATCTGGCAGATAACTAATATATCGGCCTTCCACTACATCCAATGCTTTATTTATCATAATAGGCAACCGCGAGTTCTTTAGCCTTTCATCTTGCTCTGGATTTTCAAATATTATCTTAAACCCGGGGAAGAAACCCTTAAACTCTTCCAGAATATCAGACGTTTTATCAGTAGAACCATCATTGCATACAATCACCTGCATGGTCCCCCCATAATCTTGATTCTTTAGGCTTTCAAGTGCATCCGCCAGAAAACTTGCCCTATTCCAGGTGCTTACAATGACCGATATATCGTATTTATCCTCCAACTCCCGCCTCCGCTACAATTTCAGTTTTCAAAAACTTTGTATATTCAATCCCTCTTGTGAAATAAAGAATTATTGTTACTTTTTTACCCGGTTCACTCACGCCAACACTTTTGCATTTAAAGCCTATAAAATCACCATTTACAGTAGCAATGGCCGGTAGTAAATTAACAAGCCCTGCCTGACTCCCATCGGATAATCCAAAAACATAACCCTGCTCAACATTGTTTATCATAATATCAAAAGTTAAATCTGCTCCCTGAGGCGCCGTTATTGCATAAATCCCCAGCTTATAAATATAAATTGGGCCATCAGGAAACCATGCATTAAAAACAATTTGCTCATCATTTGGATCATGGACATACACATTGAAATATTGTGGTGGATTCTGTCCTGCCCTATCCAATATCCATTGGGCATCGTAGCCATCCAATTTATCCGCATCAAGTCCGCTGCCATGGCCATCCAGATTTTTTATCTCGTCAAACCTTTCTTGTGATGTGTCTGGAATTAAATCCAGCTTTTCTCCATCTTCAGACAGATCCCGACCATCGATTGTAATCCCGGAATCGCAACCAACATTTCCAGTCAGAATTCCACCAGATCTATGCAGATATTGTGGGTGGTCATCTGCGGCCAGACCAAAGAGACTTCCATGATCAATATCAGCCGTAGTCAAAAACGGCCTTATATCCTCAATATCGTTCAAGGTAATATTATCTATAGTGCCTGCTTCACCAGTGCCATCGTCATGCACGGTTATCATTGCCATGGGAATGAATCCGGTTGGAATAACCGGTACATCAACATCACTTTCATCAGCCGCTGGCGTGCCTTCTATTCTCATCAGGGTACCTATAAAAAGCGGTACCACCAATTCAACACATTGTAATGCAACAGCAATCTTATTGTAAAATCCTGCTGGCATAGCAGATAACTGATAATTACCACCCGGGCCAAAGTTTGCATTGTTATTGCCATGATAAGTAACTTTGTGAAGGCCTGAAACAACAGCAGTTCCGCCCAAAATTTTTACACTGCGATTAGGCTCATCCTGGGGTATCACCTTGAACATTCGGATGATGGTTAAAACCTCTTGAAGGCGGGATACTATTAAATTTATATCCGTTGCATCTACGAGAGATCCCAATCCATAATAATGGGGATTAACACTCTTTCCACCATCTGACGAATAGAAATATACATAGCCTATGTTATAATCAACATAATATTGACCAGCCTGTGTTGGCATTCCAGAAGATGCAGTAAACCCAACTATATCCACTCCAGTACGGGAGTCCGGCATTTCTTCGAGTCTTACAACATATGGTGAAGACCCTGGAATCACGTGGAACTCATCTTCTATCAAACGGCCAGCAACACGCCGGTTATATTCAACCGAGAACTCTATATCTCGTTTTGCCTGTATGTCAGTCCTAATATGCTCAAACGGCATCTTATATCATCTCCCTTAAGGCAATATATGCGCTCTTGCTATGATTTTCCCTTTAGTCTGTTCATATTCACGACCAAAAATACCATCACTATAAGTCTTGTCCTGGTATAAAAAACTCTTATTTTTTGCCAGGATTATTTCAAAAAAGACAAGTCCTGTTATATCATCACCTTCCGGGACCAAGAGCCTGAGAATAATATCTTTTTTTGAATTAGTTCTCATAGTACCGCAATTAAACGTTACCTCATCTGTTATGGGAGTAAATGGTCCACCTTGCTCAGCTATACGAAAATAGCCATTTTTTACAAGATCGTATCCCTGCTTGGGGTCAGATCCAAAATAGCGGGCCCCTATCACTACATCAGATTTCTCTAAATATTGTCTTTTCCCAAACCAAATTTCTATCGGTATATCGCGGGGCACTCCCTTTTTTACCCAATTAAAAAAGATTGTCTTAAGCGGCGCTGAGAATTCAGATCTCCAGATTTCTATCTCTGGAAAGCCCTTCCTCTCGGTACCCGGGTCAAACTCTACATCAAAAGAATACTCAAAATATCTCTTTGCCTCTGCCTCTGATTTGAGATTCCAATATGGGGGAATCTGCGTCCAGAACCTCCAGGTGGGATTTATATTCTGTGCCTTGACATGCATCTTCAGATGATCAGGAGGTGGAAGTTCTGTAATAAAAGAATATTCAATTATATTAACCGCTTCGATTTCTGATTTGAGATTCCATGCTGGTGATAATCCGGTAAGAAACTCATACTGCACTACACCTATAGCATCTATAAGGCTCTTTAGACTCCATTTGGGATGCAACTCTGTCTTAAATTGCCACTGTCTTTCTTTGCCGATTCTGGAAATTTCTGTAACGAGTCCTGCATATCCATCATAAGGTATACTCTGATTTAATACATCGATTCTGCCATATCCGAAATACCAGTCATGACCTGGGGTACCTAAATCAATTACATTTGTATATATTGCCTGTCTTATTTCTGCATTTGTGTAAGTTGGATGTTTATGTTTTATTAGAGCTGCAAATCCAGCAACATGAGGGGATGCCATTGACGTTCCATCCTTAGAACAATAACCTCCTCCCATACACGTAGATTTCACATGATAACCCGGGGCGGATACTTCAACCGCAGGACCAGTGCTCGAAAAATAGGCTATAAAATCATCTGGGACAGTTGTCGCTCCAACGGCAATGCATGATGGGAGCTTGGCTGGATATTTGACTGTATCACGCCCATTTCCACTGTTCCCTGCCGCTGCGACAATAAGGACACCAACTGAATAGGCAGCAGCACACGCTTGATCAACCACAGAGCTATAGGAACCCCCCAAACTCATATTTATTACATCCATGCCATGGATTCTTGCCCAATCTATTCCTGCAGCAACATCGGCATTACTCCCACTTCCCTTTTCATTCAGAACTTTACATGCATACAGACTCGCCTCCGGTGCAACACCCGCAATTCCACTCGGGCTGGAAGGATAAGCAGCAATCGTGCCAGCAACATGAGTACCATGACCATGGTCATCTCTTGGATCATCGTCATTATGTACAAAATCATATCCTCCCTTATAATTATCGGAAATATCAGGATGGGTATAATCTATTCCAGTGTCAATTATACATACAGAAACACCTCCACCTAAATTTGATGGATGGACATCAGGGCATCCTATGTGCCAAATTCCATCTGGATAATTTCCAGGATACCAGATATGGCCATACCACACATCATCAGGATCTGGTCGCCACCTAGTCATTACATAAGCCTTTGTATCTATTTCAACAGCCGCAACTGCGGGATGCTTCCTTAGCTTTTCTATCCATTCCTTATCTAAGTCGGCAGAAAATACTCTTCTATCAAAATCATACATCCACCTTGTTATGCCCTGATATGTAATGGAAAGCTCTTTTTTAAACCTTTTTCTTGCTTCTAATCTTCTCCTTTCCTTTTTTATATCCTTTACTCTGAATTTCCTTTGGTCTCGTGCCTTTAGTCTTACAATAATTCTTTGTGAATTTTTTACAGCTTTTAGTTTAGGTTTTGGGGCATAAGGTCTAATCCTCCCCCATTTATCGGTTCTCGGATAATATTTAGTCCATTCCTTTTCAATCTCTTGTTCACTCAACAGACCATTTACCAACTTATACCAGACTTTTGGATCAACTCTTTTCAGTTCCTGGACAAATCGATCAAAAGTTTTCGTTCTTATACGAGATGTGATCTCATTATAAATCTCTAAATTGATCTTTTTGATATATTCAAGTATTTTTTCTGTTGTCATCATAATATCTCAACATCAAGGCCTGGGTTTCCGAATAAATCTTCTCCATATACTTCTACGTTTACTTCTTTTCCATGCTTCCAGTTCTCATTGGGTCTTATGCTAACAGTATAATCATTTTTTTCACCACCATATTTAAACTCTGGATCCCCTTTCTGGAACTTCACTCCATCAACTTTGACCCAT
>Ga0307428_1001586_pt1 | contig 11273 bp, 9 predicted proteins | sample SalMarWE160240MG_FD_202161 | JGI IMG/M metagenome (GOLD analysis project Ga0307428, IMG submission 202161) | Salt marsh sediment microbial communities from the Plum Island Ecosystem LTER, Massachusetts, United States - WE1603-240 | ecosystem: Environmental > Aquatic > Marine > Intertidal zone >...
CGGGAGTTGGTATCTTTAGCACAAAAGCCGACAACACCTATCAGCCCCTCAGCGGGAGCTCCATGGCAACCCCCCATGTCGCAGGGCTTGCAGCCCTTATCCGGGCGTATCATGGGGAACTCACCTATGATCAGGTAAAATGGATCATCCTCAATAGCGTTGACCCCACGTCATCCCTTGAGGGAAAGATGGTTACAGGCGGCAGGATCAATGCGTATAACAGCCTCATCTATTTCGCCGGCGGCGGCGATGATCACCCCTGCTTTATTACCACAACGCTCTTTAGCTCCGGGTATTCTCCGTAGATGAAAATCTTGAAACACTTTCGTGATACCTGTTCCCTTAATAATTCCTCCAGAACAAAGTTTTTTTCCCTATTTCTTACTCCTCTCATATATAGTATGGTTCGGGAAGGCATCATTACCCAATAACGTACGGGCCTCGGCTCCGGCAGAGAATCAATTTGACTTCTATAATCGATTAGTATACTTAAAAGTATAATACTTTAAAGTATACAAATACAGGGGATGATATGTTTGTGGATAGGATTGAAGAACTCGATTATTTGGAGAAATTAAGCAAGCAAGAAGGACCGCGGCTTCACATTGTTTACGGTCGGAATTGGGAAAACTGAACTTCTCAGACAATTTGCTAAAGACAAAAAGCATCTCTTTTTTTCTTCAGATCTTTCTTCTGAACAGGAGCAGCTCAGACAATTTACTGAAAAAATCTACCTGTTAGCCAAACAGTCATTTCTGAAGACACAATCATTTAATTCATGGGAGAGTCTCCTCAGATATCTTTTTGACTATCTTGTGGAAGAGGTCCATCTCATAGTGATTGATGAATTTCCCTATCTCTGCGTGAGCAACAATGCTCTTCCATCTATATTGCAGAAGGTTTGGGATGAGAAATCTAAAGAAGTCAACATCTTATTGGTGCTCTGCGGCTCTTACATGAGCTTTATGGAAAAGGAAATCTTGGGAAGTAAAAGCCCCCTGTTTGGCAGGAGAACAGGGCAGTTAGTTTTGCAGCCAATGAGTTTTGAACACGTACACGGCTTCTTCCCCAACTATCCTAAAGAAAAAAGGGTTTATGCTTATGCGATACTCGGAGGTACACCTGCATATCTTCAGCGATTTAGCGATAAGAAAACAATAGAGCAGAACGTCAAGGCTCAAATTCTTGATAAAAACTCATTGCTTTACGGGGAGCCTCGTTTCCTGCTTCTGGAAGAGTTAAGAGAGCCATCTATTTATTTCTCGATACTGAAAGCGATTGCTTTTGGAAAAACGCGACTAAATGAAATTGTTCAAGAAACCGGAATTACCGATAGACACAAAGTAAATAAATATCTCACTGTGCTTCGAGAGCTGCATATCATAAGAAGGGAGGTGCCAATAACAGAAGAAAAGCCTCACAAATCGAGAAAGGGGATTTATCTTCTCGATGATGCTTATTTTAGATTCTGGTTTAGATATGTTTTCCCGAATGTCTCTTATCTTGAGGAAGGAGATATTGACTATGTATGGGAGGAAAAGCTGAAGCCTGATCTTGATCGTTTTGTAGGGCCCATATTTGAAGATATCTGTACCCAACAAATCAAGAAACTTAATACATTCAACCAACTTCCTTTTAAAGCAAAAGGTATCGGAAGATGGTGGGATGGAAGAGATGAGATTGATATTATTGCATTTAGTGATAAAGATTCGTTTCTATTTTGTGAATGTAAATGGGCAGCAAAGAAGGTGGGTACAACTATAGTAAACGAAATTCAAAATAAAGCAATCAAGTTTCCTGAAGCCAAATATAAATATTTCGGGTTCTTTTCCAGGTCAGGATTTGACAAAGAATTAGAAAGCTTGGCAAAGGAAAGAAAAGATATAATGCTTTTTGATTATTGAGGATTGTACACTCTACACTAGAATACTTAGGAGCGTACTATTTTTATTGTGAGTTTCCACACCGTTCTTCAGCTTTGCAAGATTAATTTTTGACGGATTTACATGAAAAGCATGCTTTTTAGGCGAGCTTAAAAAGAATCTTTATGTAAGTTCTCCGATCACCCCCTCGACCTCCTCGAGGATCTTTCCGCTCCTCATGAGACGCACGACAGACTCGATATCCTTTGAGAGAACGCGGTCCTTGTCCAGGTGGGGGACCGCATCTCGAACGGTCCTGTAAGCGGCCAGGGTTCCCTCACCGGGTTTCAGATTGGTGAAGAGATCCATGGCCTGGGCAGCGCAAAGGAACTCGACGGCGATCACCTGTTCGGTGTTCCTCAAGATTTGCCTGCATTTCCTGGCGGCAATGGAACCCATGGACACGTGATCCTCCTTATTTGCCGAGGTGGGGATCGAGTCGACTGATGCCGGATGGGAGAGGACCTTGTTCTCTGACACGAGGGCTGCTGCCGTGTATTGTGCGAGCATGAACCCCGAATTAAGCCCCCCATCGCGCACCAGGAATGCGGGAAGACCGCTCAACTGCGGATTCACCAGCCGCTCAACCCTCCGCTCCGATATGTTCCCCAGTTCGGAAAGGCCGATTGCGAGAAAATCCATGGCGAGCGCTACTGGCTGACCGTGAAAGTTTCCGCCGAGCAGGAAGTCCTCCGAATCCGAGAATATGAGGGGGTTGTTTGTTGAGGAGTTCATCTCCGTCTCTATCACCTTTGTTGCATAAGCAATGGCATCCTTGCTGGCGCCGTGCACCTGGGGAGAGCACCGCAAGGTGTAGGCGTCCTGGATGCGGGAGCAGTCCTTGTGAGAGGAGATGATCTCGCTGTTCCTGGTGATCCTCTCCATGTTGGCCGCTGTCGCTATCTGCCCGGGATGGGGCCGAACCTGGTGGATCCTCGGATCGAATTCCGTTCTGGTCCCCATGAGCACCTCGAGGCTCATGGCTGCTGCGATGTCGGTCATCTTGGACAGCCTTATGGAATCGTAGACGGAAAGTCCTCCGATGGCGGTCATCATCTGGGTCCCGTTCACCAGTGCGAGCCCCTCTCCTGCCTCCAGCTCAATCGGCTCCAGCCCGCAGTCGTTCAGGGCCTTCAGTCCGGACATCCTCTTGCCCCGGTACACGGCCTCCCCCTGCCCTATCAGGACCAGGGAGAGGTGCGCCAAAGGGGCGAGATCGCCGCTCGCCCCCACGGATCCCTGCTCCGGCACAACAGGATAGATCCCGCGGTTGAGAAACTCGGTGAGCTGCCGGACCGTTTCCAGGCGGATGCCGGAGTGTCCCCGGGCAAGGTCCTTGATGCGGAGTGCCATAACGGCCCGGACGGTCTCATCATCCAGGATATTTCCCACCCCTGCCGCATGGCTCATGAGGATGTTCTTTTGGAGCTGCTTGGTTTCCTTCTTGGAGATACTCACATCGCTCAGGGCGCCGAAGCCCGTGGTGACGCCGTAAACGGTCCTTCCCTGCTCGACCCACCGCTCGACCAGCCTTCGCGTGCTTCTGAGCCTTTCCTCGGATTCCCGTGCCAGTCGGATTCGAGCCCCTCCTCGGGCTATGGCCGCCAGATCTTCCAGGCTCATCTCATCAATGCCGAGAATGATCTCTCTCATAAGAAGTCACCTCCCTGGGAAGCGGAGAATCGGAGAACCGGGGAAGCGGTGATTATTTGATGAGCCATTTGTCTGCCTCATTGATCATCTTGACTATCTGGCCAATGATTTGATCATAAGCTGCATCCAACTCATCACACACAGCATCCTCTAGATATCCACATCTTCTCGCAAATTCAATCCATACCTGTGTTTCACATGCCTCGCTTTCTGCATCGCTCAATTTGGCGATAAACATTGCTTTGTATCGTCGTTTTCGCCATGCTTCTGCGAGATTTGCACAAACCGAACGCGATGAACGACGCATCTGATCAACCATTGAATATCTCTCTTCCGGCGGAAAATTTTTCGTAATTTGAAAGATCTTCATTGACGAATCCATGGCATTCTGAAAAACCCTCAGCTCCTTATATCCTGTAATCCTCTCTCCCATTCCCCGTTTCTCCCCTTCACCACTTCCCCGCTTCTCAGTCTCCCCACATCAGCCTGTCGTTTATATGTCCTTCCATCTCCTCGAAACGTGCTTTCAACAGCGCAAGCCTCTCCTCCACCTCCCGTGAGCACTCGAGCCGGAATCCCTTGTCCTCGATCTGGGAGAGGTTGATCCGCACATTATACGCCGCAATCACCCCGGCTGCATAGGCAAGGTGCACTGCTGCCCCCGCATCGGTGATCGTTATCGGGTCTCCCTGCTCGACTGCCTGTTGCGCTATCTCCATGAGTTCTTCAGAGGCCCTTAATGTCTCAAGGGGCACTTCGGCTGCCTTTTTCAATGATGCCTGAACGGCTTCCCTGCGTGAAATACCCTGCTCATCATTCTCCCGTGGAAGCTTGAGCGCAGCCACCACCTCCTGGTAGGCATCAGCATCCTGTTGAACAAGGTCCAAAAAAATCTCCTTTAACCGGCCCGCCCTGCTCGTAATCCCTTCCATGGAAGCCCATTTGTCCTTAAACCTCTCCTTTCTCCTGGTGAGCCCTGCCACCATGGCAGAGAGTGCAGCCCCTAGAGCCCCGCACAAGGCCGCAATGCTTCCGCCGCCGGGTGTTGCCGTAGTAAAGCCGAGTTCATCGACAAAATCACGAACAGTAAGCTCATCAAGCTTCAAACCATCCTCCTCTCTGATTACTATCTCAACGCAAAGGCGCAAAGATCGCTGAGACTTTGTAATTTTTTGCTTCCCGCCCTCTCAGCGGGAAGCAAAAATATCAATCACATTGTCGATCAAGTTGCCCAAAGGGCTGCGGAGCTTTCCCCTTGCCGTCCTCTCAACGGCAAGGGGGGAAACCTCTCTCTCTGCGTCCTTAGCGCCTTTGCGGTGAATCATGAGCTTTTGTTAAGCCAACGGCAATATGTTACTTACTCGGAGAAAACTCGCTCCCCGCACTTATAGACCTCCCGCACAGGGGAGACTCCCGCATGATATGCGAGGATGGCAGGGCTCTCACCGTCAAGGAGAAGGAGGTCTGCCTTTTTCCCCTTGTCCAGGCTGCCGACCTGCTTTGCCATGCCGATGGCGTATGCCGCATTCAAGGTTGATGCCGCCAAGGCCTCGTTCACCGTAAGGTTCATGGCGAGCACGGCAAGGCCGAACACAAACGGCATGGATTCCGTATAGCTTGAGCCGGGGTTGCAATCCGTGGCAAGGGCAACGGCAAGGCCCAGCTCTACCATCTTCCGGGCAGGTGCGTAGTTCTTGCTCAGGCTGTAGGCGGTTGCCGGAAGGAGCACCCCGATGACCTCCTTCTCCGCCATGGCAGAGAGATTTTCCTCGTTTGCAGCCAAAAGATGCTCTGCCGATGCAACGCCCAGTTCCGCAGCAAGGCCAGCTCCCCCCAGATCGTGCACCTCATCGGCGTGAATCTTGAGCCCCATCCCTGCTTGCCGTGCCCGTTTCAAGATGCGGCGGCTCTGCTCAACGCTGAAGGCGCCTTCCTCACAGAACACATCGCAGAACCGGGCTATGCCCTGCTGTGAGACGGCCGGTATCATCTTTTCAATGAGGATATCTACATAGGTATCAGGGGCCTTTGCATATTCCCCGGGTATGGCGTGGGCTCCCAGAAAGGTGGGTATTACATCCAGCGGCGTTTCGCGTCCGATACGTTCGATGACACGGAGCATCTTGAGCTCGGTCTCGGTCTCCAGCCCGTAACCGCTCTTTATCTCGAGGGTTGTTGTGCCGAATTTCAGGGCAGAAAGGGCATGTTGCCGGGTTGTCGAGAAGAGTTCTTCTTCAGAGGCTGCCCGTGCCGCCCGAACCGATGACAGGATTCCCCCTCCTCGGCGCAGTATCTCGAGGTACTCCATTCCCTCAAGGCGTTGGGAAAATTCCTCCTCCCTTTTCGCAGCAAAGCACATGTGGGTGTGGGGGTCCACAAATCCGGGAATAAGGCAGCGCCCGCCACAGTCAACCTCCACATCCAGGTCATGGCCGGGATTATGGGCGGCAACCTCTTTCCCATCACCAATCGCCTCGATAATCCCATCATGGCAAAGGAGGGCTCCTCTTTCGATCCGGGTTACCTTCCCCTGGTCCTCCCCTGCCAGGGGTCTCCCGGGATCAAGCGGGGTAACGATGCGAGCATTTTTGAAGAGTTTCCGTATCATGCCGGGTTATCCCGCAGGATATCGAGGAGGCGAAGTTCTATCACCTGCTGGGGATCGAATTCCGCGATCTGCATATAGTAGGATGAGCTCTCTAGGAGCGCCTCTGCAGGGATCATCCCATAGATTTCAGTTTCTTTCACCTGAACGCCCCACCTTTCTGCCTCCATACGGATGAGCTCCAGGATACGGTAGAGGGCATTTTTCTTATAATCAGTGACGTTCACGCTTACCTGGACGAGCCCTCGTTCCTTGAGCGCAAGGCCGATACACTTCACATGGCCCAGCCCGCCGCCGGAAGAGCGAACCGCCTTGGCGATCTCTCTGGCAACACGGACATCATCTGTCCCCAGGTTCACGTTAAAGGCGATAAGAAATCCACGGGCTCCGATAACCGTTGCCCCGGCAGATGGATGCAATCGGGGTTCCCCGATATCAGGATGCCGGTCCGGGTTCTTTATCTCTTTTTTCAGGGCCTCGTACTGCCCCTTTCGGATGGCTTCAAGATTCTTTCTCTCCGGCCTTATCGCGGCCTCTTCATAGAAGTAAACGGGAACCCCTGTCTCCCGGTGAAATCTTGCGCCGAATGCATGGGCAAGCTCCACGCAGGCCTCCATGGTGATATCCTGGAGCGGCACAAAGGGGACGACATCCACCGCCCCGATCCTGGGATGGCTGCCCTGATGGTGCTCCAGGTCGATACGGGAGATCGCTGCCTTAGCCGCCTCAAGGAGCGCCTCCTGAACGGCCTCTGGTCCGCCCGCAAGGCTCACCACCAGCCGGTTGTGGTCTTTGTCCGCACGGTACTCCAGGAGGACGCAATCCTTTCTGTCACGGAAAGGGGATACGATTTCCTCGATAACATCCTCTCTTCGCCCCTCGCTGAAGTTGGGGACGCACTCAATGAGTTGTCTTGTCATAGCATTGTTGATATAGTTAAATTCTTCAGGTTAATAGGCTGAAGGCTGAAGAAGTTTAATTTCACTCACTGCCCTGAGCTTATCGAAGGGCCTTGTCCCTTCAGTCTATCTATCTGAGCAATTACGATCTATTCAGCAATTATTTTCCATTGGGTTCAAAGCAAATCCTTCCATCAAAATGGGAACCGGCACAAGAGCAGAAGGGATTTCTCGGTGGGGCTTCCCAGGGAGATGTCCACCCTCGTTTTTTCCCTGATCTCATCCAGGAACCTCCCTTTCGCATCCCGGTTATACTTATGGGCGCTGCTTACGGCGCTATAGATATTGCCCCCGTAGAAGCCTAGCTCAAAGATGGTGATAATCGCGCCGATCGCGACGAGATCGTTATCAAATGCCTCATACGCGGCATATATCATGGCGCCGTTCAGAAAAAATGATATCAACGCATCCCTCTTCCTTCCGCAGTACAGATGTCCTGTGCCCGGCACCACGGCAAGCAGGCCGGCAATGGTGGGGTTCTTCGTCCTGACCGGCACCCCTTCCGTTAGCTCCGCCAGGGTCTCCTTGATCTTGTATTCATCCCTGCTTTGGGAAGAGACCTTCCCGAAGCTCTCTATTGCCTTGCTCCACAACCCCATTTCCAGATAGACCCAGGCCCTGTGATAAAGGGCTTCGTCCCTGAGGGCTTGATCGGTGGCTAGGGTAATGAGGTTGTTTAAGGCGGTGAGGGCCATGGCATACCGATTGAGCCCGAGGTACGCCTTGCTGATTTCCAGATAAGATCTGAGTGCATACTTGGTGCCTTGATACTCCTCAATGAGGGCGTAAAAGGCTTGAATGGCCCGTTCGTACTGCTCTCCATTCAAATATGAAAGGCCGATCCGGTATCTGGCAAGCTCAACCTTATCGGCGTGGGGGAAGAGGTAAATGAACCGCTCATATTCTCCGATTGCCCGGTAGTACTCACCCCTTTGAAAGTACTGCTCCGCGAATTGAAATTGCCCTTCCGGATCGAGCACTACCCCGGAGGCGGCACAGCAGTTGAGAGGGAGAAGGAAGGTCAACAAGAAGCATCCTATGATCGCTCCTGAAAAGCGTGCCGGCCAGCTGCTCAATTCACTGTTTATTCCACCACCAGAAGTCATTATTCTCCAACGGATCGTAGCATAACAGCTCGTCGTTCACCACTATCTCCGGCGACAATCGCAGCTCATCCCTGCCGCACCTCAACAGACGATCAAAGGTCATCACCCAGCCGATGAAGAGCCCGTGCTTTTCAAGGCACTGGAGGCTGTAGCTCGAGCAGGAGGGATACATGGGACAATTCTTGCCGTCGATCGGCGAGATATACTTCCTGTGCAGCTCAACCATGGATCGCAGGGGGTCAGAGCTTTGACCAGCCTGTGCTTGGAATGCCTGCCGGGGCGTATTCCAGTCCCATGGACCGTTCAGGGAAGAGGCATGCCCCACGGTGGCAAAGCATCCAAAGATTATCAAGAAGATGATTGAAACCTTGATTTGAAGGGACGGAGAAACGGAGAACCGGAGAAGCGGGGAGCCGGTGAATCGGAGAGAAAGCGAATCGGAGAAGCGGGGAGCCGGTGAAGCGGAGATTATTTGATAAGCCATTTGTCTGCCTCGTTGATCATCGTTACTATCTGCCCAATGATGTGATCATACGCCGCATCAAGCTCATCACACAGAGCATCCTCTATATATCCGCATCTGCCGGCAAACTCAATCCATACCTGTGTTTCGCATGCCTCGCTTTCTGCATCACTCAACTTGGCGATAAACATTGCTTTGTATCGTCGTTTTCGCCATGCCTCTGCAATATTTGCACAAACAGAACGAGATGAAAGACCTATCTGATCAACCATGGAATACCTCTCTTCGGGCGGAAAATCTTTCGTTATATAAAAAATCTTCATAGCCGAATCCATGGCATTCTGAAAAACCCTCAGCTCCTTATATCCTGTAATCCTCTCTCCCATTCCCCGTTTCCCCGGCTCTCCGTTTCTCCGCTTCCCCCATTCCCCGCTCGCTCACGCTACCTCTGCGTGACCCTCAGAACCTCCTCCGCGGTTGTAGTCCCATTAAGCACCTTCATCACCCCATCCTGGCGAAGGGTTACCATCCCCTGGTTCACGGCCTCGCGTTTAATGGTGTTGGAGTCGGAGGTCTTCAGTATGAGATTCCTGATCGTATCATCCATGATCATGAGCTCGAATATCCCCGTTCTTCCCTGGTAACCGGTATTGAGGCAGGCCTCACATCCCGTACCCCGGTAAATCTCTCTGCCGCTCCTCATTTCAGAGGTTATGCCGATATTGTTCAAGGACTCCTCATCGGGCACATAGGGTTCCCTGCATTCATCGCACACCTGTCTTACGAGCCTCTGAGCCAATATTCCGATCACCGACGAGGTGACCAGAAAGGGTTCTATCCCCATATCTATGAGCCGCGTTACCGCACTGGCTGAATCGTTTGTGTGGAGGGTCGAGAATACCAGATGGCCCGTCAATGCCGACTGGATGGCAATCTCCGCGGTTTCCAAATCCCTGATCTCACCCACGAGGATCACATCGGGATCCTGACGCACGATGGACCGGAGGCCGTTTGCAAAGGTGAGGTTTATCTTTGGATTCACCTGGATCTGGCCGATCCCATCGATCTGGTACTCGATGGGATCTTCTATGGTGATGATATTGATGTCCGGGTTGTTGATGGTGCTCAAAGCGCTATAGAGGGTGGTCGTTTTACCGCTCCCCGTGGGACCCGTGACAAGGATAATGCCGTGGGAAGACTTGATGAGCTCATGAAAATGCCTCAGGCCATCCTCGGGCATCCCAATGTCTGAGAGCCCTAACAACACATTTCTCTTGTCCAGGAGCCTGAGGACCACTCTCTCTCCAAAGGCGATAGGGATGGTGGACGCCCTGATATCAACATCCCTATCTCCTATCTTGATCTCAATCCTCCCATCCTGGGGAAGCCTCTTCTCCGCGATGTTCATCCCTGCCATGATCTTGATCCTGGAGATCAGGGTAGATTGAATATGTTTTGGAGGAGTGAGCATATCGTAGAGTATGCCGTCCAGCCGATACCTGATCTTCAGACGGTTCTGGTAGGGCTCAATATGTATATCGCTGGCCCTTGCCTTCACCGCCTGAGAGAGGATCAGGTTCACCAGTTTTATGATGGGGGCATCACTGGTATCGTCCAACAGATCGCCCGTTTGTTCAACCGCGGAGAGAATCAGATCCTTGTCCTCATCGCGCATATCCTGGATAACCTGCTCTGCCGAATCCCTGCTCATGTCATAGGCATAGTTAATGGCAGAGAGGATGGCCGAATGCGGGGCAAGCACGGTCTGGACCCCGTTCCACCCCTGGATCAGGCGCAGATCGTCAAGGGGCTGAAACAGGGTGGGATCGTTTACGGCTATATAGGCCTTGCCGTCGGTAGTCACGGGCACCATCCTGTACTTCTTCAGGAACTGGATGGGAATATGCTCCGTAAAACCGAGATCCATGCCCTCAGTGGGGATGGCGGACCATAACGGTAATCCGAACTGGATGCCGAAGGCCTTTAATAGATCTGCCTCTGTGATCGCACCTTTCTGGATCAAGATTTCTCCGATGCGTCCGCCCTTGTCCTCCTGAATCATGAAGGCTTGGTCGAGCGCATCCTCTGAAAGGGAGCAAACCTCTTTCAATATCTCTCCGATGAGCCTTTCCATCACGGCCGATAATCCTTATTCATCATTCCGGTCCTGATCACTGCGTTCCGGCTTTTTGTACATCTTCACAGCGCCCCTTTGCACCCCCTCCATGTTCTCTTTTTTCTTATCATAGATCTCCTTTGCCTCTGTGGGGTTCTCTATCACATAGGGCGTGATAAAAACGAACAGGTTTGTCTTGTTTTGGGATCTGGACAGCGCGCTGAAGAGCCAGCGCAAGACGGGGATATCTCCGAGGCATGGCGTCTTGTAGGTGGCCTTCTCTGCGCTCTCTCCGATAATTCCGCCGATAACCACGGTATTTTTATCCTTTACGATAACTGTGGTCTCCGCAGATCGCTTGAGGGTAGTGGGCCGATATATCTCTGTCCCCTTCTTTAATGATATGTTCTCCTGGAAGATCTTGAGCCTTACAAACCGCTCCTGGTTGA
>Ga0307428_1001588_pt1 | contig 11259 bp, 9 predicted proteins | sample SalMarWE160240MG_FD_202161 | JGI IMG/M metagenome (GOLD analysis project Ga0307428, IMG submission 202161) | Salt marsh sediment microbial communities from the Plum Island Ecosystem LTER, Massachusetts, United States - WE1603-240 | ecosystem: Environmental > Aquatic > Marine > Intertidal zone >...
AACCTGCAGAATACCACCCTCTTTTAGGCCGATAGGTTCGCCAACCAATTCAATATCGACTTCTAAAGTTAATTTTTCTTTTAAAGTTACTCCATAAAAATCAATATGAACTATCTGTCTTTTTAACGAATTATACTGAAGATCTTTAATTACCACCAATCGGCTAACTTTTTCCTTCCCATCATCTATCTCTAAATCTATAAGTCCGTGCGACTTAGCGGATAATATTTTTGATAATTCATCCTTTTTAACCTTTAATATTAAATTTTCTTTATCATGGGGAGAATACAATACTCCAGGGACAATCCCCTCTTTTCTAAGTTTTTTATTAATTTCCTTCCCTGTATTATCTCTTAATTCTACTTTTAATTTTGGTTTTTTCACCTTATTAACCTCCGATCTCGTATTTAGTATTTCGTATATCGTTATATAATTCACCAATTGCCCAATCAAAGATACGAGTGGCAAATTAGTATAAGTTTTATCCAGTTACCCAGTTTACCAGTTTGCCAGTCAAGAATCAATGAATTCTTTAAAATAATTGGTCAATCGGTAAATCGGTTAATCGGTCAATTATATTATCTTGTATTCTAACCAGCTAACTAATTTAATTGGCCAATTAATTATCATTCCGTTTAAATAGACTGCTTATTGATAAATTGTTATGAATTCTGTCAATAGATTCGGCAAATATTTTTGCTACTGATAAAACCTTAATACCGGGTAAAATTTTATCGTTAGCAACGGGAATGGTATTGGTTACCACCACTTCCTTAAATATACCATCATGTAAAGATTTTTCTAATCTTTCTTTTGCCGGACCGGCAAACACCGGATGAGTAGCACAAATAAAAATCTCTTCTACCCCGGCATTTAATAAAGCCTGGCTTCCTTTTGTTAGTGTACCAGCAGTATCAATGATATCATCGACTATAATAGCAGTCTTACCTTTTACTCTTCCTACTATATGCATTATTTCTACATCATCAAAAGACGACCTATATTTATCGATAATAGCAATCGGTTTTTTAATGCGCCCGGAAAATTCCCTGGCTCGAGCAGTTCCTCCTACATCGGGGGAAACTACCACTACCTTATCCAAATTCTTCTCTTTAAAATAACTCGATAATATATTTACAGCTTCCAACTGATCTACAGGAATATCAAAAAAACCCTGGATCTGCCCAGCATGCAAATCCATAGTGAGTACTCGATTAGTTCCCGCAGATACCAATAAATTTGCCACTAACTTTGCGGTAATAGGCTCACGAGGCTGGGTCTTCCTCTCCTGTCTGGCATAACCATAATAGGGTATTACCGCGGTAATTCTTCCCGCCGAAGCCCTCTTTAGAGCATCTATCATAATTAGTAATTCCATAAGATATTCATTAGCGGGCGGGCAGGTAGATTGAATTATAAAAACATCCTCACCTCTTACGCTCTCCTTAATCTTAACCTTAATTTCGCCATCAGGGAATCTGGAAACATCAGCCTGACCTAAAGGCACATTTAAATATCTACATATCTCTTCTGCTAAATCCCTATTGGAATTACCGGCAAAAATTTTTAATGCTCTTTTCTCATCAGGTATCAAAATTTTATCATCTCCATTTTTTTAAATTTCTCTTTATAGATTATAGGGTTTTAACTTTTATCTTCTTTCTTTTTCTTTCTCCATCCTGAAATATTTTTTTGCCTTGAACGGGCAATAGCTAAATTGCCTGCTGGTACATTCTCGGTAATAGTTGAGCCAGCTCCGGTATAAGAATCTTTCCCTAATTTTACTGGAGCTACCAATGAATTATTGCTTCCGATAAAAACGCCATCTTCTATGACAGTTTTATTCTTTTTCTCACCGTCATAATTACAGGTTATAGTCCCCGCGCCAATATTGACCTTCTTACCAATTGTGGTATCGCCAAGATAGGTTAGATGAGAGGCCTTGCTGCCTTCACCCACAATAGTCTTCTTTAATTCTACAAAATTTCCTATCTTTGCTCCTTTTTCCACGACAGTTTCGGGACGTAAATGGGCATAAGGGCCAATTTTTGCTCCTTCTTTAACGGTACTACTTTCTATAATTGAAGCCCAAACTTTAACTCCCTTTCCTATATCGGCATCAATTAGATGAGAGTAAGGTCCGATAAAACAATTACTTCCGATTTTAGTATCTTTTTCAATAATAGTGAAAGGATATATAATGCTATCCTGGCCGACTTTAACTCCCTGCTCTATAAAAGTACTATTAGGATCAACTACAGTTACTCCTTGAAGCATCAAGTCTTGAAGGATCTTTTGATATACTTTTTGGGAAGCATCAGCAAGATCTAATCGATTATTTATTCCTAATATTTCCGAATAATCTTTTACTATTATATTCCCTACAGTTAATCCTTCCCCTAATAATATCTTTACCGTATCAGTTAAGTAATACTCCCCTTGTTTATTATTCGGGGTAACCTTCTCTAAGGCCCGGAACAGTTTTTCTTTATTAAAACAGTAAATTCCGCTGTTTATTTCGGTTATTTTCTTTTTATCTGTAGATAAATCTACCTCTTCGATTATCCCCTTTATTTCACCCCTTTTATCTCTGATAATTCTACCATAACCTTTAGGGTTTTTTAAAACAGTAGAGAGCAGGGTGCAGCAAAAATTATTAGCCTGGTGATATTTCAAAAGCCCCTTTAGAATTTTAACCGTTAAAAAAGGGACATCGCCGGATAAAATCAGCACATCTCCTTTAAAACCGGACAATAATTTTTCGGTTTGCAAAACTGCATGAGCAGTTCCTAACTGTTCTTTTTGCTCTACATACTCTATTTTATCACCAATTAATTTTTTTATCTTATCGCTTTCATAACCAACTATTAATATCTTTCTTTTTGCTTCGAGTTGACTAACCGCGTCTAATACGTAATTTAAAATTGGTTTTCCTGCAAGATTATGAAGGACTTTAGGCAGATTAGATTTCATTCTCTTGCCCTTGCCTGCTGCCATAACAATTACAGCAGTATCACTCATAATCATACCTCCAATTTTTATTTTTGTTCAAAAATAAAAAATTAGTTACTTAGTTGCCCGGTTACCCGGTTTGCCAGTTAAAATTAATTAACCAATTTTCCAATTGACCGATTAATTAGTCGTTAGTGAATAGTCGTTAGTTAAAATACAGGATGCAAGATAAGATAATTGACCGATTGATTAGTCGTTAATATATAGTTAGCATATAGCGTACAGCTTTTAGCGTATAGGATATTAGTTATCCAGTTACCCGGTTGGCCAGTTGGCCAGATATAAGATATAAGATAAAACCGCAGGACAGGCCCGCCTGTCTATAATGCTATTTCCGTTTCTTTCTTATGTCATTCCCATGAAAATAGGAATCCATCTTAGTCATTGCGAACGAAATAAGTGCGGCAATCTTATCTAAAAACTATAAACTAAGTACTGAAAACCAGTTTTGTATTTTAACGAAGTAACGAATCAAAATTAATTTATATGGCTGGGGCGGAAGGGTTCGAACCTTCGAATGCGGGATCCAAATTCCCGTGCCTTACCACTTGGCTACGCCCCAAACCGAAATATTTTATTCTTGCAACTTAATTAGAATAGACCTTCTTCTTTCTTCTCGACCTCTTCTTCTGTTGTTGTTTCTTCTACCGCTTCTTCTGTTTCTTCTTCTTTGCTTTCTTCTACTTCCTCTTCTACTTTAGGTTCTACTTTAGGTTCTACTTTAGGGTGAGGAGCTTCTTCTAATTCCCTGTTATAGACATCTAAAACTGCATTTTGTATCTTTTCTCTGATCTCGGTATTTATGGGATGAGCAATATCTTTATGATCCCCATTGGGGAGTCTCTTGCTGGGCATTGCTACAAACATACCCTTATTGCCATCAATAACCCGTAAATCATGTACTACAAAAGAATCGTCAAAAGTAATTGACACATACGCTCTTAATTTTCCTTCTGTTTCTATTTTTCTAAGTCTAACATCTGTAATTTCCACTTATTGTACCGCCTTTTTTAATTTTTATTTTTTAAAATTACAAAATTAATTATATTTTCTGTTTGTAGTTGTTTTTTATAAATACAAATTACTCTTTCTGATTTACTACTAAAGCTTTTTGTTTAATAAAACTTATTCCTAACCATAACCTCCTAACAGTTCGTTTTGACTAATTTACTCCAGATTATTCACATAGTTGCTATTACCTCCCTATTTCAGCAAATATTTAAACATTTTATTAAAAAATAAACACAGTAATAATACTACTGTGTTTCTGGAATAATCTATTTAATATTTATATTTTTCTCTTCTTGATAAATTATATCTGTCTTTATTTTCAGCAATTTTATTAGTCAGCACTGTCAATTCCTTGTTCTTTTCTGTAAGGTTTTAGTTGAAGAAATTATAACATGATAGAATTTTATTGTCAAAAAAACAATACAGTATCGAGTATATAGTATCGAGTATCAAGTTAAGAAAGCAAAAGAAAAGATAGAAAAAGTAGCATTCTTCTTTCTAATAAACTACCCCACTAAAGTTTATGCTAACTAATAATTCACCAATCTACCAATTTGCCAATTCTGCAATCACATAGGACTCATCACTATTTCTCTCTATCTTCTGAATTCTGATTCCTAGCTTCTGTCTTTTATTTTCTTCACGCAATAAGCGATACGATATACTAACGACTAATTAAACTGGTAAATTGGGTAACCAGGTAATTAGGCTATATACTATATTAACTTATCCGCTCTACACTAATTTTTTCCCCATCGCCATGCTCAGCTTGGCAAATTCTTCTAAAGACAGGGTTTCCCCCCTACGGCTCTTATCAATACTTGTTTCAGTTAAAATATCTTCTATCTCCGCTTTAGCGATCACTCCCTTAAAATAGTTAGACAAAGAATTGATTAATCTCTTTCTCCTTTGTTGAAAGGAAGCTCTAATAATATTAAAAAATAGTTTTTCGTTACCTACCTGTACTTGCGGTTTTTTATAGATATCTAATTTTATTATCATCGAACTTACTTTGGGTTGGGGATAAAATACTGTAGGTGGAACAATATGCACTTTTTGGGGCTGAGAGTAATATTGGGCAACTAGGGATAATATGCCATAATTTTTATTCCCTGCTTGAGCCATCAATCTTTCTCCTACCTCTTTCTGGACAAGAAATACGGCTACCTTTAAATATCGATTAAGTTCAAGAATCTGTCTTATTAAGGATATGGAGATGTAGTAAGGAAGATTACCTACTATTTTTTCAATATTTTCATCTTTTATTCTCTTCTGCTCAAAAAAATTAACCAGATCAAAATTCATAATATCTTCAAAAATAATCTCTATATTATCAAAGGAGGAGAGACTTTCTTCTAAAAGGGGAGCTAATTTTTTATCTTTCTCAACAGATATAACCTGTTTGACTAAGGGGGATAATGCAGAAGTCAGAGTTCCAATGCCTGTACCAATTTCTAAAATGCAATCTTCTCTATTTAATTTTAGTGAATTAATAATTATTCGTAGGGTGTTTTGATCTACTAAAAAATTCTGACCTAGCCTTTTTTTGCACTTAAAATCGTATTTAGCAAGAAGTCTGGTAACTTCTGTGGGAGAAGTTAATTTACGCTTATTCATTAGATCGCTTACCTTTTTAGTCGTTAGTGAATAGTCGTTAGTATAAATACAAGATGCAAGATAAGATAATTGACCGATTGACCAATTTGCCAATTGACCAATTAAAGATAAGAAATACAAAACCGGTTTTTAGTTTATGGTTTTTAGTTTTTAGATAAGAAAATCAGTTATCAGTTCCTGGTTTTCGGTTCTCAGTTTTAATTCATTACAAAGGCGTATAGCAATAAGCTCCTCCCTGTTTTTAGTTTTCTATAAACCCGAACCTTGTAACCCGTAACTCGCTACTTACCACACATTACTCATCACTGTATTCTATACGCTATCCGCTATTATATACTATATACTAATTTTGGAGCCGGCGATCTGAGTTGAACAGACAACCTACGGATTACGATTCCGTTGCTCTTCCAATTGAGCTACGCCGGCATCATATCCTTATAAAAAAATGGTAGGCGGAACAGGACTTGAACCTGTGACCCCCTACATGTGAAGCAGGTGCTCTGCCAACTGAGCTATCCGCCCATTTTTTATAATAAATAATTGGTGCCCCCAAGGGGATTTGAACCCCTGTCGCCGCCGTGAAAGGGCGGTGTCCTGTCCCCTAGACGATGGGGGCATTTTATTTTCTCGATGGGCCGTGCAGGTTTCGAACCTGCGACCCTCTGATTAAGAGTCAGATGCTCTACCAACTGAGCTAACGGCCCTAAAAATATTTAAAATTAAAAAAATTTGCTTCTAAATGTTACTATATTTTTTACTACCTGTCAATAACTTAATTCGTATCTCGTATCTCGTAAATCGTATCTCGTAAAGATAATATAAACCAGGAATCAGAATAAATTCGTATCGCGCATTGAGTATTAAGAATTAAGTTAAGAAAGCGAAAGAAAAGATAGAAAAAGTAGCATTCTTCTTTCTATCTAACTACCCCACTAAAGCTTACATTAACAGTTGTTATGAATAGTCGTTAGTATTAAATGCAGGTTGCAAGTTACAAGATGTAAGGTGCAAGTTAATACAATTTACCAATAAATTAATTCACCGATTCTCCAATTAACCGATTGACCGATTAAGATAAGAATAAAGATTAGAAAATTAATTTGCTAATTTGCCAATTAAATTAGTCGTTAGTGTAGTACATTATTGGTCTATTGCTATACTTAATACTCTCTCTCCTCTTCTGGAGTTCGGGATAAATTTTCAAATTTTGCATATTCTTTTACGAAAGCTAAATCTATTTGACCTGTAGGACCATTTCTCTGTTTGCTAACGATTACCTCAGCAATGCCTTTCCTGTCTGTTTTTGGCTTATAATATTCCTCCCGGTATAAAAAAACAACCAAATCAGCATCCTGCTCAATTGCCCCACTCTCTCTTAAATCAGAAAGACGTGGTTTTCTTCCATCTCTTTGTTCCACCGCTCTGGATAATTGGGAAACTGCTATTATCGGAACATTTAATTCTCTCGCCAAACCCTTAAGAGAACGAGAAATTTCTGAAATCTCCTGCTGCCTATTTTCTACTCTGCCAGAACTTGAAATAAGCTGCAAATAATCTATTATTACTAAACCAAGACTATGTTGGGCTTTTAATCTTCTGGCTTTAGCCTTAATTTCTAAACAAGTAATCCCGGCTGTATCATCAATAAAAATAGGGGCGGAAGACAGTCGACCTGCTGCCATAGAAAGTGTAGGCCAATCTGATTCTGCTAATCGTCCTTTTCTCAAATTATGGGCATCAACCCGAGCCTCTGAACAAAGCATCCTTTGAACTAACTGAGATTTTGACATTTCTAAACTAAAAAGGGCTACCGGTATATTTTTAGAGACCGCGATATACTGGGCAACACTCATACAAAAAGCTGTTTTGCCCATTCCGGGTCTACCGGCAATAACAATAAGCTCAGAGGGTTGAAACCCGGTAGTAATATCATCAAATTCATCAAAACCACTGGGAACCCCGGTAATAAATTCATCTCTATGATATAGATCTTCAATCTTCTCAAAGCTATCTTGGAGTATCTCTTTAATGGGAACGAAAGACTGTCCTAAATTTCTCTCTGAAACCTCAAAAATCAAATGTTCTGCTTTGTCCAGCAAAATTTTAGCATCTTCTTTTTCTTCATAACCCATAGAAATAATTTTAGTAGCGTTATTAATTAAGTTACGCAAAATAGATTTTTCTTCGATAATTTTGACATAGTACTCTATATTTGCTGCAGTAGGAACACTATTAATTAAATTGGTTAGGTAGGTAATTCCCCCGATCTCTTCTAATAAATTTATCCTATTTAATTCCTCGGTCAAAGTGACTAAATCAACAGCCCTACTCTTGTCAAATAGCTCAAGGACACACTTAAAAATAATCTGGTGAGATTTTTTATAAAAATCTCCGGGTCTTAAAATATCCACACCCTGCAAAATAGCGTCTTCCTGAAGCAACATTGACCCTAAAGCAGCCTGTTCTGCACTAATATTTTGAGGAGGATTCCTGCCTAAATCCATTTTTTTCTCCGTTTTAAATAGTCGATAGTATATCGTATATCGTATATCGTATTGCGTATTGCGTTAAGAAAATCAGAATTCAAAATTCAAAATACTTCAGAATGTCCCATTGTATAGTGCGACTATTAGCGTATAAATTATAGCTCTTAATGTAGGGGTCGAATTAATTCGACCCGAGTTTTGCGGGCTTGATAAATCAAGCCCTTACCTCTCTATAGAAACTCGAACCTTGCAAATTGAGACATATTATTCATCACTTGTCACTGTATTTACTCTATTTACTTTCTTCTTTCTCCTAGTTTTTATCTTCTTTACTTTATACTATATACTAAATACTAAATACTGATTTATTCTTTTTTTGTTTCCTCTGTTTCCTGTCCCTGCTCAGACGGGGAATCAGAAATTAAATTAACTTTAATTTGAGGAGTTATATCTTTGTGTAAGTTAACCGGTACAGTATGGACACCCAATTTTTTTAAGGATTCTTTTAAATTAAGTTTCTTTTTATCTAATTCAATTCCGTGTTCCTTTAATAGAGCTTCTACAATATCTTTGCTAGTTACAGAACCGAAAAGCTTTCCTTCTTCCCCAGCTTTAACTTTAATTTCCAGGGAGATATTATTAATTTTTTCTGCTAATTCCTTAACTTCCTTCAACTCTCCCTCTCTTTGTTCTGCTTCTCGTTTCTTTAAATATTCTATTTGTTTAAAATTATCTACGGTAAAAGAAATTGCTTTACCTTGGGGAATTAAAAAATTACGGGCAAAGCCATCGCTTACTTCAACTACGTCTCCTACTTGTCCAATTTTTTCTATATTTTGTTTCAAAATTATTTTCATCTTTTAAGCCTCCCTGTTCTATTCTCTATTTATTATAAATTTTTCCGTCGTTTTTAGCAAGATTTATTATTCGTTGGCATCAAATACTGGTTTTCAGTTGACATTTTTCTGTATGTAACTAAAAACTTAAAGCGAAAAGCTAAAAATCATAATTCAAAATTCAAAACATTTTCTTCAATTTTAAGTTTTAAGTTATAGTTTTGCGCTTTTCGTTTTTAGCTATAACTATACGCTAAACGCTTTACGCTAATATACAAATACTATTTACTATTCACTAACGACTAATCTATTCTTTTCTGGCAATGAGTAATTTTCTAAAATCTATCCATATATCTAGCATGGCTGCCCAGACAACAATTTGGGATAAAAGAGGTTGAAAACACACCAGAATATATATAACCCACTTTAAAAGATTTTTAATTTTAAACCGCTCTAAGATAAAGCCGGTTAAAGAAAGACCATAAATCAAAAATACCACTGCAAAAAAAACTTGAATATTTATTCCAATTTTATTTAAAAGAGGTATCTTGTAAGTTGTTCCTAGAATTATCAATACCATCCCTAAAAGATAACTCCAAAAAAAAGACTTGGAAGCTCTCCAGTTAGGAAAGGGTGAAAAGTTAGCTAGTTTATATCCAAATCTCTTTAAAATCAAACGAGCTACCCAGTAATTTAAAATAGTATCAAAAATTGAAGCAAGAATAATCATTCCCGGGAATGCTATCTTAACAATACTAATGGTTTGAGTTAAGGAATCTTTCAGGGTAGCTAATTGTTCCGGAGATAGTCCCATATTGCTATAAAAATTCAAAGATTGAGTTATAATTTTATCTATCTCTTCAATATCAAATAATACGGCGTTGAGATCTAAAACCCAAAAACCGATTAAAAGGATTAAACCTTTAGAAACAAGGGAAGCTACACTTCCAATGATAATAATATCGGTTAAGGATAATTCTTTTTTTATACCAAACCCTAAAGTCAATCCCAATATTCCGAAACCTAATAGAACCATAAGCCCTTGTATGGGACCAGCTAGAATAGTTACCAAAATCCCTGATATAAAAGTTGAGATAATGGCAAACTTTATGCTATGGCGTAAACATAAAATTATAATCGGTAGGGGGCACAAAAAACTTACCAGTGTACCTAACAGGGGAATGTAAATACTGATAATAAATAAAACAGCAGTAATTGCTGCTAAAAATGCACCCTCAACTATCGATTTAGTTGGAATTTGTTCAGTCAATAAAAACCTCACTTTGGTATTTAAAAAACTAAAAACTTAAAGCGAAAAGCGAAAAACCATAATTCAAAATTCAAAACTTTTTCTTCAATTTTAAGTTTTAAGTTTTAGTTTTGTGCTTTGCGCTTTTCTCCATATACTATATACTAAATACTAAATACTAATTTATTTCGCCACATAAGGGAGAAGTCCTATTTCTCTTGCTCTTTTTATAGATATAGCCAGTGTACGTTGATGTCTTGCGCAGTTTCCGGTTGCTCTACGAGGCAGCATTTTACCTTGTTCAGTAATAAATTTTCTTAATAAATCTACATCTTTATAATCAGCTACTATTTTTTCTTTGCAAAAAAGACAAACTTTCCTTTGTGGTTTTCTAAAAGAACCATATCGTGCTATCAATTTGTATTTTTCCTCCTTCTTAATCTATTTTCTCTTTTTAGTATTTCTTTAAATAATTAATCAGCTATCTTTATTTTGAATTTTTTCTTTATCTTGTAAGGTTAATAAATATCTGATAATTCTTTCTTCTAACTTCATAACTCTTTCAAGTTCAGGAATAATTTTTTCATCTATATTGAAATTTAAAACAACATAAATCGCCTCTGTGAAATCCTTAATTTCATAAGCTAACATTCTTTTGCCCCATTTATTTGTCTTAGTTATTTCTCCCTTTGCGTTGGTAATAATCTTTTTTAATTTATCTAATAAGGAATCTAGTTCTTTATCTTCTAACTGGGGATTTAGGGCAAGCATTATTTCATAACTTCTCATCTGTTAACACCTCCTTTCGGTTTAATCAGCCCCCGAAAGATTCTTCAGGAGCAAGGAAACTATAAATATAAAACGATTTATATTATATCACAGATATTTTCGATAGCAAGTCTAAATTCGTATCCATTTAGTTAGCTAGTTAGCGGTTATGTGACTAATAAAACCTTACCATTTATTAATACCAGAATTCATGATAAAATACAAAAAATATACCAAAAAAAGATTGATACCATCTTTAAAGAAAAGAGGTGCTTATGTT
>Ga0307428_1001589_pt1 | contig 11250 bp, 9 predicted proteins | sample SalMarWE160240MG_FD_202161 | JGI IMG/M metagenome (GOLD analysis project Ga0307428, IMG submission 202161) | Salt marsh sediment microbial communities from the Plum Island Ecosystem LTER, Massachusetts, United States - WE1603-240 | ecosystem: Environmental > Aquatic > Marine > Intertidal zone >...
AACCACCGGCGCTATCACGAGAGCTTGAGCAATCTGACACCGGCCGATGTGTACTTCGGGCGCGCTCAAACAATCCTGCTGGAAAGAGAAAGGATCAAACGAAACACAATCCAAAAACGACGCTTGCGGCACCAAAAGGAAGCCGCATAAACTAAAACCAGATGAGCCGGTCCATCCTGTAAATCACACCGCCATCTGTCTCAAATTATCTGACGACGGACATTTTTGCCATTGAATTGATTATTCTTTTCAGGCGCTGTCCTTTTTGTTGTGTACTCGCAATGTGTACTCACAACAAGCTAACTTAGCGAGCCGTGAGTGTGCCGCTTTAATCCCAAACCGCGGGGCGGTCGGGACAGACCGTAACGTATTCCCCTTGGGCGTTCTTACTTACTTTTTGTAGGTCCTTGAGCCAAGACCATTTTGCCGAGCGCGTCAGCAGGATCTGGGCCGCTTCATAGAACATGACCCGCATCATCTCGTCCCCGCATCGCGATATGCCGCCGGTGCGGTCGCTCTCGCCCGATTGATACTTGCAGGGTGTCAGCCCAAGGACCGCCCCGACCGCTTTAGAGTTGCGAAAGCGCTTGACCCTGATCGGCTGATTAGAGAAGCGGACATCAGCCGGCAGACAAAGCCGGCTGGATCGGTCGAAAATGACCACGAGTCGACATTGCCCCAAGGTACAATATCGGACGCTCTCTTCATGTGATTGATTATTTTAAAGAGCGACAACAGCGGCGGATCTGAAAAACAGAGTGTTTTACTATCACACGCAATTTAGCCATCGGGTTCGCATGGTCGACCTCAAAGGAATCGACTTCGCCAAGATCGGAACAGAAATAGTCTCGCGTCCACTTGACGAGAATCGAAACGAAAAGATCGAAGATTTGACACCGAAACAGTGAACGCAGACTTGGGCGTTAGCATCGCACCAACTCCACATACGCAACAGGAGCCAAAAATGACCCGCGTACGATCATTCGCAATTTTGCTTGCAGGCGCCGTCCTGGCGTTGGTGACGATCCCGCACGGATCGGCCAATGCGATGACGTGCAAGGTTTCAATCGAACTCGTCAAAGGCGGCTTCATTGTCGGCCTGGCCGGCGGAAGTGGCACCATGACTTGCGGAGACAAGACCTATCGACTGGTGCTTGGTGGCATCAAAGCTGGTCTGGTGATCGGGGGGTCGATTACCAAACTCACAGGGGAGGTGCGAAACCTTAACAAGGTGCAGGATGTCGAAGGGACCTATGCCGGGGCCGGCGCGGGCGTGGCGGTCGCCGCTGGCGTCAAGGGTATCGTCGTCGCCAACGAAAAGGGCGTGAAAATGGCCCTGGCCGGCCCGCAGGTGGGCCTTATGGCCGATCTCGACCTCAGTGGTACGGGTAGTGCGGCTGAAACGCTGATCGTTCCGCTGCCGAAAGCAGTGACCTGTTGTGTACTCGAAAGAGTGTCTAGCCCCCTTTTTCAGTACCAGTGATTTGGTGGTTCACTAAGATTGTTTCAGGGACTGGCGGTCGCATGCCGAGGGCGTGGTGCGGCCGGACATGGTTGTACTGGCGCAGCCCTGTGGCCCTTGAAACATTCCGAAGTGGGAATACGTACGCGCCATAGGGGACAAGGGCATTCCCCAACCCTCAACCCTGCCCTTGTCGAACTCAAAGGCCGCCTACGTCCCTCCCTCGTATGGCGGCCTTTTTTTATTTATTCTCGCGTCTCATAGCGCACCAAGTCCGCTCTAGCCGCCGCTAAGGGCCGTGGCGCAAAGCTAGGAAATCCCAGTGGCGCACGGGCGCTCAGAGGCAAGCAAGTTGGCAATAAACAGGCTGTGGCAACAGTAATGGCGAACGCCCACCACCGGGAACCTGCGGACCATAGTCGAAGACATGCGGTCCCAAGGGATCACAAGTGTCCGCTCTGTAGCCGCCGAACTAAATGCTCGTGGCATTCTCACGCCGCGCGGTCGCTCGTGGCATCAAACATCTACGGCTCGGCTGTTGGCGCGACTTGCGATCTGACGGCGGGCAACTCGAATGGGTCCCCTTTCGCCGGTGTGCGGACAGAAATTCCGACCCCGGGGGGTGATTTCAAAAAACTCGGAGTAAAGGCTGCATCGGTTTGGGTCGCGGCAGCAGCGATCCGGGCACAAGAGTTGGCTCAGTAAGCCGCCTTGCCCGGAATGACACCTCTCATGCCTCGAACAGTTGTCAACACGGCGGCTTTGTTATGCGTTTTTAATGGACAGGCAAAACTTCTGGCGTCATGCTGTCCGGGCATGGCTATGGTAGCCATGGCGCGTCAACTCCGGTGAGACCGGTCGCGCTCCCCCAAACCTGCGGGTACGACAATGACCGACGGTCATTTGCCCCGCCCAAATCGTACGGGGCCTCCTCGCATCCTGATCATCGAGGACGACCCGTTGTCCGCGTACCTGATTGACAACATGGTTTTCGACCTCGGCTACGCCGTGTCAGGGATAGCCCACACCATCGCTTTGGCTCGTCAAGAACTCGGGAAGCGCAACTTCGATGCTGTACTGCTCGACCTCGCTCTCTGCGGCCAAAACTCCCCCGAAATCGCAGACTTGTTGCAAGAGACGGGCACACCGTTTGCGCTCGTGAGCGGTCGCAACCGTGTGTTTGAGGTCCGTTACAGGAACGTGCCGCTGCTTCACAAGCCGGTCACGGCTTATCAGTTGTGCGTCCTGCTGGAACGTCTTGTCGGCCCGAGCAACAAGACGCCGCGAGAGATGGCGGACGCAAGTTGAGTGACCACTATCGACACCGAGCTGAACGCTCGCGGCATCCTCAAGCCCCGTGGTGCATCCTGACACCCAACGTCCGCGGCTCGGCTGCTGGCGCGGCTTAGTTCTTAGCGACGGCACCAGAACGAATGGGTCCCCTTTGACCGCGCGTTGTGCCAGAAAAATGACCGGCGGAGCATTTCAAAAATCTCGGAGTAAAGACCGAAGCTGCTCGGTTTGACCGGGGCGTCGCCGATCTACCCCGTCCTCTTGCGAGCGCTCGGTCGCGCAGCCTTCTTGGATGATGCTGCTTGGCGAGATTTCCTACCCGGTATCGAAAGCAGCATTTCGGTCTGACCCGCTATTCGCTTCCGCCCTCGTTTCGGACGGACTGCGACCTTCTTCTCGGTCTTTGCACTTCGACGGAGCGCGTCCATCAAGTTAATAACCTTCGGAGCCTCGCGTCCTGCGACCCGTGTGACCTTCTTACCCGCCCGTTTTTTCTTCAGCAATTCAATCAATGCATTTTCATAGTGGTCATGAAATTTTTCCGGCTCAAAGTGTGCAGTCTTGGTTTCCACAATGTGGCTCGCAAGCTCAAGCATGTCCTTGGGGACTTTTTCATCGGGAATTTCATCGAAATACTCAGCTTCCTTCCGTATTTCGTACGGATACCGGAGCGTGACGCCTAACAGTCCCTTTCCCCGCGCTTCAAGTGCGATGATGTGTTCGCGTGTCGTGAACATCACGGTGCCGATGGCGATCATACCCTTTTGCTTAATCGCGTCGCGGATAACCGCAAATGCCTACCGTCCAACCTCGCCATCCGGGATGATGTAGTAGGGATTGTTGAAATAAAGATCGTCTATCTCGCGTCTCGGCACAAATTCGCCAATGTCGATTACGCGCTTACTTTCAATGGCAATCGCTTCAAGCTCTTCGGGGTCAAGCTCGACATGTTGTCCTTTAGCGACCTCATAGCCCTTGATGATGTCATCAGCTTCGACTTCATCACCAGTTTCGTCATCGACTTTGAGATACCTGATACGATGACCAGTCTTCTTGTTGATCTGATTGAAGCGGATTTTCTCACGCTCTGAGGTCGCGAGATAAAGAGCGACTGGGCATGAAACGAGAGAGAGCTTCAGATAGCCCTTCCAGTATGGACGGGGTGCCATGACCAACTCCAACGCTACAAAACTCTATGTAATTATATCCATCTAGGGGCGTTCCTGCCATCCGAAGCGTTGGCGCAGAGTTTGCGTGGAACCATTTCGTCCCGATACCGGGTAACGATGTCGGCCACCGCGATGCCACGGAACGTCTTGTGGACCGCAAGTAGACACTTGGTTGCCTCAATCTCCTGTTCCTATTATTTTCGGCAACGAATAAAACAATTGGGAGTAGCGCGATGCCGGGGGAACGCCTTACGCTTTGGACAAGTGCTTCAGCAGCGGCCGCAACCGTGGTCGCGGTCACTGCAACTGCGCTCGTTTTCTGGAATGTGACGGCGAAAGAGCGCGCCCATTTTACGACAGAATTAGCGGCGCTCAACGCCAAGGTCGAAAAAACCAATGAAACGGTCACAGAACTCAAGAAGGCAACCGCGCATCAAAACATCGCCAAAGAGCTTGAACTGCTTAATTCCGAAATTAAGAAGACCAACAACGAGCTAGTGGATATTCAAAAAGCCTCCTCGCTCGATGGCATCAAGAGCGCGCTGGCGCAACTCAATTCTAAGATCGAGCAAACCAGCGAAACGGTCGCGGAAATCAAGAAAATAACAGCGCTGGAAAACACCGCCAAAGAGCTTGGCCTGCTTAATTCCGAACTTAAGAAGGCCAACGACACGCTGGCGGAACTTCAAAAAGCCTCCTCGCTCGATGGCATCAAGAGCGCGCTGGCGCAACTCAATTCCAAGATCGAAAATACTGGAGCGGCATTGGTCGAACTCAAGAAACCGGCGCCGATGGACGGCATCAAAACCGAATTTGACGGGATCAAGGCCGAGTTGGCTTCGCTTGCTACCAGGATCGATACCAAAATGGAAGCTTCCAACAAAACACTTGCCGACATTAAGGCGGCCTCGCTACAGGCGGGTCACACGCAATCGGTTGCCGACGCGGCGCGCGACAAGGCTATAGCCAAGCTCAATACCGCCATCGAAGATCTCAAAGCCGGCATCGACGATAATGCATCTTCGCAAAAAAAGTCGTTGGACGTGATTGCGAAGTCGATTGACACGCTGAAAGCGTCGGCGATGGCGCAGAAAGCCGGAAACGACTTGCAGGCGTTCCATGCGCTGGGGCCGCCCGCAGCAGAAACCACATCGAGCATTTCGGCAACACAACCGATGATCGTCCGCTTTGACAAGGTCGGCAGGACAAATCTCATTGCCCAGACCAATACGATCATCGGTAATCTTAAGACGATCATGAAGGGCCGGCACGATTGCTCGATTTCTGTCGCTGGTCACACCGACACGCTCGGCCGCGACGACGTCAATCTCGACGTGTCAAAGGAACGGGCCGATGTGGTCGCCGCCAAACTGAAGACGGCATTTGCCGGGCAGGAAATTCAAATCAACAGTATCGGCTGGGGCGAACGCCGGTTGAAGGTCTGGACGCCCGATGGCAAGAGTGAGATGGCTAACCGGCGCGTGGATATCAGCGTCGATTGTAAAGGCTAAAGATTATGGCGCTTTGCGGCTACCGTCTCAGCGTTCGGATGCGTGTACCTGAACAACATGCGCGGATCGCGATGGCCGCTGATGAGCGCCACTTACAGCACACTCAAGCCTTGTTAAAAGAACTTGCTAACGGCTTCGTGACGCAGATCGTGAAACCTGCGGTCTGCCAGACCCGCCCGCTTCACGAGCCGCTTCCATGCCATTTATCGCCGCGCTCTCAGTGATCGGCAGGACGCGGTCGGATGATGACTTGAGACGGCTACCTTGCAAACTAACACTCTGCGTAATCCGTGTCACAATGGTGTCACAACGGATGCTGTGAGTAGAGGGCCTCACAGCGTCATTGCGATCCGTTTTAATCAGGTCGTAACGCAAATGTTTCTTGTGGCGAACTGCCGGATGAGACTAGGCTATCAGCGGCTAACAGACTGACAATAATGGTGTTTGAGATAGCGGCCCTAAATGGCGGCCACTCGCCGTAATTTCTCGCGCGATGACGTTAAATCGTTGCGATTCGGCGGGGCCGTAGCTCGGTTGGGAGAGCGCCTCGTTCGCAATGAGGAGGTCAGGGGTTCAAATCCCCTCGGCTCCACCACCCAAGCCCTCAGGGGCAATCTTTTCCGCCGGCCGGAGTTTTCAACAATGAGCGGCAAGCTTCGAGCCGCGCCGAGCTTATTTCGAGGCCGCGGGCTTTGGCGCCTTCATCGGCCGAACGCGATCGCCGTCTCTCAGAAACGCTCCGGCGCGGGCGACAACCAAGTCGCCTTCCGAGAGCCCTTCGCTGATCTCAACCTTTCCTGCCTCGATCAGGCCGACGGTCACATTTCGAGTTTCGACCCGATTATCGCGCACCACCTGGACGACAGTGCCGTCCTGTCCGTACAGAACCGCTGACAATGGAATGGCGGCCCCGCAACTTCGGCCAACATCGATCGTCGCGCGGCCAAAGGCGCCGACCCGCAGCGAAGGATCGTTGCCCACGAACACGCGGACCTGGCCGAGCTGCGTCTGCGGGTTGATAGCGGTCGAAGAAACCCGCACCTTTCCCGCCAATGCGCCGACGCCGATGATATCGACGATTGCAGTCTGCCTGGGAGCGAGACGGGACAGCGCATCGCTTGGCGCTTCGGCCAAGAGTTCTAATTCTCCGCCTTTTACGATCTGGAATAATGGCGGCGCTTGCGGCGACGCCGTCGTCCCGATTACGGCCGCCACCGAATTGACCACGCCTGCCGCCGGCGCCCGCACCGTGACGACCGCGCTATTTTTTGATCCCTCCGGCGGCACCAACCGCGCCAGCACCTGACCCGATACAACCGTGACGCCAGGCTCGACGAGGACCTCGGCAATCTGCAATCCTTCGCGCTCCGGCCGAACCAGAATTTCATTGCGTGGAACGAGCACCCCGGTGACCTGAAGTGTGTCGACAAAGCACAATTGCTCGGCAGGAATTACGGTCACCGCCAGATCGGGGTTCGGACCCATGTTGCCTGGCTCGGCAGCCGATAACGGCAACGTGGCGCCGAAACAAGCAATAACCATTCCCGCCGCGATTGCGGCCACACGCGCCAACAGAGCGCGCAGCAGCAAATGTGCCGAAGGCAGCCGAACGTCGCTGCGGCCGCAGCGCGGATTGGTCCAGACGGCGAACGGAAAAAGCGCCAGCGCCGCCGTCTTGCTAAATGTCAACATCTTGGGCCAACCACCATCCTTCGGCCATCACGGCAGCTCTGTGCGTAAGGCGCTAGCGACTATCGGGGCAACTCCGTTCGCAAGTCGTTAGCGACGATCGGGGTAACTCTGTCGCCGTTGCGCAGCGAGCTGCCGGCATGGGCCACGACCATGTCGCCTTCCCGCAACCCCGTGCGAATTTCAGTATCGGTATCCGAATGGAATCCGACCTCGACCCGGCGCGTCCCAATAACATTTTCCTGAACGATCTGAACGCTCGTACCACCGGTTTGATACATTACCGCCGAGCGCGGAACCGATATTCCGCAGCTTCGATTGGCATCGATCGTGGCTCGGGCAAATATTCCAACCCGAAGCCCCGAAGCGGATTCCAGTGAAATTCGGGCGCGGCCAAGTTGCGTTGCTTGATTAACCGCGGAAGGCACCCGCCGAACCCAGCCGGACAGCTCGCGATTGTCATTGAGGAAAATTCGCGCTCTTTGCCCGGGAGAAAGTGCGGGCAGATGTATGCTCGGAACTTCCGCCTCGAGTTCGATTTCGCTGTTGACCGCGATAAGAAACATCGGTTCCTGGCCCAGCGAAGAGGCTGTTGCGCCCACGACGGCGGTGCTACGCATGACCATGCCGGCCACAGGCGCCTTCAATGTCATAGTCTCTTTTGTGTTGTTACCGGAACTCGCAGCTTCGCCGCTCTCGCGCTTCAACCGCACGAGCGTTTGACCGGCAATCACCTGGTCACCTTCGCGGGCCAGCACTTCGGCGAGTTGATAACCGGGGGACTCGAGCGTCACGACCGCCTCTTTACGAGCAACCAGAAAGCCGGTGACGTGAATGGCTTCGGAAAAGCAGGCTTTCGTCGCGCGAACCACCACCACCTGTGCTGAGGGCAGCAATTCGGCATCGGCCGCAACAGCATATTCAACTGGAAAGGCAGCGATGTTTGACCCGCTAATGAGGATCACACCCGCAATACCAATCACCACCATAGAAGGAGGCTTCACGGTCGACGCCTAAAATTCCGGACCACCACGGCTCCCATCATCGGCTGCAACCTTATTGCTCAACATTATTGCAATTGCCGCACCACCCGAAAGCCATTGCCGGAATATCGTACGTCGACATCGTAGCGAAATCGCGAATTTGACCGCACATAATCGACCTCGCTGTCGAAAGACCCGCCGCGCAAAACGCGCAGCCGGCATTGCCCGGTAACCCAAGCCGCACCGTTTGTCGGAGCCCGACGGTAATCGTCATTCCAGCAGTCTTCGACCCACTCCGCCGCATTGCCCGCGGTGTCGTAGACGCCAAATGGATTTGCCTTGTACTTACCGGCCGGAAAAGTCTGTTCACTTTCACCGGTGCTGCATGCGCGACAATTGGCATGGCGCGCGCCAGCGGCGCGGCCCCACCAATAGGCGGTGCTGGTGCCGCCACGCGCCGCATATTCCCACTCAGCTTCCGACGGCAGCCGATAGACCTGGCCTGTCTTCTGAGACAGCCACGTTACGAATTGCTTCGCATCAACCCAGCTCACGTTGATAACCGGCCGGCGGCCGCGCCCCCAGCCCCGATCGCCGGGGCGGAACTTGCATCCGTGTTCGCTCACACACCGATCCCATTCCTCGAAAGTCACCTCGTGAACGCCGATAGCGAACGGTTTCGCGATGCTGACTTGGTGGACCGGCTTTTCGCGGTCGTTATTCGATGATCCCATTTCAAACGAGCCGGCCGGCACCACCACCATTTCGGGGCATTCCGCACAGTCGCGGAAAGTGTCGCCGGGCTTGAAAGCCCCGCGGGTCGGCTCACGCGGCGGCGAGAGCGCAGCACGAGCAGGTTCCTTTTTCGGCGAAGAGGACGGCGAAGTCTTCGGGGCCGGCGGAAATGGCGATGACGGGGTCGTGGCCGGCCGTGTCATCGTTACTCCCGAAGAACTTCCTCGGAATTTAAATTCCTCGAGAAGAGAAGAGGCGACCCAAGGGACCTGTTCACCGCGCGACATGCGCGACACGGCAACGCGAGTGCGGTTGAACATCTCCTCTGCGCTCAGGTCGGGCGAACCGAGTTCTTGGAGCAACTCGCCGGCAAACCGGCTCGTTGCGCCACTGTTTTCGTCTTGGAGCAACTTGCCGGGGGCCGCGGAATACAGCACGAGCGTGCCGGTGGGCGCCTCTACCGGAGCAAGCCCGGCGGCCGATGCGCGAAACCGACGCTCAAACGGATTTCGTCGCGCAGCGTCGATAATTACAATCTTTACCCTCGCGCCTTTACGATTCACCTCGACGAGTAGCCCGTTAACACTGAAGCCATCGCGGCGCACGTCGGCTTCGGTCCAAATTTGCGCGTTGACCGGGATCAGATAAGTCCGCCGGTTGACCTGGAGGCCGATGCCGCTGTAGTAGAAGAACGCAGTCGTGCCGTTCTTGATCCGGTCGGTAAAGGCTTTGATTGCGCTTTGCATGTCCTTCTTGACAAGATTTGTCTTGAATTCGACGCTGAAATTGAGGCGGCGAAGTTCGTCCGCAATCTTCGTGGCATCTTTGATCGGGGTGGCTAACGGCGTACTGGCGTCGGGATATTTCGCATTTCCGATGACGAGCGCCACACGCTCATTATTCTGCTGGGCCAGCGAAGGCGTCGTCAGCATCACAGAAGCAAAAAAAATACTCAGCCAAAATAGCGGCCGGGTGCTAATCCCGGCGCCCGCCTTGCCGGCGCGGTTGTCCATACGCATTCGCGCTTTTGCTGCTTTGTTTCTCATTACAATTGCATAGGAGATCTTGCCGCAGGAACATTGGTCCCTAGCTCTACGCCTTTTATTCGAGAGCTTGAAGGCCGTCGATCTCCTCCTCGTCCTCCCCGACGCTGCCGATTTTGCGGTCAAATTCTAAACGGATTGGTGGTCGCGGACAACAGGCAGAAAGGGAAGCGCCAGCACCATTCGCCGATATTTGGTACCGCGCAGCCCTGCTGTCCGCCAGGCCGAGCGGTCATCGACCGTCGATTCAATGCCGCTGCGTGGTCCGAGCGGAACCTACTGACGGCGGCAGGCACGGATCGCACATTTCGCTGGGGCACGTCCCTTCGGATTGTCGCTTCGGAAATAGTGCGCGTGCAGCCAGTCCGACGCACCGTCGTTCATTCTGCGGGGCGACCAGCCTTCCTACCGCGACCCGACTCCGGTTCATCTCCCGGTCCCATGAGATGCACGAATAGACGCCACGTAAAGCTGCCTATGTCGTCCATGATTGTGAAAACGGCCGGCACGAACAGCAACGACAGGAATGTCGACACGATGAGCCCGCCGATAACCGCGATCGCCATCGGTGACCGGAACTCGCCACCGGCGCCAAGCGCCAAAGCGCTTGGTGCCATCCCGGCCGTCATTGCGATTGTCGTCATCACGATCGGTCGGGCACGCTTTTGACCGGCTTCGATGACGGCCGCCGTACGGTCATGTCCGTCGCGCATCGATTCCACGGCGAAATCGACCAGCATGATCGCATTCTTGGTGACGATTCCCATCAGCATCAGGAGTCCTATGACCACCGGCGTAGTGATCGGCGAGAACGTCACGAGCAGCGCCAGGATCGCGCCGGCGATGGACAAGGGGAGCGAAAACAAGATGGTGAGGGGTTGCTGCAAACTGGCGAAAAGCACGGCGAGGACCACGTAGACCATCACGAGGCCGTTTCGCATGGCGGCGCCAAATCCACCGAACAGCTCCGCTTGCAGCTCCGCATCGCCTCCCTCGTCGACCTTAATACCGGGTGGGAGATGTTTCATAACCGGCAGATCATTAATGGCCGCGCTCGCGTCACTGAGAGTGGAACCGCCGACAAGATCCGCCTGCACCCGCGCTTCGCGTTGGCGGTCATACCGGGAAATGCTGACCGGGCCTTCGCCGAAGCTGATGTCGGCCAAGGCATTGAGCGGCACCCCGGTGCCGCGCATTGATGGCACCCGAATCTGCTCGAGAATTTTACGATCGGCGCGCGCTTTTTCGTCCAGCAGAACACGAATCGGAATAACCCGTTCGCCATCGTTGAATTTTGCAAGCGCCGGAGCGAGGTCGCCGACCGTTGCGACGCGGATGGTCTCCGACAACGTCTCTGTCGATACA
>Ga0307428_1001591_pt1 | contig 11246 bp, 11 predicted proteins | sample SalMarWE160240MG_FD_202161 | JGI IMG/M metagenome (GOLD analysis project Ga0307428, IMG submission 202161) | Salt marsh sediment microbial communities from the Plum Island Ecosystem LTER, Massachusetts, United States - WE1603-240 | ecosystem: Environmental > Aquatic > Marine > Intertidal zone >...
GAACGGCATCATGGCGAGGAAGGTGGTGACGTGGGTCAGCACCGTGCGCGACAGGGTCTCGTTGATGGAGAGGTCGAGCAGCTCGGTGAGCGGCATCTTGCGGTATTTGCGCAAGTTCTCCCTGATCCGGTCGAAGATCACGACCTTGTCGTTGAGGGAATAGCCGATGATGGTGAGGATCGCGGCGATGCTCGACAGATTGAATTCGAGCTGGAGCGCCGAATAAAGCCCGATGGTGCCGGTCACGTCGTGCACCAGGGAGGCGATGGCCGCCACCGCGAATTGCCATTCGAAGCGGAACCAGATGTAGATCAGGATCGCGATCATGGCGACGACGACGGCGACGGTGCCGCCGGAGATCAGCTCGCTCGACACGGTCGGCCCCACCACCTCGACGCGGCGGTAGTCGACGGTATCGCCAAGCGCGCCTTTGACCTTGGCGATCGACGCCTGCTGCTCCTGCTCCGTCGGTTGTGCCGAGATGCGGATGAGCACGTCGTTCGGCGCGCCGAACTCCTGGATCTGGACCTCGCCGAGACCGAGACCGGTGAGCTTGGCGCGAATGTCGGAGATATTGGCCTCGCTCTCCTTGGTCTGCACCTCAATCAAGGTTCCACCAACGAAGTCGATGCCGAAATTGAGCCCGACCTGCCAGACGAGTAACAACGGCACCACCGTCAGCAGGGCCGAGACGACCCAGCTGATGGTGCGCAACCTGACGAAGCCGATCCGGGTATCCGGAGGGACGAAGTGAAAGCCCCTGAACATCACATCTCTATCCTAAATCGGAACCAGGGTTGGCCGGGTCCAGCGCAGCCAATAGGAGACCATGAGCCGCGTCACGGTCACGGCGGTGAACATCGAGGCAAGGATGCCGATGGTCAGGGTCACGGCAAAGCCGCGCACCGGCCCGGAGCCAAGCCAGAACAACACAAGCGTCGAGATCAAGGTGGTGACATTGGAGTCGACGATGGTGGTCATCGCCCGGGTGTAACCGGCCTCGATCGAAGCCACCGGCGATTTGCCGGATCGTATCTCCTCGCGGATGCGCTCGTTGATGAGGACGTTGGCGTCGACGGCGATGCCGATGGTCAGCACGATGCCGGCGATGCCGGGCAAGGTCAGAGTTGAGCCGATCAGCGACAGCACGGCGAAAATCAGCGCGATATTGATCACCAGCGCGATATTGGCGAACACGCCGAACAGCCCGTAAGCGGCAAACATGAACAGCACCACGAGCAAGAGCCCGAGCCAGGTGGCCTTCTTGCCGGCGGCGATGGAGTCGGCGCCGAGGCTCGCGCCCACGGTCCGCTCCTCGATCACGGTGAGCTTGGCGGGCAGCGCGCCGGAGCGCAGCAACACGGAAAGATCATTCGCCTCTTGCACGGTGAAATTGCCGCTGATCTGGCCGGAGCCGCCGAGGATCGGCTCGCGGATCACGGGTGCAGAGATCACCTTGCCGTCGAGAATGATGGCGAACGGCAGCCCGACATTCTCCTGGGTCACCCTGGCAAAGCGCTTGGCGCCGGTGGCGTCGAAGCGGAAGGTGACCACCGGCTCGCCGGTGCGCTGATCGAAGCTTGGCTGGGCGTCGACCAGATTTTCGCCGCTAACCAGGGCCTGGCGCTTGATCACATAAGGCACCGGCGGCCTATCGGTCGAATAGAGCAGCTCATCTTCGGGCGGGACCTGCTTGCTCTGGGCAACCTCCTGCGCATTGGCGCCGGCATCAACCATCTTGAATTCGAGCTTGCCGGTCTCGCCGATCAGCTTCTTCAAGCGCTCGACGTCGCTGATGCCGGGGACCTGAACCAGCACCCGATCGCGGCCCTGGCGCTGAATGCTGGGCTCCGTGGTGCCGAAGGCATCGACGCGCCGTCTGATGGTCTCGATCGAAGCCTCGATCGCCGAGCCCATGCGCTGATTGAGGCCAGGTTCGGTGATTTTCAGCACGATGCCATTGTCGCCGCTGCGGTCGATATCGAGGTTGTGGGCGCCGGACATGCCGAACGTGCCGCCGACCGGGACCGATAGCTTGCGCAGCTCGTCATAGGCCTTGTCGTATTCGGCCGGAGCGCGGATCTTGACCGACACCATCTCGGCGGCGACGTTCTGATTCAAATCGACATAGGGAATGCGGCCCCGGCGAAGGGTCTCGCGCACGTCGGAGCGAATGGTGTTGAGCCAATCGTCGATCATCTCCTTTTCGTCGAGCTGATAGAGGAGATGGGCGCCGCCTTGCAGGTCGAGGCCAAGACTAACCTGCCTGTGGGGCAGCCAGCTCGGCATGTCCTCCATGGTCGCGCGCGGAAACAGGTTCGGAATAGAGAACACGACGCCGGCGAGAACCACGCCGATCACCAGGATCACCTTCCATTGGGGAAAATGCAGCATCGCCGCTTAGTGACTCCGCATTGCACGCAAGGCCAGGGCTTCGGCCCGAGCCAAAATGACGCTCTCGCTCATTCGGTTGTGGCCTTGGACGCCTTCGCTGGTGCCGCCGGCTCGCCCTTGCCTCGCACCTCCGACACGGTCGACCGCACCACCTTGATGCGGACGCCCTCGGCGATCTCCACCTGGAGCTCTTGGTCGTCCGCCTTGGTCACCTTGCCGAGGATGCCCCCGGAGGTGACCACGGTGTCGCCCCGGCGAATCCCGGCGATCATGGCCCGATGATCCTTCAACCGCTTCTGCTGCGGCCGGATCATGAGGAAATACATGATGCCGATGATCAGCGCGGTGGGAACGATCAAGCTGTTCAGGGCCCCGAACAGCCCGTCTGGCGCGGCGGCTTGAGCGAATACGGCTTCGGTCATTGCTCCTGGTCCCGGCTTGTCTTAAAGCTGGCCGCCTTTAGGCCCTTTTGGCGCTTAATGTCCATTGGGCGCGTCGGCTCATGGAAAGTGCCCGGACTATAGCGGCCCGCCTCGTCTTTGCAACGGGGGGCCTTGAGCCTTAAACGAAGTTGCCATGAACTTCCAGGAACCGATTGGCGGGCTTGTCGAACGCATCGCGAGAGCCTTGGAACGGCTCGCCCCGCCGGCGCCGCGACAGCCTGATTTCGACCAGGCCGACGCCTTTATCTGGCAGGCGGAGCCTGCGGCCTTCTTGCCCGTTACCGAAGTCAATCGCCTGCCGCTCCGGCTGCTCAAGGGCGTCGATCGGATGCGCGATACGCTGTTGGAAAATACCTCGCGCTTCGCGGAAGGACTGCCGGCCAACAATGCACTGCTCTGGGGCGCGCGCGGCATGGGCAAGAGTTCGCTGGTCAAGGCGGTTCATGGCGAGGTTGCCCGCAAGGGTACGCGCACGCCGTTGAAGCTCATCGAGATCCACCGCGAGGACGTCGCCAGTCTGCCGCATTGCCTGAGTCATCTCCGCCTCGCGCCGAAGAAGCACTTCATCCTGTTCTGTGACGATCTCTCCTTCGAAGCCGCGGACGCCTCCTACAAGTCGCTAAAGGCGGTGCTCGAGGGCGGCGTCGAAGGCCGGCCTCGAAACGTCCTGTTCTACGCGACCTCGAACCGGCGCCATTTGATGCCGCGCGACATGCTCGAGAACGAACGCTCGACCGCGATCGCGCCGTCGGAGGCGGTCGAGGAGAAGGTGTCGCTATCAGACCGCTTCGGACTCTGGATCGGCTTCCACAATTGCAGCCAGGACGACTACCTCGCCATGGTGCGTGGCTACGCCGAGCACTACGGCCTTGTCATTGCCGACGACGCGCTTGCGCACGAGGCGCTGGCTTGGGCGCTTGGCCGCGGCGCGCGTTCCGGGCGCGTCGCCTACCAATATATTCAGGATGTCGCCGAGCGCTTGGGCGTGCGCATCGAGCCTTAGTCGGCGCTCGCCTGAGTCTGGCTCATGTACTTGGTGGGATCCACCGGCCGCGAGCCCTTGCGCAGTTCGAAGTGAAGCTGCGGCTGGCTCACCTGCCCTGTATTGCCGGCCTTAGCGATGACCTGGCCGCGGCGAACCTGATCGCCGCGATGCACGAGAATTTCGTCATTGTGGGCGTAGGCCGAGACCCAATTGTTGGAATGCCTGATCAGCACCAAATTGCCGTAGCCTTTCAGCTCGTTGCCCGCATAGGCGACGACACCGTTCTCCGCGGCCTTCACCGAGGTGCCTTCGGGCACGGCGACGTTGATGCCGTCATTGTGACCGCCGTCCGGCTTGGTGCCGAACGCCGAGATGATGCGGCCTTGCACTGGCCAACGGAAGCTGTTGCCTGACATCGGCTCGGGCGCGGGCAGAGGATCGACCTTGGCGACTCGCGGGTTCTGGCCGCCGATCACCTCTTCAGAGGCCTCGACCGCAGGCTTGGACGCTCTCTTGCCCGGAGCCGGGATCGACGTCGTCTTGACGCTGCGCACCGCAGGCGTCTCCGGTTTCGGCGAAGGCACCGGTGCGGTCCGCGTGTCGCGCGCGGCGACCCTCGCCGCCGAACGCGGCTTGATATATCCCGCACTCGGAATGACAAGACGCTGGCCCACGTGGAGCCGGGTGTCAGTGAGATTGTTGGCGCTTTGAATCTTGCCGACGGAAACGCCGTAGCGGCGCGACAGCGAGTAGAGATTGTCTCCCGACGACACGGTCACGGTCTCGGTCCGCGCCGGCGTCGTCGCCGTGCGCAGCACCGCAGGCTGCGCCCGCGGATAGGCGGGCGGCGCGTAAGCTGCCTGCTGCGGCCTCACGCTTTGGGTCGTGAAGTTGGCGCCAGTAGACGAGTAGGCCGGGGGCGCGGGGTTATGGGCTCCTGACGCCGGCGGCAGGTTGCTCCGCGCATAGCTGCCGCTGCCATAGCCTTGCGCGCCGTTATTCTGTGTGCCCGAACCATAAACCGGCTCAGGCGGTACCGGCAGCGACGCCGTGGTGGTTCCGTCGGCGAGCGGCGCATCCTGGGAGCGCGTCAGGCCAAAGGACGGAAAATCGAAACGTGAGACGCCCGAGCTGCATCCGCCGATGCTGATCATGGCCCCGGCCGCCGCAGTCACGAGAGCGCAACGGCCAAGCCCCGACCAAAACACGCTCGTATGCATCCCCCAGAGCCCCCTTACGCGCACTACACCCCTGCTCCGCAAAGGAGAGTTAAGCGCGCCAAGGGTAAAGAAGCTTTTAACGATCTTGGACCGTGTCCAAAAATAGGACCAGCGTTGCCCCAGAGCACCAATCAGCCGCGCTCCTCGGGCTTCACCCGTCCCCGCATCAGCGGCACAAAGCGGACCGGCAGCACGGAAGCCTTAGTGAGGCCATCGGCGCTCTTCTCGATCTGCACCAGCGACTGCCGGTCGCGGTCCTCGCCGAGCGGGATGATCATGCGGCCGCCGACCTTCAACTGCTCGACCAGAGCCGCCGGAGCCTCAGCCGCCGCGGCGGTGACGATGATGCGGTCGAATGGCGCCTGCGGCGGCCAGCCCAACCAGCCGTCGCCAATAATAGCGGTGACATTGGTGATGCCGAGCGCGGCAAAGCGGCGGTCGGCGGATTTCTGCAGCTCGCGCCAGCGCTCGACGGTGTAGACGCGGCGGCAGAGATGCGACAGCACCGCAGCCTGATAGCCCGAGCCGGTGCCGATCTCGAGCACCTTGTGCGTTCGATCAAGCTCGAGCTTCTCGGTCATGAAGGCGACGACGTAAGGCTGGGAGATGGTCTGGCCGCATTCGATCGGCAGCGCGATGTCCTGATAGGCGTGACCGGCGAAGGCCGGATCCACGAACATCTCGCGCGGCACCCGTTCGATCGCCCTGAGCACGCCGGTATCGCGGATGCCCCGCCGCCTGAGCTGCATGATCAGGCCGATCTGGTCTGGCGCGCTCGCCATGGCTGATGGGCCCCTGAGGTAAAGTTCGCGCGGATTACCGCACGATTCGTAACTCCTATCGGCGCGCCGTCCTAGGACTAGTGCTCGAGCGCCTCGGCAAGCTTCCGCCGCGTCTCTTCGTCGGTGAAGTCGAGATGAAGCGGCGTCACCGAGATGCGTCCCGACTGCACTGCCCAAAGATCGGTCCCTTTCGGCGGCCGCGCCTGACGGCGCTTGATGCCGACCCAGTAATAAGGCTTGCCGCGGATATCGAGACGGTCGTGGATACGAAGCAGGCCGGGATCCCGCTGTCCCTGGGTGGTCGCGGCCATGCCCTTGACCGCGTCCGGTTCGCAATCAGGAAAATTGACGTTGAGCACGACGGCGTCGGGCCAGCCGGCCTTTAGCAGCTTGCGCACGAGGTCGGCGCCATGGCGCATCGGCGTGTCCCAGATCGGCTGGCCGGTCTCCATCGGGCCGGTGACGAGGCTCATGGCGATCGACGGCACACCGAGCATCACGCCTTCGATGGCGCCGGCAACGGTGCCGGAGTAATTGACGTCGTCCGCAAGGTTCTGGCCGCGATTGACGCCCGAGAGCACGAGGTCCGGCGGAGTGTCGGCAAGAAGATAGCGCACGCCCATGATGACGCAGTCGGTTGGCGTGCCCTTCACCGCGTAGCGGCGCTTGCCGAGCTCGCGCATGCGCAACGGCTCGGCGAGGGTGAGCGAGTGTGACGCGCCGGACTGATCCGTCTCGGGGGCCACCACCCAGACCTCCTTGCTGATGTCGTTGGCAATGTGCTCGAGCACGTCGAGGCCAGGCGCCTCGATGCCGTCATCATTGGTGATGAGCACACGCATCTTTCTGGCGGCGGTCATGACGCGTCATGTCCCCTTGAGGTACTCGCCAAACCAATCGGCGGCGAAGCCGATAGCGCTGGCGAGATCCGGTCCAGCGTCGAGATCGCCGTGACCAGCGCCAGGCACGATGATCCATTTCTTGGGGCCCGGCGCGTTGGCATAGATCGGTGCCACGCTTTCGATCACGGCCGCGTCGTCCTCCTCGCCATGGATAAGCAACAAGGGACGCCCGCCCAAACGACGAGCGGCATCCTCAGGGTGAAAGTCGAGCATGGCGTCGACGGATGCGAACCTGAACATCGTCGAGCCGATATCCGCTGCGGTCTTTCCCGCCAGCACATTGAGCTTCTCGTTGGCGGCGAAGAACGCCGCGCTGAAGGGAAGGATCTCGGTGATGTCGACAAGGGTCGATTGACCGGTCGCCGCGACCTTGGCGCGCTCCTTCTCGATGCGGTGCTTGAACGCAACCCAGTCCCAGGAGGTTCTTATGGAGGAGAGCATCCAGCTTCCGTCGCCGACCCCCGAGACCGAAACGACCACCCGCACCTTGGGTTCCTGCGAGGCGAGACTGATCGCCACCGGACCGCCGTAGCTGTGACCGTAAGCGCCGACGCGGGCTCCATCGACGCCCTCCTGCGATCTCAACCAGGCAAAGGCGTAGAGCGCGTCATCGACTCGCGCCGGCGGGTCAATCCAGCCCCGTTCCCCCTCGCTCTCGCCATAGCCAGCATAGTCGAAGCGGAGCGTGGCAAACCCTTGAGAGGCAAAGCCCGCAGCGATTTCTGGGAGAACGAGATGCTTCACCCCGGACAGCCCTTGGCAGAGCAGGACCGCCGGGCCCGGCGAGGCCGCGGTCGCCGATGCCGGCAGGTTCAGCACGCCGGCGAGCTTCACACCGTCGCGGTTGAAGAAGGTGACGTCACGCTCCGGCATCACGCCGCTCGTTCGATCTTGTCGATGCCGCCCATATAGGGCTTGAGCGCGTCGGGCAGGGTGATGGAGCCGTCGGCTTCCTGGTAGTTTTCCATCACCGCGATCAGGGCGCGACCGACGGCGATGCCAGAGCCGTTGAGAGTGTGAACGAAGCGATTGTCCTTGGCGTTCGCGGCGCGATAGCGCGCATTCATGCGGCGGGCTTGGAAGTCGCCGCAATTGGAGCAGGAGGAAATCTCGCGATAGGTCCCCTGCCCCGGCAGCCACACTTCGAGATCGTAAGTCTTTTCGGCGGCGAAGCCCATGTCGCCGGTCGAGAGCACGACGACGCGATAGGGAAGTCCGAGTCGTTTCAACACGGTCTCGGCGCAGGCCGTCATGCGCTCATGCTCCGCCGCCGACTGCTCAGGCGTGGTGACGGAGACGAGCTCGACCTTCTGGAACTGATGCTGGCGGATCATGCCGCGGGTGTCCTTGCCGGCGGCGCCAGCCTCCGCGCGGAAGCACGGCGTGCCTGCGGTGACCCGGATCGGTAGCTTGGCTTCCTCGGTGATGTCCTCGCGCACGAGATTGGTGAGCGGCACTTCGGCGGTGGGAATGAGCCAGAAGCGATCCTTCCCCAACGCCGCATTGAATTCCCTGACGAAAACAGGATCTCTGCCCGCCGACGCTTCTGCCAAAGCGTCCAGCAAGCCTCGTTCGGCTCGGCCCGGATCGGTCGCCAGCAAACGACTCCACGCCGAGAGCAGGGCATTCGAAACCCGATTTGCGTCCTCGGCCGTCCTTTCCGTAGGGAACTGATCGTCCCTGAATTTCGGCAGCTGGGCCGTGCCGAACATGGTGTCGTCGCGAACAAGCAAGGGCGGATTGATCTCGGTATAGCCATGCTCGCCCGTGTGGAGATCGAGCATGAATTGCGCCAGCGCCCGTTCGAGCCGCGCCAGCGGTCCCTTGAGCACAACGAAGCGCGCGCCTGACAGTTTCGCCGCAGTCTCGAAATCCATCAGGCCGAGATCTTCCCCGAGCTCGAAATGCTGCTTCGGCGGAAAGTCGAAGTCACGCGGCTGGCCGACCTTGCGCAACTCCACATTGGCGCTGTCGTCTGGTCCGACCGGCACGTCGATGGCAGGAATGTTGGGGATCGCGGCAAGCAGGTCGAGCAGCTCCTGGTCGAGCCGCTTCTCCTCAGCTTCACCGTCCTGAATCGTGGTTTTGAGCGCCGCGACCTCGTCCATCAAGCGCCTGGCGCCGGCCTCGTCCTTCGCCTGCTTCGCCTTGCCGATCTCCTTCGATGCCGCGTTGCGGCGGGCTTGCGCCTCCTGCAATTGTTGAATCGTTCCGCGGCGTTCTTCGTCGAGCTTCAGAATTTGAGTCAGGAGCTCGCGCGGCGCAGGCTCGAAGCCGCGGTCCTCCAGCCCCTTGACGAAGGCGTCCTGATTGTCGCGGATCCATTTGATGTCGAGCAAAGCGAAGGTCCTGCCACTGAATCGTTGGTTGGCGCCCCGTATAGGGCTCTCTCCCGGCTTTGTCATCGCCCGCTTTGGAAGCGCGCGCGGGAACGCTGCCGCGACGCTGGGCGTCCGGGCTTGATGCTTTCTTCCCCTCCGCCAGAGCGAAGGGAGTGGCGCGCCGAAAAGCGCAAACCTTTTGGTGTCCGTGTCCGTCACCGGACACGGCGGGCGCCTCTCGGCGCGCCACATGCGCTCAAGTAGCAAAGCGTTAGCGCATGCTATTTGCGGCGACTTGTCGGCGCCGGGCCGCGCTTTCGCCGTCAGTGCCCCGCTTCCCCTGCAACGGACCCAAGTCAAAGTGACGTTGGGGGCCTGCGTTTGGACCCTAGGGTCGTAGGCCAGACGGTCGTCAGCCAGCTCCTGGCGGGGCCTCGTAGTGGGCACGGGCGGAGCCCCGGCGCCGCCCGGGTGCCGATCTGCGAAACCGACCCGCGGGCGCCGCACCTCGTCCCGCCTCACGCACGCCTCGCGAAGCGCCCTTCAGAAGGACGAGGTGACGCCAAGATAGATGCGGACGGAAGCGCGGGGATAGATTTTCATACCTCCCCCGCACCGCGTCATACCGGCGAAAGCCGGCCTCGCCACCCTCCCCGTGGCGCGCATGCCAACGTCCCTCGCTAACCGGCGTTGCCTTCATCGGCGGTACTGTGCAGCAAGACGACCGCGAGGCGGCCATCAGTGTGCCAGGGGTCGCCACCGCCGTTCCGTCCTTCGAGCTCGGTATGAAAGTCGACGATCCATTGGACTGTCTGCACCGCGACCGCCTGTTGTAGCCCAGTCACGAGGCGGTCGCGCTCGGCGTCGATATCGGGGGCGATGTGATGGGTAACTTGGCCCGTGGTGTGGCTGAGGCCGACGCCCTTGTCGAAGGTCGCGGCGCCAAACCAGGCGGTCCGCCCCTGATAGAGCTGATCCCAGCGCCAGAAGCGGACGTGGTGGCGTTGCGAGGGGCTATCACCAAACGGCTGCTCGTAGGCGAGATCCTGCTTGCGGCCGAACAGGAACAGATTGCTCACCGGCGCGTCGTCGTCGGGCCGGTGCAGCACGGTGTCGGCGGCAATGCGGACGCTGCTGCCGAGGGTAATCGGGTTCGCCGGAAACCAACCCGCCGCCGTCATGGCCTGGTTGAGCTCCTGCTCGCTGCCGGCGATGCTGATATTGGTGGGGTCGCCGGGATGGCCGTCCGCGGTCCGGCTCAGACGCGCCTCAGCATTGAGCAGAGGATGCCTGCGAAAGTAGAGCGCCCACAGCCGCGGCACGACGAGATAAGCGATCACCACCCAAACCAGCGTGATCAGGAGTAGGGTCTTGGTGTCGCTCATGCCGTGCTCCTACCGCCAGGGCGCCGCCTGGATGCCGAGTTCATCGAGGATCTCGAACCAGAACAAGAAGAACAGGATCGCCGAGAGGCCGGCCAGGAGAGCGGCAACAATGAGGAAGCGTCCGTTCTTGGCGAGGAGATAGGCCGGCAGGCTCACGGGCACGAAGATCAGGGTGAAGGCCGCGCCGACCGCAACCATCTCCATGCCGTCGCCTTTGGGGTTCGCGTGGTTGAGGAGAAATACGGTGAGGAAGACGAGGAACAGGCTCTCGATGGCGACGACAAACAGGATCGCGGCCTGAAGCCGCTTATCGCCGAGCGAAGGCGTGCTCATTGGCGGGCCTCAAGCGGGCTTGCCGGCGGGCTTTGAGGCCGTCGACTGGGCGTGGCGCTTCTCGGCAAGCTTCACGGCGTAGATCGAAATCTCGAACAGCAGGATGGTCGGCAGCGCCAGCGAGATCTGGCTGATCGGATCAGGCGGCGTGAGCACCGCGGCGACGACGAAGGCGATGAGGATGGCGTGGCGGCGCTTCTTCTTCAGCCCATCGGCGGTGACGAGCCCGGCGCGGGCCAGCAGCGTCAGCAGCACCGGCAGCTGGAAGCAGACGCCGAAGGCGAGCATCAAGGTCATGATCAGGGAGAGATATTCGCTGACCTTGGCGGTGAGCTGGATGTGGACCTGATTGTCTCCGGTCTGCTGCATCGACAGGAAGAAGGTCATGGCGAGCGGCATGACGACGAAATAGACCAGCGCCGCGCCAATCAGGAACAGGATCGGGGTGGCGACAAGAAACGGCAGAAACGCCTTGCGCTCA
>Ga0307428_1001592_pt1 | contig 11239 bp, 18 predicted proteins | sample SalMarWE160240MG_FD_202161 | JGI IMG/M metagenome (GOLD analysis project Ga0307428, IMG submission 202161) | Salt marsh sediment microbial communities from the Plum Island Ecosystem LTER, Massachusetts, United States - WE1603-240 | ecosystem: Environmental > Aquatic > Marine > Intertidal zone >...
AAATAAATATCCCCTACCGTCCCCTCTCTTTTCCGCAAAGACACCGCCTATCTATATAGATCTATATAGATTTCTCTGTAACTGCGGAAATTCTACCTTACGGTAGGAGATAAAAATAAAACTAACAGTAAAATCTCCGATCTGAAAAGTTATAAGAAACCACCACTATTCAGATCGGGTTCTTCAGATACAAAATCTGCAATGATCCCAATATATTGCAGAACTTGTATAAGAAAAAGTTACTATTCAAATTGTCCTGATAGAAAACAATTATGGTCAATTATCGTTTTCTCGTGGGACGATATCAATTACCAATTATCGAAATTGGTGATATTTTTCATTGCCCCGCACGTGCATTTCATCAATATCACGTATCCCCCCACGGTGTCCCCCATAAGTTCCACACTTATTCCATTCCCAGACACATGTTGATCACAACGTTTGTGTTCTTTCACAAAGTCCCTCCAGCCTTGCTGTTCCGTTGGGTCTATGTTTTCAAATAATATTTTTAATGCGTTTCTCATATCTTTTCATGGGAACGTATAAAAGGGATCTTATATAAGCCTTGTGGTGAACGAAAGTTTAATTAGAGTCGGCTGCCGATGATGGAATATGGGTTACTGGGAAGATATAGTTGTTGGCTTCATGCTTGGCTGTATGTTCTGGCAATACAAACAGGCGATCTATAACAGGGTGTATGACTGGTGGGCAAATTGAAAAAAAGTAGAAAATTGGTTACTTGTTAGCTTCAAGTAAGTCTGGGTCTAGCAGTGCTAGAGATATGGGTTCGAGATCTGCCCCCCACATCTTTAAGACCACATAATGTGATCCAAGATCACAAAAAAGTACAGGATCTTGTCGCACAAAGTCGGCTACCAGCTCAAGCACCTTGCTTCTCCGAGCGACGAACAGTATTGCCAACTGCTCAACACGCAGATCAGTGTCGATCTGAACCCGTTCAACCGCCTCCAAGACCTGTGGCGGAACCTCGCCGACCCAGTTCTGTATCCCGACCTTATATAAAGCATGGTAGTCCATGTGCTCCGCAAATCTTCGATTGGGCGACACGATGATATAGGGAATATCAAAGTTCAAACCCGTCTCCACGCCCGTCAGCTTCCCCCGCCATTCGGGGGCGTTCATGACGAAGTATCCCATTTCTCTGAGGGCGTTTAGTTTCTCCTCAAACGTAAGCTTTCCGATCTCTGTCCAAATCGCATCAGCTTCGATCTCCATTTTGTCGGACATGGCGGTAAATCCGGCTTGGCGATATCTGTCTTTCAATTTCTCCCGCTTCATCTTCTCCATCATAAGAGTTCCAATCTCCGTTGGGTTGGGTAGCGTGGTGTCGTGCTTCATGCTCTGCAATGTTTGCACCATCAAGGTGCCGTCAACGTCTTTCATTTCAGACATTCTGTCGTTTTCACCTAGACGGTTTTTAGCATACTGATATTTAAACTTTGTTGTTGATATTATATTCTTTACAAAATCAAAATAAAAATGAGATGATAAATTGAGACAGCATCTATGATACTAAAATTTTTCCCACTTCGGATCTTATTCTTTGATATGCTGATAATCTTTCTTCTTTCCCTATTTCTCCAAGTTTCTTTGTATGATAGTCAACGTCCCAATTCAAGGAATGGAGTTTGTCTATTTTGAACTTTTCAAAAGAAGGAACAACCGATATGTATGGTTCGGTATCGCTCTCAACGAGTTTAAGTTGCTTCAAACCAAACTCGGCGAGTTTTCCAGTTAATTCATCTTTTGTGTTATCTCGTAGTTTAATCAAGTCCTCTTTCACCTGTTGGTGACGCAGTTTTATCGCATTTGCTTTTTTTGCATTTCGTCTATTGCGCTTTTCTATTTCATCCACTGTGGAGAGATATAACTCGTTCCACACCTTCGGGCGCTTCAATTCTTCCAACGCCCCCCGTGCTGTAATAAGCTCCCCCTTATGATAGTTTGTATCGCGATTGACTATCTCTTTTAGACGCTCCTCTATTTCATCCTCTGTAAGATCCCAGTCGTCGTCTCTTAAGGCGACACATACACCAAAGCTGCGTGCCAATTGCTCCGTCACCCACCTAGCTGTACTGAGATCGAGGTCGTTATCAATCATTGCAGTATTATCTGTTGGCATTATTCCTCCTCCTCTGGGCAATCCTCCGCCAAGGGTTCAGCCATGTAAAACACGGGGCAATCGTGACCGAAAACTTGACACGAATATTTATCAAGTTCCGGGTGTTCCGGAATTACCTTGTTTAAATCGGGATATCCGTCTTCTGCCAGAATGTTGTGTTCTATGGCGTACTCCGTCGCCTCTTGATGAAGTGGGAATTCCTCAACCAAAGTCCCATAGGGGCAGAACCCCGTGTAGTGGCACGGCTTGCCGAACTTTACGGGTTCGTCAAAATGCCAACCCTTGCCCCATTCGTCTCTGGGCTCGCTTTCCAATATTCCATCTAACCATTTACCCAACTAATTCACCTACATTGGTTTAAAAATACTCCTATATAAAGTTTGCGAAAAAAAAAATGGTTTATTCGGACAATAATCCTTTTACGGCTATTATCACAATTATCCATATAATTGCAGCGCCTACCATATTAAGACCAAATATCCATTTTGTAACCCATGTAGGATATAATGGCGTCACACTATAGACAAATGGGATCATCCTGCTAGTTGCTAGAATGTAATAGAGTGGTGCCCCAATCACTGGAATTATGCATAATAGTAATGTAATGCCAAGCATCACATTAAACAGCGCAACCGATAGCGCCAGTTCTAAACTACCATATACAAAGTATGCTATTAACGCCCATACTATAGTCCATCCTATCAATCCCATGCCTCCGCTTGATGCTTTGCTCTCGCTCAATTAATTCACCTTATATGTGTTAAGAAAAACAACTATATAAAGTTTATGATGAAAAAAAAAGAAGGTTTGGTTTCCTATTCGTCTGGATCATACCACTGGATCGATTCCTCGGCGGTGTTTACGAAGTCCTCGAAACTTCCCTCGAACCTTAACTTGTCTTTTGTATAGGAACTGTCCGTGTAAACCCGAACCGTCTTCTCTGGAACGTTTATTGTTACGGTACGATATACGTCTCCGTGCTGCCCGTTCTCGCCTCCAAATATCCCATATCCGGTAAGTCCGTCGTGGTCGCCCACCATTTCTTGAAAGATGGCTCTCGCAAAATATTCGTCGTCGTCCCATCGAGAGGATTCTGGAATAACTCCCCAAGTAGTTTCTCTCTCGCCGCCTTTGGCTTTGATCATCCCCCGACGCACGGTATCTATTAACTCATGGCATCCCCAATGTGTGTAAAACCAAACATGGGATGGGGGGTTATCGCCCCAAGCCTGTCCGATGATATGAACCTGTCCACGGTCTCCCAACAGTATCACCAAAATAAAACCTATAATGCTGGTATTTAAAGATTATGGTGTAAAAAAGCGATGTGTCGGGTTTGGCTGGAGGCGGTCACATTTTCAGGTGCCTTTCTTTGAAGGCTTGTGGTTTCCACGATGCTAACGTTAAACCCTTCTACCGCTCTAGGCGATAGCGCTCCAGCATACCCGACAAGCCCCGGTTTTACCCCAAGCTCGCTAGTTAGCAATATTTATAGATATAATGAAGTATTTAAGGGTTTCGCTATACAATTTTGAAAAATTTGGTTCCGCAAATCCCGCCACTGGTCGGTTAAATTCTGTCTTCGGGATATCCCAACCTCCCCCTTACCTGAAGGGAGGAATTACGGGTTTCAAATCAAACCATCGAGGGACACCGACGAATCCTTTACGACGGTTGGCGTACCCATCTGAGCGATCAACTCAGAGTTCGCCCATATTCACATCAGTGGTTTCAGGTGCGGAACCGGGCTTTCACCGGGCCTTCACCCCAAATTATAAAATGTTTAGGAGTATATAAACTTTTCGATAGCGCGGGGAGGATTTGAACCTCCGATGCTTTCGCACAGGGTATCTCAATGGCGCTCTCTTTCGAGACATCAAGGTAATACCTTGAGGTGGAACCACCATTATAATCTTTCTACCCAACCGCGCTAACTTTTTGTTCGACACAGTTATCGTCGGTGTCCACGACGGGGACGGTAGATACCACCCACCCCACCACTCAGCGTTTTAGTGTCTGCCGAGATGACTATGGTGGTTAGAGTTCCCCGTTTTGCCATGGTTTCGCGGTTGCTATTATGCGGGCAAGTGGTATGACGCCGACCACCTCAGTTCAGGTTCTCTCCCGCTTCTAACCACACTTACTGATCTGAACTATTATATAAGCTTTTTGTTTTTAAAAAAATGGTTGGGTTTTGCTTTTTTATGTCTCTTCAGCGAACTTTACGACTTTTTCAGCGAGAACCATCGACTTTGCGAGAACGCTCAAGTCTTCAGTGAGTTCAATCACAATATCGTCGTGCCTGTCTAGTTCCCGTGCATATACCTGTGAATGTCGCTCCTCCTCGGTGCGCGTCTTCCCTTCATGCAACTCCTTTTCCTCAGAAATCTCCGTCTCCTTGACATCGACAAGGCTTTGAATGCGTGTCTGTAGCCTTCGGAATTTGTCGAAGAACCCAAATACCTCATTGCTCAGACTTTCCGGCGTGTCGCTTTTTCCAAAGAGAAAATCCCATGTTCCCAATTGATTCACCTTCGCAGATATTATAAAAAAACAAGTATTTAAACCTTTCTTCTACGCTTAGAGAAGATTATTTATATAGTCAATTAATTGTTGATTTGGTGCATAGTTCTTGCAGTATTCTGAACACGGCATACAACCCGACCAACTGGTATATTTGGTTTTACACATGTTCATACATAACAAGCAACATTCATGAATCTTAGTCATTTTCTACCACCAGCTTTATCATTGCCTTTTCCGAGTCCTTGCCCATTACCTCAATCAGCCCCGCCGCTTCCAGTCGCTTCACCTTCCGATAGAATGTCGCCTGGGAGCAAACCTTCTTACTCAGGATCAATTCCTTTAGTGCTTTTGTTGTGATCTCTCCGTCATTCTCCGCTATTAACTCTATGATCTTTTCACTTGTAGTTTTTATCACTTTGTCATTCTGCATCTCATACAGTTGCTTTCTCAGGTAGATTAAGTTTTCCCATATCGTTATCGCTTTGTAGATATCAACATCCACTGCCTCGAATATTCCACTCTCTATCTCCGATCTGTTAAAGAAATTACTAGCCACTATAACATTCACCAGTCTCGCCAGAGTCTCCAAGTCCCTCAAGATCACGAGTGGGCGATTGCCCATTTTAATGTTGTACTTTAGCCATATCTCTTTCAGCATATTCTTTTGTTTCTCGGTTAATCGGATCTCCTTGACCATCCTCATGCCTTCGCACAATATCCTGAGTATCTCCTGAATTGCGGTCAATTCATCTACCTGAACATCCCCACCAAACAATTGCATCTTCTCGGCTATTTCAGCATTCTTTTTCACGCCAACAATAAAGGGTATCAAGAAGTCGAATCTCGACAGTATTCCCTCTTCAAAGGGTATGTCTTTTCTCATTACCGTTCCTTCCCTGAAGAAGTCTTCTTTTGGATTGCTTGCAACTATGAATGATGTATTTACCTTTATTGTTTTGGTTATCCCTCTCTTTGTTATTGTCAGCACATCACAATCCATAGCCTCTCGTAGCAACTTAAACTTACTTATAGTTCGTTTAAACTCTGGGATCAGTAGAATTCCATCATTTGCTTTCTCTATGATTCCCTGCTCAATTTCCTTCGCCTTTGATATTCCCTCAAAGCTCGCTTCAGTCGTCTTCGTTACCGCCAGCCATCTCGGAGAGATTCTTTTCAGAACTCTCATAATGCTTGTCTTTCCGCTCGAAATTTCTCCAATCATATTGGTGTGCAGGTTTCCACGTTGAGGAATACCATTGATAATAATATCTGGAGCTTCAACCGATAGAACGCCATATAGAATGCATTCCCAGATTTCTCCCCCCACAAATACGATCAGATTTAGTTTCTCCGCTATTTTCTCTATTTCTGTTCTTCTCGCCAACCTTATCTTTTCCAAGATGTCATCATTAACTTCATCAGTAACCTGAATTGGTATGTACTTCTTCTTCACGTCAATGATGCCCCATTTCATATTTATCCAGTTTCTGATATTGCTCTTGGTGTTCATCCTGTCCTTCAGTAAGCGTGTGGATATTGCAAACAGTATTTCCTGCACTCCATCATATCCTTCATAGACCGTGCTGGGTTCAAGAACTCCCAGGACATCTCCCAATTCGACGAAGCAACTCTCCAGTCTCCAGAACTGTCTATAATGACCATGCAGATTTGACAACCATTCTCTATAGTGATCTGGTTCGATCACCGTGTCTAGCTGTTTATAAAATGATATCATATGCTTCTGTAGTGCTGACGCCTTTGTTAGGTTGAAATAATCAATCTCTATCTCTAGCTTCCGCTCTTCAAGCGAAGTCTTCAACCATCGCTTTATGTTGTCCTCGCTCATCGCTCGACACCTGCGAGGGCAGACGGATACTCGAATATAAGGTTTTCGTTCACGCATTCGAGATATATAGCATTTTTGTAATGATTATCATCCCCCATGCCGTAATGCTTTATTTTAAGCTGAAACGGAATCAAAGGAATGTATGTTTCGCCAGATGGGAGAGATTTGGGTTCACCTGCAACTTTGAATTTTTGATATCGCAAATATTCCAAATCTCTTTGATCAAAGCCCTGCCCGCAGTTTCCCAACCATCTGCCACATTCACCATTACTTAAACTTTCAGCTAAAACTAACGCTTGGAATTCCTTCTTTTCCGACGGAATAAACCCCGCAACCGCCACTATTGCTTCGTCCGTTAGCTTCAGCTTCAGCCAATCGTAAGACCTCTCGCCGTCCCAATACCTGCTTTCAAATCTTTTTAAGACTAAACCCTCCCAGCTGTTTTCTTCCACCATTTTCCACGCCCTATTTAAATTTTCATAATACTCTAGCGCTTGAATATGTGGATGGATTAAGTCCTCATAATCTGCAATGGCGTCAAACAATCGCAATTTTCTCAGGTAATATGATTCGTTGCTGAAATCTTCTCCATCGTAATACAGGATATCAAAAGCATAGAAATATACAGGGATTTGCTTCATTAATTGCCTCTGTTTAACAATGTCTTTTGTGGAGCACCTTTTCTGGCAACCAGTGAACCAATCTTTTCCATCCTTGAAAGCCATAATCTCGCCATCAAGTATCATATCGCCATCAATGTTCTTTGCGGCATTTATGATCTCAGGCAATCTCTTAGTATAATTTACTCCCTTTCTGTTGTAGAGTTTAACCCGCCCATTCTTTATCTCCAATATTCCTCTCGTTCCGTTGAGTTTGCGTTCCCCTGCATATATGCCCTGATATTTGTAAAGTTTATCAGGTGTAGTTTCGCGGCACAGCATGGGTTCTCTCATTTTAATCTTCTCCAATTATTTTACATTCATCGAGAGGTTCGGGTGTGCAAAATACGACAACTATATCTTTCTTCTTAAGATTTGCACTTGAATAATTAAATCTAGAGCATTTCAGACATTTTTCTACATAGTATTTATGGGGAACATCAACCGAAAAACGCATCAAGGGAAGCAGTCCTCCAAAGATATTACTCGTTCCGACGTGATCGTGACCAGTCGCAAATTGGGGTAGCTCTTTTTCGCCATTCTTGCTGAAGCCCAAATATTATCAGGGTTATGGTTGAAAAAGATCGTTTTAGCCCCCGTTTGTTTGTTGACCATAATTACTTTATACTCTTTCAAGATCGGGAAAATCATTTATTTCTCCTCTATTATGTTTGTGCAGACAAAGAACCCTATCGCTAGCCCTATCGCCAAGCCACCAAAAAAACAGGATATATGTGTCAACATTTTATCTCGCCCAGAATTTCCTTTAAAGACCGAATCGTGTCGAGATCGCCGAGATTCTGCACAATCACCCTCACTCGTTCCATAACTTCGGTATCGAACTCCCCAGATTCTATGGCGTCGGCTACGCCGTCAAAGTCGGCATTCTCGGCTTCATGCACCATTTCAGATATGTATTCGTTCCGGGCATCTTCCCGTGCTTCATACCATTCGCTCATACGTTTCGCCTCGAAATTTAAAAAGGAGAGGGATATAAAAAGGTTATGCTTCCCAAACGCACCATATCTCCGGGTGTCCGTGATTGGGGCAGTTGCCGCCGTACTCACAGTGATCGCAATCATGTGTATTTTTCAAGTTATTTAGCCTCGATTCCGAGCAGTTCAGTTAACGGTGTTAGCGTCTGTAACGTCTTCGCCTCGGTTTCTTCTCCGCTCTCCACTTTCATGGTGTGTTCATATGTGATCTTACCCTGGCTGGTGAACATGAGCCACCCGAATCTGTCTTCATGTATGTATGGTTGGAAGATTGAAATGTACTGTTCGGTGCTTCCCTTTTTCCAGATGAAAGGACTTGTGTAAAATGCCAAATCGCCTTTCTCGATCAGCCTCTCCATCTCGTAGTAAAGAGCCTCGATACCTTCAGCTTCCGTTGCGACTAACTCGTATTGCGCTATGGGTAATAGACGCCCCACGTAAGTCGCCGGTAAGACTGACCCAAAACTGAAAGTAACCCTCTTTGTCGCTTCGGGGAACTTTATCAATTCCTCCGACCCGTCTTCGAGAACCTGGAATTTGTTGATCTTCTTGGGTTTGTATTCCTCGCCGTTAGCATTGACCTTAATCCATTGGAATTTGTCGAACACCACCCCCGTGTCCGTTCTTCTCTTTTTGAATATGATCTCGCCGTCTTGATCTCTTTCGACAACGACCGGTTTCTGTACACCAGTTGCCTTTACCTTGTGCAATTTGACATCGACAACCTCGCCGTTGGTTAGACGAACCGACAGATTTTTACCCGCCAATTTGCACCACCTCTACAGGTTCGACCCTTAGCCTCTCGGCTATTTTTCGGAGATGCCCGCTTACCTGCGTCTCGCAATCGGGGCATAGAGCCACGTAGATCGTGCCTACCTTGTATTGATGTGGGTTTCTGTGTCCGTTTCGCTCGCAGTATCGGGCTTTCTTTTTCACTGCCTCAGCCACCGAAATCAGAACCTCGGTCTGAGATCGGGGCAGATATTTTAACGCTTCCATCTTTGCTCGAAAAAGGATTTAAAATACACATATATAAACTTTGGGTAAAAAAAGAGGCTATATATCGAAAGTTTCTGCAAATTCTGGATTGTCTGCTTCATCTATTGTTAGCGCTGATGGATATGGATCAAGGAATCTTATTGTATAATTGTATGCTTGCTTGTCGTCTTCAGTGGTTGCGTACAATCCCCCGGTGCCATCTTTAAAGTTTTTAACAAGCTGTAGTGCGAAACATCCCACTCCATTGTGTATGTATTTGCTCGTTTCATTGAATCCATTGACAAACTTACTTTTCCTGATGAAATACTTAAGGTCTTCTCCCCACCCCGATAAATAACCGTCATATTGTTTATACAGGGCTAATAGGAGATTACCACGTTCATCATATATCTTAGTTGTTGATCTGGTTCCCAATATTTCTCACCTGAGCGTATTTCAGCGGTCTTACTTAAAAAGATTTCCCCTGTAGTTTCGGCCAAACCTGAAGCTTTCGTTTAAAATATTTATCGTAGACATTCCCATAATGATGATCATCGCCTTCTCCAACCGCTGTTAGTATATGCTCCAACCATTCACCGACACCTAGATTAAACCTATAATCAGGAATATCCAACTTATTGAATACGGACATTATCGACCCCTCGGTTAATTCGTGTAATATCCCGTTCATTCTTATATCTTCGGTAGGAATAAAAATGGTTAATCTATCATTGAAGTAGCTGTATTCTAAGCCGTATTGTTTTCCAGCCTTTATTTTGATCTTCATTTTTTGCTATCCGATTTTCCTCGCATCCTCGCACAAACGACGTAATTATACTCGGTTGATTCTGGATGTTCTCGTTCATTTGGGCACATCACAATATGTGTTTCAAACGTTGTCCTCTCTCTCCCGTCATCGTCTCTTTTCTTTACCCGTTGCGGCTTGACAGGGTATCGTTCCGCGTTTTCAGGTATGGACGAACCACATGTGCAAACTAAGGGGTAGGATTTTACGTCTTTTTCTTTCCATATTTTCATTCTCTTTCACCGCCTCCTTTTAAGAACTTTATCGCTTCTTCAGTATCTTTGAACAGGGGTATACGGCATTTTGGGCATTTATAATCAAACTGCCTGACGCTGTGTATATCGATCTTCGTATACTTTGGCACTCCCGCTATTATCTTAAACGTAAAGACCTCAATCGCGGTTGCCTCATGCCGTAGATTGTCTATCTCCTTTCCGCACTTGGGACATTTAGGCGTGCTCATTTTGATCAAGCATATTTTCTAAAACTCGTATAAAAAGGTTATGGTGAGTGGGTATTTATTTTCAGTTAAACCTGAAGCCTTTAAATGTCCGTAAAGATATTTTTTAACTGCTCAAATACTTTCTTATCTATGCACGCTACAACGCTGTCGTCTAGTTGATTTAAACATTCAGCATCTTCCAAGTTATCTATAGAAGAGCTTAGTTCTTCGGGGTGGATATAACTTGTTACGTTCCCTTCGCAATCGGCAGTTATCCAGACTTTCAGTTCGTCTATAGTGTCTGGTTGCTCCACTGTTATCTTAACATTGCAGTTATCGCAGACAAACTGTTCAAATCGTGAACCAGCGTCGGCTCCCTCGGATACCAGCGTTCCTACTCCACATACTGGACATTTCATTTTTTAGTTCTCCATTGGGATTAGTGCATTGCCGTTATACCCAAAAACTTTTCCAACGGGGTTTCCCACGTCCTCAATGAAATTCCAAAAGCACCTGTGATCCATAAAAACGGTTCCGGGGCTATCGTTTTCGTCTACGTATATGAGTCTCCCGATCGTACTCATAGGTTCAATCTCCGCACTCAACACGGTGATCGTTTCTGCTTTTAACTCACTCATTGTTGGTCGAGCGTATTTCAAGCGTAGCCATATAAAAAGGTTTCGGGAGTGACTGTTCTAACACAACTAAGATAAAAAAAAGGAGTTTAGTCTATCTGGAAGATTTTACGTGGAAGAGAGTATCCTTCCCAATCGAACTCAAAGCGTTTATCGTCAACTTTGTAATGTATGCGCCAATGGTTGCTGTCCGCCTCATCCATTACCTCA
>Ga0307428_1001594_pt1 | contig 11237 bp, 8 predicted proteins | sample SalMarWE160240MG_FD_202161 | JGI IMG/M metagenome (GOLD analysis project Ga0307428, IMG submission 202161) | Salt marsh sediment microbial communities from the Plum Island Ecosystem LTER, Massachusetts, United States - WE1603-240 | ecosystem: Environmental > Aquatic > Marine > Intertidal zone >...
ACCATAGTGCATTTTTAAGGCCTCCTTTGTGAACTCGGTGCCCACGTCTTCGTAGTTATCGTGTATGTATTTTACGATTCCATGGGCGAGTTTTTGGTAATCGATCTCGCCCCCTTCCGGCGATTTCCCCGCGTTTTGGCCGCTCTTGATGGAGACCGGGGAGAGCACCCTGGTGACCTGCGTGTCTTTGCAGATGGGGCACGTGATCATGCCTTTGGCATTCTGCTCGGTGAATGAATCGAGGTCCTTGAACCAACCTTCAAATGTATGTCCTTTGGAACATCTGAGGTCAAATGCGATCATGCTCACATCCTGTATGGTTTGTTATATCCGGATGAACGTCCATAAGCGACACCGGCTCATTCGGCATGAAGCACCGCGAGTATTTTCGTCGTGCGGTCCCCGTGGCATTTCACGAGATGTGGAACGGTTGAATCGTAGTATATGGCATCGCCCGGCTCAAGAAGATGGATCTCATCTCCTAACCGCACCTCCATGGAGCCCTCGAGCACATAGATGAACTCCTGGCCGTCATGGGTGGATCTTTCTTCCTCCATGTCCGTTGGTTCCAGGGTAACCAGAAAGGGCTCCATAAATCTATTCATTTTGTATGGTGCGAGGGACATATATTCGTATCCATAGGTGTCGGTCTTCTTGGAGTCGAACCTGGAAATGAGTTTTCCCTCATTCTTGCGTACGATCGTGTAGGGAAATTCCTCGGTTCCGGAGATGAAATATCCCATCTTTTTATCCAAGGCCTTTGCCAGTTTTATGATTGTTCCCAAAGGTGGCGCGACCTTTCCCTCTTCTATCTCAGATAGGAGTTCAATCTCCAATCCGGTTCTCCGAGAAATATCGCGCAAGCTCAGGCCCTTGCTTTCCCTGATCTCCCGGACGCTTTCACCGACCTTCAAGACAGTCTCTTTCTCGGAAGGCTTTCTATCGGCGGTATCTCCTGGCTGTTTTCCCTTATCCTTCGAATAAAACTGGCCGAGATCGTCTAAGAAGTCCTCGTACCTATCGGGTTTCTTAGATGGGATTTTTTCCTTCATTGATCTCCTCCTGCTGGAAAAGGGTGTATATTTTTTAAAAAATATAGCACCCTTATAGGTCGGTGTCAATCTGCATAATTCCCCCCTTTCCCCGTTCAGCCGGAAGGTGGTATTGACTGAATGAGGGCTGTAAGCCCTTTGACCAGCTGGTACCCTTCTTCAACAGGATCATCGACAGCCTTCCCTTCATAAGGCTTACCGGCACCAAGACCCTGTCTGCTATCATGCTCATTTCCTTTGTGTATTCCTTTGGGATATTCGGACAATTGGCTGGGGGCCGCCTGGCTGATAGGCATGGGCGAGCTCGAGTGGATACTCCAGGTTGTGCATCCGGCAGGCACATTGGGCCAGCATCTTGCTGCCGTCATCGGTGGCTCCTTTTTACCTACCGTTGTCGTCTATCTTATGGCCGGGAAGCACGAGAGGTCTCTTCGCGAAGCCGTGCCCCAAACTTACTAAAATAGAACGGCGACCATTCCACTGCAAGGCCTGGGCGCAGAGATGGTTGATTTTTTCTCCTCTGCTGCTGATCCCAGTTAAATAAGCTGCCGCATGTAACGGAGTAGAGACGCCAGCAAAAAAAGTGCGCATGCCATTCGTTAAGGATCTGTTCTATAATAAGGGCATGCGCGAATTGTGAGTCTTTCCCTTTTCTGCCCCCTGCCCGCTCGTGCCTCGCAGTGGCAGGTGGGTCGCAGCAGAAAAGTGATAAAATTCTTCGAAATTTTATCAGCGGACGCTGTAGCCCATTTTTCCACTGCGAGAACCCTGCCCGTCTGCAGGCGGGAAGCAATGAAGCAATCGAAATTTTAAAGCACTCTTACCCTAAAGTTCTATGCGTATGGTTCCGATATATTTAATTAAGAAAGCACATTTTTTTTGAAACCGTCAATATGAGTTTTTTAAAAGCGAATTCACTTCCAATTGTATGAAAGGTGTAAATATCATGAAAAAGTCAGAAAACAGCTTCCTTAAAAGGTTTCGTTACCTCTGTCTTGTAAGTTTGATTGCCCTTGGCCTGCTCACCATCGTGGAAAATATCTCCTCCGGCGGTGGAGCCAGGTATGCCGGCCCTGGGAAGGATTGCACCGGGGAGAGCTTCCCGTTATTGGCAGATGCAAATCAAACTACAAAACTCAATCAATCGGGAAACGGGAGGATCGAGTTCGCCGCAGTGAACTATGGATTGGATTGCATTGATGTGGGGCTGGGGAATAACATACATTATGATACGGATCATAAGAATAATACCTTGCTGGGTTACGATGCCGGCGAGCGCATAAGGAAGGGGAAAAATATCAGTTACAAGTCTAGCTTGACAGTTGATTCGGTGTATAATTGGGCTAGGCACAATACACCAGCGCTGTTTAAGGGAAACGGGGAAAGGTACCTGGTGGACTTCTACGGCAAAAACCTGGTGGTTTTCAGTTTCAATAGCACTGAGGTTACCCCTTTGATGTCAGGAGATGACCTCAAAGATAGGGCTGGCAATGCCCATAATCTAACATTTCTCCTCAAGGCATCCAATCCCCCGTGGTGGTTGATAACCTCGAGATATATTCATGGGCATGGGGAGCTGACGGGTACTCCGGGGGATATCCCAGCCCTTAATTGCGCCGGCGAAACCGATACCGGGTTCAGTACCACCGACCTTAGCGCTGATTACAGCCTTGATAATCCTAAATCCGGCAGTTAGATATCGACTTCAAGCATAGATGAAGGCGAAGCAAGAAGCCGGCCCCTCAGAAATTTGATCAATGTAAGGCTTAAGATCTGGCACCACCGTTCCGCCCATGTCAACTGCGCCGCATTTAAACGTAACCATTCGAAAAAGGCTGTCGGCCGACTCGTGATCGTTTCTACATGGCGTTCGGGTATGGCAAGCCGGTCAAACAACGGCCGCCAATTGTAGATCAGGGCCGTGGTGCGGGACATCACCTGATACCAACGCATGTGAGTCGGGGTGAACCCTGCGCACCCCCTTATTCTTCAACTCTTCGAAGGCATTTGTACATCCTTTTTCTGTGCTCATGGCCTTGGTATATACCTGTTTCCATGAATCGAGCAAAGGGAAACTGCCGGATTTAGGATAAAAATTGACACACATGTTAAGGTCTCAGCTCATTTAGATAGCTAGTGATTCGCGATATGCCGCAGGGTATCTGGACACATCCTCGGAAAGGCAAAAGGGCTGGAGCTGCGATTTAACTGTTGCGCGGTATACCTAAGAGGAAGAGGGCTGCATGAGGTTGTCTACCTTGAAGACCCCACCGGGATAGTCTTGGATGGGGGAGAAAACCGCGTGGAGATCAAGTTCTCTCTTTTTGCATAACAGGTAGAGCTTGTAGAGGGTGAGGGTGGTGATACCCACCACATGCTTATCAGAGAGAAACTTTTGGGCATCAGCTGGATAATTTCTATACTTGAGCTCGCTTTCCTCAGTACCCTTTACACAATTGCTACAGATGATCAGCAGCCTATATTTCCCCGCTTTGCCGAGGTCGAAATCGGAAAGATGCTTCCACTGATCCCAGTCCTCACGCACCTCGGTCACATCGCCGAGCACTTTCAGGCAGAGTGTCACCTCTGAGCCAGGTATCTTAACCAGGCGGTCAATAGCGGGAAACTCCGGAGAGGGTGATACTGAAAGGCCGAGATCTTTCAAAAGGTAGTGGACGGCGTCGGTAAGGAGGAGCACATTCTTGCTCTTGATGAGGCAGTCGAGCGACTCCTTGATGGACTGCGTCTCATCTTTTTTCCCAGCTTCGTCGATCTCCTCCTTTAGCGCGCTGCGTTCCTGAACTCCCACCTCGATCCTCCCAACTATGAGCATGCTTACCAGGCAGGGCAGCGACACGAAATATCGTTTATTCCCGCTAAAGGTTAAGAGCGCATACAGGGCGAAAACAAGCAGGAAGAGCTGAAAGAGCAGCAGGGTTTTCAGTTTCATGTTATGCTCTTCTTTAGTGGCGAATTTGAGTTAAGGAGCAATGTCAAAAAACAAGACAAAAAGATGTACGTATTATAAATGAATGTGAAAAAAGGGCAAGAACAATCTCACGGCCATCTTTTTCGCTGAAATTAGTAAGGAGAGCATAGCATAGTTTCCACTTCACCGCCCGTTCTCCCCGTCAGTAAACTGTGGGAGTTCACTCGAGACAAAGAGGACATAGAGAAAAATAGCAGTTAAAGGGGATTGATTACCAGAGAGCGAGACGGCCTTTGAGGAAAAATGAACAGATTCATTTTTTCCCTAAGGCCTTCTCCCACGTGCGATCCTGACTCTCAGGATTGCATTCCCGCGAAGCGGGTATGGTAACCAATCCTCATTCCGTGTGTGTCTGCGTGCGTCTGTGGCTACAACTTCTCGGTGCAATCTCAGTGTACATAGTGGCTACGGGGTGAGTGTAAAGCGAAAACCTTAGGGCCTCCTGAAAGGCCTTTTTTGTCTTCTCCCTTTCTTTTTTTTCCTTGGCCTGGGCGGCTCGATGCCCTTGTGCCTGAGCCATTCTGCGGCCTCTTCGTGAAGGTCGCTGAGGGCCGAGCGGATCAGAATGGCCTTGTACATCTCCACCTCAGCCAGCTCGTCGCTGAGCCCCAGGCAGTGGGAGAGCCTTCCAGCCTGCATCGGGTGACGGGCTATGTGGACCTTGAAAGCCTTCACATCTCGCTTCTGGAGGACCCGGTTCAGCCCCCGGTGAAAACCCGCATACCCCCGCTCTACCTCAAGCTCATCCATACCGTACCCCGATTATCAGGATGGGACTATAGGCAATCGCAAATTCATGGTCAATGGTTAACCGATTGTAAGAGAAATTATGCCTCATAGTTATTTCTGCTTGTTCATACTGTAATTATATAGTAGAAAGATCTCATCCATAACTAATCCACCTTACAACTCACATGAAACCAGAATTCCATCTCTCTTCATCAGCCAAGGCTCGAAGCGCCACTATCGGTTTCCTGCTCAACCGGCTACTCACTCTCATAAACCGTCACGGATCATGAAACTTATTATCCTTCGCCTCACGTGCATGCACGAGCCGGAATAATCGGCACGGAACGGCAGGATTGTTAAGAAAGAAATCGGTTATAGCCGCTGAGTATAACAGGCAAGAGCCTAAGAGTAAAAGACCGGCAAATAAAAGGAGCCTTTCAATCGAGAAATGAGCTGTGAGTACTATGCACATAGCTTGGAAGGGAGACCACCTTCGGAGTGGCAGCCGCTCGAGGAACATATTGAGAAGTCGCAACAAGCTTTTTGGAGCTTTTAGGAGATCTTAAGAACTTCAGAGAATGGAGGGAATATTATGAACGAAGAATATTCGATAGCATTTGAGGTAGCGGGGCCAGCAGCAATGTTTGCGCGGCCGGATACGGGGGGAACGCCGACAAGCTACCCTGCACCGACCTGGTCTTCCGCCAAGGGTTTGTTCGAGTCGATCGCCTTTTTTACCGATGGGGCGGCATGGATTTGCCCGAGCAAGGTCGAGGTCTGCCGCCGCGTTGGCGAATCTGGTGGCCAGGTGCATTTTCAACGATACACGACGAACTACGGAGGGCCGTTGCGCAAGGGGGGCTTGTTCAATAAGGGAACCGCTCCCGGCGGCAGCAGCATGCAGCTTTTCGCCACGATTCTGAGTGACGTTTGTTATCGACTGCATGGTGTTGCTGTAAGTTCTCAATGGAAAAGAGAAAACAACCCCCGGCATCACTTACAGGATCTTTTCGATCGACGGTTGAAGCGGGGTCAATGTTACCGGACTCCTTGCCTCGGATGGAGCGAGTTTACCTGTTCATACTGGGGGCCATTTCGTGAAGGAATGACGGAAGTAGATACAGCTTTTTCTTTGGAAATTCCTTCAATGCTTTTCGGTATGTGGGACAGCCCATTGTGCGGAATGTATGAACCTGAATTTCGTCAGAATGTAAAGATAGTGGAGGGTCTTCTGAAATACGAGATTCCGGAAGGATGGCTATCCGCGGAGGATCGGGAGGTGACGAAAAATGCTCAATGAACTTCTGATTGTCGAACGTGGGGCACGGCAGGCGGGTATCGAAATGCCTTTAAGTCACCCTGATGTCAAGGATGCAGCAAGAAAACCGACGTTGCATGTATTTCTTGATTCTCATGGGCATGTTGCTCGTGTAAAGGCGATTGCATTATCGAGGTTGAAAGAAAGACCTCTTTGGAAATTGGTGGATGGCCAAAAAAACAGCTTTCCTTTCATCCAACCCAAACCACTTTGGGACAATGAGGCTATTCAACATTGGAAACGACGTCTGAGTAAAAGGCCCAGCGATTTGGAAAAGAGACAACTTTTTCTAGAACTTGCTTTGGTTTCAAATGTTCGTTCGGTTGACTTAGGTGAATGGGCATCCGCCGGAATGTTGAAAGCATTGCGTCAACGGCGGAAAAGTCTCATTTTAATGGAGCAGTCAGATATCGCAGTTCTGCCTACAACGATTGATCGTTTCTTGGTGGCATGTGACAAAGTAAGCGGCGGTGATCCAAGCAAGCTAACCCGAGAAATCGCCCATCGATTAATAGAAGAACTGCAGGTCTCTGCAAGCGCAGATCTCCTTGAAGCCGCAATATCTCTTTGCATGGAAACAGGAAACAAGAGTGGAGCACTCTATTTTGACGCTGAAGGAAGTTTCCAGTTTGACTTGACCGACGATCGTCTTCTGGAACAACTGTGCCAACATCTACGGAAAATTGATCTTGATCGTGCGCAGCGTCGAGGCTTTTGCAGTATTACAGGCAAGGAAAATGTTGTTCTTGTGTCCGGCAACTTTTCCCAACCTAATTTACCAATCATACAACAATCATTTCTATTTGCCAGGAATGGAGATATTCCCGCTGCTTCTCGGTATGGGAAAAACTCATCAGATTCCATTCCGGTCGGATATATGACTGATATTCGGCTGCGCGCTGCTGTCGAAGCTCTTTGCAGTGCAGATAGATGTGGGAAAACATGGCGAGCAATTCCCGGTGAGGCGCCAAAACAAAGCGACTTACTCCTTGCATTCGTTGACGAAGCTCTCGATGTGCCAGCAGTCTCTCTCCTCGCAGGTAATGAAGAAGATTTATCTGAAGAAGAACCAAACTCAGTTGCCGATTCAGCCAGTTCAGTAGCGGCGTTTGAAAAAAGGACCGAGAGGTTGATCGAAGCTGTGCGAGCGAAAATCAAGGTTGACCTGCGCAATACGCCTGTGCGGCTGATGGTAATTCGAAAGGTCGACCCGGCCAATCGCAAAGTCGTCTTTGCCAGTGCGCCCACGGTCGCCGAAGTCTATAACGCCGCGACAACATGGGTCACGGGTGAGCGGAACATGCCGTCGTGGTTGACGCTGCAGGTCTTTCGAAAGGGTGAACGAAAGCCGCATCCGATGCCGCCGCCACATGTGGCACCTCTAGACCTCATTGCCTTCAGCAAGAAGGTTTATATCCGCGGTGGAACCGAGTCACAGGAAGTCGTGGGGCTGACAGCGGCGGAAACGCTGAGATGTTTTCTCGACCCATCCGGAAATGGCGATCTGTCGCCGCGTCATCGAGTGAAACGAGTTCTACGGCTGGTGCTGAGACGGCGTGCGACACTTGTCACCGGGTCGGCCCATGCATTACGGCGCGGCTTTGACTCCGCAAAGGATTATGATCGTCATGAGACATTGCGGACAATAACAATTTTAGGGGTACTATTACATAAACTTGATCGAAATAAGGAGGTGTATATGAACGAAACGGCATTCAAGCTTGGACAGCTGCTGGAAGCAGCGGATGTAGTTCATGCAGGCTACTGCGCTGACGTCCGAGGTGGGGCAGTGCCACCGTCGCTTCTGGGAAACCAGATTTTCTCTATGGCCCAAACCGCACCGAACAAAGCGCTCGCCATGTTTTGCCGTCGGTGGAAGCCATACGACGGGTGGGCGAAGAAGGCGGCCCGTGATCCGAATCGGGCCGAAGCCCTGATAGCGAGCAAACAAAAGGGGGACCAACAACGGGGCTGGGATATAAAAAAGGCTTTGCGTCATGCACGGGAAATGGGACCGCTGGCAGCAGATCTTGCACCGGCTTTGGAGGGCTGCCGCGTGGATGACACTTTTCTCGCGGAACTGCTCTTGGGTTACATAGCAGGTCTTCCCAAGGCGCAGAAAGAGGATGTTGATGTTCAAGATCCAAATCAAAACGAAAAACAGGAGGACTGATTTATGGAATCCGATCACAAAAACAATATTGCACCATTCAATCGAGGGACCGGTCTGCTGATCATCGAGGTGCGGCACAGCAACCCTAACGGCGATCCGGATGTAGAGAGCGATCCGCGAACCATTGATGCCGACGGGCGCGGACTGATCTCGCCAGTCTCCTTCAAGCGAAAGCTTAGGGACCTTGTGGCCGATCATGAAGGTCCAGTCTGGCAAGAGGCAAAGCGGGTGATAGGGTTGGGGTCAAGCGGGGATGGCCGGGCTTACGGCATTCTTGAAAGCCGTGGCCGGGAGTTAAAGGAAATCCTCAAAATGAAGGCGCAACCTTTTGTCGATGCTTTTTGGGACGGCCGTGTATTCGGTAATACCACATTGGAGCGAATGGAGGCGAAAGAGACCAAATCAGGAGAGAAGGACCATTTTATTAGCACAGGAGTTGTCCAGTTTGGACTGGGGGTGAGCATCGCACCGATCGAAGTAGAACGCCTTACATTGACGGCTGCAGCACAGAAACAGGAGGGTAAGAGTAGGGGTATGGCACCCCTCGGCTGGCGGGTCGTCCGACATGCTGTTTATGCCATGCCTTTCTTTGTCAACCCGATGATGGCCCGAAAAACGGGCTGCGACAGTCGCGACATAGAGTTGATGAAGTTTCTCATTCCCCATTCTTACCGGAATACCGCTTCAGCGATCCGACCTTTCGTCGAAATTCGGCATGCCTGGTACGCCGAGCATAAATCAGCGCTCGGTTCATGTCCAGATTCACTGATTATTGATGCATTAACCCCGAGGAAGACCAAAGGCGAGGGAAAGGAGCCTTCCATTTCTATCGATGAATATGAGCCCATTCCAAAAGAATTACCGAAGGATATTCGGAACCGGTTGGGGAGCTTCGGAGATTTATGCATGAAAGAGTGGAGTTGAGTCATGGCGCGAGATGGTAGCGACCAAGCACCGCTGGCCCACTCGCCAGCACGACAGGGCGTTCAGGGCGATCCATACGAGCGGCACGTCAATGCCGTGCGGCGAGGAGCGCGAGCGCGGGCGGAAGAAATGCTTCGTTATACTTCTACCCCACAACCTGGTCTATCGGAGGCCATCGAGGCCGCAGCAGAGTTCCACGATCTGGGCAAGATTGATCCTGAAATCCAAAAGATATTCCGGAAAGGCCGGGGAAACAGGCTCAAGTGGGATCACATTGACGCTGGAGTGGCCCACCTGTCGACCGAACAAGCTTGGATGGCTGCATGGTTGGTGCGCGCGCATCACGCGCCCGGACTCCCTCAGAAGATCGAACATTTCGACCCTGACGGCTTGGGAAGGCGCCTGCGAGGGCGCCGTCGAGATGACGTACCGAAAGAAAGACACGATGAACAAATCGAGCGGACCGAGTCCCTGATCAAGCAATATCTTATCGTGCATGAAGCTGCTGTTGGACATCACAAAGTCCAACCACAACGCCCGATCCATGGGTTGACAATGCGATTGGCGCTATCGTGTCTCGTTGATGCCGACCATTCAGACAGTGCATTTTTTGACACCGGCAGACTTCCACCTAATCCTCTAAGACCACGATGGGAGGAGCGGCTGAATGCCCTATCCGAATATGTTCGGGCTCTGCCCATCGGGGAAAGTGATGCCGAGCATGCCCGTAATCAGCGGCGAAGCGAATTCTTCGAAGCCTGTCTGAAATCGTGCATCAATGATCCCATTGTTGCTTGCGAAGGCCCTGTCGGTCTTGGCAAAACAACGGCGGTGACGGCCTATCTCATCCGCAGGGCGCAGGATGAAAATCTTCGACGGTTGATAATTGTTGCGCCCTTCACGAACATCCTCACTCAGACAGCAGATCGCCTGCGTAAAGCTCTTGTTTTACCGGACGAAGATCCCGATCGAGTCGTTGTCGAGCACCATCACCGCGCCGACTTTTCTCATATCGACGATCGTGAACTCGCGGTCCTTTGGCGTGCTCCAATCGTGGTCACAACGGCTGTAAGTTTTTTTGAAACGCTCGCTGCCTGCGACCCTGCATCTTTGCGAAAGCTTCACGTAGTGCCTGGCAGCGCAATCTTTCTGGATGAGGCGCACGCGGCTTTGCCAACGAAACTCTGGCCGCAAAACTGGAGATGGGTGCGAGAACTTGCGGAGAGATGGGGCTGTCGGTTTGTCTTTGCCAGCGGCTCCCTGGTTCGTTTTTGGGAACATGAGGAAATCGTAGATCAATCGATGAAACTGCCTGAGTTATTGCCGATGGATCAGGCCGAGGGATTGCTGAAAGATGAGCGGCATCGGGTTAAATTCGTTCAGGCAGCCGGCGGGCGAGTGCTGGGGGTCCACGAGTTGATAGGCCTTGTGAAGAATGAACGGGGGCCGCGATTGGTGATTCTAAACACGGTGCAAAATGCCGCCGTGGTTGCCAAGACAATGCGTGAATCCGGTCTGGATGTTATTCACCTTTCGACGGCCTTAACCCCGCATGATCGCGGAATCATTCTCAAACGTATCGAGCGGAGACTTCAGTTTGGAAATTATCGAGACTGGGTGCTTGTCGCGACAAGTTGTGTCGAGGCGGGTGTTGATCTTTCATTCCGTTGCGCGTTTCGAGAACGATTTGGTGCAGCATCAACCATCCAGGTGGGTGGAAGGGTCAATCGTCACGGCGAGCACAATGAGGGTGGCGGTGGGATAGTTTATGATTTTGCGCTTGCTGGCGATGGAATAACGCAACATCCTGCAGCAATTGGTTCAGCCGAGGTATTGCGCAATTTAATGAGTAAGGACATGCTCAACTCCGATAGTCCAGCCGACCTGGTCACGCAGGCCATGATAGAGGAACTAAAAGCTCAAGGGGGGCTTCCTTCGGATCCTTTGCTCAAGGCAGAGGCGGAACGGGATTATCCGAAAGTGAAAGAACACGCTCGGGTTATCGATGCAGATACTCGTTTCGTGGTGGTTGATCCGCATCTCAAAGAACTG
>Ga0307428_1001595_pt1 | contig 11229 bp, 16 predicted proteins | sample SalMarWE160240MG_FD_202161 | JGI IMG/M metagenome (GOLD analysis project Ga0307428, IMG submission 202161) | Salt marsh sediment microbial communities from the Plum Island Ecosystem LTER, Massachusetts, United States - WE1603-240 | ecosystem: Environmental > Aquatic > Marine > Intertidal zone >...
GGTGTCTGCCGTGTTAAAAATCAAAATACCTTACTCTCTAACGCACTCTCTCGAGCTGAAATGTTCTGCGATGAAATTATAGTTCTTTGCGATAACTGCACTGATAATTCAGCAGAAATCGCAAGAGCTTTCGAAAAAGTCTCATGCGTTATTGAATCAGACTCACCTTTTAATGAAGTTCGTGATCGATCTCTTCTAATGCGCACCGCTCAAAATCGCGGCGCTGACTGGTGTTTTTCTTTTGATGCTGATGAAATTATCGAGAAATCTTTTACTCGTGAAGTCGCTGAAAAATTAATGCATCCGATTGATCCCCAAATTTTGGGTTATGGCTTCAATTTTCGAACCTTTTTTCTTGGCAAAACACACTACCGCACCGACGGCGTATTCGGTTCTATGTGGGGCGTTCGCATGTGGAAAGTCTCGCCAAATAGTTATTCCCAATCATCCGGCCATGATGGTTTGCACTGTACCCATTCCTCACCAATTCCCCGTTTTAATATCCGGCGCTTGCGTTATCGTATTAAACACTATGGATATTCAACTCCTGAAATGTGTAATGAAAAACTTTCCTTCTATTCCAAAAAAGACCCAACTCCCTCTCTTCGTCAAACTTCTCCGATCGGTTATCGCCACATCACGCAAGAAGGTTTTGCGCTTATGGCCTATAAAAAGAAAAATTCTTTATCTCTCGCCATGATCGTCAAAAATGAAGTCCCGAATATTTTCTCTTTCTTGATTGGTTGTTATTGGATGTTCGATGAGATTATAATTGTCGATACGGGATCAACTGATGAAACAAAAAAAGTCGCTTCTCTTTTTACTGATAAAATCTACGATTTTAAATGGAGCAGAAATTTCAGCTCCGCCCGAAATTTCGCAAAATCTCACTGCACTTGTGATTGGATTATGCAAATGGATCCTGACGAAAAAATCCCTGATCAAAATATTCCTACTGTTTATGAAATGCTTGAAGGCGGTGTCGATTGTTGGCTTTTTAAATTTGAGAATTTTCAAAAAGACGGCTCTATTATTTTTTCCGATAATATCCGGCTTTTCAGAAACATCGATGGCCTAAAATGGGGTTGGCATTGTCATGAAAATATGAGTAAATCTATTTCACGGCTTGGGCTTTCTGTTATTGAAGCTCCTTTTAATTTACAACATTTTGGATTTCTTAAAGATGATTCTGTCCGTAATCACAAAATAAAACAATATGGTTCGATGCTGAAAACTCAGATTAAAAAATTTCCTAAAGAACCCATCGGCTATTTTCACTACGCTTTTCATCTGTTTGAAGAAGGTAACGAAAATGCCGGAATGGATTACCTTAGAAAAGCCGTTAAACTCAAACCGGAATTTTTTCTCGCTCATAAAGAACTGGCCCTCAGGCTTCTCGCAAAATCTCTTGTCCATATCAAATCTGCTGCCAAACACACACCCGAACAGCATTATTATAAAAAATGGCTGATGATGCTCGACAATGAAATCTCTGATCTTATCTCTCGTCCTTTGGAGTGATCCCCTATGGCAAAAGTTTCCCTCACTGCCTTTATTGCTGGCATACATGGCCGACTTGGTGACTTTGTATTCGTTCAACGTGGCACTCAACAGATCAAAATGGTGCACAATCCCCACCCTCGTGACCCGAAAACTTATCGACAAATTCAGAACAGAGCTTTTCTTTCTCAGCTCTCTTCTGCATGGGAATCACTTTCGCCAATTCAACAGCGACTATGGCAAGAACACGCTAAGATGCAAGGCTCGCAACTCACTGGCCAAACTTCTTTCATTAGATTAAATATGTCTCTACTTTGTGCTAGTCATTCCGATTTGTGTTGCGTCTACACTCCTCCAAAATTTCCGGCAACGCCTCGCTTTCCCACTGGCTTTTGCGTCTTTATCATGTCCGATTCCGTGAACTGCGTTTCCTGGACTGGCCCGTTTTTAACCACTAACTATATCACCGCTCATTTCCGGTTACATAGAAGTTTTTGCCTCAATTTTCCATGTTACTGTGATTGTAATACGGTCGGATATCGTCCATATGCTCGATTTATTTCCACTGTTCGAAGTGATGTTGGCCACATCCTGCACACTCACGGCTGGCCGGCCGGAACTCGTCTTTTCTACAAATTACGCTCTCTTGATACATGGGGCAGACAGGCTCCCTTCACTCACGAAATCCGTGTTTGTATGAGTTAATATCATGAAAAAATCTTGTCATTCTCCCGAACTCGTTTTTATTCTTGGCTGCCCTCGCTCTGGCACTACTTGGATGTGGGGACTCCTCACTTCTCACCCTGACGTTGAGCCTCTTTACAGGGAAGACTTCTTTCCTGACGAACCATCTTTTATTGATGGCAAAAGGCTTTCCTGTGAAACTAGCGCTTTTTCTCGCATCGAATCCCTTCCTGTCATTCACCGCATCTTCCTCAATAAATCTTCTGTTTTTCCTGATAAAATGCTCGTCGAAAAAACGCCTGTCCATTCTCTTTTCATTAAAAATATTCTTTCTATTTTCCCTCAATCAAAATTTATTGTCATGCAACGTAATCCATTCGCTGTTATTAATTCAATGATCAATTCCAACATTCATGTTGCATCTGATGCCTTTTCAGCCGTTGAATTATTTTTAAAATACCATACCGCTTTGTCTGTTTTTAAAAATGATCATCGATTTTTTTTTGTTAATTACGATCTCCTTCTGCACGATCCATTTATTCACCTTTCTTCCATTCTTTCTTTTCTTAATCTTTATTCCAATAAATATATTTTAGATTTTATTTTTAATGAAAATCATCAATCTTCCAAAGTGTCCATGATGAATATTGATACTATTAAACCTGTCGGCTCTTGGAAAACCGAACTTTCTCAATCTGATATCGACTATATTTCTTCAAAAATTCCACCTGGTGATTTTTATGCCTAAAATCAATTACAATTCCCTCGTTAATTCTATCAGCGGGAAACTGTCCGGCTCAATCTTTTCTCAGCGAAGAGGCATTTCCTATATGAAGCGTCACAGGCCCCATCAACACAGAATCCGGTCCGAAGCATTTCAAAATTCAAGAGGCATATTAAATGATCTGTCTGGCTTGTGGTATTCTTTGCCAGAAACCAATAAAAAACTATGGGAATCATATGCAAGTATGCTTAAAAAACCAATGACCGGCCTCAATGCTTTTAATAGCCTCAATATTCCTCTCACTCGCTATTTAGGAAATGATTACCAAATAATGTCACCACCCTCTACACCTTCCACTCCTTCTTTTCCTCAATTGTCTTTTGTTTGCGCTCGTTCTGGTAACTCTTTCCGTATCTCTTGGCTGCTCCCCTTTTTGGCTTCATCTTTTATTATCTGCCAATATTCTTGTATGCCCGGACTTAATGATTCCAGTACGAAAAACTGGCAACACGGCTTTTTCGTCGAATCCTCCACTTATTTTTTTGATATTTCCATTCCCTTCCCCTCTGATTCTGTCGTCAATTTTCGCATCCGTTCTATGGATTTATTCGGCAGACTATCGCCCTGGACTCACTTCTCAAATTATTGTGAAAATTTAACCGCTCTTTCTTTTCTCCGTGATATGGGCTCTTTCCCGGGCGAAGATCACACTTATTCACTCGCCTGTCTTGGCAATGGAATCTGTCTTGCCGGAACATACCCAAACGGAAAAATATTCAGGTCAACAAATTACGGCGGATCGTGGTCAGACTTAGGACAACAAGGCTCTCTTGACTGGGTTTATCCTATGATCTATCTTGAAAATGGAATTTGTCTGGCTGCAGGGGATTACCCTGTCACAATGTATCGATCCGTTGATTACGGTGAAACATGGTCACTTTTAGAGCAGTCCTTTGGCAATACAAATATGTGGTCTGCTGTTTATCTTGAAAACGGCATCTGTCTTGCTGGACTCAGTGAAACCGGAGAAATATTCCGCTCAACTGATTACGGTGAAAACTGGTCAAATTTAGGCCAACAAGGAGGAGAATCATCCATTCGCTCACTCGCCTATCTCAGCGACGGCATCTGTCTCGCAGGCACAGACTCACACGGCAAGATTTTAAGGTCAACAGATTATGGTGAAAACTGGTCAGATTTAGGACAACAATTCGCTCAAACTGGCATTCGCTCCCTCATTTGCCTTGGCCATGGAATCTGTCTTGCAGGAACCAACCCGGGCGGAAAAATTCTCAGATCAGATGATTATGGCCTCACATGGTCTGATTTAGATCGCCAATTTGATGAAACCAATATCCGCTCTCTTGTAAACGCTTTGGACGGCATCGCCTTTGCTGGAACTGGCCCCAATGGCTTTATCTTAAAATCATCTGATTACGGCCTCACATGGACTAAGCTTATTCAAGATGTCGGCCTTACTCAAATCTGGTCTCTCGCCTATCTTTCAAATCAAACTGTCCTTGGCTGTGGTGAACCTTTCTCAAACATTATTCGTTGCGCTCTTAATCCATGCAGGCTTATGTTAAACAGCTACGGTTCTGGCTGTTACGGCACTGCTTTTTACATGCCTCCCTCTATTCGTTTTTCCCCTGGCGCTTACGGTTCAACTTCCTATGGCTGGTCTTATTATAACGCTCCTCTCGAAAGAGGCGGGATAGCTATTTCTGATCTGTCAGCTGGCGCCCACGCTAACAATGTTCGTACCGCTTTTCTCTTAGGCTACGGTGATGGAATTTCCGAGGAAGATATCGACTTTGTTTATGGCGCTGCCCAAGATTCTTCTGATTGGGCCGTCGAAAATGACATTAGCCTTTTTATCCGCAGTACTATCGGCCTGGAAAATTACATCCCTATTGCTGATTCTACCTATCCAACTCTTTTGTGGATCATGCCAGCCGGATCAAATTCTCATTATCAAATTTTTATTTCTGACGGCAATCTTCCCCGTACTGTTTCTGTCGGTGCTGGCGATACCGAAAATGAAACCGCTTGGGATGTTGAATTTTTTGACAACGATCCTATCTCTGCAGAACCGACTGATGCTTCCTCATATTCAAACGGTTATATCGCGGGAAAGCTCTGTAAAATCCGTGACTCTCTTGGCTGTTCTTTTTGGGAGGCTCGATATAGGGCGAGAATTACCGCCTCAAATTCCGGTATTTGGAATGCTGTTGATGGTTATGGAATTATTAATGTTTCCGCCGCTATCGCTTATTCTGGATCAATCCCATCCGATCCGTATTTGTAATTTTTTTTTAATTATTGACTTTCGCCTGTTTTTTCACTACTTTTTCGCAGGAGGTTTACTATGGCTTATCCAGGATCAACAAACTCAATTACCGAAAAGAGCGACGGCCCTGATCAAATTATCTACGCAGCACATATGAACGCAATCCGCTCCGCTCTTTTGGATCTCGTCACTGCTTTAGGCAATGCCCCGCAGGGGAATAAAGTCAGCGTCGAAGAACGCCTCGACGTTCTTATTGACGACGATGGTAAATTAAATGGATTCAGTTCCACCCACTTTGTTGGTAAATCCGGTTGTCATTATACTTCTGTTCAAGATGCAATCGATGCCGCTGAATCTGGTGATTATATTTATGTTTTTGATGGTATCTACGTTGAAAATTTAACTATTTCCAAACACATTGTTTTACTTGGCAATAATTTCCATATTGGGAATGTTTCCAGTGTTTCCATTGAAGGGTCTATTACTTTTACTGGCGGGTATTCCTTCTTTGCTTACGGCATTGATTTTAGTTGTTCTTCAATTACTTTTTCCGGTGAATGTACTTTTGGTTTGTTCTTTTGTACTTTTGGTTCCGCTTCCATCACCATGACCGAAGGTTCCCAACTCATTCTTAATAATTCAATATGCGCTGTTGCCATTTCTTTTACTTCATATTGTCAGGTCTCCGCTGAAAATTCACGCATCGGCAATATTTCTTCTGCATCTGGTTCTCTTTACGCCTACAATGCATATATCAGTGGTACTTGCGCCGTATCTTCTGCCACTATTCTTTGGTCCAGAATCACCGGCGCCTGTACGGTTAATTCATCAAATAAAATTTCTTTTTGTCGTGTCGCTTCTTTTGCTGGATCGTCTGGCAAAGGCTCATACAACATAGATAATAATCACGATCCGATCGCTGTCCCATAAAACAAAGGAGTATTTATCATGGATTTTTTGTCAATTCTTACTCAAGCTCCGGTCATTGCCAGCGCAGTTACGGCATCGGCCACAGTTCTCAATAACGCTTTTAAAATCAAAGGTGCTGGCGCTTTCGGCGTTTCCGCTCTGCTTTCCTTTTCTTTCTCTATTCCCCTTCTTCAAACCGGAAAAGCCGAATATGTCGTTTCTAGTGTTCTGGTCACACTGATTGCCAACGGCATTTTTAAACTCGTTCATGCTGCTGCCAAATGAGACGGCTTATCGGTGATATCGGTCAGTGGCTTGGCGTCATTCTTCTTTCTGTTGGCGTTGGATATGAAATTGTTTATCACGCTGAATTTGGCCTCATTGTTATTACTGTTGGCAGCTTTATTTTTACTGTCTTTACTAAAATTAAACACCATACACCGAGCACGCGCACATGGCTAAAATCACTCCGTCGTCCCTAATTACAGCTATTCAGGGAGGATTTAATGGCGACACTTTTCAACTTTGGAAGGGCGCCATTGTCCGCCGCCGAAAAGGCTCTCCGGCTTTTCATCCTTCTTTTAATCAATCCCGATGGCAGGGATTAGCCTCTGATGTTTCCGGTAAATTTTCTGCTATGTGCCAAGGTCTACAAACCGGTTGGAATTGCTACGCTGAGTTACTCCCCACTGTAATGACTGGCTTCAACGCTTTTGTGGCTCGAAATTGCGCTAATTTGTACCCCAATCTTTCCGCTCTTTGTTACTATGAAACGGCTCCGGCCTCTTACGATCCACCCGCAATCCCGGGCTCCTTTTCTGCCTCATACCTTTCTGAAAGTGATCAATTTTGTTTTTCATGGGCTTCTCCCTCTTTTGCCACGGTTTACGTTGAGATTTTTGGCTTTCCCGGATGTGGCTTCAATAACAGCAAGAGACCCAACTCTAAACAGGTTTCAGTCGTTCCTTCATCTGATCTATGCTCTAACTATGACGCTTCATCTTATCCAGATAATTCCATCCTTCATTTTCAGTGCCGCTCTTTAAACCGCTTCGGCGAACCTTCATCTTCAACAAATGTTCTCTCTGTAACGGTCAGCCGATAATGACAAAATTTTCTTTTATAGATCCGGAAGATTCTGAATATCTTCCACATTCCGGCACTGCTTTTTTTAATCGCCTTGGGGTTATCTTTCAACGCCGCAGATCCTTTCTTCCCAAAATTTTTCTCTCTCATCCTTCAATGAGTAGATTTAAAAAATCCTCCAAACGCACTTTTATTTCTGTTCTCGCCCGCGAAATTTCAGATCACTGGAAATCCCTTTCTTCCGACCAAAAAAACGCCTGGTCTTTATATTCTGTTTATCCTCCCACATATTCCACCGGCTACAAAGCTTTTTTCTCAAATAATATGAGACTAAAAAGGCCTAATAATCCGTGCCTTGATTGGATCGATGATATTACAAGTCCGCCGATCGCCGTTGCGACTCCCTCTGGTATTTGCGTTCAGTTTATGTCTCTCGATTCTTATTTCTGCGTTGGATGGACTGGCCCTCTCTGTGTTAATCTTTTTATTCAATCATTCAACTGGCTCATTCCCGGGCGAAGCCGCTCTTTAAATCAACCTTTTAAATATCATGAATCTGCACCTTCCTCTAATGGTTTTTTGTCTATCGATTCAATCGAACTCAATAAAAGTCAAAATTCCCGTATCGTTCTACGCTCCTTAAATCTTCGCGGTGAAGCCTCTACGATCAGCGACATCACCACATCGATCAAAAATGCGTGGCCCCCCGGGAGATATGGCATCGGCAGATATAGATATAGTGTTTATGGTCCTACAGGATGAGAATCAATGACAATTCACAAGCATTATAAATGCTCAAAAAAAGAATACGCCCGAATCCACCAAAAAATCAGACGAAAACTCGAAAAAGAAGCATTTACGAAGGTTTATCACTGTAACCGGTGCGGCTCTCATAATAATTTAGAGATTCACATTCCCAACTGTGACCCTAAACTGGCAGACCAACCGGGCTTTTATGAGATCCTTTGCATGCTCTGTCATTCCAAAATCCCGAAGCTCAAATAACTCCTCTTTTTCTTCGGCATCGGTCGGAATATGTCCCTCTCCCGCCCGATCCCGAAGATCATTAAAGATTTTTTCCTTTTTGACCCGCGAGGGTACGTGCCCGCCGATTGAGGCGGTTGATAAAATGATCCTTTTAATGAATCAGAACTTTTCCTTCGCCACCTGTTTTTATTTTTTTTCTTATCAAGTTAAATAACTGTTGACAAAGTGATATTGTTTTGTTATATTATTATATCAAAAGGGGCGCTCATGTTACAAACTATTCCACAGCATCCAAAAGGTAATTTTTCCGTATCTCACATTCAGATTGTTCCGGTATCTTTTGGGCTTCCAACTTTCCACGTTATTCTCAGCTTTGTTTATACATCATCTGCCGGTCTTCGTCATGCCATTGTTTCCTCTCCTATTCCTTTTTACTTTTCACTCAACTAATCAAGGGGGTTTTTATGCCTGCCCGTAAAACTCATCCAGAAGATTCTTCAATTTATCCTTACATTGTCATTCTTAAAATTGATAAATGCCCTGAACCTGTCACCTATTATTTTAAAAGGAAACCTTCCGCCGATAATCACGCCGATCACATGAACTGTTTCCGCGGTTTTTCGGCTCAGGTTAAATTTAACCCTGATTATGTTGCCCCTGAATATGGCCGGCTTCCATGAGTTACCCGGGCGGAAAAGGAAATTGCTTTCGCGAAATTATTAATCTGATGCCGCCGCACAGCACCTATATTGAAACGCATCTTGGCGGCGGCTCAGTTTTCCTTAATAAACGACTGGCCAGCACCAATATTTTGAACGATATCGATCCAGCCGTTACCAACCGTTTCCTCTGCAGTGCCGCCAAATCTGTCGTTGCTAACTGTCGTTTTTCTTCCATTGATGCTGTTGAGCTTCTCGATTCCCTAACGCCGTCAAAGTCGATGCTCGCTTATTGCGATCCTCCATATCCTCTTGAATCCAGACGATCCGGCCGTCTTTATAGATACGAATACACTGCCGGCGATCACGTCAAATTAGTCGATGCGGTCCTCAAATTAAACTGTATGGTTATTGTTTCTGGATATCCAAACACCATTTACAGTGATGCGCTATCTAATTGGAATTGTCACACTTTCACCACTCCAACCCGAAGCGGTACCATAGCCACGGAAAAGGCGTGGTTTAATTTTCCTGTTCCCGAACACCTTCACGATTACAACTATATCGGTTCCGATTTCAGAAAGCGCGAGATATTTAAACGTCAAAAAATGCGATTGATAAAACGCCTTGAGAAAATGGAACCTCAAAAGCGACACTCGCTCATTTTAGCGATAACCGATCGATTCTTGTTCGATTCAAAATTTATCATGGATAATTATTTCTAAATTAAAGGAATATTTTTATGTTAAAAAATGAACCGGTTTCTTTTTTTCAATTTCTTTTTTCTCGCTTCAAGCGTCGCATTTCCCCTAAGTCAAACATGTGCACTTTTTCCTGTTCTCCTCCGAATTCCAACTATAATGTTTCCAAAATTCCTTCTTTTTCTGCTTCGTTCTCCTGTCCCTATTGTTTCCGTTCTCTTGTTTCCCCTTTAATTTTCCAGCATTCCCGATTGGATATAGTTTGCCCTTTTTGTAATCGCACTTCCTCACTAAATCCACCATCAGCGCCACTGGTGGACGATTCTGGTACTATAATTTTTCATAAATCTTCTAAATCTATTATTTGCGCCTCACATAGTGAAATTGGCCTCACCCTTTCATAATTTCAAATAAAGGAGTTATTTCATGTCTAAACCTTTAAATTCAACCGTCAAAAAAACAAAGCTTCACTTGATTCATGCCCGCTTTCCTGATCCTGTTTACAAAAAACTCATCTCTATTTCTCTTGAAAATGACCGCACCATAAGTTCTATGCTTCGCTTCATTGTCGCCCAATATCTTGCCAATCATCGATCATAAAAAAAGAGAAATGTCTATGAAATGTGATGTCGAAATCCGCGAACAAATCAAAATGATAGTTGATTTCAACTCCCCCATTCTTAACCGTGAAGCGTTATCTTTTTCAGAAAATTCTACCATATCAACATTACAACTATTTTCTATAGCAAAGCTTCAAGCTCTTTACTGGGTGCTGGGCGAACAAATGCCTGCTTTTAAATGCCAAAAACCAAAGAAAGCGTAATTATGTCATTCGGTGAAATTTTTCAAGAAATGATGCGCCAATTCCCGGCTAAACTTTTTTTTTATTGCGTTATTGGCGGTATAATTTTGTGCATCGTCATCGGCTTAGTTGCGTCATTGTCGCCCAATATTTTGTCAATTATCAATCATAAAAAAGGAGAAATGTCTATGAAAATTACAAATTATTTTCAAAACCGCAAACTTCAAAAAGCAAAAGATTTAAAAATAAAAGAAGAAGCCCTTACTTCTCTCAGACTAAAACAATCCAAATGCTCTCATGCATTCGAAGTTTTTAAATCAGAAAAAACTTTCTATTCTTGTACTGGTAGCTATACGCAAGTTACTTTTACAAAATTTTGCCCCCTTTGCAATCTTATCACAAAAACAACCATAAATATTTAGGAGATACCATGAAAATCTTATGCTTACACAGAGAATTACTACAGCCAGGCGGATCTGAAACCTTTTTCAAAGCAATCACTGACGAACTGATCCGGCTCGAACATGAAGTGTTTATCTTTACACTCAAAAAAGGCACCTACGCTGGACATTTCCACAAAGATTGTCATTTCATCGATCTCAAATCGCCTGACCTTCCTCCTGTTTTCGATTTCGTCATTTCCATGCACCGTCCAATGGCTGAATATGTTAAACGCCTGAACTGCTTTAAAATAATGATCTGTAACGGGATTATCCCTATTGAATTGGCTGTTGCTGGGTTTGACAGGTATATATCTGTATCAAATGAAGTTCAATGGGCAAATGAAAAACTCTATTTCAAATCCGATGTTCTCTATAATGCCATCGACCTCGCCAAGTTCAAACCCATAAAGCCAGTCAATGAAAAGCTTACCACTGTTTTAATGA
>Ga0307428_1001597_pt1 | contig 11214 bp, 12 predicted proteins | sample SalMarWE160240MG_FD_202161 | JGI IMG/M metagenome (GOLD analysis project Ga0307428, IMG submission 202161) | Salt marsh sediment microbial communities from the Plum Island Ecosystem LTER, Massachusetts, United States - WE1603-240 | ecosystem: Environmental > Aquatic > Marine > Intertidal zone >...
AAGCCCGCCATGAAGAATTCCCTCAAATCGTCTCATCCTTCATGTTCCTTTCTTTCGCGATCTAAAATAATGGTCTCCAATGCCTCAACGCGTTGCTCCATACGGGAAAACCCTTGGTACATCTCTTGAATCATCTTTGCTTCCTCTGTCTCGAATCTCCGGCTCGTTCGAGAGATACCGCCCTTCAGGACCCTGGCGATCATCACAATAGTGCTCCCTATAATAACGAGCGCCAGTATGATACCCCCAAAGACAATCGCTACAATCATAACTGCATGCATTTTCCGATCAACTCCGTTTTATGATGGAATAGCACCATCCGCTTCAGATCAAGTACCACACTTTCCCCGGCCGCACAAGTGTTTGTATCTAGTGGCTCTAGGAGATGATATACAGATTGCAATAATCCTATCCTTGCGAAGAACCTTCTCCTCCCTTGGTGAGCGATGACTTCAGGGTCTTCAGCTCCTCTTCAATATCCTCATCCCCTGCCAGGCTTTCGAATTCCGCTTCGAGCGATGGCCTTCTGCCGAAGTTCACCATATCCGCTTCTGCCTCCATGCGGTCAATTCGGTTCTCAAGATCCTCGAACTTAACCATGGCCTCAGCGCTCTCCACTCTGCGAATCTCCTCCTGGGCGCGCCTCCTCTTGTTCGCTCGAATGTGGCGCTGCACGAGCATGCGCTGCTTTTCCTGTGCGGATCTGAGCCTGTCCTCCAGTTCTCTGATGTCTTCCTGGTATTGATCGACCAACCCGTTCTGTTCCGCTGCCTCCTTCTCGACTGCGTCCATCCTTTCGGTGTACCTGCGCTTCTCTACGAGTGCTTCGCGCGCCAGATCGTCCCTACCCTTTTTTACCGCAAGCTCCGCCTTCTGCTCCCAATACCTCGCGCGAGCCTGTGCCTCTTCCGCCTGTCTCTGAAATTTCTTGGCGTTCGCCATCACCCCAGCGCAGGAGGCCTTGAGCTCAACCAACGTATCCTCCATCTCCCGTATCATCAGCTTGATCAATTTCTCCGGATCCTCCGCCCTGTCCAGCATGGCATTGATGTTGGAGCTGACGATATCACGAAATCTTGTAAAAATTCCCATACTATTACCTCCTTCCCGAATATGTGGCTTTTTATAGAAGCAGAAAATGTGCCAATGGACTATTTTTTAAAAGATATATTTATTTCAATAGGTTATCCGACTTGACATCCGTGTTGAACAATGGTATATTTCGCTAACTTTTAGTATAATAGGTTATTTTATTACAAAATATGCCATGAATTCACGAATCTCTTCCATGCGAGGGGGCTCTCAGTCACGATCGCCTGTGGGAATGCTCGAGGCCATCGGGCAGTCCGAGGTATTCCTCGATTTTCAGGAACAGGTCTCCCGCGTAGCCCCGGTCAATAGACCAGTGCTTCTTATCGGGGAGCGGGGAACCGGAAAAGAACTGGCTGCATCCAGATTGCATTTCCTTTCAAACAGATGGAATGCCCCTCTGGTAGCCCTTAACTGCTCGGCCCTTACGCCCTCCCTGATTGAGTCGGAGTTATTCGGCTATGAAAAGGGGGCATTTACCGGAGCCGAACGGCGCCGGACTGGAAGATTCGAGGCTGCCGATGGAGGGAGTCTCTTTCTGGACGAGATCGGCACAATCCCCATGGAGGTGCAGGAGAAGATTCTGCGCGTGGTGGAATATGCCTCCTTCGAACGGGTCGGGAGCCCTGAGAGCATTGAGGTGGATGTACGGATTATCGCCGCGACCAACTCCGACCTGGCGGAACTGGCTGCACAAGGCCGATTCAAACGGGATTTGCTGGACCGGCTCTCCTTTGAGGTGCTCTTCGTGCCACCCCTCAGGGAACGCAAGGAGGATATCCTGCTTTTGGCGAATCATTTTGCCGCGAGGATGGCCTTTGAGCTTGGCCGGGAAGAAATTCCCCGATTCAGCCAAGAGACAATCCGCGCACTTGAAGGCTACTCCTGGCCCGGGAACGTGCGCGAACTGAAAAACGTGGTTGAGCGAGCGGTGTACCGGTCAGACACACCACGAATCTCAGAGATAGTCTTCGACCCTTTTGTCTCGCCATATAATGAGCATCGCCCATCCAAGAAAAAGGCCCCCCAGGCCGAAGAGGAGACCTCAGCGGGGGAGTTTACCAAGAAACCCATGAATGCTGCCCTTCGGGAGCTGAAGGTTCAAATGCTCAGCAGCGCCCTCAGAGAAGCGAAATATAACCAAAGAAAGGCAGCACGTATCCTGGGGCTCACCTACCACCAATTCAGAGGGTTGTATCGCAAATTCACCGAAGAAATTACAGGCTAAGAATGGCTCTCATGGAAGGTTCGAATTTCCTTCTCTATGCATAAGAGGCTTTTTTTCAGTCTGGATTCGTGATAGTGTCCCCTTGGTTTTTCATGAAACAAAAATCACACAAGCCGGTTATTGTCCTCGATGTGGGAAAGGTCCTGGTTGACATCGATCCCGACAGCGTGCTGAGGGCTCTTTCGAGGAGGTCCGGAAGGCGCCTGAGCATGCCCTCTCCAGATGATCTGGATGCGATCTTCCTCCCCTTACATAGAGGCGATCATTCGTGGCTTGACACGCTCGATACCATTAACCACGAACTGGGGCTTTCCCTGAATGAGGATGAATGGCGGGAGATCTGGTGCAGTATCATCACCGGAGAGGTACCGGGGATGAACCAGGCGCTCGCCGAACTCAAGGATGAATTCATCTTCGTGGCACTCAGCAACACAGACGAAATTCACTGGAACTATGTCCTTGCCGCCTACCCCATCTTTCAACTCCTTGACGGATGGGCAGTCTCCTTCGAGGAAGGCATGATGAAGCCTGATCCCGCTCTTTATAGAAAGGTTATGGATCGATACAGCAGCGGCAGGCCTCCATTCTTCTATACCGACGACAGCCCGCGGTTCATAGAGGCAGCCCGGCGCCTGGGCTGGGATGCGGAGGTATTCATCGATGCGGCCCACTTCAAGGAAGAGGTTGCAAAACGAAAGAATACCAGTCCGCATTCTTAGAGAGGAGCTTCATGGCCGATGAAGATAGACAACGAGAGATGAGATTCAGCCTGTGCGGATGGGTGCTTTTTGTGGTATGCGCCCTTTTCTTTATCGCCTCGAGTCTTCAAGACCTTGATCTACTGAGCCTCATCGGCAGCATGATCTTCCTTGCTGCGTGCTTTGTGTTTCTCTATCCCTTGGTTAAAAAAAATGACCGGGATCAGGGTAAATAATTCCCTTTTGGGGTGCCGAGACATTCATCCTTTCAGTTCAAGATATAACTATGACCAATAAACAACGAGAATCAGGCGTTGATCATAGAGAAAACGAAAGATGTTGGAATATGCTCCTTAAGGGCTTTTCGCTTGCATCTATCGCGACCCTGCTTATCTTGTATGCTTGTAGTGCCCCAAATCCCGAGAACGATGAAACCAACACAAGAGATAAGATGAAAAGCATGGAACAAGCTGAAAATAACTCAGCATTGGACATCTCTATACCACCTATAGATAAAATCGTTCCAATTAGAACCGAAACGGCAACCTTTGCCTTGGGCTGATTCTGGGGATCAGAATCCCGGTTCGGGATTGTGAAAGGCGTTGTCAGGACGAGGGTCGGATACGCGGGAGGAACCAAAAACAATCCCACATACCACGATCTAGGCGATCACGCAGAGACTCTCCAGGTTGACTTCGATCCGACACATGTTTCATACGGGGAGTTGTTGGATATTTTCTGGAATAGCCATAGCCCTACGAACCGCGCCTTGTCAAAGCAATACAGCTCAATTATATTCTATCACGACGCGGAACAAAGAAGGCTGGCCATGGAGACAAGAGATCGGCAATCAGCAAAAATACAGGCTGCTATCTACACAGAGATTGTGCCATTCTCCGAATTCTATATGGCCGAGGCCTATCACCAAAAGTATCTGTTGCAGCGGGAACCGTCTCTCATCAAGGAATTCGAGCTCATGTATCCCCTGCCGTCTGATCTTATCAACTCCACAGCTGCGGCCCGCGTAAACGGGTACCTCGGAGGTTATGGCACCTACAAAGACCTTCAGCTTGAGATAGACGAGTTCGGTCTTTCCCAGTCAGCGAGGACAAAGCTGCTGAACAGAGTGCGTGCCTGAAGACGCTGATTTTGTGCCTTTCCCGTACAGACGAGGAAAAACCTATCATTCCTTATGGCGGTGGTTACACGCCTGTGATGATGTCTATCCCATGCAAGAGATCTCTCAATACATAATCCGCGCCCGTCTTTGCTAACGACTCGTACCGATACGGTCCTGTGGCGACTGCAACAGAGATGGCACCGAAAGGTTTTGAACATGCTACATCCAGCGGGGTATCACCTACCACGATACAATCCTTATATCCGATATCGATGCCCGTCATGGTCCTGAGCTTCTCAACGGCAATCGGAAGCAGGCTGTTCCTGTCCTCACTATCGTCACCAAAGGCGCCAACCTGAAAATAGTCGCTGAGACCAAAAGCTCCAAGCTTTATCCGGGCACCCCGCTCAACGTTACCCGTTAAGAGCCCGAGAAGGTATCCGTCGGTTTCCCGTAATGCATCGAGAACCTCCATCACGCCGGCATGTATATGTCCCTTAGGATTGGTGATCTCCCCTTTCAGGATCGCCACATACCGGGATACGATAGAAGAAAGGATTTCATCGTCCGCCGGCAAACCGTGCCTGGCAAGGCCCTCTTTAATGATCCGGATGTCGGTCTTCCCCGCCAAGCTCGCACCTGCAAAGGCATCCCTGATGGAAAACATCTCATAAAAAGCCTTCGTCACCGACCTCCTGCCGGCTCCGCCCGGATCAATGAGGGTGCCATCTATGTCGAATAAGACGAATCTATGCATCATTGTCCTCAAAGCCTCCCTTCACCCGTATCCTGTAACGTTGCGCCCGGCACCCGCGGTTGAAAAGCCGAGCATAATCCTTACAGCGCCCTGACAAAAAAGACAAGCCAAAGTGAAGAGCGGGGTCCTCAGGTCTTTCCAGTTTCTCGCTTGTCAGAACAAGGAAGAAGCGGAAACCTGAAACAGTTTTCAAAATGGAGCGTATGAAAAAACTAGAGATTGCTTGCCGGCAGTAGTATGAAGGATATCCCGTATGTGTTATTTTTTAGGTTTTTATTGATATGAGAGCTGAAACCTCCCCATCACGGTATGGATTAGCCTGGCAAGCCGTTACAGCCACGCTCTGCCGCATCGTGCTCAACACCGCCCGAAGGTTCGCCTATCCCTTCGCTCCTGTTTTGAGCAGAGGACTCGGCGTTCCGCTCACGGCAGTCACACCGCTTATTGCAGCGAATCAGGCAACCAGCGTGCTCGGCATGTTATTCGGCCCCCTGTCAGATCGCTTCGGCTACCGGCGCATGATGCTCTTAGGGATGGGATCGCTTGCCCTCGGCATGTTCACCGCAGGAGTTTTTCCTTTCTTCGGCGTTGTCCTGGCATCCCTTCTTCTGGCCGGCCTGGGAAAGACCGTCTTTGATCCGGCCCTTCAGGCCTATATAGGAGAGCGGGTGCCTTTCAAACGAAGGGGCATGGTTATCGGCATCCTTGAATTCAGCTGGGCAGGAAGCACCCTGGTAGGTATTCCTCTGCTTGCCCTCCTGATAGAGCGCTTTGGCTGGCGGGCGCCCTTTTTTGTGCTGGGAGGATTCGGCACTCTCGGCATTCTCGCCTTACTGTTCGTGATGTCAACTGATAGAAGCCTAAGATCCAAGCTAAGCAATGCCGTCACCTTCAGGCGTGCCTGGGACGGCCTAAGGAACGAGAAGGCCTCATGGGGGATGCTCGGCTATGCCTTTTTCTACAGCGCTGCAAACGACAATCTCTTTGTGGTGTTCGGGGCCTGGCTCGAACATGCCTTTAGCCTGAGCATCGTAGGCATTGGTATGGGAGCGGGCCTTATCGGGATAGCAGAGCTTCTCGGAGAAGGGCTGACAGCCTCGTGTTCCGATAGGTTGGGTTTGCGGCGCTCGGTTCTCCTCGGTCTGGTCCTATCCGTTCTGAGCTACGGCCTGCTTCCCTTGATTGCGCGGAGCCTCGTCCCGGCGCTCGCGGGCTTGTTTGCCCTGTTTCTTATCTTCGAGTTCACCGTTGTATCCAGCTTATCCCTCAGCACCGAGTTGCTGCCGGGATCACGGGCAACCATGATGGCCTCCTTCTATGCGGCGGCCGGCATGGGTCGCTTGCTGGGCGTCCTCCTCGGAGGTGTTGTCTGGCTTAAAGGCGGCATACCGGCAACCGGGCTTACCTCGGCAGGGATCACCCTTCTGGCACTCCTCTCCCTGGGTCTTGGTGTGCGGGGGTGGGAGTAGCGGAAAGCCGCAATGCAGCCGTGAGGCAATGGGGCCTTATTGGAGTTTTTGCGTATCAGAAGAAGTAGCTTATCCGAAGAAAGGCGTTGCTCGAAGGCTTATCGATGAGGTTGGTTCCCGGTATGACAATCCCTCCGAATTCAGTGCCCTTTCGGCCGTGATACAGAGACCCTCCAAATGTTACCTGCATATCCTCAGCCATATCCCAGACAGCCCTTGGCTGAACCACTCCGGAGGGATCGGCCAGGTTCTCGATCACTGTTACATACACATTGAAAAGCGGGTGAAGCTCCACCCTAATGTGGCCGCTTAGGTAGGTCCTGCCGAGGGTAAAGAGCTCTCCCCGCTCCATGCGTGAGGCTATTGCAGAATCCCTATATGCCTCGGAGTACTGGTTGTGGGAAAGGCCGTTATAGTAAAATTCCACAAAGCCGTACCAATTCCTCTCCCCCCATACCCAGGAATAGTCTATATTGGCCGCCACCGAAAGGTAGCCGTCGTCATTATCGGTACCGGTCCATGTCCCGTCCAGTCGCCATGCTGCATCCTTAAGATACCCCGTGCTCCCAAGCCCGATCACCGCATCCCCGTAATGTTCTGCAGCCATGATATCGAACTCGGTGGTGTCCCGTGAGAAGTGGAATTTGCCGGCAAGCGATGACTGCTCCCATTCGAGGTCCCCTGATACCCGGCTTCTCCGCGGTACATACAGGAATTGCAGCTCCCCCCCTCTTGGAACAGTGAACTGCGCAGAAACCATGTCATCACCTACCTTATAGTCCCGCTCGATATCCGCCGGGGAGAAGGGGTTGAACAGATCCATGGGATTGAACAGCAATCCGTTTCCCCAGGTAACCGCCTGCCTCCCTACCCTTACCGTGCCCCACTCGGGAAACAGTCGCAGGGCAAGCCTGTCAAGGCGGTGGTACAAAACAGAGCCTTCATCCTCATCAATAGTGCCGGTTAAATCCATAAGCCTTCGATCATCTTCCAAGATACCCCCAGTCGCCGTGCTATCTGTGAAAAGATCAGGATTCATCTGCATCAAGGATCTCACCATACGCCGCGTATCTCCCCCTGAGAGGATTATCTCATAATGGGTATCCAGATCGCCCCAATCCCCGAAGAACAGCCTGTTCTTTACCCTGAGTTCTGCATAGCCGTCATAGAATGTTTCGCTTTCCACAGTATTGAACAGTGAATCACTGGATGGCCATGACGCAGATCCATATATTTTGAGGTGCCCTCCCCAATAGTCGTCTATATCCAAATGCCGGGGTGAAGGGGATTCGGTATTGTTCTGTAAGGCAGGCAGGACAGGGGCATCAATTGGAATCGAAGTAATACTAAAAAATAGGATTGCAATACCTAGTGTTTTGTAACTCAAGTTTCTTACCTATTTCTGATACCCCCACCCTACCCTCCCCCCTTGAAGGGGGAGGATTGGGTGGGGGTGATCCTCTAAAATAATTGCAATACTATTTTTGATACACTAGAAGGGCTCTTTCAAAATAATTTCTAATCATCCTGCCGCAGTCGTTCCAAGGGGCAAAAGGATTTATGGTTGATCATTGACTTTTTAAGACTTCTCCATCAGATCGCCGATATTCAATCGAAAATCTTACATTTTTATTTATCCTTCCTTCACCTGATCGTCTGCGACGAGGCCGTCTCGTATGAGGATGAGCCTGCGTGCATAGTCCATAACCATCTTGTCGTGGGTAGAAAAGACAAAGGTTACATTCCTGCTCTCGTTCATCTGCTTCATCATCTCGAGCAGGCCTTTCCCCGTCTTTGAATCGAGGTTGGCTGTGGGTTCATCCGCCAGAACAATGGACGGGCTAGACACAATTGCCCGTGCCACAGCCACCCGCTGCTGCTGGCCGCCTGAAAGCTCTGCCGGGCGACGATTGTACATACCCTCAAGGCCCACATCATCAAGGATTGCGATGGCCCGGTCCCGGCGCTCGGCAGTGGAAACCCCTTGGAGGAGCATCACGAACTCCACGTTTTCCAACGCCGAGAGGACCGGAATGAGGTTATAGGACTGGAAGACGAATCCCACGTTATGTAAACGTAAGTTTGCAAGTTCTGATTGGGTCATGGTTTCCAGGACATGACCATCAACGACAACACGCCCTGAATCAGCTGAGTCCAGACCGCCGATGATATTCAGCAGGGTAGTCTTGCCCGATCCGGAGGGCCCGGCTAGGGCTGCAAAAGCCCCTTTCTGTATGGAAAGGGTTACCCCATTGAGGGCCTTTACCTCCAATTTATCCTGCCGGTATGACTTCTTGACATCAATACATTCGACCATGCTCATAGTGAAACCCATTGATTATTGAAGAGTGATTATTAAAAAATTTCACCCATTATTCTTATCTTTGAACCCTCAATCACTGTCAGGTGTGTGCTAAGGCCTCGACGGGCGTGAACCTAGCCGCCTTCGCAGCCGGATACATGCTCACTAAAAGGCCGAGGAAAAATACCATCATATTGGCTATTGCCACATCTTTCGCTGAGACTGACGGATATATCACCCGTGTCATACCGAAGTACTCCGTCCCGGCTGCGATTGCAGAAAGGTCGATGCCGCTTCCGGAGAGCGCGAGAACGCTGAGAAGCCCGAGCGTGTTCCCGATGGCCATACCGAGTACCAGGAGGAAAAACGATTCCGCCAGCACCTCTTTTATGATCCACCACGGCCTCATGCCAAGCGCCTTGAGCAGACCAAACTCTCGGATCCGCTCGAACACGGCCATGAGCATGGTGTTGACGATGCCGAATCCCATGGCAATGAATACCACCAGGTACCACAGCCACATAAACCCATCGAAGAGCCTCAGGTACGCGGCAAGCAGCGGGAGAAGCTCCCGCCATGAATGAACCTCGTAGGTGGAGGGCAACGCCGCCCTTATCTCATGGGCAACTCGTTCGGCTTCCCCTTGATCGTGCAGGATGATTGAAACCTCGGAGATGCCCTCCCTCAGTTTGAGCATATGCTGTGCCGCGGGCATGGCGACAAAGGCGAATTGCTTCTCCGTCGCCTGCATTTCTGCCCTAAATATCCCCACAATGCGGAATGCACGAGAGGCGATCTCGCCCCGCCTATCCTGGGACATAAGCACAAGCTTGCGGCCCAATCCGGTCTCAAACGAATCCGCCATGGCCTTGCCCACGACGATCCCGTTTTCCTCATCCGGCGTGAGGCAGCGTCCTTTGGTAACTGCATGGCCGATAAACGAAACCTTGGCCTCCCGTTCAGGATCAATCCCTACGAGGGTCAGCCCGTCCGAGTGTCGAGCGTTGCTGGCAATGGCATTGACCCTGACCCTTGGCGTCCACCGGCTGCCGGGGGGAAGAAGGCTCTCAAGTGCGCTCTCTACCATGTTCGGATCCGTGATGCTGTTATCGACAGCAGGATCTTCCCGATAGCCTCTCTGGTGAATCTGGATATGGCCCGTGAGGGTGGCAATCCCGTTTTCGATCATATCCTCGAGCATCCCTCTCGTGAGCGCCCCTAAAAAGACCATGGTCCATACACCGATAATAACGGCAATCATGATCACGGCAGTCCGCCTTGGATTCCGCCAGATATTTCTCCATCCTAGCCGGAAGTACATGGAAAGAGCCTCTCAATGAATTGGCGATTTTCGATTGACGGTTGACGATTCATAAGTATTTATCAATCTTTAACAGCGCTTAATCCTTACACCGCCCTCATCGCCTCAGTCGGGCGGAGCCGTCGGACCTTGAAGGCCGGATACAATGCAGTCAACAGGGTAATGATGAGCACTGCGCCCGGCCCGCTCAAGGCAGTAATCAACGAAAGCCGCGGGTACATCCTGCCGCTTATTCCATACTGGCTCATCAACTCGGATGCTCCTTCGAGATTTATCCCATGAACCTGGAAATACCAGGTGAGAAGACAGCCGAAAACAGTGCCGATGATGATGCCGATTATGGTCATGGCAGCGGATTCAATCAACAGCAGCCTGGTCAATCTCCCAGGGGAGGTCCCAATGGCCATCAGCACCCCGAACTCCCTGGTCCTCTCAAAGATAGCCATGAGGAAGGTATTCAAGATACTGAAAGCAACCACCACGATCAGGAGGAACCAGAAGATAATCCCGCTCACCAGATCCAACTTGATTGCCTGGAGCAGGCCGGGCATGAGCTCGTCCCAATCAAGGGCAACCAGGGCGTTTTTCTGCTTCAGCGTTTTCAGACCTCCCTGTATAGCCTTTTTCATATCCGACACATGCTTTAAGGCTATGCCGACCGCCACCACCTCATGGACGGCGCCTCTCATGGCATACACGTCCTGAAAGAGCCTGAGCGGAACGTGTATTGATGAACGATCGAAATCGTCCATGCCTGATGTATAGATCCCCTTTACCTGGACCACAGTGGCGGCAATGGAACCATCGCGCCCTTGACCCAAAATGGTGATCTCATCGCCTATACCGACTCGCAGATTCTTCGCCAGCAGCTCTCCTACCAAGGCCTGGTTGGTATCATGTTCGGCGAGGTAGTCCCCTTGTCGTATCAACTGCTTTAAGGTTGACACCTGGGATTCCTGCACAGGGTCCACCCCAATCACCAAGGCCCCATAGGTTCGCTCTTTGGAAGAGGCCAGGGAGAAGGCATTCGCACGAAAGGTATAGGCCTCCACCTCGGAAATCTCCTGCATCAGATCACCCACAGCAGAGGGATCCGGAACTACCAGTCGCATGCCCTTTTTGTCCTGATACCCCTCTGCCTGAACCTGCACGTGTCCGGTGTGTATCCGAACCGAGGCATTGATCATAGTGCCATATGATCCCAACTGAAATGACAACATAAAGATCAAG
>Ga0307428_1001598_pt1 | contig 11213 bp, 14 predicted proteins | sample SalMarWE160240MG_FD_202161 | JGI IMG/M metagenome (GOLD analysis project Ga0307428, IMG submission 202161) | Salt marsh sediment microbial communities from the Plum Island Ecosystem LTER, Massachusetts, United States - WE1603-240 | ecosystem: Environmental > Aquatic > Marine > Intertidal zone >...
TGAGAAGTCACGGAAAGAAACCAACAAGTAATATTATTGATGGCGCCATCAGTGAAACAAATAATTGGTTCAGAAAGGTAAGTAAGAATCTTAAATGGTCTGATATTGATACTCCTGAAAAGATTATTGAGTATAATAGAGGAGATTTTTGGGTTAAGCACGACCTAATTGATTCAAAATTAGAAGATTGGGGTAAAAGAACAAGAAAGGCAGTATCAAAAGGAGAATTTCTACCAATGTTAGCCGCAATGAAATCAGGAGACCTTGAAGCGGCTAGTAGTATGGTGTTTGCCAATATTCGTAAAAGCCTTGAGGGTTACGAGGAAAGGCTAAAGAAGGAAAAGGAATTTGTTGAGAAAATGGGAAAACGTATTTGCCCCTATGGTACTGATGAAAGATTTTGCCCATATTCTGAAACATATTCAATGGTTAAACCACCTATGCTACCAACAAACACTGGTGATTTGGTATTTGCATGCACTATTAGTAAGTGTATTAAGGAGGCATAATGTTTCAGAAACAACACTATGAGGCGGTGGCTAATATTATCAGAGACCTAGTTGACAACGCAAATAACATTGATAGGGATGATTTGGTTGAGCATCTTGCCGATTACTTTGAAAAGGATAATGAGAACTTTGACCGAGATAAGTTCTATAAAGCATGTTACACCAAAAAGTAGGAAGTTAATGGTAAATTGGTCAACACCTAATAAATTTGATAAAGATGATATGACATGGTTGGAGAAACCAGAGTGTCATTATATTTCTCCAATGGATAGTGCTATTAGTGAATTGGAGAAGGAAAAGGATTATTCAAGATTGGGTGAAATAGCAAGAAAATGGTTAGTTGAACCATTGGCATTATTATGCTCGGAAAGAAATAAAGAATTTAGGAGGAGGTAAAATGATGGAAATACCAACGGGGCTCCGTAAAATACTAACTTCTATCTTATTAGGGTTGATGGTTATTTATGCAAACACGCCAGAGGGTAAAAAGTTCATAGAATGGTCTAGAAATTATAAACCAATTAGAAAAAGAAGTCAATTATTCTTTTGGTAATAAGGATGAAGTACCAATAGACCATGACCCTGTTGAAAGAAAAGAAATGGAAATAATAAGGAGAATAGGGAGGGAATAAAATGCCACTAATTGAAACAGGAAAGAAATGCTGGTACTGTCAAGAGGCAGTAATGTTCATTGAAAAGACCAGTAAGTCGGGACAACCATATAAAGAGTGCCCTAAGTGTGGGGCAACAATAACGCCTCTTGATGAAGCAAGAGAGCAGGCCGGTAAAAAATCAAAGAGGGACTGAAATGACAGATGTTAAGGTAACAGCAAGGTGTAGTAAATGTCATAAAAGAGTTACAGCGATAATATCATCGGAGTATGCGAAGGATTTACAGGATAATCCCAATGCCGTTTGTAATATCTGTAACCCTAAGAGTAAATGGAGAAGAACAAGTGGAGATAAAAGGGGAAAAAGTAATAATACGGGATAACCTTTCATGGATTGATAATCTTAGTAAGATTACTTGGTCATTAGACCAAGAAATACTATCACTTGACCCACCTACTGAAGTCTATGATACTGGTGCAAAATACCTTGCGATAGATACTATTGAAGGGGAGCATATCGGAACAATAGTATTATATCATTATGATGCTCAAAAACAGCAACTTGAACTTGGGATAAGAATAGGGAAAAAGAATTATTGGGGTATGGGTTATGGAGCGGATGCTATCAGATATACCATGTGGTACTATTTTACCAAGACACCTGTTATTAAGTTTTACTTAAAGGTTCTAACCAGTAATACTCGGGCAATTAAGTGTTACCTTAACTGTGGATTTATCCAAGTTAATAGATTAATGATAAAAGGATATGATTTCACCATAATGGAGCTTCAAAAAGCATAATGTTAAAGCATAGAATGATTCACAGAGTGAGGAAATAGCTTAATATGTGTTTAGCTACCAGTTACACTCAAAAAGCATTTTCCTTGCTGTGTGAAGCATAATAATGCTTCTGTAATTAATAAGGAGAGAAGATAATGGCTATTGAACCTAAAAGAGGATGTGGTTACCGTAAGGTGGGGGGATTATATTTAGTAGGAGGTTATTTGGAAGTATCCTGTGACCGATTGCCCTACCCAATAGAATATTGCCCTACATGCGGTGCTGGAATACAGTTCTCGCAAGGATTCCAGTGGATTGATGCATTTAAGATGTTTGGATTCCACCCTGATTGTCAGGATAAACTGCAACCATGCTTAATGTGTCAACCATTACAAGGGGTAAAATATGGGTTGATGTGGGTTGGTGAAGCATATTACACAACTGAATCCTTTATAAAAGAAGCAAGAGAAATGGGAGTATCAAAGCGCATACCTTATATTCCTAAAGAAATAGAGGTTAATGAAACACCAATATTATTAGCTCATAAAAAGGCAATTCGTTTGTTTATTCCTGATAGTGATGAGGAATGGTCACCGGGAATATTCTGTGCCTTTATTCCGAGAGGAATTGAAATGCCAATGTGGCAATCAGAACTTAATGATGATAAGATTGCCGAGCTTGAGAAGCGAGGGATAACTCCCATACCAATTCCTGATAACGACCCAGACCATGCACCGGGGGAAACAGTTATAGGATTTGACCCTATAACCAAACATTTCAGCAGAGTTTTATCATAGAGGTAATTATAATGGTATATGGAAAGAAAATTATAATAAAGGATGGTATCTATGGGTAAAGTTGGCAGGCCGGTAGGAACATTGGGTAGGGCCACCTTCACAGAACGGGAACGTGAAATAATCAAACTCGTTGCCGAAGGATTAACAAATGAAGCAATGGCAACTAGATTATTCATAGATATAAAAACTGTGGAACACCACCTTAATAGTATTTATAGTATTATTAAAGCGACTCAAGATATGAGAGGTAAACATCTAAGAGTAACACTAGCACGAATGATATTGGTACCACAATATAATCCAAAAGTAATAGAAAAATTAAGGGAATTAAAAACATTCCTTGAGAGTATTACCTCCCTATTAGATTATAATAAAAGGTAGGATTGTTAGTAATGAATAAACCATTTGAAGAAACAATGCGGAAACTTCAAAAGGATATGAGCGCCGCAATGTTAAAAATGATGCAAGATTTCCAGAAAAAATATGGAAGTATTATACCAGATTCTCCGTTCGGTGATATTCCACAGCAGTTTGACCCGTATCAAGTGATTGGATTAACTAAATCGGCTACTAATAAAGAAATTAAAGATAGATACCAAAAAATGATGCAGAGAATACACCCTGATGTTGCTGGGAAAGAGTTTACAACACTGTCCCAATTTGTTAATATTGCTTATATGGTAATATGTCAAGAGAGAGGAATATAAAAGTGATATGGATTGGTAATGTTAAAAAAGCGTAAAGGTAGATGTACTAATAAGTATTGTTACTATTGGCCATACTGTAACAAGGTTAGAAATATGAGAGTACCATTCTGTGCAAAGCCAAGTAAACATCCCTCTATACAAAACAAGAAATTTGGAGTTGCACGGGGAATAAGGGAGGAATAAATGTTAACCGAAAAAGAATTAGTGGCAATGGAAAAAATAATACAATTTGAGGCATCAATCCCTGATGATGCTTTCAATGAAGAACAGCCATTTCAATTAGGTTGGTCATGGCGTGATGTTGGAGTGATGGCAATGATTCTTAACAATCTTGTTGCTAAAGGTTGTCTAAAGACATTATATCATTCTAATAATTACACTGGTTATCGTCTTTCTGATGAAGGTAGACAAATATACGAGTTAGAAAAAAGTGAAAGTAATGAACCTGGTATTGATGTTGATATGGTTATACCGGATAATATTTTTGATATTATCGAAGGGTATGATGATATTAAGGAAATGTTCCTAAAGTCCTTAATGGGAGAACCTGTTGACTTTTTAATGATAGGTCCACCAGGTTCAGCCAAAACAATGTTCCTTTCTGAACTGGAAAGAATACAAGGTTCTCTCCCAATGATTCTTGGAGGTACTGCAACAAAAGTTGGGATTGTTGATGTTCTCTTTGACTACAAACCAAAGATAATTACACTTGATGAACTGGAGCATATGGATAGTAAGGACTACACCGTTCTATTATCACTCTGCGAATCAAGAGTGGTTTCTGAAACAAAGCATGGTAAGACAAGAAGAATAGAACTACCCGAAACTAGATTGTTCGCAGGTTGTAACTCAACCCGTGCTATTCCCGAGCCAGTATTAGATAGATTGCAAAAGGTAAGATTTGCCTCTTATACCTATGACCAATATATCAGAATAGTAATTAATACTCTTGTAAAAAGGGAGGGAGTTGAAAATAGTTTGGCAGAGTATATTGCCACAAAATCATGGGAAATAAGCCATAGTGTTAGACAAGCAATGAGAATGGCAAAACTTGCCAAAACAATTGAAGAAGTTGATAGATTAATAAAGGTAATGGAAAAATATTCTATTCATTAATTATACTATATTAATTTACCTGCTATCATTTTAGCACCCATGTTGGCAGATTTGTCAGCTATCCCCCCTACTGCTTCTGTGTAATATATCCTTATGGAAACACAATCAATAAAGCCTTCGGAAACCACGGCCCCTGCTAAGGCGGATAAGTCAACCCCAAAATCTGCGCTTACAACATCTGTGTCAACCAACCCAGCGTTCCACGTATCAGCCGCCCCACCATAAGTTACTTCCTCATCAACAGTTTCCTGCCATACGACTGCCGAGGCTTTATTATCTCCTACTTGCCCAGCAGTTTTTCGCAAATATAAGGCACTATCAATAACATCAGTAGCAATACCCTGGTGTCGTTGAATCTTAACTTCAATGCCATTAATAGTTGCGCCGGCTGGAATATCTACGACAGTAAAACCAAAGGAGACACACCTAAGCCAGTCACTATAATCATTTTTCCCTATATCACTACTTGCCCAAGAATCATCGCAGGCTGTGACTCTATCTGGATGCTCCCAAGGCCCATCACTACCAGCACGAGCCTCCCATGACCCTGCTCCTGCAACCTTATAGCTCGTAACAGCCATTAAACCCTAACCTTTTTAACTATTCCGTTAGCTAACTCAGCCTCTGCTGTTGGTAACCTATCTTTGAATTTAGCCTCCAGTAATTTATCTTCCTCATCCGTAAGCCAGTGTAGTTGAAGGTAAGACTGGAAAGCCATCATAGGGTCATGGATATGCTCAATCATCCTCTTACGGATTACTGTGTTACTTTTCTCGCCTAGAACCATTAGATACCACACAGCCCAACTTTGTTCAGGGTTGTCATTAACCATCTCACCAACTGTTTTGCCGGCATATTTTTTGCAGAAGTCCCTTGCCTCCCCGCAATATTTCAGGTTGTCAAGAACTTTTAGAAGCTCGTCTGCTGGTGAATCTATTTTATACTTATCAAACAATTGCCTACCCTCATACCGAGTACCATATTCTTATTCCCATCTGAATATCGTTAAACTGAATATTCGCTAGATGCGCTTTGGCATTAAGCCATTGGAAATCGTAAGTATCGTTGCCATCTACCCTGGTAGCCACGTCATTATCACCAATAAGAACATCGCCACCCTCCCTTGTTGTGGCGGCAATTTTAAACTGTTCATCCACAAAGTCAATAGCGGTAACCCAGCCAGTATTAACGCTATCATCAACCTGAATGGGTTGAATAGCCGTGCAGTCCAAGCTGTTTTCGGCAGCATTGGTGTTTTCAACCATCCTAAACTTCATCATCACTATTGCTCTATCTATTGTAGCCCCAGCAGGTAAATCTGCCACCACAACGGGAGCACCTACAGCCGCAGTCACCTGAGCGGCAGTAACAATTTTTTCTTCCACTGGATTACTCCAAAAGTCCATTGAGAAAAGCTGTCTATCCCTGGAAGTTTTTAATCCATCAATGTCTGTAGGAATATTAGCGGCAGCAAGTTCATCAAGATAACCTGCTCTAGCGGCGGTATAATTTCCTAGTGCCGTAGCGAGGGCATTTGTCCATTGAGTAGTTGAAAGAGCAGTAGCCGCCAATGCCGCATTGTCAGTACCACGCATAGCAGTAGTTGGAATAAGTGCTATAAGGTCATAAATAGCCTTTAGTGTTTCAGTAGTCCAACCTGCACCCTTAATGGCGGTGAGAGTAGCTTCAAGAGCTAAAGCACTTACTGTATAATAAACTGTAATGCGGATGTGGTCAACGTAAGCAATACGGTCAAAAGCAATATGTTTTTGTTCAACCTCTAAAAGAATACCATTTATAGTAGCATTTGCTGGTATAGCAAAACCAAAGTTTGTAGCTTTAAGATAATGCGAAAAGTGGACACCAGACACACTAAATACTGCTCCAAAATCTACTGCATTTATATCAGCTGGGGTAAGGACTAACCCCCATAAATCAGCGGAGCCTCCGTATGGTATATATGTATCTACAATAGGAAGAGTAGCAAAGGTGGACTTATCATCTCCTTCAATGTTTCCATTTTTAACAAGTTTAATGATATACTCATCGTAAGAATTTGCATTATCATCTAAAGTTGCATAAGCGTCATTACTAATCTTTGCATTGTCAGGGTTAGCCCATGCCACAGTCCCAACGGTAGCATCATCTGCCATTGTTCCGGGTGAGTTAGGCCCAGAAGATAAGGAGGATGCAAGACATAATAAGTAATCAAGGTAACCTATCCTCAATGCAGTAAAGTTACCTAAAATTGCCGCTAACCCAGCCGTCCAGTCTGCCGCCAATGCCGCATTATCAGTACCACGCATAGCAGGTATGGCAGCGATAATGGCGTCTCTAGCTGTTTCCATTTGGGTATTGGTTGGACCGCCTGCAGTAATAGCAGTTAATAAGGTTTGTAATGCCGATAACCCATAAGTCCCGTGTATTATCGCGGTTACTAACTGCTTAATGTATGCCATTACAGTATCGACATTAGTAACAGCACCGGCGGCGGCAGCATCATCTAAGGCTCCTAAAACTGCAATAATAATGTCTTGTTTAGCCTCTGTTGCATCTCCACCAGCAGGAATAGCATCAATGGCATCTTTAATTGCCTTTAGTGTTTCAGTAGTCCAACCTGCACCCTTAATGGCGGTGAGAGTAGCTTCAAGAGCTAAAGCGGCAACATCAGCTTTATATTGAGCTGGATTATCTAAATCAGCTTGGATAGTAGTAAGAGCACCACCATCAGGTAAAGCATCAGTAACAGCCTTAATGGCATCTATATCAGCAGGAATATTGGCGGCGTCTAACTCTGCCAATCTAATTGCTGTTATCTGGTCAAGTAAGGCGGCACGGGCGGCTGTTATTTGGAGTAATCCTACTTGGTTAATATTATCAAGATAACCAATCCTTGCAACCGTAAGAGTGCTAAGGTCTGGAATATTAAGAAGCTGGGCATTGTTAATATTATCAAGAAAGGCCGCCCGTGCCGCTGTCCATACAGCGGTACTAAGTGCCGTTGCGGCGGCGGCACGACTACTAATAGTAGCATCTATATTACCGCCAGGAAAAGGTGTCACATCATTCAAAATTAGTGCTTGAACCAGCAACCTTTCAGCTGGGGTAAGGGTCATAGCATCACCAGGTATAGCTCTACTTGATATTGCCGCATCAATCAGTGCCCCTGCGAATGGAGTTGCATCATTGAGCACCAATGCCTGTACTAACAGCCTTTCGGCAGCAGTTAACGCCATAGCGTCTCCAGGAACTGCCCTACTACTAACGAGAACGTCAAGATTATCAAGCAATACCGCTCTAACTGCCGTATAATCAGCTATTGCCGCCCTGCTTGATATTGGAGCATCAAGAAATGCAAGTGCGGCAAATGTCTGAGAGTTAATTATTTTATATGGAATACCCGCTATAATTTGACCATTCTTATATGCAGGGTTAAATGTTACTTCACCAGTTACATTGTTAAATATCGTTATAACCCCTGTACCTACTCTTGCAAAATCACCTGGATAGACTATAACCATTGAGTTGACGTAGCTATTAACTCCTATGCCAATAAGAGAAGAATCAAAAAAGGATGTCCCCCCAACATTACCATTGCCAGTAGTTACACCTTCTCTCGATATTAATGATTGAAATAGAGAGATTAACTCCCTTAATGGAGGTATGGTTGTTGGTATTGGTCCTGTTGACATTAATAAGCCCCTGTGACCAACATTGACGCCTCTTGACCACTTGAGGATTTATAGAAAACCGTCTCAATCCTTCTATTTGTATTGGAGAAATCAGTCTGTTTTATATCATTTTCTAAATACTCTACCATGTTATCAGGGCTATTGACACCAATATAAATACTCCCAGGACCTTTGTTCTCTATAACCATTGATAGCCAACCAACATATGGTGAGCCAGTTATAAGACTTATCCACTGTAATGGCGATGATACAGTAAGATTTCTTGGGTCAGTATATCCTCTATATTCTTGAGCCTGTAATGATGTTGTGCTTTGTTGATTTAACATAGGTATCATAGCCATCATCATAATCATCATGAACATTGGCATAATACTACCCATGTCCATTCCGAAATCAAGTTCATCTGTTTTTTCTACATTATTCATTATTCTTTCCCATCTTATCAAACATGCCAAACATTGGAATCATAACCATCATTGGCATAATTGCTGAGAAAATACTCGTTACACCCTGCGTTGGTTGAATATTAAAGTTTTGTAACATTAATGGTGCAAATGGTACACCATAACCATATGAATTATCTTTACCTGACACTTGTCCTTCGGGTTTAACACATATTAATGCGGCATAAGTATCAATAAAATCCTGTTCTGTCATTGAATATGCCTGTTCATAGTTAATAGTAATAGGAACCGCTGATGATTTTGCCTTACGAAGCATACCCTCAATTAACAGAGCAACAATCCCAGAACCAAATGGTGCAGAGAAGCTAGTGCCACTTTTTGCAACTGTAATTGTATCTCCTACGCTACTTGCCATTACAATATCTTCACCAAAAAATATTCCATCAGGCTTAGTTAATCCTTCCTTTGTAGGGCCTCTTGAACTAAATGTGCTAATTTGGAATGGTTCAAACTTTGCAGAACCAGCACATGCAACGTATTGCTCATTCGCAGGGACCGTTATTGTTCCAGAATTAGGGCCTGAATTACCTGCTGACGCTACTACCCAAATTCCTTGGTTAATGGCCTCTCTACAAGCTAACCGCATTATATCATTTTGGTCACCTATATCTGGTGAACCAAGACTAAGGTTAATAACATGAGGGGATAATTGATGCCCTTCTTCCTTCATAGTGATTAAATCATCAATGGCCAAAACTACTTCTTCCTCCGAACCATATCCACTATCATCAATTACCTTTAAGTTGAGAATATTACATTGTGGGGCAACTGTAACAATAATTGATGCAACACCGGTATCGTGGTCATAACCATCATTTATTGTATCATTAGTATAGTTTTTGGAGTAAACAACCCTCCCTTTAACCAATTGGTGTGTCTCTCTTATCCCCGTACCAATAATTGCAATATTAATACCAGAACCATATAAAGGAGGTATTATTTGCTGTCTTATTTGTTCGATACCCATTGCATAAGATAATTCATACATTGAATATACAGGTTGAGCCGCAACAGGAGTTGGTGGCAATACTGCTGTCTGAACACCGAGTAATTCTTTAATAATACAACCTCGCTGTTTTAGGATTTCAACCTGTTGTAATGTTAATTCTGCGAAAATGGCAAATCTTGTTGCCTTTATATCCTTTCCACCAATATTTATCACTTGTTGTTCCGTTACATTTTGAATTGAATATCTCATTATGGCAACGCTCCTGCTCTAAGTTCTTTGGCTCTTTTAAGTAACATACTTTTAAGGATGGTTGCTTGTAATTTAACAATAGGAGAAACATACCAAAAATGAATCATTGCGGAAGATTCAACCTCTCCAATCCATGTTACATCCCTTTCAAACCACAAGGCTATTATTAATTGGATATCAGGGTCATATTTCCCGTTAAGCCAATCTATAACCTTTTGATACGTTTCATAAGGAATGAAACCATTGTTATAAAACCAAGATGCATCTGATTGAGCTATTGTATCCTCAAGGATTGACATTCTCATTACCAAAGAAACTCCCACCTTAAATATTCTGTCTTTTCCTCTTCGGTTAAAAGGCCTTTATAATAATTTTCCATTATAATCTTTGCTCATTCTAAATATTTCTCTACCAACTTATTACAGAAGCATTATTATGCTTCACACAGCAAGGAAAATGCTTTTTGAGTGTAACTGGTAGCTAAACACATATTAAGCTATTTCCTCACTCTGTGAATCATTCTATGCTTTGTCAGGAGAGGGAAAAATGGTTAATAGTGATACTCTCCTCGCATACGCCTCTTTCCTTGTTTTTCAAGGGTGGCATTTTCAATATCAAAATCTTCGGCTTGAATTGTAGCCCCCTTCCTTCTCTCAATACTATCTCCTGTATCTGTAATTGTTACATTAACTCCTGATTTATTCATCCTGTCTGGCAATGGATAATTTTGAGGATTTGCTAAATATTCCTCACTGGTAATACCGTAATGGTTCATTGCTCTTTCTATATCCGTTCTTGGTTGCCCATATGGTGATAATCTTTCCTCCCCCCAGCTTCTCCCTCTAACATCTCCAGTATGTCTTGTGTACTTAAATTCAGAGACTTGTTGACCTTGAATATTCTCAAAAATATTTTGAGGTTCTCCTTGATAAATATTAACTGAATAAACAATATTTGGAGCATTATACCAAAGACTATTTTCTATAAAACTTCTCGCCTCATGCTCCGCCCTATCAGCAGAAGGATAAAAACCTTTTTCCATAATTTCACCTGTATCTGCTATCGTGATTCTCCAATAATACATATCTTACCTCCTAGTAATGATACTCTCCTTTAGCCTCTCTCCCTTGAAAGGCTTTTACTCTTACGTTCTCCTTATCAAATGCTTCCGAGGTAACAACATCGGAAATATTAAAAGTAGTATCACCCTGATAGGTAACTGTAACAAAAACATTCGATGGTTCTTTTTCCATCTGTCTTAATCCATGAAATGTGCTTGGCACTTTTTGTTGAGCATCTGACACTGATTCAATTGAGATTAATCTATCCTGAAATTCAT
>Ga0307428_1001599_pt1 | contig 11210 bp, 10 predicted proteins | sample SalMarWE160240MG_FD_202161 | JGI IMG/M metagenome (GOLD analysis project Ga0307428, IMG submission 202161) | Salt marsh sediment microbial communities from the Plum Island Ecosystem LTER, Massachusetts, United States - WE1603-240 | ecosystem: Environmental > Aquatic > Marine > Intertidal zone >...
GTGAAGTTTTCAAAAATAGAAAAGATTGTCTTTATTACACTTGCCTTTATTCTTTCTTTTTTTATTTTTATAATAATTTTGGGGAATGTGATAAAATGAGAATAGCAAATTATATAAATTATGTTGTTCTTTTAAGATAATAGAAAAATGTCTGACAATAATATAAGAAGAAAGGAAATGACTAAAGATTTATCTTTAACTAATAAATTTGGTTCAGGACATAGACATAATTTTATAGAAAAGGGAAATTATCTTGTTTGTTCCTGTGGAAAAAAGAAATTAAATCTCCATATGGTTCAAGAAGGAATATTTGAAGGAAAAAAATCTGATGGTAAAAAATATACTGTAAGATTAGATAGACATAGATATTTCTTTCCAAATGAATGGAAAGCTTTTATAAAAACAGTTTCTAACAAAAAACATTACTTATTCTTTTTGACTTTATTACATACAGGGGCAAGAACAATGGAAGCTTTGCATCTTAAACCAGAAAATTTTAATATTGAAAGAGGGACTGTAACTTTTGAAGTGGTTAAACAAAGAAAGGCTAAAAAACAATTTTTTGCTATTGGAAAAACAAGAACCTTTTTTGTTTCTCCAAAATATATCAAAGAAATCAAATCTTATATATTAAAAAATAAGATAGATAATAAACAATATTTATTTTTAAATAATTCTACACTTCCAACTAATTATGAACAACTTACTAATTTAGAAAAGAAAAAATATTATCATAAGACACAAATAGCATACGCCCAAATGTTCAAGCGAAAAATTAGAATGGCGGGGATAAAAGATTGGAAAAATTTTTCGCTGCATAATATCCGAAAAACCTATGGTAATTGGATGAGAATATATGATATAAGAACAGAAGAAATTTGTTTTAGGCTTGGAAATGATTTTAATACTTATCTTGCCCATTATGGTTCTGCGATGATATTCACTCCCCAAGAAAAAATTCAAATAATGGAAATATTAGGGGATGTAAAATAAAGAACAACAAAAGAATTATTAAATGAAACAAGAAAAGATGATAAAAATAGAATTGCCAAGTTATGAAAAATTAGAAAAGATAAGAGTTAGATTAGATAAACTTCGGGTCATAGAATATAAAGATGGAAGAAAACCTAATCTAAATAAAAAAACAATTATTCCTTTAGAGTTACAAAATCATAAAAGAAGAAAAGGAATATATGTAATTCTAAAAGACAACCAAGTTGAATATATTGGGGAAACCGACGACTTCAATAGAAGGATGAGAGCCCATAAGTATTTGAAAAAAAATCCAAACATCAAATATGTTTTCTTTCTTGAAGTAAAAGATAGAGGACAAAGATTACTTTTTGAAATGATCTATAAATATCATTATTTTAGTAAAGTAAAAGTAGAACCATTCCATACAAAATCAAATAAAAGATTGTTTAGAAAATGAAAAAAACAAAAAAAATCAAATATGAAAAAATACTTGAAAAATTAAAATGAAAAAACAAAAGAAGATCAAAAAGAAAAGAAAACCAAAACCTTGCGATGGGTGTGGAGAGGATGCGACTTGTTGGTATCGTGGTAAAAGATTATGTTCAAGATGTTGGAATGCCAGAAAGTATATTTGGTTTTCTATTAAATAGTTGTTAGATTTGAATTAAAAAATATTAAGTTCACCCTCTTTCTTTTTTGTTTTTTTCGTTTTCACCACTAACGAGTAAAAAAGTATTGAGAACAGATGTCAGGTGTCGATATCGGGGTTCAGATGTCAGGTTTTATTTCCCTTTAATTCTGCTAAATATCTATAAATAGTTCTATCCGCAATACCTAATATATTTGCTTTTTGTTTTAGAGTTAAATTTGCATCCTTTTGTAGATTATTTGCAATAGTTGTTCTAATTTCTTTTGCTACAAGTCCGAGTTCCTTTTGTTCTTCTGCTTCTGTTCTCGTCGCCAAAACTTTTCTTCTTATATATTCTTTTTTATCAATAGGAAAGGAGTTTGTAAAAGTTCCAACAAAATTTGACTTGGGTTTTGAATAGGAATAATATTTTTTACCAACCATATAAAGTGCCTTTTTTCTTTCGGCATTAAAAAATTTAAATTGTCCTCTACTAAATCTTCCTTTTATATAAACATTAAATAATCCCCTACTTCTCCATAAAGCCACATATTTATCTAAATCAAAAAAACAAGGAAGAACAATAAACAAATATAAATTTCTCATTCTGATTTCTGTTAGCATTCTTACTAATGCCCTGTTGATTCTACTCATCGTGGCTCTTGAACTTAAACCACCATAAGCTTCATCATAAACAATAGCTTGATATGGTTTAGCATTTAAGACGGCTTCTTTAAATTGTTTTGGTGTAAAGGTTACTCTATCGATATTAAAAGTTGGATCACAATAATAAGCCATTTGAGATGCGAGAGTAGATTTTCCCGATCCTTCCATTCCATCTACGACAAAATTCATATCCCAATCTTTTTTAATCACTTCTTTTATAATATCAAGATTAGCTTTAAGAATTCCATCCATATACATTCCATCTTTAGAATTTTTTTCTAAAGTGATCCATTTCTTATTTTTTTTATCATATTTTACTTTAACCATTTTTGCCTCCTAAAACAGCAAGTCTGGCATCTTCAGTTTTTGGTGTGAGGATTCCTTTTTCATCAATTAGAGAATGAATTTTAATATCTATCTTTCTTAATGTTTGTCTTAATGATCCCGTTTCTTCTGGCGTCATATTCTTATCTGGATTTCTAAATTTGGCAGCAAGAATTGAACAGGCGTTCAACGATTCATTAATTTTTTCTTCATCTTTTGGTTTTAATTTTGAACTAACTTCAACAAAAAGTCTATCTAAATATTTAAAATAATCATCAAGTCTTCCTTCAATAACAGCATAACGACAAAGAATTCTTAATTCATTTATTCCTTTTAGATATTCTTTTGCAAAATTCCATTCTTCAACAACATTATAATTTTCTTCCATTATTAAAATATTTTTGTCCAAAGAATAATATAATAGAACAAATAATTCTTTAAAAACAAATTGTTTTTTTACAAATTGTTTTTAAAGTTGTGTCCCTTGTTTTTTTGAATGGCTTATGTAAGTGGTAGAACCACTACGAGAACAGCAGGAGGAGGTTATAGAACCAGTTATAAAAGAGGACATTATACAACTCCATCAAGAACATCTGGGGGTGGAGGAACTTCTGGTGGAGGGACACAAGTTAATTTAAGTGCTTATAGTAAAATTGGCGGTGCTTCTGAAGGTTTTAAACAAAAATTAATAAAACAAGGTTTTGATATTGTTAATGTTGGTGGATCAACTTATGTTTCAAAAGCATCTGTTCAAAGGGTTGGAGATGTTGGATTGAAAGAAGCGATTAAAGGGGGAACAACAGCGAGAGGTGCTGTTGTAGGACTCGTCGGTGAATCAAAAGCAACACAACTTTATAAAGAGGTTGCAGCCGAGCAATTTCAGGAAGCCCCAAGAAGAACATCACCAATAGGGACACAAGTTTTGATAGGTGGAAGGTGGCGGTCTGAAGAAATAGTAAAACCAGAAGGAATAGAAATAGAACAAACATCAACCCCAGCAGTTCCAAAAACAACATCTCAATTAATGACGATGGGAATTAGTTTTCCTTCTTCTTTTAAAGAAAATGTTGTTACTGGTGCGAAAAAAGGTATGGATTATTTTAAAGCTGCCCACATTATAGGAAAAGTAACAACTGAAAAAGCTGCTACTTTTGGGAATCTGATTTTTGAAAAAATATCAACGAGCAAACCTTATGCTTTTATAGAAAAAGCATTGTGGAGTAATAAGTTTACATCTATCAATACTGGAGAACAATTCATCACAACAAGAGAAAGAACAGAAACTCTTAAAGAAGAACAGAAAAAAATTGAACATAAAGCAAAAGAAGAAGCTTATGGTATTGCCTTATCTTCTAAAGTGTGGGGTGATGTTCTTGCTTATGGAACAAAAACACAGGTTCAAAAAGGTTATGAAGAAGAATTATCAAAGGTTATTGGCGAGGGTAAAACATCAGAAGAACAAATAAGATTATTTGAAACTTTTGAAGAACCCATTAGGGAAAAATGGGAAGCAAGAGCCCCAGCAATGTATGATGTTTCAACAAAAACAAATCCTTTTTATCTTACAGCAAAAGCTAAACAGGAAAAACAGATCTCAACATTTGAAGAAAGATATAGTGCCCAGCAAGAAAAAGCATTTGAAACTTTTTCTCCATCAGGACTTAAAGGTATGGGGGAATTTCAAGAAATTCCGTTAGGTGCAGTGGGTTTGATAACCTTACCTTTTACTATTGGTAATGTTTTATATCATCCAGTAGCATCAATTAAGGCAGTTGCAGAAAGACCATTTCAATCTACTTATCGTATGGTTGGTGCTTCTTTAGCAATCGGTGGGGCTATTAAAGGAACAAGTCTTGTTAAAGGAAAAATTGCATCTTATAGAACTAAAACAAGTTTACAGGCAGGAGAAACAATACAATATGCTGGAAAGGTTGGTGGCGAACAGGTATCTATTAATCTGCAAGATATTAAAATTGTATCGAAATCTGGAAAAAACATTTATACAACAACAGGAAGAAAAGGAGGAATACAATATATTTATGGTAAAAAAGGAATGGCTTATTCTGAATTTATGGGAAAGACAACCACAGGAGGAAAAACTATTGCAGTAACGAAAACTGCTGAAATTTATCCAGATATTAATATTAATTTAGGAACAGGATCTTATTTTGGAACTGGTGCTGGGAAATCTTATATTTTTGTCCCAAAAGGAAAAGGTGCTACCCAAGTGATTCCAGATTTTTATAGTTCTGCTATTGCTGGTGTTAAAACAGGAGGGGGTGGATTATTATGGAAAACAGGGACGGTAATAGTAGGAAAAGAAAGTGGTTTTGGAACTGGTTTAACACAACAGACGGCTTCTATAATTCTTAAATCAACAGGGGCGACTAAATCTTTTTGGACTAATATTGGAAAAGGTTTTACAAAAACAAGTAAATTTAATTATCCTTTTGAAATGATTAAACAAGGTAGATTTACAGGTTCATTCACGCCAGAAGTCCCATCTCCACCACTTTCTATATCTACAATTCCAACTACAACAACTTCAACAGCATTAACAATTCCAACAACCTCAACTTCAACAATATTAATAGCACCAACCACAACAACTTCAATCCCATCGACTACAACAAGTATATCTTCTTTAGTTAAATTACAACCATCAATAATTGGGTTAGATGTAGCAAAATCTTTTACTAAAACTGCTTCTCTTTATGCTCGTCCTGTTATAGCAGCATCTCTTTTTATGAAACCACTTGAAACAGAATCATACATTACAAAATCATTTGAACAAACATCTCAAGGATTTGGTATTACTCCTGCTCAAAAACCAATTCCTGTGCAAAAAATGGCAACAGGTTTAAGTCAGATTTCGACGCAAGGTATTGGATTAAGAACCCCAACAATCCAGATCATTCCTGAAATAGAAATTCCTGAAATTCCTTCTATAAGTCCACCACAAATAACTTTGCCACCAACAATACCTCCTGTTTTTCCAGCATTGTTTTTTGATTTGCCTATACCTAAAATATTTGAAAGAAAAAAGAAACCATCTAAAACAGCCAAAATGCCTTTTAAATATCGTGCAAGTTTGGGGGGAGTTCTTTCTGGAGAATATTCTTTAAAGATGCCAAAAGGTATCAAGACAGGATTAATGCCTATAAGGTGGATGATGAAGCAACCAAAAAAAAGAGTTAGACGACGAGTAAAAGTAAAACCAAAAATTAAATTAAGAAAATCTAAAAAGAAGAAGAAGAAAAAGAGAAGATAAAAATATGGCAAGAAATGATAATTATATGACTCCAGATGAAGCGATGCAGGAATCAGCAGCAGCAGCTCAAGAAGCAGCACAACTTGCTGCTTATGGACAGATAAGTTCAAGACAAGAAACAGCAAGACCTGATTTAATAAAATGGATTATCGAGGGTTCTGATCTAAAGAAAGATTTAAGACATAAATTGCTGGGAGATGTTGAAGTAGAAAAAGGAACTTGGAAAAATTATCCAGAAAGAAGGATTTTGAATGAGATTGGTGTTAATGAAGTTATGTCTTTTATTGAGATGATAATAACAAAAGAAACTACAACAACTATTTTATCTGAAGAAGATATTTTACTCACTACAAGAATGCTTGGGCATAGTTTTAATCGTTTAATATGTTATAATCAAAAAAAATATGATATTTCCGTCGATAAGATAGAATTATGTGTTATGTCTATCTTACATTGCATAAAAGTAGCATTAATGAGAAGCAAGGATGGAAAAATGTTACAATTAATACAGACAATAGAGAGAAGGCAAGAAATTTACACCGAAAAACCACGGGAATCAGGAAGAAAAGGCATCTTTGGACTATTTGGAAAAAGATAAAGAATATGGCATTTGATATGAATAGTATTGGGACAGGAATGCAGGGCATTTTAGGTTCAGTGATGATATGGGTAAAAGTATTTGGTTTTATTTTTGCCTTTGCTTTAATTGCAGCGACTGTATTGATTATAGTTTGGTATATGAAAAGGTATCCATACCGAGCAGTTGTATTGGATATAGATAAAGAAGGGAAAATCAGAAACATAATTGCTAAAGCAAAAGCAGGTAGAGTAAGAAGAAAAACAGCAGACGGAACAAGTGATTATTTTGTCTTGAAAATTCAGAAACAAAATATCGTGTTTAATTCACCAGCATTAGTGGAAGAAATATTTCGTGGTGGATCAGTAGGAACATTGCTTTTGGCAAGATATGAAAATGATGTAGTTATGCCTATAATAAGTGAAAGAGTTAATCAAAACGAAGTAAAGTTAAGAGTAATTTCAAAAGAGATTGCAATGCAACAGATGTTGACAGGACGAGATATTGATGAACTTACAAAGATAAAGAAAAATATGCTATTGACAATAGCCCCCTATATGATTATAGTAGTGGGTTTTATGATAGTAGGATTTTTTTTACTTGCGTTGCTTCAACAAATAGGATTACTGATAGAAAAAATCCCAACATCCTTACCAGCACCAGTTCCAGTCGTTACAGCTGGAGCACCTGCAGGATAAATTAAATTAAAAAACTATTGAAAAAATAACAAAAAATGAAAAAAGCCATCGCTTTTATGTTTGTATTTTTGTTTTGTATAGTTCTACTTCCATTAATTAATGCTGATGAGATAACAATAACTTCTCCACTTAACGACACCATCGTTGCAGATTTTGGTGGTGGAACCGAAATTTGTATTGGTTTAGGAAGCGAAATAAACAGAAGTAATGCTACCGTTTATATAGATATTGGGGGAGGTAATTTTTCATTTTATTATGATTATGGAGATTTTGAAGATTCGTGTGTTTATGTAAATTTAGGTCAATCAGGAGAATATGATATAATTGTTTATGTTGATGATGGAGTCCATACGGGTTCTGATACGATTACAATAAGTGCTTATCCTTCTGGGTGGTCAAATTGGGAAGTTGCTCTTGCAATCATTTTTGGCATTATTTTCTTTACATTCCTTTTTGCTTTTGTTAATCTAAACTGCTGTGATAGCGACAAGCCATTACAGATATTTTTCCTTATTTTAGCATTTTTCTTTTTAACTTTAAGTTTATCAATGACTACCACTTTATCACAAGTGAGGATTCTTCCTTTAGGACTTATTAATCTAATACATACGAGCTATATTATAAGTCTATGGATTTTATTATTGATAGTAGCTTATGTAATAGTCACTTTTCTTTCAAAAATCCTTTTAGATATTAAAATTAAAAAAGAACAGGAAAAAGAGGGAGAATGGAAAAAATGGTAGAACAAAAATATAAAAGATTAAAATCTCCATTAGAACTCGATAAAGTCATCAAAAATTATCAGAAAAAATTTAAAGATTTGAAATTAAGCAAGTTTAAAACACAAGAGATTATAGCCCAGATAAATCAAAATTTAATATTAAATCGTTATAAATTTGAGATTAAAAAAGGAAGAAGAAAAAAACCTTTAGACAGAATTAAAATAACACTTCCACTTTAATAAAAATATAAAAACCAAAATGAATTATTTAAGACCATTAAAATTTAAGAAGAAGAACAAGAAAGGAAGTTTCTTTGATATTTTTTTAATTATAGGATTCATATTTGGATTTGTTGCTATGAGTGTCTTTGGTATTATGTTATATAATAAGATGAATGTAGCTCTTGAAGAAGTTGGCATAAGAAATTCTTCAAATGCGACTATAAATGTTATGGAAAAAACTCATACTACAATGATGAGTTTTGATTATCTGTTCATATTTTTATTTGGAGGATTGATCATTGCTACAATAGTTGGGGCATTTATGATAGAAAGCCATCCAATCTTTTTGGTTGTAGCAATTCTTCTGCTGTTTGTTGCTGTTTTTGCATCGTATTTATTATGGAATGCCTATAATAAAATGATAGATTCTAATGAAGATTTTGAAGATGCAGCATCAGAACTTACAATTATGCCAAAAGTTATAGATAAACTTCCTTTCATTACATTGGCAGTTATGATAATCATTATTATAGTAATGGTGGCTAAATTTAAGACAGGAAATATAGGAGAGTAGGAAAAATGCAAAAATTAGAAAAAACAACCCCCATAAATCCTTGTAGGAAACATTTAAAATCATTTGTGATACTTAATATACTCTTTTTAATAATGGTTTTTCTTATCATTCCTCTTTCATCAGCTTCATCAAAACATTATGATCCAGCAACAGAAACAATATTAATAAAGAACTTTTTGGGGCAAGATGTTGTGAGTTTGCAGCTTATTGATAATACTTACCAATGCTTGACTAATTGCCACGCTACAATAAAAATTCACGCATACAAAGATATTGATTTAGGACAACACACAGATTTGATTCTTAATTTTTACAACAGAAAAATAAAAGACGCTTTAGGTGATGAATTGGAGAGCTGGGATGTTTTTTATATGAAAAAAGAAAGCTATACTTTTAATGTTGAGGATTATGGATTATGCAATGGAACGAGATATATCAATAATGAAAGCCACACAGAAAATTATCAATATGCTTGTCTTGTTGGAAACCACGAAGAAACAGAAGAAAAAATTGTCTGGAAGCCATTTAAGGCAAGTTTAAAAAATGCCCATTTAAAATTAGGAAAGGATTATTATATTAAGATAGAAGGAAAAAAGAAATTTAGATCTTCTGTTGAATGGATACCAAGTATTTATGGATATGATTTAAAAGAATGGGCTTTTTGGAATGCGTCTTGGAGTAAATGTAGAGATGTAACAATATTAAATACAGGTTCATCAACACTAACAGATTTTCCAGCTTATATTTATTTAGATAATTCAACAGGAAATTTTTCTGATGTTCAAGGTGATTGGGATGATATAAGATTTGTTGATACAATTTGTGATAATGAAGGGTCTGAACTTCATTATGACAAGGACAATTATACAACTTCTGGTGGAAGTTTTCACGTCAGAACAAATCTTTCTATTGGAATAACAAATATTTCTGTTTATTATGGTAATGATGCTGCTTCAAATGGTGAAGATAAAGACAATACTTGGGATGATGATTATGTTGCTGTTTATCATTTTTCAGAAAGAAGTGGAACAAATGCCGAAGATGTAAGTGGAACAGGAAATAATGGAACCTTGAGTAATTTTGATGGAACGCAATGGGATACAACAGGAAAAATAGGTGGTTCTGTAGATTTTGTTGATGCTGGTGATGCCATTGCAACTTCTGGAAATATTGGAATAATAGGCAGTCAGCCAAGAACTGTTGAATGGTGGAATAAATTTGATGTTGCTGATGTAACTTCTGGATTGATAGAATGGGGAGTTGCTAATGGTGGAGAAATGTGGAATTTAGGATATGAAGTTGCTGTTGGAAAAAAATATTATTTAGGAGTTTATGGAACAGATCACGGAACTGCTGTAGTTTCAACAACAAATTGGACATTTCATTCTGTAGTTTATGATGGCAGTGATTTGCATTGGTGGATAAATGGAGTTAATATTAAAAATGAAACTTTTGCTATTAACACAGCAGATAGTAATTTGAATTTAGGAGAAAGTGATTATTATCTTGATGAATTTGCAGGATTATTTGATGAGGTTAGGATTTCAAATACATCAAGAAGTGCAGATTGGATTGTTGAGAATTATCAATTACAAGCAAATCAATCAAGTTATGTTACTCTTAGTGAAGAAATTTTGGCAGGGACAACAACAACTTTAATTTCTCCAATAAATGCTTATAATACAAGTAGTTCTACAATAGATTTTACTTGTAATGAAACAGCTTCAGCAGGAATAAATTTGGAAAATGTTACTATTTATATTTGGAAAGCAGACGATAGTTTTGCTGTTGCACCAAACACAAATGATATTTCAGGAACATCAAACTTAACAACTTGGCACATCGGACTTGGTTATACTTCTGGAACTTATAGATGGAATTGTTTAACTTATGATGATACAGGAGTTTATTCTGATTGGGCTGATACAAATTGGAGTTTTACAATAGATACAACAGCCCCAGAAATTAATATTACAAATCCAAGCGGATCTTCATATTATTATTCAGATCCCCCTTATAATGTTAGTTTAAATTATACTATAAATGAAACTTATGTTGATTCTTGCTGGTATGAAATAGATAATAATGGGACAAATATATCTCTACCATCTTGTAGTAACACCACTATAAATATTACAGCAGGAGGAGATCATAACATTACTGTCTGGGTAAATGATACTGCTGGAAATGAAAATTATACTATAAGTTATTTTACAATTAATTATCTATCTTCTACAAATGATAGCTATGATTTATCAGCAATAGAAACCCAAAGCAGAACTTTCTATCTTTATCTGAATGCAACACTAATAACGACGCCAAATGCAAGTTTAGTTTATAATGGAACAAGTTATATTTATGATACAATATCAAATTCTTCAACACAAGCAAACTTTACAAAAATAATCCATATTCCATTTGTTGAAGCAGAAGGAAATATGAGTTTTTATTGGGATTATACTCTTGATAGTTTCAATAATCAAACCACAACACATAATCAAACAATTTATAAAATGATAGTCCGAAATAGTAGCAACAACGCTATACACACTCT
>Ga0307428_1001600_pt1 | contig 11206 bp, 10 predicted proteins | sample SalMarWE160240MG_FD_202161 | JGI IMG/M metagenome (GOLD analysis project Ga0307428, IMG submission 202161) | Salt marsh sediment microbial communities from the Plum Island Ecosystem LTER, Massachusetts, United States - WE1603-240 | ecosystem: Environmental > Aquatic > Marine > Intertidal zone >...
CTGATGGGCCTCGTCATCAATCTCGTCTCGGATCTGACCTATACCTGGGTCGATCCGCGCATCGACTTCGAGACGCGCGAGGTGTGATCCGATGGATATGCCGACAGATGCCGCGGTCGTCGAGGAGGTCACATCCGAAGGTCCGCGCTGGTGGCGGATCGGCCTGTCGTCGCTCAACAAACGGCGTTGGCAGACCTTCAAGTCGCACAAGCGCGGCTACTGGTCGTTGTGGATCTTTCTGGTCCTGTTCGTGCTCAGCCTGTTTGCGGAATTCATCGCCAACGACAAGCCGCTGCTCGTCAAATATCACGGCCACTACTATTTCCCGATCTTCCAGAGCTATCCGGAGACGGCGTTCGGCGGCATCTTCGAGACCGAGGCCGTCTATCGCGATCCCGCGGTCAAGGAGATGATCGCCGACAAGCAAGGCTGGATCCTGTGGCCGCCGATCCCCTTCTCCTACGACACGCCGAACAAGAACCCGCCCATGGCCTTTCCGGTGAAGCCGACCTGGATGCTGACCAAGGCCGACTGCGAGGCGGCGATCAAAGGCGGATTTCATCCTTGCAACAAGGACCTTGAGTGGAACTGGCTCGGCACCGACGACCAGGGACGCGACGTCGTCGCCCGCGTCATCTACGGCTTCCGCATCTCCGTACTGTTCGGACTGGTGCTTACGTTCTTCGCCTCGATCATCGGCGTCGCTGCGGGCGCGGTGCAGGGCTATTTCGGCGGCTGGACCGATCTCTTGTTCCAGCGCTTCATCGAGATCTGGAGCTCGGTCCCACAGCTCTACCTGTTGATTATCATCGCCGCAGTGATCGAGCCGAATTTCTGGATCCTGCTCGGCATCCTGCTCGCCTTTTCCTGGGTGGCGCTGGTCGGGGTGGTCCGTGCCGAGTTCCTGCGCGCGCGAAACTTCGAATATGTCACCGCAGCACGCGCGCTCGGGCTGCCCAACATCAAGATCATCTTCAAGCATCTCCTGCCGAACGCCATGGTGGCGACGCTGACCTTCATGCCATTCATCCTGAATGGCTCGATCTCGACCCTCACCTCGCTCGACTTCCTCGGTGTCGGCCTGCCGCCGGGCTCGCCCTCGCTCGGCGAGCTCCTGGCGCAAGGCAAGGACAACCTTCAGGCGCCCTGGCTCGGGCTTACGGCGTTCTTCGTCATCGCCATCATGCTGAGCCTCTTGATCTTCATCGGCGAGGCGGTGCGCGACGCCCTCGATCCGCGCAAATCCTTCGGGTGATCGAGATGCACGGATCGCACGGTCATTCCCCCGCCCCGACCAGCGCCGCCGAGCGGGACCAGCGCCATGACACGAACGAGAGGCGCATGGGCCTTGCCGCGCTGATCACCGGGCTGTTCATGATTATCGAGGTCGCCGGGGGGATCATGGCGGGCTCACTCGCGCTCCTTGCCGACGCGGGTCACATGGTCACCGACCTCGCTTCGCTGTCGCTGGCCTGGTTCGGCTTTCGCCTGGCGCGGCGCCCGGCCGATTGGCGGCGGACTTACGGCTTCGACCGCTTCCAGGTGGTGATCGCCTATACCAATGGGCTCGCGCTCTTCGCCATCGCCGCCTGGATTGTGGTCGAGGCAATTGGACGCTTAAGCCATCCGGTGCACGTCGATGGCGGCATCATGGTCGTGGTCGGCATCCTTGGCCTGATCGTCAATGTGGTGGCTTTCGCGCTGCTGCACGGCGCCGATCGCGAGAACCTCAATGTCAGAGGCGCGGCGATCCACGTCCTTGGCGACCTGCTCGGCTCTGTTGCCGCAACGATCGCCGGTGCCGTGATCCTGTTCAGCGACTGGACGCCGATCGATCCGCTTCTCTCCATTCTCGTCGCGGTGATCATCGTCAGGAGCGGCTGGAAGGTCGTTGAAGCCTCGGGGCACATCTTGCTCGAGGGCGCGCCCCAGGAACTCGATACCCGCGACATCGGACCTGATCTCGTCGCCAATGTGTCGGGGCTCGATGAGGTGCACCACATCCATGTGTGGTCGATCACGCAGGAGCGCCGCATGGTGACGCTGCATGCCTGCGCCTGCGCCAGCGAGGACGGCGACAGGCTGGTGAAGGCCATCAAGGAGCGCCTCAAAGAACGCTTCGGGCTCGACCATGCCACCATCGAGATCGAGCACGGCGTATGCGCCGACGAGCCTGAACCAGCGAAGAGCGCCTAGGATGAGCATGGCCGAAAAGCGAGAGCCGCAACCGATGTCCGCACCCGAGCCGCTGGTCCGCGTCGAGGACCTCTCGGTCGATTTCCGCTCAAGCGGCAAGGACACCCATGCGGTCCGCAACGCCTCTTTCGATATCGGCAAGGGCGAGACCGTAGCGCTCGTTGGCGAGTCGGGCTCGGGCAAGACCGTGACTGCGCTCTCGATCCTGCGCCTCCTGCCCTACCCGGCGGCGTCGCACCCTTCGGGCTCGATCCTATTCAAGGGCGAGGATCTCATGGCACTGCCCCTTGACGGGCTTCGCCACGTCCGCGGCAACCAGATCTCGATGATCTTCCAAGAGCCGATGACCTCGCTCAATCCGCTGCACACCATCGAGCAGCAAATCGGCGAGGTGCTGAAAATCCACCGCGGGCTGTCAGACCGGGCGGCGCGGGAGCGCGTGCTCGACCTGCTCGACAAGGTCGGCATCGAAGATCCGAAGGGGCGTCTCGCCTCCTATCCGCATCAGCTTTCCGGCGGCCAGCGGCAGAGGGTGATGATCGCCATGGCGCTTGCCAATGAGCCCGACCTCCTCATCGCCGACGAGCCGACCACGGCCCTCGACGTCACCATTCAGGCGCAGATCCTCGACCTTTTGCTTCAACTCAAAGACGAGTTCCACATGGCGATGTTGCTGATCACCCACGACCTCGGCATCGTGCGCAAGATGGCGGACCGGGTCTGCGTCATGCACAACGGCGAGATCGTCGAGCGCGGTGAGACCGCCGACATCTTCGAGGCACCTCAGCATCCCTACACCAAGCACCTCCTCGCCTCGGAGCCGAAGGGTTCGCCGCCGGCGGCCAACGCCAAGGCGCCGGTGATCCTCGCGGCCAAGGATTTGCGGGTGTGGTTTCCGATCCGGCGCGGCTTCCTGCGCAGCGTCGTCGGCCACATCAAGGCCGTGGACGGCATCGACCTCGAGGTCAAGGAAGGCCAGACGCTCGGCGTCGTCGGCGAATCGGGCTCAGGGAAAACCACGCTCGGGCTGGCGCTGCTGCGGCTGATCTCAAGCGACGGGCCGATCGTCTATCTCGGCAGCCGCATCGATGATTACGATTCAAAGCGTATGCGCCCGCTCCGGCGCGACATGCAGATCGTGTTCCAGGATCCCTACGGCTCGCTCAGCCCTCGCCTCTCGGTCGGACAGATCATCGAAGAGGGACTTCTGATCCAGAAGCCCGACATGGACCGCGCCGAGCGCCGCGAGCGCGTGTCGCGGGCGCTGAAAGAAGTCGGTCTCGAGCCCTCGTTCAGCGACCGCTACCCGCATGAATTCTCAGGCGGACAGCGCCAGCGCATTGCCATCGCGCGCGCGCTCGTGCTCGAGCCGAAATTCCTGATCCTCGACGAGCCCACCAGCGCGCTCGACGTCTCCGTGCAAGCGCAGATCGTCGATCTCCTGCGCGACCTGCAGAAGCGCCACAAGCTCGCTTACCTCTTTATCAGTCACGACCTCAAGGTGGTGCGCGCGCTCGCCAACACCATCATCGTGCTCCGTCACGGCAAGGTCGTGGAGCAAGGTCCGGCGCGCACGGTGTTCGCCAAGCCGAAGACCGATTACACCAAGGCGCTCTTAGCAGCGGCGTTCGAGCTCGAAGCGACGCGCGGCGGCGTGGTGTCGACCTGAGTTGTCGTGATCGGCGTGCTGCATTCGCGCGCGCGCCTCACGGACGCCTCATTCCTAGAAATTCACTTCCAGATGCGGCGATGCGAGCTTTGGCTTCGGCAAGAGGCTCGACCACCACGGCCATATGCTCGGCGCTCGCATGAAGCACGTCGTGCGGGTTCGTCATGATGCCGACGTGACCGTCCCAGAACACGAGGTCGCCGCGGGTGAGCTCGGCGTTTGGATCGAGCGGCCGGCCAATCTCCGCCGCCTGCATGTCGGCATCGCGGGGGCAAGGAACGCCTGCGGCCTCATTGGCGAGCTGGACGAGGCCCGAGCAATCGAGGCCGAGACTGGTGCGGCCGCCCCAGAGATACGGCGTGCCGACAAAGCGAAGCGCCACGGCGACGGGATCCGCGGCGGTCTCATGGACTTTCCGGGTGTGCGCGGCAACGACGAAGCCGCCGCTTTCGAGCGCGAGGAACTTGCCTTCGGCCGCGGCGGCTGAAAGCTGCGCGTTCATGCTCAGCAGAGCCAAGGGTGGCCGTTTGAAGTCGGGCTCGGGATAGACATAAGTGCGCAGCGCCGCGATCTTATGCGTCGGCGTCCGCACCGCGGGGCTTAAGCCCTCGCTCGGCATGTAGCCGACATAACCGTCGCGGGCGAGTTGGACCCAGGCCCAGCCTTCGCGCTCGTCGAGCAGCGTCAGGGTCTCGCCGAACAGAGCCTCGGTATCGAGCTGTGCTTCGAAGCGCGGCTCGCGGCGGAGCGGCAGCACCGGGACTTCCAGCTGGCGCTCTTCGCCGGTGACGTAGCGCGGCGCCTTGACGTGATCGCGCAGCGACGCCGCAGCCAGGTCCTCGCGATAAGCGTGGCGGCGCGGGTCTGGCAGCACGCCGTTGATCACGGCCCGAGCTCTTTCTCAAAATAGGCGAACAGAGCACGCGCCGCTTGGGGCTCGCCGCCTTGCGGGCGCCCAGGCTGCTCGCGCGGCACCCAGCCGAAGATGTCGAGATGGGCGAAACGCTTGGCCTTGGTGACGAAGCGCTTGAGGAACAGCGCCGCCATCACCGAGCCGGCATGAGCGCCTTCGGCGATGTGGTTCACGTCGGCGATGCTGCTCTTGAGCAGCTTGTCGTATGGCGCCCAGAACGGCAGCCGCCACAGCGGATCGCCGACGCTGAAGCTCGAGGCCAGCAGACCCGCAGCAAGACCCTCGTCGTCGCTGAAGAGCGGCGGTAGGTCGGGTCCGAGCGCCACCCGGGCGGCACCGGTCAGGGTGGCAATGGTGATGAGATAGTCCGGCGCCTCTTCATCGGCGAGGCTCAGCGCATCGGCGAGGACGAGGCGGCCCTCGGCGTCGGTATTGCCGATCTCGACGGTCATGCCGTTCCGGCTCTTGAGCACGTCGCCTGGCCTGAAGGCGTTGCCGGCGATCGAATTATCGGCAGCCGGGATCAGCACCCGGAGTCGAACGGGAAGCTTCCGGCTCATGATCAGATGGGCGAGCGTGAGCGCCGTGGCGGCGCCACCCATGTCCTTCTTCATCAGGGCCATGGCGCTGCCGGGCTTGATGTCGAGGCCGCCGGTATCGAAGCAGATGCCCTTGCCGACGATGGTCACCTTGGGCGCATGGCTTGAGCCCCAGCGGAGGTCGATCAGACGCGGCGCCCGGTCGCTGGCGCGGCCGACGGCGTGGATCATGGGAAAGTTGTCGGATAAGAGGCTCGAGCCTTCGGTGACCTTGACGTCGGCGCCATGCTCGGTGGCGAGCTCCCGCGCCGTGGCCTCCAGCTCGGCCGGGCCGAGGTCGTTGGCCGGCGTGTTGATGAGGTCGCGCCCGAGATAAAGTGCCTCGGCCAGAGCGAGCAACCGGGCCCGGTCGACGCCATCGGGTAGCACCAGGCGCTTCGGCTTGCCGTTGGCCTCGCTTCTGTAGCGGCCGAAGCGATAGCAACCGGCAAGCCAGGCAAGGGTGGCGAGCTCGGGATCGGGGAGCTTGCCGGCAAAGCGGTAGTCGCCGGCAGGTAGCGCCCCCGGCAAGGCGCCAGGAAGCAGCGGCGATTGCGCCGCCCAATCTTCGCCGCCGGTGCCGAGCAGGGCGCCGGCGAGCGCCCCCTTCTCGTCGGAGAGGAGCAGGACGGAGCCAGCCTTGGGCTGCCAGCCGCGGGCCTCGATCCAGGCCCTCTGGGCTTGGGTGAGGTCCTTCAGGCTGGCATCGTCCTTGGACGCGACGAGATAGAGGGGCAGGCCGTCGCTGCCGCGATCGAGGAGCAGCTCTCCCAGCTCACGGCGCGGTCTTGGCGGGGTTTTCGGCGGCATGACTCAAATCTGGGGGCTTGCTGGAGGGGCGCATTAATGGCAGGGGAGCGTCGCAATGACAATGGCGGAAGGCGGCGATGAGCGACGCGCGTTACACCCTGATCATCGGCGACAAGAATTTTTCCTCCTGGAGCTTGAGGCCGTGGCTCGCCATGGCGCGGGTAGGCATTCCCTTTGCCGAGGAGCGCATCTGGCTCCGCCGGCCGGAGAGCAAGGCCGCGATCCTGCGCCATTCGCCCTCCGGCAAGGTCCCGGCGCTGAAGACGAACGGCCTCGTTGTCTGCGACACCCTTGCCATTCTCGAATATCTCGCCGAGCGCCACCCCGAGCTTGGGCTGTGGCCGCAAGACGCCGAGGTGCGGGCGGTGGCGCGCTCGGTCTCCGCCGAGATGCATTCGGGCTTCATGGCGGTTCGCAACGACATGTCCATGGACCTCCTGGCGCGGCTGCCAACGCCGCCGATCACCGAGGCGCTCGAGGGCGACATCCGCCGTATCGTCTCGATCTGGAGCGAGGCCCGCGCCACGCATGGCGGCAGGGGACCATTCCTGTTCGGCGGCTTTTCCAACGCCGACGCCATGTTCGCGCCGGTCGCCACGCGGTTCCGCACCTATGGCGTCGACCTCGCCACGTTCGGTGATGACGGCTCGGCCGCGGCGTATGCGCAAACCATCCTGGCATTGCCGGAACTGGCGACATGGACTGACGGCGCTGAGGCTGAGATGAAGGAACGCGCGGCGCGGGCGTCCTGACGCGGCTCAGGCGCGCGCCCGCCTCAGCCTGAGGCGATCGAGGATCGGCGCGAGCAAGGAGTCGTCGTCGCGGTCGCCTGCGCTGCCGTCGGTGAGAAGCGCGGCGAGGTCGCGGAACTGCGCGGCGGCCTTTGATTTCGGCGCAACCTCCTCGATGGTCTGGCCATTGTTCGCCGCCATGCCGAACAGCTGCGGGTCGAAGCCGATCGCCGCGCTCGGTTCAAGCTCGAGCGCCTCGGCGAAATCCTTGACCGCGATCTCCGGCCGCTTCGGCATGCCGACCTGATTGAGGACGAGCAGCGGCGCCTTGCTGCTCGGCCGCGTCAACTTGAGCTGATCGACGAGATTCCTGGCGTTGCGCAGATTGGCGAGGTCTGGAACCGCCGTGATCACGACTTCGTCCGCTTCCGACAATACTTGCTTCGCCCAGGACGTCCAGAGATGCGGAACGTCCACGGCGATCCAGGGCACGCTTTCTTTGACCGCGTCGAGCACGGTGCCGCAGGCCTGAGAATCGATGTCGTAGACGCGATCGAGGGTGCCGGGTGCCGCGAACAGGCTGAGATGATCGGAGCAGCGCGACAGAAGCCGGTCGAGCTGGGTCTCATTCAAGCGCTCCGGCGAGATCAGCGCGTCGGCGATGCCTTGCATCGGATCTTGGTTGAAATCGAGGCCGGCGGTGCCAAACGGCAAATCGAGGTCGGCGATGACCACCTCGTTGCGCAAGGCCGCGGCGATGGCGAAGGCGATGTTGTGGCAAACCGTACTCGACCCGGCGCCGCCCTTGGCGCCGACAAAGGCGAGCACCTTTCCGAGCGGCGCCGCTTCGGCATCGGCATGGACGGCGGCGATGCAATCGATGACCTGAGGCACGTTGAGTGGCGCCACGAGATAGTCGCTTACGCCGCGCCGCAGCAACTCGCGATAGAGCAGGACGTCGTTGATATGGCCGACGGCGATGACCTTGGTGGCCGGATCGCAGATCTCGGCGAGGCGATCGAGATCGGCGAGCATCTCGTCGCGGTCGAGAAGCGATTCGATGATGAGGAGGCCCGGCGTCGGGGTCGCATCGAAGGCCATCACCGCAGCCTGAACCCCGCCCATGCGCACCGCCACATTGGCCTTGGCGAGGTGCCGGTCGGTTGAGGCGTCGCGGATCACGGCGGCCGTGTCCTGGTCCTCGCAGAAGGCGACAACGTCGACGCGCGGGAGCGGGCGCTGGCGCGGCGCGTCGGCCCGTGGCTCATCCTGAGCCGCAGCCTCGTCCTCAGGCGCGAAGCTCAGTGCGGAGGCAGCGTCGTGTGTCACTCCCTTCCCCGTATCCCCGTCAGGTGGCGAATGACCTCACTCTGATCTTGAAAGTCTCAAGGCAAAGTTAACGTTAACGAAACGTGCCAAAAGACGGCGTCCGGTGCCGAGAGTCGGGGCGCTCTCAGTTGAGGATCGTGGTCACGGCGCCGCTCAGTTGAGCGACGACGGCAATGATGGCGAACGCGATCGCGCCGGCGATGACGGCGTGCTCGAGCGCGTCATTGCCGGATGCGTCCTTGCCCGAGTGTAAGGCCGAGCGCTTCATTGGACTGCCCCTTCGCGCCAGCACCGAAGGACGTTCGATCCGTCCGGGTCTCGGGCTTGCGAGCCTAGAAGCTTAGGCGAACAGCGTTGCGGGGAAGTAAATCGCAAATCCCTTTCGGTCTCGCCCGGGAAGCCGACGACGAAGGCGGAGCGAATGACGAGATCGGGACGAATCTCCAGCCAGGCGCGGAGGCTCACCGGTGACGCAGATTGCTAGCGGGTCGCGCCGACATGTTCGGTAACGAGCTGACGGCTCTTTTCCATCAGCATGTGGAGGTGATTGCTGATCTGGTAGGTATCGGTCGCGTACCAGAAGACGCGCGGGCCGTCCTTCCGCCTCAGATGGCTCTCAAGCTCGTTGAAGTCCTTGGCCGAGGCCATGACGCCCTTGCCCCTCGCTCTGGCGAGACTGGTGACCCGTGCAATCGCAGCCGTCACCTCGGGCGCGTCACGGGCGACGCCGAGAGCGTCTGAGAGGTCCACCGGCCCCACTGCAACGCCGTCAATAGCGTCGACCGAGAGAATCCCCTCGACATCGTCGAGCCCCTCTTTGGTTTCGATCAGGACCACGATCGCAACGCCGTTGGCACGGCGCAGATATTCGTCGGCTGGCATCCGGAAATAATGACCGGTGCGCAAAGCGGGAAATGGCCCGAGCGTCCCCAGCGGAGCTTGGCGCGAACTCTGGACGACAGCCTCTGCCTCTTGCCGTGAGGAAATGCGTGCAAACACCAGTCCGTCCACTCCGAGATCGAGCACGCGAGTGATGAAATGGGGGTCAGGATGATGCGGAAGGCGAACGACCGAAGCCATGCCGACAGCAATCGCCGCCCGGACGAGGCGATCGATCATGGCGAGATCATAGGTCCCGTGCTCGGTATCGAATACCATGAAGTGGAAGCCTGCGTATCCGGCAATGTCGACGATTATCTCGCTCGGAATAAGAGAGAACATCCCGGCAGCGAATTCGCTCTTTAGCAGACGACGAAAGGCGTTCCCTTCGACTGAGTCTTCGTCAGTCTCGCGGGCGGGCATGACGAAATCCTTCCTAGTCTCGATGCGCCGAAGACGGTCTGCGAATGTCGAAGAATCCGGCTTAAACGTTCGCTTCAAACTCTAGCTGCTACTTTCTTTAGGTTCCATGAAGCCAGTCTCGAAGACAGTTTCTCCCGGAGGACACGCAATGGGGCAGCAAGAGAAGCCGGTTCTTTGCCTGACATTCGATAACATGGGCGAGGCACTCAACGTTCGCCTTGGAAAATCTTCCGTGCCCGACCCGACGGCGCCCGCCATTACAGTTGGCTTTCCGAATATCCTGCGCCTGCTCGCGACGTACGATTTGCGTGCGACCTTTTTCGTCGAAGGCTGGAGCGCCCTCCACTACGGGGATGTCCTAGATTCGATATTGCTCGGCGGGCACCACATCGGTTTGCACGGGTGGATCCATGAAGAGTTCGCTGATCTGCCCGAGCGGACCGCCCGGCAATATGTCAATGACGGCTTGCAGGTGATGAAGCTGCGCGGCGTGCGGCCCGCCGGGTTTCGTGCCCCTGGCGGCAGGATCGGCCCCTACGGGCGCCAGATCGAGGCCGAAGAAGGGTTTTCGTTCGACAGCAGCGTAGACACGCCGATGCCGCCGGAAATTCCGCTCGATATCGACGGGTACGCCGGGGATGGGCTGAAACGACTGCCGAACGGCCTGATCGGGATTCCGTGGCAATGGTTCATGATCGACGCGATCCACTACATGCTGGCAAAGAATGGTCTCTGCAATCCCGATGACCTCGCCGCTTACTGGAGCAAAGTCATGCGCAACGTCGCTCGCACGAACGGCCTCGTGACCATCATTTGTCATGCCCATGTGACGGGTGTTGACCCCGACCGCGTCGCCGCTCTGGAGAAGGTCCTGAAGTTGGCACTGGACCTCGGCTTCGAGATTCTGCCGTGCGAACAGGCGATGCTCCGGACTGAGCATTTGAACAGCGTTGCGGGGAAGTAAATCGCGGGGGCTCACACCCCGGAAAGCTCTGCTCTCCGATCGGCGCGGGACGGCGCTGCCACGCTGCCCCAAAGATCATATTCGTCGGCGTGCTCGATTCCGACGCGCAGGCGGTCGCCGGACTGGAGCGCGGTTTCGCCGTTGAGATAGACATTGCCGTCGATCTCCGGTGCGTCCCAGGCCGAGCGGGCGATGGCGCCCTCCTCGTCGACCTCATCGACGATGATCTCGCTCTCGGTGCCGATGCGGGCGGCTAGCAACTCGGCGCTGATCGCCTGCTGATGATGCATCAGCCTGGCGTGACGCTCCTCTTTGACCTCCTCCGGCACATGACCGGGAAGGGCGTTGGCCTTGGCGCCATCGACATTCTCATATTTGAAGCAGCCGACGCGGGCGAGCCGCACCTCTGAGAGCCAATCGAGGAGCGCCGCGAAATCCTCCTCGGTCTCGCCCGGGAAACCGACGATGAAGGTGGAGCGAATGGCGAGATCGGGACAGGTCTCCCGCCAGGCGCGGATGCGGTCCAAGGTCTTCTCCTGGTGCGCGGGCCGGCGCATGGCCTTCAGCACCGAGGGACTCGCATGCTGGAAGGGAATGTCGAGATAGGGCAGCACCTTGCCGTCCGCCATCAGCGGCAGCACCTGATCGACGTGGGGATAAGGATAGACGTAATGGAGCCGGACCCAGACGCCGAGGCTGCCAAGGGCTTCGGCA
>Ga0307428_1001611_pt1 | contig 11165 bp, 11 predicted proteins | sample SalMarWE160240MG_FD_202161 | JGI IMG/M metagenome (GOLD analysis project Ga0307428, IMG submission 202161) | Salt marsh sediment microbial communities from the Plum Island Ecosystem LTER, Massachusetts, United States - WE1603-240 | ecosystem: Environmental > Aquatic > Marine > Intertidal zone >...
CAACAATATCGCCTGAATGTCGGCACCATCGTCGAGGCGCCGATGGTCAGGGTGCGCCTCGCGCGCCTTAAGGGCGGGGCGCTCAAGCCGTCATCGGCGCTCGCCGCCGGCCGCGTTCTCGGCGAGGTCGAGGAGTGGTTCATCGAGCAGCTCTTGCCCGGCGACAGTTTCGCCTTCGCTGGCGAGGTGCTGCGCTTCGAGGGCTTGCGCGAGACCGACGCCATCGTCACCCGCTCGCAAGTACAAGAGCCCAAGGTTCCGTCTTACGACGGCGGCAAGTTCCCGCTCTCGACCTACCTTGCCGACCGTGTGCGCCGCCTTCTTGCCAACGCGGACCACTGGAGGCGCCTGCCCGAGCAGGTCTCAGACTGGCTGCGCATCCAGAGCGAGGTGTCCGTGGTGCCGGGTCCCGACGAAATTCTGGTCGAGACCTTCCCGCGCGGGCGGAAGCATTATCTCGTCTGCTACCCGTTCGAGGGGCGTTTGGCCCATCAAAGCCTCGGCATGCTGCTCACGCGCCGGCTCGAGCGCGCGCACGCGCGGCCGCTCGGCTTCGTCGCCAACGAATACGCGCTCGCCATCTGGAGCCTCGGCGACATGGGTGAGATGGTGAAGAGTGGCCGGCTCGATCTCGACAAGCTGTTCGACGAGGACATGCTCGGCGACGATCTCGACGCCTGGCTCGCCGAATCGAGCCTAATGAAGCGCTCCTTCAGGGTCTGCGCCATCATCGCCGGGCTGATCGAGCGCCGCCATCCGGGGCTGGAAAAGACCGGGCGGCAGATGATGGTGTCGTCGGACCTCATCTATGACGTGCTGCGCCAGCACGAGCCCGACCACATCTTGCTTCAGGCGGCGTTCGCCGACGCGGCAACAGGCCTCATCGATGTCGGCCGTCTCGGTGGCTTTTTGCGGCGAATTCGCGGAAGAATCAGGCATATTCCTCTGACACGGGTCTCGCCGCTTGCGGTGCCGGCCATGCTCGAGATCGGCCGCGAACGCGTGCCTGGCGATGCCAGCGAGGCGCTGATGCGCGAGGCCGTGGAGGAACTGATAGCAGAAGCCATGGGGGATCATGCTGCGCTTGAGGTCTGACGGCTCAACTGACACGTCTTCCCACGTCGCGCCCATCGAGCTCATGGGGCAGACTTTCTTTCCCGTAGCCGCCGGCGCGCTCTATTGGGAGGCGGAAGACACCCTGATAGTCGCCGACCTGCATCTGGAAAAGGGCGCGGCGTTCGCCGCCAAAGGCATGATGCTGCCGCCCTACGACACGCGCGATACCCTGGAGCGCCTCGCCGCCTGCCTTGATGCTTTCGCGCCGCAGCGCGTCGTGGCTCTCGGCGACAGCTTCCACCGCAGCGAACTCGCCGGACGTCTCGCTCCGAGCGATTTGGAGCGACTGATTGCGCTCCAGCGCGGCCACGATTGGTATTGGATCCTCGGCAACCACGACCCGGTTCTGCCCGACAGCGTCGGCGGCTTCGTCTGCCGCTCGCTTCGGATCGGCGGCATTACCCTTTGCCACCAGCCGTCGCTGGGACGAGCCGCAGAGATCGCGGGGCACCTGCATCCCGTGGCGCGAATCGCGCGGCGCGGCGAAGTGATCCGCCGGCGCTGCTTCGCTACCGACGGCATGAGGCTCGTGATGCCGGCCTTCGGCGCCTATGCCGGCGGCCTCAACGTCCTCGACGAGGCCTTCGGCCCGCTCTTTCTCTGGCAACAGCTGAAAGCGTGGATGACCGGCAAGCTCGGCGTCTATCCGATGCAGGCGAGCATGCTGTTGCCGGATTGATGCTCATTCCCTCTTGAACAGTGCCCAGGCCGCGAGGCCAAGCGCCACGGCGACCAGCACCGCCAGAATGCCGTAGAGGAACGGGCGCTGGAAGGCGAGCGCGTAGACCACGCGCTCGAATCCGACCTTGTGGACTTGCAGGCTGCTTTCGCTCTGGCTCAGCAGCTTGCCGGCGCGAAACAGATAGACCTCCGTGGTGTAGCGGCCGATCGGCACGTTGACCGGGAGCGTCACGCTGCCCCTGAACAGGCTTCGGCCCAGGAAGCTGACACCGTCGTCGGATTCCTTGAACAGGTCATGCTCTTTCTTCAGCCGGATCAGGCTGGCGCGAAATGCCCCGTCACCGGGGGGCTCCGGTGGCTCGGCCTTGCCGAGATCCATGTAGCTGAAGCCGATCTTCAGGCTCTTCAGGGTCTCTTCCGAGGCGATGGCCCGGAATGGCCGCGATGCGAGCGTAGCGTAAAAGCCGGGCACGGCCGAGAAGGTCTGCGACGGCCCATTCACCCAAAGCCCGGCGATCCGCTCCTTGCGCCTCACCACCATCGGCTTACTCGGCGCGCGGATCACCATGATCACATCGTAGGCGCCTTGCTCCGGTGAAGGCGTGCGGCTGAAGTCGATCGATCCGAACAGCACGATGTTGGCGCCGCTGAAGTTCGATTGGATCGAAATCTCGCGCGTGGAGATATCCGATTGCACTTGCTCTGAACGCGGCGCATCCGCAGCCGCGGCGCTGAGTTCCGGCACGAGCAGCATGGCGGCGGCATAAATGATCAGCCTCCGGGTCATCACGCGCCCAGTCCGACCGGCGCGAGGCTGTAGAGATCATCCGGCGTCACCACGAGCCCGAACAGAAGCCTGATCGCGACCGCAAGCACCATGACCGCGAGGATGATCCGCAGATGCTCGCCCTTCATCCTTTGCCCGGCAGTGGCCCCGAACTGTCCGCCGATGACGCCGCCGATCACGAGAATGAAGGCAAGCACAGCGTCGAGGGTCTGGCTGAGCGTGGCGTAGAGTACGGTGACGATCGCGGTGATGAAGATGATCTGGAACAGCGAGGTGCCAATCACGATGTTGGTCGGCATCCTGAGCAGATAGATCATCGCCGGCACGATGATGAAACCGCCGCCGACGCCCAGCACCGAGGCGAGCAGTCCAACGGTCAGGCCGATCACGAGGGGCGGGATGGCGCTGATGTAGAGCCGGGAGCGGTGAAACCGCATCTTGAAGGGAAGGCCGTGGATCCAGGTGTGCTCCCCTGGCTTTCGCTTTTTGGTCGGCTTGCCGGCGCGCGACCGCAGGATGGCGCGCAGGCTCTCCATGAACATCAAAGAGCCGATCACCCCGAGAAAGGTGACGTAGACGAGAGAGATGAAGACGCCGGCATGGCCGAGACGGCTCAAGACCTTGACCAGCAGGACGCCGGCAAAGGCGCCGACCACGCCGCCGGCGATCAGCACCCACCCCATGCGGAAGTCGATATTGTCACGCCGCCACTGCACCAGCGCGCCGGATACCGACGACGCAACGATCTGATTGGCGCCGGTCGCGACCGCGATGGCCGGAGGAATGCCGGAGAACATCAAAAGCGGGGTCAGGAGGAAGCCGCCGCCGACGCCGAACATGCCCGAGAGGAAGCCAATCGCCGCGCCAAGCCCCAGCATGACCAGGACGTTCACGGAGATCTCGGCAACCGGTAGGTAAACCTGAAGCATCGGGTCAGGCGCGTTGATTTTTTGTTCTTTTTGCAAGGTGTTCGGCGGGCGCGGCGCTGTCAATGCGTTCCGGGGCGCCTTACGAATTTGTCATGCGAAAGTTGCGTCTATGCTGCACTCGGAGCTGCGCTGGCGCGGAAGCGCCGGCTTAAGGTGACGGCGATGGCGCCGGCGCGATCCCAATTCCGGGCGGAAACGTGCTCTGCTCTGCCACCGGCGATGCCGCCCCGAATTCGGGCTTCGACTGGAGCCGGCTATAAAGCAGCGCAGCGCTGATAATCAGTAGCAACGCCGCAATGAACATCAGAAAAGACCGCGTGTGGCGTTCAGGCTCGCCTCTATTAGCGCCGCGCGCGGGGCCTTCGCGTCTCTGGTGTTGAGCGCTTCGTTCCTCGGCGCGAGCGGCAGCGGCTTGCGCCGCGCGGCGGGCGGCGGCGACCAGGTCTTCCATCGAATCGAACGACATCTCGGCGGTCGCGGTGCCGAGCCGAGCCGGATCCATCTTGTCTAAATCGACCGTTGCCTCTCCGAGGCTGCTGCGCTTGGCACGGCCGAACGGCATGTTGGTGCGGTCGCTGTCGAAGCCGAGATCAGATGCGGCGAGGCGATCGCGGAGGGAGTTCAAGCGCTCGTCATCGCTGCTGATCAACTCACCGCCAACGGGCGCCGCGCCACCAGACACGCTTGGTCCCGCGGGCTCGCCCAACGCGGCTGACCCCTGGGACAGCGGCGCTTCGGGCCGCTCCAATTGCTCGGCGAGCCCTTTCAACGAGGCGTGCATCGCCTCCAGCGTGTCGACCATGCGGTCATCAGTGACGCGCCCCCGCTCGTTCATGGCCACAAGGTCGCGGTGAATGACCTCAAGACGCTCCGCCGCGCTCGGCTTGCCAGCGGCGGCTTCAGCGACGAGGCGGGCAGCATCGGTCGCGGCCTTGCTGGCAAGGCCCTCCATCTCCGCTGGTGCCTGTTGCACATGGTCGATCAGCCACTGGAGTCGGCTTTCGATGACGCCGATCCGCGCGATATGCTGCTCTGCGCGCCCGATTTGTTGCGCCATGTCGCCGATCTGACGCTCCAGGCGGTGCAGGCTCTCAAGCTTCGGGCTTTGCTGCAGGGCTGCCTCGAAATTCGCCGCAAGCTCATCCATCCGCGCCTTGAGCGTCTCGATCGCGGCCGCAGGCGCGGCGCCACCGACCGAGTGGTCGAGTCGTTGCGCCAAGTCGATCAGCCGCTGATCGAAATCATCCTCGCCCGTGAAGGACGGGGGGGTGGACGGCACCGAGAAGTCGGGCTCGGGAGCCGGCGTAGAGAAGGGGAAGTCGGGAGCGGGAGATGCCGCGAGGGCTTCGCTTGCGGCTTGCGGCCGCGGCGGCAACACACTGGGTTCCGCAGCCGCCAATCCGGCGGAAACAGCCCGAAATTCTGCAAGCGCTTTGTCCAGCGCGGCAAAGTGATCCGGAGCCGGCTCGGGCCCCGGCTGATGGCGCCGGGCAAGGCCGCTCAACTGCTCGCGCAATCGCTCGAGCGTCTCCGCCTCTTCGGCAGAGACGGCGCCGCCGCTGCCCTCCGGGGTCTGCGACAGCCGGTTGAGGCGGGCGTGGAGCTCGCCGAGGGCCTCGTCATAACGGCGTTCGCTCTCCTCGACCCGCTGGATCAGGCGGCGCAACAGGCTTTCGATCGATTCCTGATCGGAAAAGGGAGCGCCGGCGCCGGTCTCGGCGTTGCCCTGCTGCCAACTTGGTTCCGGAGCCATCCCGTTCCCCTGAGGAGTGACGCCCTGTTCGATGGGCCGCTTGGTCGTGGGGTTGGTCTTGTGCAGACGCGCCACCGAACGGGTGATAACCACCGTGGCAAGTTGGGGTAAATTTTCGGTTAAGCCCCGGCCTGTTTCGGCACGATCGGCCTGAGATTCGGGGTAAAACCAAGGAGGTTCCAGAGGAGCTCAAGGCGCCTGGTTGCGGAAGCGTGAGATGCCAAGCGGGTGCCAATTCGGGAGGCAACGCCATGAACCGAAAACTTGCCGCCGTCATCGTTCCCTTGCTGCTCGCTGCAGCGGCGACCCCCTCTTTCGCGGATGATGAACCAGGCCGCTACACCCTCCTGCCTGCGGGGAGCAACTTCTTGCGCCTCGACACCGCCACAGGCGCGCTCTCGCTCTGCCGCCAGAAGCTCGCCAGCTGGAGCTGCGAAGGCGTCACCGACGACCATTCGGCGCTGAAACAGGAGATCGAACGCCTCAGCAAGGAAACCGAAGAGTTGAAGCAAAGGCTGGCCAAGACCGAGGCTGATCTCGAAGCGGAGAAAGCGCGCCCCGTCGGGCCTTCGATCCAGATCCCCGGTGTCAGCCTCGATGAGATGAACGCCCTGGCCGACAAAATCATGCGCCGGCTGCAGGACATGGTGCGCGAGCTGAAGCAGCAGGAATCGGAACGGACGCTGTGAGTGCAGCGGAAGGCAACCCCTGCATGGCAAGCGTCTGACCATCATGGCCGGGTTCAAGCAAGCGAGCCAGATGCTCCGGGTGGCGACGCGCGGCAAGGGCTTCACTGACATCACCCCGGAGGTTGCGGGGTGGCTCGCCTCGATCGGCGCCGAGGAGGGGCTCGTCACCGCCTTCGTGTGTCACACCTCGGCGTCGCTCACCATTCAGGAAAACGCCGATCCCAACGTTCGCCGCGACTTGATGGCTGTGCTCGAGGCCCTTGCGCCTGAGGGCGACCATTACGCTCATGACGAAGAGGGACCTGACGACATGCCGAGCCACATCAAGTCGATGCTGACTGAGGTGAGCCTCTCCATCCCGGTCATGCGCGGGCGCATGACGCTTGGAACCTGGCAGGGAATCTACCTCATCGAGCATCGCGCGGCGCCGCGTCAGCGCACCATTGCGCTCAGCTTCCTCGGCCGCTCTACCGGCGCCTCAGACTGATCCTCTTAGCGCCACGCGAAGCGGTTCGTTGCCACGACCAGTTCATGCACGATGCCGGCCTCGGTCATGGCATGGCCCGCATCGGCGACGATGCGGAGATCGGCCTCCGGCCACGCTTTGGCGAGATCGACGGCGATCTTGGCCGGCGTCACGACGTCATAGCGTCCATGCACGATGACCCCAGGTATGGAGTCGAGCCGGTCCGCCGCCCGGATCAGCTGATCGTCGGCATCGAAAAAGCCGCCATTGACGAAGTAGTGGCATTCGATGCGGGCGAAGGCGAGGGCATAGGCATCTTCCGAAAAGCGGCGCACCCGCTCCACGTCGGGCAACAGCGACAGGGTCTTTCCTTCCCATGCGCTCCAGGCCCGCGCCGCTTCCAGTTGAACGTCCTGATCGGGATCGGTGAGCCGCCGGTAATAGGCGGAGATCATGTCCGTGCGCTCGACCTCAGGGATCGGGCGGAGATAGTCATCGAACGCTTCAGGGAAGATCCAACTGCAGCCCTCCTGGTAGAACCATTCGAGCTCAGCCCGACGCAAGGTGAAGATGCCCCTGAGCACGAGTTCCGAGGCACGCTCTGGGTGAGTTTCGGCATAGGCAAGCGCGAGCGTCGAGCCCCATGAGCCGCCGAACACCTGCCAGCGTTCGATCTTCAGATGCTCCCGCAATTGCTCGACGTCGTCGACGAGGTGCCACGTCGTGTTCTCATCAAGGCTCGCATGGGGCGTGGACCGGCCGCACCCGCGCTGGTCGAACAGCACGATGCGGTAGCGTGAGGGGTCGTGGTAGCGGCGCATGACCGGCGTGGAGCCGCCGCCCGGTCCGCCATGAAGCAACACCGCAGGCTTGCCTTCAGGATTGCCGCATTCCTCGTAATAGAGCTCGTGCGAGGGAGACACCTTGAGCCGCCCCGTACGGTAGGGGGCGATCTCCGGAAAGAGGCCGAGGCGCTCTCCGTGAGAATAGGGACGATCATTCATATCGACTGTTGTGGCTCATTGCGCGGCCGCGGTCGAGCGTTGACGAGCCCTGTCGTACAAGGCCTCGCCGCCGGGGTCGCGTAGCTCCTCGAAGTAATTTGCCTCAGCCGCCGAAGGCTGCGGTCCGAGCAGGCTGCCGATGAGGCCGCCAATCAGCCCGAGGGTGACACCGATCAGAGCAGCGATGACCGTGGTCAAATGACCGTAACTCGATCCGACCCTGGCGCCGAAGGCGATCTCGAGGATCGCGACGCCAAAGCCGAGCCCGAGCGCCAGCAGCGCGCCGAGCCAGGTGCAGCGTCGCCACCAGATTGCGAGCAATAGCACTGGGAAGAACGTCGCCGCCGCGAAGCTAAGCGCCATGATGCCGGCATGCATCAGATCGATATTGGCAAAGGCTAGGAACACGGCGGCACCAAGGGCCGTCGCGGCGATCACGACCCACGCCGTCATCAGGCGCGGCAACACCTCACCCTGTGGATCGGCGAGACGGATGACAACATCGTCGGCGACGCTGCCGGCAATGGTGAAGAGATGCGATGCCGCCGCCGCGAGCGCGATGGCCATGCCCCCGGCGGCAACGAGCACGGTGCAGACGAAGGGAAGACGCGCCGCCATGGGCAGCGCCAGCGCAACGCCGTCGCGGGCGACAAGCAACTCCGAAGCCTGGATGGTCCCGTCCCCATTGGCGTCTTGCACTAGGATCAGCCGGTAAAGATTGAGATCGTTGAGCCAGGACGGCAGCGCGCTCGCCGGCGCCTGGGCGATATCTTGAAACATGAACAGCCTGACGAAGGCGGCAATCGCGGGCGCGCTCGCCGCGAACAGCGCCACGAACAATGCGGCCCAAGCGACCGATCGGCGTTGATCGGCAACGGAACCAGTGACGCCGCTGCGCACGAGCAGGCTCGGCAGCGCCGCCGTCCCGAGCGTGAGGCAGAGAAACAAGGTCACGAAGTCAAGCCGGCTGACGGCGCCGAAGGGCTGTAAGAATGGCTTGGTGCTCGGCTTCAGCTGTTCGGCTGGCAGCGCCGCGGTGAGTTGTTGTGGCGCCGACGGCGAAATGCCGGCGATGGTCTCCGAGCGCGTCAGCGGTGCGAACATCTCCCCGTACGTGAGCTGCGGCGTCGGCAAATTCGTCATGAGCACCGAGACAATGATCAGCGGGATGGCGAGACCGATGGCGCCGACAATGAATTGCGCGGTGGCGCTCCAGGTCAGCGATCGCATGCCGCCGACGATGGCGACGAAGGTGATGATGATTGCGACCGCGGCTATCGCCAACTGGTAAGAGATGGTCAGGAACAGAGCAGCCATCAGCGCAGCGATCTTGATCTCCGCGGCGAGCAGCAACGCTGCCGGAGGAAGCTGCAAGAGACTCGCAACGACGCGCACCGATCGCGAGCGGAACCGTTGCCCGAGAAAGGCGGGAAGGGTGTAGGCGCCGGCTTTGCGTAGATAGGGCACGAACAAGAGGCCAGCGAGGAGAAGGCCCGTGGTCCAGGCCAACCCGATTGCCAGGCCGTCGAAGCCAAGGAAAAATAAAGTGCCGGTATAGCCGAAGAAGCCCGCGCCACCGATCAGCACGGCGGCAAGCACGGCGCCGTTATAGACAGGTGGCACCCGCCGGCCCGAAGCAAAGAAATCCTCGACGTTGAGTGTCCGGGCGCCGAGCGCGATCGTGAGATAGAGTCCGAGAGGAACGAGAATCAGAGCCTCGGCCAGCACGCCTCGCGACCAGCCGAACTGCTCGAACATGGCAAGACAGATCAAGAGCGAGATCACCGCGCTGGCGACGATCCCGTAATAGGCGCCGAGATGCGGGTTCACCTGACGCAGGCGCGGTCGCGGCCGCATGGGGGTCAAAACTCCTCGCTCTCGCTGAAGGCCCTGTCGATGCGTTCCTGCGCTCTGGCCGACCAGAAGCACATCGCAACGATGCCGATCAGAAGGCCCTGCGCCAGGAGATAGAAGCCGAGTGGGAAGCGCAGGAACCCGTACGCATCGAGCATGTCGGTGGTGGCAACCACGGCGGCGACGGCACCAACCGCGACGAGCACGGAGAACGCGGCGAGAAGCGCCGTCCGACGCCGATGACGATCGCGACCACGCTGCTCCGACATCGACGCACCCTCCTCAAGGTTCGGCAGACCGGTCTTTGCCGGCCTCGCTTCGATCCTCCCTTCGAACCCAAGCAGTTACCAGTTGGGGCTTGGCTTGCAAACCTGGGCTTAGGCACCCCGACCGCTCCGGCTTATGGACTGCGCCCTTTACGCCTCCCTCGGTTCCGTTTGCCGTCCAAACATGGCAAGCTCTGGACCTGGTTAGGAGGTGCGGCAATGCTGAACGAATTCAAGGAGTTTGCGCTGCGCGGTAACGTGGTCGACATGGCGGTCGGGATCGTCATCGGTGCCGCCTTTTCGACCATCGTCAAATCTCTCGTCGACGACATCATCATGCCGCCGATCGGCGTTATCACCGGCGGTGTCGACTTCAGCAACATCTTCATCGCTCTCAACGGTCAGGACTACCCGTCGCTGGCGGCCGCACGCCAGGCTGGAGCGCCGACCATCAACATCGGCGTGTTCATCAATAACTGCATCAGCTTCCTGATCGTGGCCTTTGTCCTGTTCATGGCCATCAAGGCGATGAACCGGCTTCGCCGCAAACAGGAGGAGGCGCCACAGACCGAGCCGCCCCCCTCCAGGGAGGTTCAGCTTCTCGAGGACATCCGCGACGCCTTGGTCAAACGCGGATAACCGCGTACTTCACACCGCTTCGGTGGCCCCATCGCCAAGCGGGCGCGGAGAATGAATTTTCGCGAACTGGGGCAGCAACGATGGCGCCATGGCTGAGGAAGGCGATGTTAGAAAATATTTCTCTAAATAGGCCATATCTGGAACCGATTTTCAGCTTTTTGCCTAGAACGGCTTTCTCGTGGAATCATTTTTCACTACATTAGCTCCCAGCCAGCAGGTGACAGGACTTTCGGCGGACCGGGCAATGACGACTAGCGCGACGATCGATGACGCTATGACGGGCGCTTGGCCAACAGGTCTGCGGGCGGCGTTCCGGCCCGGGCTCGCGCCGCTGAATGTCGGCCACCAGCGTCTGGCAAAGGTGGTCTGACCATGATTCTCAAAGTGCGTATGCCGGATGGGACCATCCATCGCCTCGAGGCGCTTGACGGCTGGCGGGTCATGGAGGTCATCCGCGACTGGGGTCTGCCCATCAAGGCTGAATGCGGCGGCGCTTGCGCCTGCGCGACCTGCCATGTGTGGGTCGACCCGAAATGGCTGTCGATGCTGCCTGCACCGAGCGACGAGGAACTGGAAATGCTCGACGGCGCCTTTCACGTCGACGAGCGCTCGCGGCTGTGCTGCCAGATCATCATGTCGGAAGAGCTCGATGGGCTCGAGGTCGAGCTCGCGCCCGAGAGCCTTGCCGATGCGCCCGAGGCGCGCCTCGCGGTTGGGAGCTGAGCCCATGCGCAGCTTTCCCATCTTCGTCAGCGTCGACCGTAAGCCGCCTCTCATTGTTGGCGGCGGCGAGCTTGCCGCCGTCAAGGCGCGGCTCCTGTTGAAGCGCGCCGCTGTGGTCGATGTCGTCGCGGACGAGGTCGTTCCCGAGCTCACCGCGCTCGCCGCCGAAGGCCGTGTTGCCGTGATCCCGCCGTTTCCCGGCGTCGATCAGGTGCGCGGCCGGCCCTTGGTTATCTCCGCTACGGGCGACGACGAGGA
>Ga0307428_1001612_pt1 | contig 11163 bp, 11 predicted proteins | sample SalMarWE160240MG_FD_202161 | JGI IMG/M metagenome (GOLD analysis project Ga0307428, IMG submission 202161) | Salt marsh sediment microbial communities from the Plum Island Ecosystem LTER, Massachusetts, United States - WE1603-240 | ecosystem: Environmental > Aquatic > Marine > Intertidal zone >...
CAGGCGCTGTTCAAGCTGCCGGGCACGCTGTCGGCCACGTTCATGGCCGACGAGGCGCATCCGTTCGTCTCCGTCGCGGCCATGATCGCGCCCAGCCCCGACTGGTTCATGGGCGTCTCGAACGTCGCCCTGCGCCAGAACGGCAAGTGGGTCGAAAAGGTGACCATGACCCTCTTCGCCTGGGACGCCGGGACCGACGGCGGCGATACCTATGGGGCCGACGACGCCGACACCCAGCCCCGCCAGTCGGTGCGGCTCAACGCCTACCCCCACTTCAAGAACGACGCGGGCCTGAAGCCCGTCGGCACCATCACCTTCACGCAGATGAAGAAGGCCGCCAGCAATTAGCCTGGAGATGCCCGGGGCGGCCCTCCCACGCCCCGGGCGTTCCCCTTCAGCCCGAAAGGAGCATCGACCATGAAACGCCTGATCGTCGCGCTGCTGATCGGCGCCCTGGGCGGCGTTGTCGCCGGCTTCGCCGCCGGCATCTTCGTCTACCCCTTCTGGTTCCTGAACGACGTCGCCAGCGAGACCCTGGCGCCGGATGAGGTAAGGGTCGCGCTCGCCGGCGGCGAGTTCATCCACGTCAATCCGTCCGACCCGGTGCATTGGGGCGCCGGGCACGTCACCCTTTACCGCGAGGGCGGGGACGGCGCCGTGGTCCACCTGCACGACGATTTCGAGGTGGGGCCCGGCCCGCGCTTCCACGTCTACCTGGTGGACCGGGCCGAGGTCGCCAGCAACGACGACTTCAACGGCAGCGACAAGCTGGACCTGGGCCGGCTTCGCGCCTTCAAGGGCAGCCAGGTCTACCCGGTGCCGGCCGGCGCCGAGCTGGCGCGGTACAAGAGTGTCGTCGTCTGGTGCAAGGAATTCGGCGTGCTCATCTCGCCGGCGCGCTTGGCAATGCCCGGCGCCGGCAAGCTCTCCGCCGCCTCGAGCCCGGGCGGCTGACCAAGGGGCGCGCTAGTCGATCGCCAGCGCCTCGCCCTCCTCCTCCGGCTCCGGGAACACCGGGTAGACGCCGGCGACGCGGCCCATCTGCTTGGCCAGCGACAGCACCGTGTCGATATAGGGGGTCTCGACGTCGACGATGCGCGCCATCTCCTGGACCACGCCGAGGAGCGCGTCGAGCTCGATGGCGCGGCCCTTCTCGAGATCCTGCAGCATCGAGGTGCGGTGGGCGCCGACGCCCGCCGCGCCGTCGATGCGGCGCTCGATCTCGACCCGGAAGTGCACGCCGATGCGCCGGGCGATGCGCTCGGCCTCCTCCATCATGTGGCGCGCCACGGCCCGGGTCCCCGGGTCGGTGGCGACCACGTCGAGGGTGGCGTGGGTGAGCGCCGAGATCGGGTTGAAGCAGAGATTTCCCCAGAGCTTGAGCCAGATGTCGTTGCGGATCTCGGGGTTGTAGCGGGCCTTGAGCCCGCCCGCCTCGAAGGCCTCGATCAGCCGCATGACGCGCTCGCTCTGGCTGCGGTCGGGCTCGCCGAAGCCGAACTTGTCGCCGTAGATGTGGCGGATGACGCCGGGCTCCGAAATCTCGGCCGCCGGGTAGACGGTGGCGCCGATGGCGCGCTCGGGGCCGATCAGGCTCCACTGCCGGCCGTCGGGGTCGACGCTCTGGAGCTGCAGCCCGGCGTACTGCCCCTCGAAGCCGTGGAAGTACCACCAGGGGATGCCGTTCTGCATGGTCACCACCGCCGTCTCGGGGCCGAGCACGGGCGCCAGCTTGTCGGCCGACTCCCAGGCCTGGTGGGCCTTGAGCGCGACGATGACGTAGTCCTGGGGGCCGAGCTCGGCGGGGTCGTCGGTGGCCGGCATCTTGGCCTGCTTCTCGCCGTCCTTGAAAACCACCTTGATGCCGTTCTTGCGGATGGCGGCGAGGTGCGGGCCGCGGGCGATCAGCGAGACCTCGGCGCCGCCCTGCTTGAGCATCAGCCCGACATAGCCGCCGACGGCGCCGGCGCCGAAAACGCAGATTTTCATCGATCCCCCCGCTTACTTGGCCCCGATGGTCCGGTTCGTCCGCGCTCATCGTCGGGCCTTTGCCGGGGCGCGGTCAAGGGCGGGGGCGCGCCCAACCCGAGACCGTTGGGTGGCCGAGGCATGGGTGGCCCGCCCCGGTCCAAGACATACCAATGTGAATCGAAAAGTAGGCATGCCACAATGCCGCCCCCGGGCGCGCCGTGAGCCTGTCGCGCCGAGGGGGGGAGAATACTTGTCAGGCGAACGCAAATCAGGGAGACGTTGGCTTGATACCGATCAGACTGTGCGCCCTGGCGGTGGCGGCGCTGCTGTTCACCGTCCGGCCTCTGGCTGCCGAAGATATGCCTCTTTGGAAGCTCTATGAGACCACCTTCAAGTCCGCGAAATACGTCGACCTCACCCACGCCTTAGAGCCAGTCCAGCCGGTCTGGCCGGGCTTTGGCCCGGCCGTGTTCAAGCCGGCCGTCGCAGGTCAGGACTTGGAGGGCTATGCGAAGAAGGGCGAAGAGTTCACGTACGAAAAGCATGGCTTCATCGCCACGGCCTATGAGCTGACGACCGATCAGTACGGCACGCAGCTCGATCCGCCAGCTCACTGGGACAATCTCGGCGCCACCATCAGCGACCTGCCGGCCTCGTTCACCTTGCGGCCGCTGGTCGTGGTGGATACCCACGAACAAGCCGAGAAGGATCCAGGCTATCAGGCGACGGTCGACGATGTTAAAGCCTGGGAAGCCAAGCACGGCCGCATTCCAGAGGGTTCGGTCGTGATGTTCCGCTCGGACTGGTACAAGAAATGGGACGAGCGGGAGAAATTCGCGAATGCCCCGTTCCCGGGGGTGAAACTCGACGCGCTCAAGTTCCTGCATCTGGAGCGCAAGATTCTGTTCCATGGGCATGAAGCGCTGGACACCGACACGACGCCGGACCTCGAGGGGGAATTTTGGCTGATGCACAATCATTTCGCTCAGGCGGAGGGCGTCGCCAACCTCGACAAGGTGCCAGAGGCGGGAGCGCTGATTGCCATCGGCTTTGCCAAACCGCTGGGGGGCGTTGGCGGCTACGCACGCTTCATAGCGATCGCGCCGGCCGATTGGCCTTACGGCGTCTCGGTGATCGACGCACCGGGCGCGCCGCTGCCCAAGCAGCCCAATCCGTTGAAACGCGACGCCAACGGCGTGTTGCGCCCGACGCCTTAGATTCCGAGGCGCAACGCCATCACCGAGCGGTGCGGCGATATAGCGAAGGCGCCAAGACCGAACCGCTTGTTGGGCGAGGCAGTTGCCATTTCACCTTTCGGCCCCGCTCCGGCGGGGCCATTCTTTCCCGGAATGCCCCGAAACGTTGGTATGGAAACTCGGCGTATCGCAGGGGCGCTTCGTCGGGCTGTATCGCGATCCTCGGGCGCCTGGCGGCACACGCCGGGGCGGCGGGGAGATCACGAATTTCATGGCCCGATCATCTCCTGTCGTCACGGTTCCCGGCCCGGGGCCGAGTCCTAGTGGCGCGCGGCGGCGTAGTAGTCGACCCGGCGCTCGAGCCAGGCCAGGCCCTCGTTGAGCACGAAGGCGAAGGCGAACAGCACGAACAAGAGGGCCCAGAAGTGCTCCATCAGGAAGCGCGAGGAATAGAGCTCGAACAGCCGGCCGAAGCCGACGATGGAGACCAGGAGCTGGCCGATGATCACGCCCTTGACCGCCCGGATCATGCCCAGCCGGATGCCCGAGAGGATCTCGGGCAGCGCCGCCCACAGGTAGATCCGGGCAAACGCCTGGGCGGTGGTGGCGCCGAAGCTCCGGGCCATCTCCACGAGCGACGGCGAGATGTTGCGCACCCCGGCCCGGGCGTCGAGCACGATGATCCAGATGGCGAACAGCACCACGGTCATCACGATGGTGGTCTGGCCCAGGCCGAAGATCACCATGATCACCGGGACCAGCGCCGTCAGCGGGGCCGACAGGAACATGTTGACCCAGGGCAGGAAAACCCGGTCGGCGAAGATCGAGCGTCCCATGAGCACGCCGAGCGGCACGCCCACGGCGATGGCGATCAGGTTGCCCAGGAGGAAGGCCCGGGCGGTGATCGAGAGCGCCTCGCCGAAGGTCGCCGTCGGCACGATCTCGGCCATGCGCAGGAAGATGCGCGAGAGCGGCGGAATCACGAAGCTCGCCCCCGACCGGCCCCACAGCTCCCAGAGCCCCGCCCAGATCAGGAGCGAGGCGATCATCGGAACCCGTATGCCTCGGATGATCACGACATGCGCCTATTGCACATACTGCTTGAGGCCCTGCCAGATCGTCTCGACGGTGTCGAGATAGGCCGGGTTGCGGCGGATGCCTTCGGGGTCGCCGTCGCGCGGGATGTCGGGCTCGATCACCGACGAGACCCGGCTCGGCCGGCGCGACATCAGCACGATCCTGTCCGAGACGTAGACCGCCTCCTCGATCGAGTGGGTGACGAAGACGAAGGTCTTGCGCTCCCCGCCGATCAGCCGCAAGAGGTCCTCCTGGAACTTGCGCCGGGTCTGCTCGTCCACCGCCGAGAAGGGCTCGTCCATCAGCAGCACCTTGGCGTCGACGGCGAGCGCCCGGGCCAGGCCCACCCGTTGGCGCATGCCGCCGGAGAGGGCGTGGGGATAGGCCCGCTCGAAGCCGCCGAGCCCGACGGCGTGAATGTATCGCTCAGCCACCGCCTCGCGCTCGGACCGGGCCACGCCGCGCAGTTCCAGCCCGAAGGCGACGTTGCGCAGCACGTCGGCCCAGGGCATCAGCGCGAAGTCCTGGAAGACGAAGGCGCGCTCGGGACCGGGGCCGGTCACCGGGCGGCCGTCGACCAGCACCTCGCCGGCGGTGGCCGGCAGCAGGCCGGCGATGATCTTGAGCAGGGTGGTCTTGCCGCAGCCCGACGGCCCCAAGAGGGTGGTGAGCCGGCCCTCCGGCATATCGATGGAGACGTCGTCGAGCGCCTCGACCCCGCCATCGTAGACCTTGCTGACCCGCCGCACCTCCACCATAGGCTTGGGCGCGGCGCGGTCCCGGCCGGCGGTCGTGGCGCCGGGCATCACCGGGCCCGCTTCTCGGGGCGGAAGAGGGCGATCTCGACCCGCTCGAGGCATTCGATGAACAGCACCGCGACCGCGATGATCGAGAAGATCGCCGCGTACATCTTCTCGTAGTCGGCGATGGACTGGTTGTAGGTGATGATGTCGCCGATCCCGGTGGGCGTGATCAGCAGCTCGGCCAGGATGACGCCGATGAATCCCGCGGCGCAGCCCAGCCTGAGGCCGGCGAAGATAACCGGGCTCGCCGCCGGCAGGATGATCTTCCAGATCAGGTCGCGCCGCGAGCCGAGAAAGGCGTGGCCCATCTCGATCAAAGACGCCGGCGCGTTGCGCACGGCGCTGAGCGAATTCAGCACGATCACCGGCATCGCCATGATGCAGACCACGAGCACCTTGGACGCCAGTCCGATGCCGTAAGCGAGGGTGAGCACCGGGATCAGCGCCGCCAGCGGCGCCGACTGGGCGATGATGAAGATCGGCGCGCCCAGCCATTCCGAGAAGCGGTTGAGCCCCATCAGCACGCCGAGCCCGACCCCGGCCAGAATCGAGGCCAGGAGTCCCAGGACCAGCGGCTGCAGGGTGACCCAGAAGGCCTTGAGGAGCGTGCCGTCGGCGATCAGGCCGAGGAGCGCCGCCATGGTCTCGCCGAAGGTGGGGAAGGTCGGGCTGATCGGCACCCGGCCGGCGTACTCCCAGAGGGCGAAGACGATGACCGCGGACAGCACCCGCAGCGCCGCCGGGTGGGTGAGCCAGTCCCGGAGCGCGCGGCGGTCACGCGCCTCGGCGGCGCTGCCGGAGATCGTCGTCATCTGCTTTGCGGCCGTTCTTTTGGCAGTCCGCCCGGCCGCCCGCTCGGCCGGCGAGTCAGCCGCCGAGCGCCTTCTTGGCGGCGTCCAGCGGGCGCAGGTCCCAGTAGTCCTCGACCTTGAGGTCTTTCGCCGGGCCCTGGAGCTGGCCGGCCTCGGTGTAGAACTCGAAGTCGGACTTGGCCGTCTCCCTGCCGCCGCCCTCCGGGTCGAACAGGCCTTCCTTGACGCCCTCGACATAGTACGGCACCACCTCGGCGAGGACCTCCTTGGGCTGGTCGGCTAGCAGGTTGCGCTTGGCCCGCTCTTCCTCGATGACCTTGGGATTCTTGGCCATCTCGCGCCACAGCTTGAGCATCTCCTCGATCACGACGCCAACCTGCGCGGAATTGTCCTCCATCCACTTGGCGCTGGCGAAGATCACCTCGTCGCTGACCGGGGTGTCGAGCCCGGGCAATACGTGAAACCTGTCGCCGGCCATCGCCATCAGCTTGTTCTTGTTGGTGAGGTCGATGATGGTGGCTTTGATCTGGCCCTTGACCATGGCGATGATGCGGTTCTCCGAGCCCGGCACGTAGCTGCGCTCGGAAAAGCTGATGCCGTTGCGCTTGGCCAGGATGTTGCCCATGGCCTCGGTGCCGGAGCCGCGCGAATGGAAGGTGAAGGGCTTGCCGTCCAGGTCCTTCCAAGTGGCATACTCGTTCGAGGCGACGGGAAAGTACACCAGCCGCGAGACCTGGTACAGGATCCTCAGCGGCACCTTGCTCTTCTGGATCACCGCATAGGGCGTGCCGATGCCGAGGTCGGCCTGGCCGTTGACCACGGACTGGATGGCCAGGTCCTCCTTGGCGAAGGAGGTGAGGTCGTAGTCGACGCCGCGGTCCTTGGCCCGCTCCAACGCCACCAGCATGGCCAGCGTTTCCACCGACACCACGTCGCCCAACGCCACCCGCACCTTTTCGGCGGCCCGGGCCGCGCCCGGTGCGATGGTCACGGCGGCGAGCGCCCAGGCCGCCAGCACCGTGCCGGCCAGCACCCGGACGATCGGCTTTGCAGGTCTCGTCATGACTGTTCCTCCCATAGGCCGGTGTTTTCGCGCCCGCCCGGCAGGTTCCGGCCCCTCCCGCCGAACCATCGGACTCTACCCATTCGGCGAGTGTTGGCATAGGCGCCTCGAACGCTGCGCTCCCGCTGCCCCGCCCTTGCCGGCCCCGGCCCGCTGACCCAAGTTTAGTCGTTGGGCGCGTCCGCACGTTGTCGCCGCGCCTTGCCGGCACGAGAAGGAGAGGGAGAGCAGTATGAGACGGTTTTGGCTTCCCGCAGTCCTGGGGCTCCTGGCGGTTCACGCCGGGACGGCGCTCGGGGCCGAGGTGAGAATCCAGTCCTACCCGGTGCCCAAGGGCGCGCACCCGCACGACGTGGCGCCCGACCCCCGCGGCGGGGCGGTCTGGTACACCGCCCAGCACCAGGGCGCGCTGGGGCGGCTCGATCCGGCCAGCGGCGAGACCCGGCAGATCCCGCTCGGCGAGGGCTCGCGCCCGCACGGCGTGATCGTCGCGCCCGACGGCACGCCCTGGGTCACCGACGGCGGCCTCAACGCCATCGTGGCGGTCGACCCCAAGACCGAGAAGGTCACCCGCTACCCGCTGCCCCAGGGGCAGGGCTACGCCAACCTCAACACCGCGACCTTCGACGGCCAAGGCGTGCTCTGGTTCACCGGCCAGAGCGGCGTCTATGGCCGGCTCGACCCGGCGACCGGGAAGATCGAGGTCTTCGAGGCGCCCCGCGGCCGCGGTCCCTACGGCATCGACGCGACGCCCGACGGCACGGTCTGGTACGCCTCGCTCGCCGGCTCCTATATCGGCCGGGTCGACGGCGCGAGCGGCGAGGTGACGGCGGTCGACCCGCCGACCAAGGGCGCCGGCACCCGGCGGGTCTGGTCCGATTCCAAAGGCGTGCTCTGGGTGTCGGAATGGAACGCCGGCCGGCTTGCCCGCTACGAGCCCGGGACCGGCCAATGGCGGGAATGGGAGCTGCCGGGCGGCAATCCCGCCTGCTACGCGGTCTACGTGGACGAGACCGACAAGGTCTGGCTCAGCGATTTCGGCGCCAACGCGGTGCTCCGCTTCGACCCCGCGACCGAGCGCTTCGAGAGCTTCCCGATCCCGCGGCGGGGCGCCGGGGTGCGGCAGATGCTGGGACGGGCGGGCGAGGCCTGGGCCGCGGAATCGGGCACCGACCATTTGACCGTCTACCGCTATGACTGAGCGCCGTCGCTGCCGGGTCGCGCTCGCCCTCGTCGTCCTGATCGCGGCGGCCGCGCCGGGGGCGCGGGCCGAGCAGCCCGAGGCCCGGCTCGACGACCGGGCGCTGGTCGAGGCGCTGCGCGCCGGCGGCTACAACATCTACTTCCGCCACGCCCAGACGGACTGGTCCTCCCGCGATCAGGTCGAGCGGGCGGGCGATTGGCTGAGCTGCGATCCGGCGCGGATGCGCCAGCTCTCCGACGCCGGGCGGGCGGTGGCCCGCCGCATGGGCGAAGCGATCCGCGCCCTCGGGGTGCCGGTGGGCAATGTGCTCTCGAGCGAGTACTGCCGAGCGGCGGAGACAGCCAAGCTGATGGATCTGGGCGCGGTCACCAAGACCCGGGCGGTGATGAACACCCGCGCCGCCGCGCTGGTCGGCGGCATGGAGGCGGTGATCCGGCGGGCCCGGCGGGTGCTCTCGGAGCCGCCGCACCCGGGGGCGAACACGGTCATCGTCGGCCACGGCAACCTCATGCGCGCCGCCACCGGGGCCTATGCCCAGGAGGGCGGAGCGGGCGTCTACGCGCCGCCGGCCACGGGCGCGGCGGACGGCGAGGGCCCCGCGCTGGTAGCGCGCCTCTCCCCCGAGGACTGGATCCGGCTGGCCCGAGAGTTCGCCAGCGGCGATTGACCACGCCCCGCGCAACAGCGCCCGGCGGGGCCGGCGCGGGATTGGCCAGCTTGAACTCGGACCTTCCATGGCTTAAGGTAAGGTTGTCCTACACTTAGGACAACTTGGTCCATGACCAAGCTGTTCCGGCCCGTTGGGCAACGGCCCCGGGCCCACCATAAAATATTGGAGGAGAGCGATGAGACAGTGGCTCAAAACGGTGGTTTCCGTAGCGGCCGCCACGCTCCTTGGGACGGGACTCGCGTCTGCGGCAGACATGATCAAGATCGGGGTGAACGAACCTCTCACCGGGGCCGTCGCGGCCTCGGGCAACTACGTGACGCAAGGGGCGGTGATCGCCGGCGATGAAATCAACGCCTCGGGCGGCATCATGGGCAAGCAAGTCGAGCTCGTGATCGAGGACAACAAGTCGAACCCGAAGGAGGCCGTGGCCGCGGCCGAGAAGCTCATCGTCAAAGACAAGGTGCCGGTGATGATGGGCGCCTGGAGCTCGACCTACACCCTGGCGGTGATGCCGAAGCTGATGGAATACGGCGTGCCCATGGTCGTCGAGACCTCCTCGTCTGGCAAGATCACGACCTCCGGCAATCCCTGGATCTTCCGCATCAGCCCGACCTCCGAAATGGAAGCCAAGGCGTTCGGCGGAAAGGTCGACAAGTACGGCATCAAGAAGGCCAACTTCCTGGTCGTCAACAACGACTGGGGCCGTGGCGCCGCCGACGAGTTTTCCGGCGTGTTGAAGGCCAAGGGGATCGATGTCGGCGTCATCGAGACCATGGACGCCAAGGCCACCGACCTGTCGGCCCAGCTCGCCTCGATCAAGGCCGCGGGCGGCGATACGCTGTTCGTGACCACCGGGGTCGAGCAGATTACCCTGGTGCTGAAGCAGGTAAAGGAGCAGCAGCTCGACGCGAAGATCATCACCACGGGCGGTTCTTCCTCGCCCGACCAGCTGGTCGAGCAGGCCGGCGCGGCGGCGGACGGGTCCCGCCACATCCTGTTCTTCGCGCCCTGGTTCCCGGAGACCGCGCCCAATCCCGACGTCGCCAAGAAGTTCGTCGACGAGTGGAACAAGCGCGGGCACAACTTCGCGGGGCTGACGGAAGGCTTCCGCGGCTATGACGGCGTCATGACCATCAAGGCCGCGATCGAAAAGGCCGGCTCGGCCGACTCCGAAGCCATCCGCAAAGCGCTCTGGGACGTCAAGGTCGCCGGCGTCAACGGCAACATCTCCTTCATCAAGCAGGGCCCCGCCGGCAAGGAAAGCGGCCAGAACCAGCCGAACATCTTTCTGGTCAAGATCGAAAACGGAAAGGTGATGAGCGCCGACTGACGGCAATCGGCAAGAACCTGCCAACGGGGACCGCCGGTCCGTCATCCGCCGCGTGGGCGAATTGACGGGCCGGCGGTTTCGCCGTAAGTCCGGCGATCTGTTCTGACCCTGATCTAGTCGCTTCTCGAGGATCCTGGCGTGGAGCAGGCACTCCAGCACGTGCTGAACGCACTGATTCTCGGTGGCACATACGCCCTGCTGGGTATCGGGCTGACGCTGATCTTCGGGATCATGCGCGTCGTCAACTTCACCCATGGCGAGCTCTATACCTTCGGCGCTTACATGCTCTTCATGTTCGTCATGGCGCTCGGCGTGAATTTCTTCGCCGGGCTGGTGCTCGCCATCATTCTGGGCGTTCTGCTGGGGGCGGCGTTGGAGCTGGTCCTGCTGCGGCCGATCCGCGGCGCCGACATCGACACGACGATGCTGGTCATGATCGGCGCCTGGATCGCGATGCAGAACCTCGAGCAGCTGACTTGGAGCGGCGTCGCCAAGTCGATCTCCGATCCCTTCCCGGCCGAGCCTTTGGTCATCGGCTTGGTGTCGGTCAACTGGAACCGCGTCTTCGTCTTCGTCGTCGCGGTGCTGCTGATCATTGGCGCCAATCTGCTGATCCACCGCACGCGACTCGGCAAGGCGATGCGCGCGACCTTCCAGGACCGCGAGGTGGCGGCGCTGATGGGGGTCAGGATCAACCGGATCTATACCGCGACCTTCGCCCTCGGCTCCGGGCTCGCCGCCGCGGCGGGCGCGCTCCTGGCGCCGGTCTTCGTCGTCTATCCGACCATGGGGGACATGGCCGCGCTGAAGTCCTTCGCCATCGTCATTCTCGGCGGTCTCGGCAACTTCTGGGGCGCCGCGCTCGGCGGTTTCATCCTGGCCATCGTCGAGGAATTCGGCGCCGGATACATTTCCTCCGGATACCGCGACGCGATGGGATTCCTGCTCATCATCGTGATCCTGATCTTTCGTCCGACCGGCCTGTTCGCCCAGAAGGAGCGCGTTGGATGAGCCGGCTGGGCCCCTGGATCTTCGTA
>Ga0307428_1001613_pt1 | contig 11162 bp, 21 predicted proteins | sample SalMarWE160240MG_FD_202161 | JGI IMG/M metagenome (GOLD analysis project Ga0307428, IMG submission 202161) | Salt marsh sediment microbial communities from the Plum Island Ecosystem LTER, Massachusetts, United States - WE1603-240 | ecosystem: Environmental > Aquatic > Marine > Intertidal zone >...
GCAAATCATCAGGAGTTATCCCTTTGCGGATATACTCAGGCTCCTTGATACCATATTCCTTCTCTACTGTTTTAGCCCACTTGGGGAAAATATCCGCAAGTTTCATTCTAGTTGTAAAGAGATCCATATTAATTTCACCTCAATTATTGCTTTAAATCGTTTTCAAAATTGGAACAAGTGTACATCTACAATTTGCGTGAAGGGGAGGATCAATTATCTCCTCATAATCAAAATGTATAATCTGGGGCTTCCCCTTATCACCTGTAACCGTTAAACTATCTCCCTCATCAAAATAGTTTTCCCCCAAACCCATAGTTTTTCCATTCATATCCTCACACCAAGGACAGGTTCTCTCATCTAAGGCAGTTACCCATTCCTTACCTTCCACTTCTCCCGACTGCATATAGGCAAATTCCGTTGCCCTGTTAGCTGCTCGAGCTGTCTCAGTCCTGGCAATTCTCTCTGCCCTGTAATTATCAGCAAAATGAAATACTCCATTGACCCTTTTTTTTAAATCAGGTATTCCCTCACCAGCCTCAATCCCTGCCCGCAATGTTTTCCTCAAAGCATTAGCCGTTGTCTTGTTCACTTCAAAGCTGAATTTGGGAATATGTTTCTCCATAAAATCAACGACCATAGGGTCTTGCAGGTCAAAGGATATGCCACTAATTAACTGGGTAAGCTCACCTTGCCCAATCTCCACCACCGTTTCTTTAACCAACGGCGTTGACATAACAACAAGCTCTGTATCCCAATGCTTTTTAGGGAAGAGCCAGTGGTCTATAATGTCCTTTCTCACCATTGATTTGGGAGTTCGTTTCATATTAGCAAGGACCACCTTCTCCTGCTCAATAAAATAGCCTTTCATAGCTTTTTTAAACTTATTCTCGTGAGGTGTAATCGCTTTAATAAAGGCATACCATTTTTTAGCTTTGCCATTGTCATAAGAAAGAACAATTTCATCGGCTATTAGTTCGATTAAGGTGCTTTCAAGAGCTACTTGCAAATTTTCATTTCACCTTCATTTCTGAACACATCTCTTCGGGCAAGTTTAAAGCACAATCTTTCATTAAACCAAAAATCTTTGCCGTGCTCTTACCTGTTCCGGTCTCGTATTTATAATGTAGTATAGCTTGCATCACCTCATCATTCCTATCAATAGGCTTCCCACAAATCTCACAATTTGTTTCTACCCATTGAGATTCATGACTTACACCACAACTAAAAATTGGCTTATCCAAAATACCAAAATATGCACAAATAGTTATAGCAGAGAAAAGAACGATCAACGCAACAATTATCTGCCTTAAAGTTGTTCTCATTCTTTCTTACTCCTTTTTTAACTTCTCCCTTGCCCTCTTAATCACCTTTGCCGCAAACTCAGCCATCATCTTCTCGCCACCCTCACCATAGGGGATAAGGTTCATTGGGATAAGGGGTTTATCTATTCCCAATGGATCTCTACCTGCAAGCCCCCTCTCCTCATCAATGGGAGCAAAGCCTGTTTTAATATTAACTTCTCGCTCCTTAAGAATGAATTCCTTGTCTTGAGGCACTACATTCTCAAATTCACAATATAATACCGCCCCATTTTTCTGGGGATACAAAGGCATCAACTTCTCGTTTATTTTTTCCTGTAATCTTATAAGAAATGGTTGTATTGTATATTTAGCAAATATATACTCACTTGCTTCCATATTAGCCCTGTTTACATCGTCAGTAGTCAAAAACCCTTTAGGAACGCCAAATATAGCTGCAATTGCATCACGGGTTCTATTGTGCCCTTTTAAATAAGAAACTTCTTTAGGGGAAAAATTAAGCTCTTTAGGTTGTAAGGATTTTTGAAAAATACCAAACCTGCCAGCCCTACTCACTCCACCATAAAGATGGTATAACTCCTTTCGGAGCTTCTTTGTATCCTCAGAGGTTAAAGACTGGTCAGTAATAAAAGCATAGTCGGGTCGTGCTTGATTTTTAAATAAAGCTATCTCATAGTCCTGCATATACTTTGAGGTGTCATACTCGTAAGCTGCCGCTGCCAGTGGCCCCATCCCGTAGAATGCGTTAGAGGGAGAGAATAATTTGTGGTGAATAATACCCTTTTCTTCTACAAAAAATTCCTTTAAGCCCCTTTTGTAAATATAACCCTTAATGAATTTCTTATCATCGGGGACTATTCGTATATTTTGAGTAGGGATAATCCATAATTCTTTCGGCACTTTCAGGTTATCCAGATAAGGAAACCAATAATTATTACCAGTAAGGAGAAGAAAAATACTTGTCCCCTCTTTTAAATCAAACTTATTCATAAAAGGATTAACATTTTTCATTAAGTCAAGGAAGGGATGTTCAGTAAGTTCCTCAACCTCTTTACTTCTCTTGACAAAGAGCTTTAACTTAGCAGAGGCAACCGCTGGAGCTATTTTAGTCACACAGGCATACACCCAGCTACGATAAGCCTGAACCTGCTTGGAAAAGTCCTGTGGTTGAATTGCTCCACCCGTATAAGCAAATGAGGGGGTCATTGCCTCTATGAGAGGATTAGTTTTTTTTTGTAAAGAAGATGCAATTTTTTGTAATAAGTTCACTCAATTTTCACCTCAAACTACTAAAATGAACCGTATATTATCATTCCAACTCCAATGACAATAAGTCCAAAGGAAACTATTAAATTTGCCATTCAACTCTCTCCTATAAAAGCTCAAAGAAAAACACACATCCTACAAAGCAAGATGTGAATATTGCACTGATAATGTATGATAAAATCATCATATCTTTATCCTTTAGGCAATGAGATATGAGAGTGTTGAGACCAAGCCACAGTGTTGGGAGCATTAGGAGAAAACCTATGAGTTTCATTCCCACAACCCCTTTTCCTCTCTCTCAATCTCTGCCTTCTCCTCATTGGTTAAGTCGGTGATATTGACTGATTGCAGAAGGGGGCCACCCTGTTTTTTCTCTGTATATATTGCATATCTCATCGTGTCCATACCATCATCCTTTTGCTTAACCATATCCTCTTTAGTCTTGAGGTTTGCCCATACATAGCTGGAAAACTCATCTACCGTTCTAATAGGTTTACCCTCCATTTGGAGTCGCTGGTCTACCTCTACCAGAGCATCCTCAAAAAAGTGAACCTGATCATTGACAAACTTATCATAAACTACTTGCTGACCTGCTAACCTGTCCTTCTGAGCAGGTATAGTATTAATACCATTCTCCCGTAGTGTTGCAGCATCCTCAGCATCGTGGTCACAAATTGCCACTGGCTCAAAACCATCGAGTTCACAAAACTTTTTAATCTCTTTTGAATGCTGATTGACCGTTCGCTGACTGTGGTATATTTCCCGATACATATACCATCTATCACTGGGGTCTATATACCACCACTGACATATAAAGGGATGATCAAAACCAAAGTCAATAGCCATTATCCGCTTGCCATCTTTGGGAATAGGAAAGCTTTTGATGATATGCTTTTGAGGATCGAAAGGATAGACCAACCCCTCGAACGAAGTCCACTTACCCAAAACATATCGTTCCCTATAGATGCCCCTTAGTTGAGAAAGACGTGTATAATAGCTTGGTGGTAAATTGGGCAAGATTGTCCCCTGTATAGCCCGATAACCCTCCCTATGTTCCATTATAAAGCGCTGATATAAATAATGACTGGGATAAGAGGGGTTCGTTAATAACAAGACCTGATGAAAGGGCACAGTGGGAAGTCTTAGACATCGTATTATCTTCTCATCAAAATCCTGTTCATCGGTTTCCCGTGCTTCCTCCACTACAATAAACCCATATTCCCGTGAGGCCAGTTTGTTGACATCCTGTGTTGAGTCCAAGCCTATCCCGTAAATCTCTGAACCATTTAAAATCTTACGATATAGCTCGGTATCATTAGCATCTACTACCACCCCAGGGGGGAGTATCTTATCGGTGAACCATTTCCACAGGGTAGGTTTTAAATCAACCCGTTTTTTACGCACCAGTGCCACACAGTTACCAGGATACATAGCAGCCATTATATAAGCCTTAGCTGCACCAGCCAAGGTCTTACCCGTTCCCCAGGGGCCGTGAAAGAGCAAATTTAAAGAAGTATCCTCCATCACCTCTTTTTGCATAAGTGTTTGAGGTTTGAATTCATTCATTTTTAGGATACTTGCTCATATCTATATCAAGGAGCTTGAAACCTATCTCACCACTATGTTCAATTCTCTCAGGAATATATTTCCCTTTGAGTTTATTAGCCATTTCCAAATACTTAACCCTTACATTAAAATCGGGAACATCAATAAATTCAATATTTTTTTCATTGGCATTAGGTAAATCAGCTGTGCTTGGTTGAGTTTTTTTAGGAGGGATAGGAATAACAGATATAACTTTAGTAGCATCCAAACCTTCATTTAGTTTCTTACCAAGATAAGCATCAGTAATGCCCATTCTGTCTAATAGCTCTGGGACTGAAATTTCAACGTTTTTCAACATACGGTAACCTAACTCACCAGCCGATGACCGCTTCGCTTTTGGGTTTACAACCAGATATGCCTCAGTTGCATTACCCCCATTCTTGATATAGGCATTTACAAATTTACGCTCTTTAATAGTTCGTTTAATACTCATTCGTCAAACCCTCAAATTCTACTTGCATTTTTCCTTTTTATTCTTTATCTCCCGCAGTCTATATCCCCTATCCCTCACTAACTCTAAATTTAGATGACTTAGAATAGATCCAACTACATCTTTTATAGGCATACAAGTCCCATCTAAGTATATCCCACCCTTAGCAATCATTCCCGTATCATCTTCTAATTCCATTATCCTTTCCTTTAGTTTTCCTATTTCCCCTTCTAACACCTCTACCCTTTTGTTTAACTCACTGAAAAACATTTAATTCTCCTTTGTTTTTCTAAATGCTGTATCCCTTGCTTTCTCTAAATCTTTTATAAATTTATCTACCTCTCTCCGATTTTCAAACCCACACCAATAAAAAGGATCACTATTATTGCAAATTAATACTTCTCCTTTTTCAGCTTTAATATTGTGCTGATATCCCCTCATTTATTCTTCCTAAAATCCCTTAATTTTTTTTCCATTACCTCCACCGAAAGCCCCTTTGCACGCCACAAATCACTTCGTTTTAAATAAGGTTTTTCCCCAAGATTATGACATCTCAAATGGCACTCATAGCAAAGTGTTATAAGGTTATTATATTCACACTTACCACCTTGTGAGCGGAAAACAATTTCGTGTGTTTGAGCACCTAACTTGCCACAGATTTGACAATTGGGATTATCAATGAAATAGCGATACTGCTTTTGCTTATCAAGCAATCGTTTATATCGCCACTTGCTCATATCACCGACTCATCGGGAACATTCAAAAATTCAATAGCTAAATATTCCATTGCAAGTCCATCTTGAACATCATCAGGAAGTTCACTGTTTATATTTGCTAATAGCTTCGCTTTTTCTAATGCATCCTCTAACCTTCGCATTGCCTCCAGTGGCATTCTACACCGAAAATTATGCCAGTGTTTAGCCTCATACATTTAAAATTCCTTGTTTTCCCACTCGTGCTTTCGTGTCCCCTTCAACAATATATTATCTGGCGGTCTCTCCCCACGCCAATAAGTTGCAACTCTTATTCTATAATATAGTTATTTTATTTGATGTGTCAACCCCCCCTATTTTAACAACTCTAATTGGATATTGGTCAATCTTTTTCTTGCTATCTCGCAATATTCCTTACTAATCTCAAAGCCTATATAATGCCTGCCTAACTCCTGACAAGCTATGCAATCATTGCCACTGCCGACGAAAGGAACTAAAGCAGTATCTCCCTCATTGCTTGAGTGTCTGAGGATATTCTTGATTAGAGGAATAGGCTTGGGAGTTAGATGCCCGTTTCTCTCAGCTATCTCAAAATTCCAGACTGAGTGATGAGTTTTCTGGTTATTGAAGGTATAGCGTAACTCCTCATACTCTTGTCGTAACTCCTCATACTCTTGTCGTAACTCCTCATACTCTTGTCGTAACTCCTCATACTCTTGTCGTACAAAATAGGTTTCTTTTGTAGGTAAATCCCATTGAGAACTCGCCCATCTAAAACAATGGTCAGCCTGCTGTTCTATTTTCTCAATAATCTGTTTTTTATTTAGTTCCAACGCTTCCTGAAAATCCTTAAAATATTGCCTAAGAGAAGTAAAGTTATTCAAATCCAGCTTGACAGTAGTAAGCCCCGTATCATCTTGAAAAGTATAAAATAGGATATACTCAGCGAATTTTTTATAATTTCTCAAATTTTCTGGGGCAATATAACCATCAAAATATCCCTTCAAATTAGAGCCTTCATATCTCTTATTCCAAACTATAAACTGCTTAAAAACAAAGTTAGTATTCTCCTCAATCCAAGTCATCAGCTTTGCTATTGTAGGCATATCATTATGAAAAACATAGAAAGAGCCGTTGTCCCTTAGTACCCGTTGACATTCCAGAATCCACTTGCCACACCAGTCAATATAATTGGGTATCTTATCCCAATCAGCTTTGCCGATATTATAGGGAGGGTCAGCTATAATAAGAGGGATAGATTTATCAGGTAACCGCTTCCCCCCGATAAGGTAATCCTCATTGTAGATTATATCAACTTTCATTTCACCCCCTCACTCACTTTACGCCCACCCTCAGTAGTATGCTTACCTCGCCACTTTAAACTTCGCTCCACTGCATCATTGAGCCATCCTTCATCTAAAAGTTTACCATTACCCACAACTAATTTGCCTTGATACCAAACATTGCAGGTCTTACCCCTATGTGCTTTTATAAGCTCATTTATTATATCTTGCTTGTAACTCTTTTTTTGCATATTACCTCCATATTAAGTATATTCCCAACATTCTATAGTATGCCAACGTGAAGAACCTCCTACTCTTATCCTACCTGGTGGTCTTATATCCCTCACATTTGAATACTGCTCTGCTTCTATCTCTCTTATATGTATTTTAGCTCTATAACACCCCTCGGAATAATAAATAACTTCTGCGATTAAACCAATACCCTGTACATGCAATTTCCCATCCATATATAGTATTTCAAGCTGTGTCGGAAATTCCTCACCCAATATCCACGAACTGGGTAGAAAACCACATATAGTTACTTCCGTTTCACCCCTCGGTACTATAGAACGATTTTGAGGAACAATCAACCCATCCCCTCTTCCCCCCTTAACCTCCAAGTAGCATTGTAAAAGTAAATCCTCAACTGGTGCTTGGGGATCACCGTCAATACAAATTTGCTTGCCATCATATTCAAGGGGATAATGCTCACGGTTGATAAACTTCCAAGTATGCCCCTTGCTTTTGCAGATGAAATAACCCTTTGATTTGAATTGTTGCCATTTGGAGGGGGGGAGGAAGTGTTTGAGGAGAGTTTGAGCTTTGTGAGATTGTTTGTGATTTTTTTCTATCCTTGTAGTGGCAATCACACTACCCATTGCATCCCTCAAATCATCAAAGCATACCCGAGTATTCTCAAGCACATCCACAAATTCATCTAAAATTCTTGAACTAATAAAATTACTGCTTGCAGGCATCCCTAAAACCCCCTCACCCCACTATGTTTCAACTCTTCCCCTGCGATAAGCTCCTCCACTGTATTTGGTATCTCATCAACAGAGGTATATTTATGTCCCTTGTTATCAACGAGATACTTGCCACCCTTAACAAGTTCATCAACTTTGGGTTGTAACTTCTCACGCTCTATGGTAAGTGTGCTATGACCATTTTTATTTAGGATGTAAATCTTCACTTGGTATCACCTCCTTTTATTTCCACTGGTTCTTCATACCAATCTATAGAATATAACTCCTCTGGCTGAATATCCTCCCATATACCCTCCCATTCTGTTTCTGTTGTATAACTACCATCTGACATTTTCTCCACATATACATCCATAGCCCAAGTTTTACCTCCACTAGCATTGGAATATACTATCTCCTTCACTTTTCCACTACGCACAATTTCTAAATCAGAGCTATCCCACTCAAAATAAACGGTATCGGATGTTGCAAAATAAATAACAGCACCATCTGAATCATTTGGATTTCCAAAGTGTATATCTGTATTATCCTTAGCTATTTTCTCGTGGATATATTCCTCAAAAGGTGGAACACCCAAATAAAGATATTCATTGCCATTCCAACCAAAAGATAACCAGCAAATGAAAATACCCAATGCAATGATTAACATATACCCAAGTATTTTATTCAACTCTACCTCCTTTTATTAACCCCTTTTTTTCTTTTATAGCATCATCAATGGAATCAAGTATAATAGAAGCAATTATCTGCTCAGCGTCAGTCGCATCATTGAACAATTCTGAGGTAATGGAGGGAATACCAACTAATCGTCCCCAAGGGGTTTGCACTTTAAACCTTATGGTAATATCAGTTCCCCAAAGAATCCAACCATTGTCAGATTTTTTATCCTTCAACTCTGGGAACAAATCCCTATATTCCTCTTTGATATATGTATCTACAGGCATACATTCACAAGTGATTGGCATAGTAAGTTTTTTCTTGACTAATGAGCATACCGTTCCAACTATTTTCTGTTCTCTTTTGGTAGGTGCTTTGGGACACTCATAAAATGTCTCACCATATACCCATTTCATTTCCTTTTTCATTTTAACCTCACCTCCTTTTCCCCTATATAATACATATCACGCTGCCACTGGCTCTTAGAAAACATCATCTGAACCTGCAAGTTTCTACTCATATTCAACCCCCTCTCTGGTGCCTGGGGCTTGCCAATTTTCCAACCATTACCAGCCCGAAACTCAATAACTACGGTATTGGTATCCTCGTGGATGAGGAGCTGGCCAGCCTTTATTTTAACTACATCATAGTTTTTAGTTTTGTAGGTGTTCATTTCACCGCCTTCCAAGCTCTTTCTAAATCATCAAAATAAAATCTAACTTGAATCTCTTTAAAGTATTTAGACTCTGGCTTACCTTCTGAAACCGATAATACTATTTTTCCTGCAAATTCATTTACTGTTAATTTTTTGTTTTCCAACAGCCTCCCACCCTCATACAAAGGCACTTCAATATTTTTCAATGACATTTATCTCACCCCCTTAATTTTTACCCATTTCTCTTTGTTACCTTTCCAATATTCACAGTTTTTACAATGCTCATTACAAAACTCTTGATAGCTTTTCTCCTCAGAGCCATCTACAAATAAAGCATAACTCCAACAATATCCCAATAAATCGGGTGTGAAGGGGTATGTGCATCGTTTATCTTTATTCTCGTATCTTTTAACCCTTTTTATTCTCTCAACCAATTTGCTTAGCTTAGTTTTGGGCATTACCTCACCCCCTTGTATCTAAAATTTGTAAAATTAAAAATCCAATCGTCCCCCCAACCAACAAACCCAGGATTATAAACTTTGCCATTATTTTAGCTCCTCTATTTATCCCCTGGGAATAATAGATAATAGTTCGTAATTACCAAGCCATCCCTCTATCTTCTCTATAACCTCTTTTTTCTCCTTCCCCTCCGAAAGATGCTTCTCCCCTAAACTACTCTCTTCCTCAATCACAAAACCACCTGCCACTGCTGTAATTTTTATGTTAGGTTGTATCCGCATTATATTATCTCACCTCCTCAATCAAAATTTCTGTGCGGGGATGCTCCTTATCATACCTCTGATAATACTCAGTCTGTATAGCATCCCATCTATCATCTTTAATTATCCCCTGATGAACCAGTGAATCCTGCATCGGTTTTAGCCCCCTGACATAATTATCCTTATCCCTTACTCTCCTATCCCCAAAATACAGGGTAAACACAATTTTAGCCTTCTCAAATGGAAGTTTGGGTATCTTGTTATCCTCCCGATAATACCTCCAGGCTACCATTACTTCGGAATAAAGATTATCATTGTATTCCTTTCTCTCAGCCCAGTGATAGTTCTGGAGAGTGTTACCGCTTTTAGGCAAGTAAGGGATTGTGAGTTTAATCACTTCCCCACCTCCTTAGGCAACTCTTTAAGCTTGTCTCCCATCTTCTCTATCACCTTTAATTTTAGCTTTGAGTAACACCAATCTAACCCATCTGCATCACCACCATTAGCTACCCAAATTCCTGCTATTAAATCTATTAACGCCTCATCGCTCATTTACTCCTCCTTATACCTCATTTTGGTGAATTATCAATATCCTCTATAAAAAGCAATTATCCATAATCCTATTGTGATATAGTATCCTCGCCCTTCACACCATTTGGGTAGCCAAATCTCACACCAAAACTTTTTGGGAAAAAACCCAATACCATAGCGTATTCGTTTACCCCAAGAAAAAACCTTATAATTATTTCTAAGACAACTCATTGTGTTTTCCCAGTCTTTCTCATAGACTCAGTTATCTCCCCTTAAAAGGTGAATTATGCCCCGCAGGGCATAGTTAGGTCTCAACAATAAATTCTTCAGGATCAATCCCATTATTCACCCACGAGATTGCTTCTCTTGCGTCCACAATTGTAGGGGGAACTCTAAGAGCATCATATATATTGATAGAAGGATTAAGCATTTTCAAAATATGAACAGGTTCAATGTCAATATTTTTTATGCTGTATAGTTCATATTCTCGCCAGGAGTCCAATTTTTGAGCATTTAGCTTCTGTAGTATCCCACCCATTCCAATTTTCCTGATGATTTCCCGTCTCACCTCTGCATTTTTTTCTTTAACCAGTAATGTAGGATTCAGCTTCTCTCCAGGAGTCTCAGCAATTTCTTTTGAAACCCCCACCCCATTTAGAGCCCAAACATAGAAGTCTCCCTCATATGTTATAGCTACTCCTCCATCACAATGTAGTTTTCCATTGTGCATTTTAATATTTTTTGGTTTTTGGCAAAGAACACAGATATTTTGGAGGGGATAAATATAATTTAGTTTTGTAATCTTTTTATAAGTCGCATACCTTCGGGGAAGTTGAATCTTTAGGATAAGTTGCATATAATCATAAAAACTGAACCAAGAAGATTGGAATTGTCCATCTAAGTAAGGAGAGATAAAATCCCCAACCTGATCCCTAACCTGATTCTCAACCTGATTCCCAACCTGATTCTCAACCTGATTCTCAACCTGATCCCTAACCTGA